>SDBV01010928.1_pt1 | contig 11845 bp, 10 predicted proteins | sample 2277081 | NCBI WGS metagenome assembly SDBV01 (sample SAMN10402039, study PRJNA504765) | marine sediment metagenome | isolation source: marine sediment core GS10_PC15, 223 cmbsf | place: Arctic Ocean: Southern Knipovich Ridge | collected 2010
GTTGTTGAGAAGGAGCATTTAGGGCTGGATCATACGATTATCGGCAAGCGGCTTGCTGAAAAATGGTCGCTTCCCATCGAGATTGCTTACGCCATCTGGCTGCATCACAGCGACGCCGAGGTCATATCGGAAAATATGCCCGCCGCAAAGATTGCGCTCGTGGTGCAATTGGCCGACATCGTTGCCAGACAAAACCATATCGGGCTTTCGGGCAGTTTCGACACTCCGGGATCGACCGACGACATTTGTCGCAGCCTTTCGCTGTCGGGCGAACAGCTTGAGACGATTCGCGGCAGCCTTAAAGAAGCTGTGGCCCGGCGGTCGCAATTGTTGGGGCTGCAGGAACCGGGGGGGCAGGCGGCGTATTGCGATCTGATTGGGGAGGCAGCCGTAAAATTGGCCCGGGACCACACGGATTTGTCGGTGTCGCATACGCGGACAACGGCCGCTTCGGCGCAAATGGATTTCGTCGCCGATTTCCTGCCTGCGGTGAAAGCCAACGAGGCGGCGATCGATGTTGCCTGCCGGTTCGTCGCCAAGTGGCAAAAGCACTACCAGACCGGGCCTGCCTGTGTGTATATCGTTGCCGATCCCGGGGAATCTTTCGTGGAGATGGCGACGGTGGACAAGATGGGCCGGACGGGTACGGTTCTGGTCAATGTGCCCGACGGGACGCCGGCGGTCCCCGAGGTGTTGCAGAAGGACTTTACCATTGTCAATGCAGTCGACCATATGGGGTGGATTTTCGAGCAGATAGATTTTGAGATGAACCTGTCTGTGGCGAAGGTTGTACCCCTGCCTGCATGCGGTAAAACGTCGGCGGTATTGATATTTGAGCCGCGAACGCCTTTTGACCCGGCCGAACGTCCGGAGTTGTTTGCCGCTGTTGCATCGGTTGCAGGCAGTGTGATCGAGTTGACATTGACGAATCTGCGCCACAGCCGACTTGCCGAACGGTTTGCCGAACTTTTAGGCGGGCTCAAGACAACTCGTAACGAACTGGCGGAGGCGAAATCGCTGGCCGGCATTGCCGAAATGGCGGCGGGCGCATCGCACGAACTGAACAATCCGCTGGCCGTCATCTCGGCGCGGGCCCAACTGCTGCAGGATACCGAGGAGGATACGGACAAGAAACAGATGCTCAAGCAGATCCGGTCGCGCACCGAAGAAATATCGCAGATCGTGACGGACCTGATGAGTTTTGCCCGGCCGGGTGAGCCGGCGGCGGCGGCGGTTGGGCTTCGTGTCCTGATAGATGAGGCCGTTGCCGACACGACCAAAACGCACGATCTGGCCGCAATGGAGGTTGAAATCACCGGCATTGATGAATTAGGCGATGTCCATGTTGACCGCCGTCAGGTTGTTCGAGCCATTGCCAATATCCTGTCCAACTGTCTGGAGGCTTACAAGGGGGGCAGCGGGCCTGTGCGAATCGACGGTTCTTGCCCACAGAGCGAGGGGGCGGCCGCATTCCGGATAATCGATTCCGGCTGCGGCATGGACGGCGAGACGCTTGCCAAGGCCTGTCAGCCTTTCTTCTCGGCAAGGCCGGCGGGAAGAAAGCGGGGGATGGGTCTTGCACACAGTTTGCGCCTCGTCCAGATGAACGAGGGCACACTCTCCATAACCAGTGAAGTCGACAAAGGCACTACCGTTACCGTTACCCTGCCGAAAATGTGATATACCCATCGTCCAGGCGGTTGACGCACCCATCCGCCTTCACTCCGACAGATGCCCATCCGCCCTGACTCCATGTCTTCACGATCGTCCGATAGTACAGCAAGCCCGCCAACGTGTCGATCAAGGCGACAAGTCAATTCTTGCGGGTGCAAACGATGCACTGATCCGGTGAAAAGCTGCTTAAGAACGCACACATACAGACCGATACATTAGTGGAGCTTTTGCAGGAATTCGGGACTGGAGGGAGTTGCTTTGAATGAATTACGATATAAAAGGGTGTGTCATCTTGTCAGGGAATTGAATAAGAACAGGCACACTCAGGCAAAAAAAATAGATATTCTGTGTAATGATATGGTCTCTGCGCACGGGGACTTCATTAAGCGACTCAAACCGCTGGTATTCAGTGTGTCATTCTACGAGTCCATCCTCGGCTGCAATGACCTGTCCTCACTTCTGGACGCCGCCGGCAAAGTGATTGGCTCGGCGGTGAATGAATCCAATGTTGTGGTCTTTCTTCTTGATGGCGATAGTTTCCAACTGCATATCACCGACGGCCGTCGTCCGATCGAGGTCGATGCCGAAAGCCCGGAAAACTGCTTCAGCAAGCAGGTTGTCAAGAGCATAAGCCGCTGTGGGCGGATATGCCGGCTTGAGGACATGTTCGAGATGGGTCTGACGGGGAACCTGCAGGAACTCAACAAGATTTCCGCCGCTGCGATTCCGCTGAACCGGTTTGGGCGGGTGTTCGGGTTTATTCTGATCTATCGCGGGGCCCAGGACGAACTCACTGCCGATGAACTGGCCAAAGTCGCCGCGATTACGCCGGGCCTGTGCAATGCAATCGGTGCTGTTGGGCAGCCCGTCAAACCCTCAAACGTGGACTATTGACAGCCTGAACCGCTCTTGAGCAATCATTGGCTGAGGCTGCCCCTTATCTATATGCCTGACACCGGGTAATGGAAGCCAAAACCCGCCCACATGAATCATACACGTGGTTTCTTGTACTCAATCCTTGTCGCCAACAGGTGTTCCATCGATTTCTTGCGGAAATTAAGAAGATTAATGTGGCCTGGAGCGGCAAAAAAGCTCAAAATCTTATTTTCTTGTAACAAAGAAGGCTTTTCCGGCGTCTAACATTGTACAGCGGGTTTTGGGGCTCGTTGGCGCGCAGAATGGGAAGTTTTTCTTGACCTGCGGCCATTTTTGGTGTATACGTATCGTTTTTACATGACCTCATTCTTTGGTGGAAGGTATAGGAAAAGTGTCTGACAGGAAGAGACTGGGAGAGTTGCTTTGCGAGAAGTCATATCTGGACGATGTGGCCCTTGAACGTGCGTTGTTGCAACAGAAAACGGCCAACAAGAAACTGGGCCAGGTCCTGCTGGACAGCGGATATATCAGCCGCAAACAGCTCAACGAGACTCTGGCTCATCAGGCGGGCATCGCTACGGCCGATCTGGACGATATTTCCATCCTGCCGGATGTGATAAGTCTTGTACCGGCGGAACTGGTCAGCAAGTACAGCATCCTGCCTATGGAAAGGCGAAATGGGCAGTTGGCGTTGGCGATGACCGATCCTTTCGAGACCCAGGCGATTGAAGAGGTCAGGATTGTTACGGGATGCTCGATCCGCAGGCGGTACGGCAACCCGGCCGAGATGGAGAGGGCGATTCTCAAGTATTACGGCAGCAATGTCGCCCGGATGTTGGAGAATCTTGCACCGGACGAAACGCAGCTCCCGGAAGGCGACGATCTGGAAGCGGGTGAACTGACCGCGGCCAGGCTGCATGAGCTTGCGCGGGAGCCGTCGCTGGTCAACCTTGTCAATCTGGTCCTGTTGGAGGCGGTCGAGGCGAGGGCAAGCGATGTTCACATCGAGCCGTTCGAGAAGGAAGTCAAGATCAAGTACCGCATCGACGGTATGCTCATCGAAAAGTCCTCTTCGCCCAAGAAGCTTCAGGCGGCAATCATTTCGCGTGTCAAGATCATGGCCAATATGAACATCGCCGAGCGATTTATTCCGCAGGACGGGCACATCGAGTTCACCGGCAAAAAGGGCAGGATCGACATTCGTGTTTCCACGGTGCCTACTGTCTTCGGCGAGTCGATTACCATGAGAATCCTCGACAGGAGCGCTGCGCTAATCAGCCTGGAGAAGCTGGGGATGAACGAACATACATTGGTGGGATTCAACCAGTGTCTGGGCAAGGCTCACGGGGTGGTGCTCGTTACGGGCCCGACCGGAAGCGGCAAGACGACGACTTTATATGCATCTCTCAATAAAATTTATACGCCGAGTCGGAAGATTATCACCATCGAGGACCCGGTGGAGTATCAGCTTGACGGGATCATTCAGATGCCCGTCAACCCGCGACGGGGTTTGACATTCAGCATGGGATTGCGGCACATCGTCAGGCAGGACCCGGACATTGTCATGGTCGGTGAGATTCGCGACAAGGAAACCGCCGAGATCGCCGTGCGCTCTGCACTTACGGGCCACCTTGTCTTTTCGACCTTACACACCAATGACGCACCCGGCGCGGTGACGCGTTTGACCGATATGGGCGTAGAGCCTTTCCTGCTGGCAAGTTCGTTGGAGGGAGTGCTTGCCCAGAGACTTGTCAGAAAGATCTGTCCGGCCTGCAAGGAACCTTATAAGCCGAATGAGAGGTTGCTGGAGAACCTGAACAACTCTATTACGATCTCGCCGGACACCGAACTTTATCATGGCAGAGGCTGTGACGAGTGTAATAACACCGGAATGCGGGGAAGGATAGGTATATTCGAGTTGCTCAGGATAACCGACCCGCTTCGAAAATTGATTGCGGGCAAACCAACGGCGGAAGAGATATTCAAAGCGGCGCCGGAGGACTACATGTGCATGCGGCACGACGGCATTGAAAAGATACTCAAGGGAATAACCACGCCTGAGGAGGTGCTCAGGGTCACCCAGGGCATCGATGAAGAGTATGGTATGGAAGGATAAGTGAGGTGGCGGAATTCTCATACAATGCGGTGAACGGTTCGGGCGAGGCGGTCAGCGGTGCAATAAACGCCGTGGATCGGCGAAGCGCCGTGGCGGACCTTGCCGCCAAAGGGTTGTTTGCATCGGAGATGTTTGAAGAGTCCGAGTCCTCACGCCGCGGCGCCGCCGACAGCATCATCGATTCGATCAGGTCCATACGTTTTACCAGATCAAGAGTAAGCGGCAAGGACCTTCTTCAGATGACAACGCAGTTGGGCACGGCGTTGCGGGCGGGTCTTCCGATCCTCAACGCCATCGAAATCATCGAAGCCCAGCAGCACAAACCGGCGGTGAAGGAGCTTCTCGGGCATCTGGCCAGGGAGGTCAGTTCGGGTAAGGCGCTTTCCGACGCGATGGCCGAACGACCGGAGATATTCGGCGATTTGTATTCCTCCATGGTGCGGGTCGGCGAGACGGGAGGCATCCTCGACAAGACGATGAAACAACTTATCGGGCTGATCGCCAGAGACGAAAGCATCAAATCCAGCATGAAAAATGCCGCCGCTTATCCGCTGTTCGTTCTGGGGGTGGGCTTCATCTCGGTGATAATCGTGCTCACCAGGGTATTGCCCAATATTGTCAACTCGATAGGCGTGGGAACCGCGCTGTTGCCTTTGCCCACACGGATACTGATGGCGACAAGTGACTTTCTTATAGTATATGGATGGCTCGTAGCCCTGTTGCTTGGTGTCGCGATATTTGCGTTCATCAAATGGAAGCGGACCGCCGCGGGCAGACTGATGTTGGACGGTTTCAAATTGAAGTTCCCCATACTCGGTCCCGTCCTGAGGACGATCGCGGTTGGCAGATTCGCGCGGACCTTAGGCTCGCTGACCGAAAGCGGCATCACAATACTGCACGCCCTTGGAGTGGTGCGGGATACATTGGGCAACGAACTATTGGGCAGAGCGATTGATGAAGTTATATCGCGTGTGAAAGCGGGGGATCCTCTGGCGGAGCCTCTTGCAGAGTCGGGACTGTTTCCGCCCCTGCTGGTTCAGATTGTTTCCATAGGCGAGCAGACAGGGAAGCTCGACGAGCTTTTACTCAATGCCGCAGACACATTCGATAACGAGGCCGACGAGGCGGTTACGCGGTTTATGGCGGTTTTTCCGGCCATCCTTATTCTGCTGCTTGCCATGGTGGTCGGTTTCATCATTGCCGCGACCCTGTTGCCTATTATGGGAATGGAACTCGGCGGGGCGGTTTGAAAAATGCGACAAAGAAAGGGATTCAAAATGACAACCAAGCGAAAAGGTTTTACGCTTATAGAGCTTTTGGTGGTGATTGTCATCATCGGCATGCTTGCCGCATTTGCGGTGCCGAAGTTATTCACGACCCTGGGCAAGGCCAAACATGATATTGCAAAGACCAAGATGGCCGTGATCGAGCAGGGGCTGGGAATGTTTTTTGTACACTGCGGTCGGTTCCCTACCGACTCTGAAGGGCTCGAGGCTCTTATTATAATGCCCGACGACTTGGATGGTAAATGGGCCGGCACGTATTGTAAGGAAAGCCAACTCCTTGACCCGTGGCAAAATCCGTATCTGTACTTCGAAGGCTCGGGTGAATTGGGCGACAAGGAATATGAACTGATTAGCTTTGGCGCAGACGGCGTCGAGGGCGGCGAAGGTGATAATGCGGACATCACAAACGACTGACAATTGTTCTGTTTGGCCTGCCGACGATGTGTGTATCGGGTTGCACACAACACAGGTTCGTCCCGCCACACGTTCGGACTGTCCAAATCCCGCGGCAAAAACGGCGGGAGGCTTTACTCTTATAGAGTTGCTTGCTGTTATCGCTCTCATTGCTTTAATGGCTTCTGCGACCGGCAGCCTTGCATACGGGACATACAGAAAGATGCTTGTCGAAAAGGCCGCCAAGGGAGTATACCTTGCGGCGAAATATGCCAGATTGCTTGCCGTTGAGAAGCAGACATATTGCAGGCTTATGCTGGACGCCGAAAGCAGGGCCTTTTGCCTGACTATGGGCGGCGCCAATTTGATGAGCGCCGAAGATACCACAAGACTGGTTTCGGATGCCTATTCCAAGCCGACACAGTTTGGCGGCGACGTGAAGTTTGAGCAGATAAATATTATTTCAAGTTTACAGGCCGAGATGAACAGTAAAGATGAATCGAAATCGATAGTGTTTTATCCCGACGGCACGGCGGATACCGCCGCTGTGCAGATTGGCGACGGAAAGAATCACTATGCAGTGTATGTGCTGTCTGCAACGGGCAAAGTCAAGGTGCAGTTAGGCGAGGCCGACGAGATGCCGGTCGAGATAGTGGATTTGGATATGGCGGAGTAATGAGAATGTCGACGGCATATTCCGGCAGAAAGGGTTTCAGCCTGGTTGAGACGATTATAGCCGCGGTGCTGCTGAGCAGCGGTGTTGTGGCAATATGTGCAATCAGCACGAATAGCTTTCGCGGAGTGAAGATGAACCGCCAGAGTGAGTTGGCGTGGGACCTGTTGGACAAGCAGCTTACATTGATAGACTACATGGGGATAGATGCATTTGTCGAATCGGGTGAGACTACGGGCATGTTCGAGGGCGAAGGCGGCCAGGACCCGACCCATTACTGGGACGTGGAGGTAACGCCCGTAGACATTGATTATCTGTATAGCGTCAACATTATTGTGGGCTGGAGCGGAGGCTCGCGGCTGCGTGAGATATCGCTTACGACAATGTTCAACGGACAGGGTCTCACGGAACAAATAGAAACAGAGTCAAACGAATAAACGCAGGGTCAATGATGAAATCGAGAACGGTCAAAAAAGGTTTTACGCTTCTCGAGGTGATGGTGGCGTCGGTCATCGGGGCGTTTATCGCACTGGTGTCGGTCGGCGCCCTGCGCGCGGTTACGGCCGGTCAGGCGATGGTGAATACGAATATCGCCGCAGCCGACGAACTCAGATACGCCGTTGAATTGATCCGCAGCGATCTTGCCAATGTCTACCGTGACAGCTCGGCGAACGCGATGAAGTTTGTGGGTGCTTTTGCCGACACCGACGAAAACATGATTACGTCGCTTACCATGCGGATCGTCTCGATTGCAAACGCCCGGCGGAATGAGCCGGAAGGCGATATTCACGAGGTGCACTATTATCTGATGCAGGCCGAGGACAAGAGCTTCCTCATGAGAAGGATATATCCGGTTGTGGGAACAGAAGCCGAAGAAGAGTTGCCGGGCGGGGTGCTCACGGCGATCGCGGAAAATATTGTAGGTTTTGAGTTGATGTACTTCGACGGCCAAGAGTGGGTTCCCGAATGGCCCGCCGAGTTGAACAGGCTCCCGGAGATGGTGGAGCTTGTTATTGCCACCGTTGAGGAAAAACAGGGCCGACAGGGCAGTCTTGTCGCCAGGAGAATTCTCGCATCGTTTCCCAGACTTCCCCAACAGGCGCAAAACACGCCAACTTCCGGCCAGGGCCAGGCCGATGCCGGCGGGGGTGCAGCAGAAGCCAGTCAGGACACAGCGTCCTCCGGTCAGAGTGGAGGAGGTTCCTCCGGGGGGATGCGTGGGCGAGATTCTGGCAGGCGAGGTGATAGACGTGGCGGTGGTGGTGGTGATAGACGTGGAGGTGGTGGTGGAGGTGGTGGTGGAGGTGGAGGTGGTGGAGGTGATCGTCCTCCGCGTTAGAGATAGGTAAGGAAATGAACAGGGTTTAGACAAAAACTGAATATCGCAAGGCGCTGGTGTTGGTGGCGGTTATGTGGATAATCGTACTGCTGACACTCATCGTAGCGGTGGTTGCACAGAGTGGTATGATCGACACCCGAATTACGCATGTCGCCGCAGAGCGCATGCGATGTAAATGGGCGTGTCGTGGGGGGCTCGAGATGGCTGTTGCAATCCTGAACGATGACGCGACCGAAGACGAAACCGCCGGCGCCGGCGACAGCTTCTACGACATGTGGAGCAGCACAGTAACGGATTTTAACTCCGTGCCGCTGGACGATGCGTGTGCGTTTACGGTGGAGGTCATTGACGAGGCGGGCAAACTCAATATCAACACGGCGACGAAAGAGCAGCTTTACTATATCCCCGATATGACCGAGGATATCGCCGACAGCATAATAGACTGGCGCGACAGCAACGACGACATCAGCCAGGGAGGCGCAGAATCCGGCTATTATCTCAATCTGCCGTTTGGCTATGAGACAAGAAACGCCGGCTTCAAGACGATTCGGGAACTGCTGCTTGTCAAGGGTGTAACGCGAGGCCTGTTTCACGGCGATATAACACTGGATGAGAATGTTTCCCAGTATAATGCGGGCTGGATCAACTATCTGACCTGCTATTCCTACGATACCAACAAGGATGCCGACGGCAACGACAGGATAAATGTAAACAGCGCCGACGAGAGCCGGCTGACAAGCCAACTTGGCATCAGCCAGGGCCATGCCGCCTGGATCGTCGCCAATCGCAGCTTCGACAGCATTGCCGGTTTGATAAGCGCCAACAGCCCCGCCGAACCTCCGGAAGGCGGCAATAGCGATCAGGCCCAGCCGCTGGACCTGCAGACATACTACAGCATCGTTGACAAGATAACTGTGTCGGACGAGAGCGTGGTGCCGGGCAGGGTAAACATCAATACGGCGCCTGAGTATGTTCTGCTGGCGTTGTTCGAGGGCAACGAGACGGCCGCCTACGATATCGTGGCCTACCGCCAAAGCCTGGGCGCCGGCATTACGAGTCTGGGCGAACTTCAGGGCCTGGAGTCGTTGGATGTTGAGCTTGCACGCAGGGTCATAGGCTCGCTTACCACGCGATCGAATGTTTATACGGTTTACAGTACCGCCAAAGCCAGCGCCACGGGTGTTACACGGAAACTCGAAGCGGTGGTGGACAGATCCAAATCGCCAACTGAAATTCTTTACTTCCGTGCCGGAGCAATCCATTGACTATGCTTAACGACAACATGAACACGACGGCTGTAATCGCCGCGACCGTTGCGTCTCGAACGCAGGGGCCCTATAAAGCGGTAATGGTCAAGAAGGCTTCAAGGGGCCTGCAGCTTGTCTGGAAGATGACCGACAAGAGCGAAGCCGGCGGTCTTGGCGCGTTTGTGAGCAAGGTTATGCCTCCGGCGCCTTCGGCACAGGACAACGGCTCGGTGCCGGCGGGTGTCCTGGGACTGGACTGTGCCAACGTCGCTTTTTATCGAATTGAAGTCCCCGCCGTGTCGGACCAGAAGCTCGCTTCGATTGTGAGGATGCAGGCGGAGTCTTTGCTGCCGCTGCCCGCCGATCAGATGCAGATAGCCTGGCGGGCCAATGCTGCTGAAAATGACAAGCGATCCTGTTCAATTGCCGCGGCAAGGATCGATCAGCTCAGACAGGTTGTCAGCGACGCCGGCGACAGGGCTTCGAGGATACTGCTTAACGCCGAGGCGGTTGTCAAGGCGTGGACGGAACTGTTTGATTGTACGCCGGCGGGATCGGTGTTGGTAAACATCCGCCAAAACGATACCCAGGTGCTGCTGACGGCCGGCGGTCTGCTTGGTCATGCGGTAACGCTGGATATCGGCGCAGACGAGTTGTCCGGCATGGATGCAACGGGGGACTGGGAGCTTTTTGTTCATGACCTGCGAAACGCCCTGGAACTGTTCGGCTCCGGCGGTGTCGAAATTGCCGACATCTTTGTCATTTCCGAAAACGTCCGGGCTTATGAGGGGATTATTTCATATCTCAAAGGCGCCGGCATAGATGCCCAGCCCACGGTGCCCGCCTCGCGGACACTTCGCTACGGTCATCAGCCGGATACGCCCGATGAGAGCGGCGCAACGGCTCTGTCGCGAGCCAATACGCCGGTGGCCGCGAAGGACATATGCGAATATCTCGAACCGATAGGACTGGCCCTTATGGCGCTTGACGGCGATGCGGGCCAACTGAATCTCTTCGACGGCCTGCTCGCCAAATCCGGCGAGGATGCCAAAGCTAAAGTAGCCCTTGTACTCCTGTTTGCTGTTGTAATCACCGCGATACTGGCTGTAGTCTACCTGACGCTCGGCAATATCCTTGATAAGAAGATAGTTACCAGGTTGGCCGGAATAGAGGTGACCAAACTGATCGAGCAGCAGGATATGAAGAAATTGATCGCTTCGCACAGACCCGACATCCTCGGCTTGATCACGGCCATAACCGAATGCGGTTCCAGCGGTATGCTGCTTGACAGGCTCGATTACAAGGACGGCAAGGTAACCATTGCCAGCTTTACGAAAACACGGGAACAGATGTACGAATTCGAGAAGAAGCTTGAAGCTAAGAAGAGCATTGGCATCGGGCCGGTTACCATTATCAGTCCGATTTTTGATGAAAAGAAAAAGCGGGTAAACTTCAAAATGCAATTTGAATACAAAAACCCTTACAAAGAGAATTAGAACATGTTTGAGAAATTGAGCCAACGAGATAAGAGGACGCTGATATTCGGCGCTGTTGCCGCGGCGGCCATCCTGGCGTACGTGTATGTGGGGCCGTGGTTTAAGGAATGGCGGAATACGAAATCGACTCTGCAGGCCAAACAGGATCTACTCAAAGCGATCGCCCCGGGTGCCGATGACGAGTCAGCCAAGACAGCCCACGACAAACTTGCACAGGTGGTGCCCGTCTTTGAAATGCCCCTGCCGGAGAAGAAACAGATGCCGCTTTTCAGGGACAAGTTCAGCGACCAGTTGAAAAAAGCTGGTATTCAGGTCAAGACGCTTCGGCCCATCGGAAGCAAAAGCGCAAAACGTGTTCCCGGCCATAACGTCAAACTGCTCAAGTTTCAATGCCTGGGCAAGTGCAGCCTGAATCAGGTGCTCGATCTGTTGGCGGGGCTAAACAGCAATCCGTATCTGGCGGGAATCGAAGAAATAAGTCTTAAATGTGATCCGAAGGACCGCAGGAAGATGGACCTGGTGCTGACGGTTTCCACATTTGTAAAATAACATAAGGCAAATGCCTGACTTAAAGGAGTAAATCATGAACATGGACTATGTAAAAAACGGCATGTGGTATGCTTCCAGGGCCCTGTTTGTCGCCTCGGCTGTGCTTGTGGTTTTGACGGTGACAAAAGTTTCAGGCTTTATGACTTCTTCCGGCCGGATTACAAAGGCGGTGAAGACGGCAAAGGCCCAAAACGGC
>SDBV01010929.1_pt1 | contig 11844 bp, 12 predicted proteins | sample 2277081 | NCBI WGS metagenome assembly SDBV01 (sample SAMN10402039, study PRJNA504765) | marine sediment metagenome | isolation source: marine sediment core GS10_PC15, 223 cmbsf | place: Arctic Ocean: Southern Knipovich Ridge | collected 2010
AAGTGATTTGAAGGGTTTTCTAGAAGTTTATTATCCAATGTTGAGATCTTCATGGAATCCACAAAACGAGTCAGATTTTATTATTGGTTGGTTACTTGGAAGCAAGGAACAAGAATATTCAACTGCATATTATCAAAAAAATAATCAAAGATTGGGTCAAGAATTACTTTATAGAATACATCAAGAAATTACTCATCAAAAACAACAAATCCAGAAACAAGTAGCAGTATATTTAGAAGAAAAGTCCTCGGATTAGTTTCTGAAACCAAAATTAAGACGCTATAGTTATGGACCTTAGTGAATCGGTTCTAATTTCACAAAATTACTTTGAGATTTGAGTAAAAATGTAACAATTTTAAAGAGTTTTTTTTCATAAATCCTATGAAGAAAATTGAGGCTGTAATTCAGTCCGTACGTGAAGACGATGTTGTGGAGGCATTATGCAAAATTAAACTTGGAGGATTTTCCATAAGCGAAGGCAGAGGATGTGGAGGAAGTTCCAAGGATTTTACCAATATTGAGACAGTTTGTACCGTAGTCGAAGATTCCAATGTGAACAAAGTTGTTGCGGCAATTGTTGAGGCTGCTCATATGAGCACTTCCGGAGACGGAAAAATCTTTGTTTCCCCAGTTGAAAATGTTACGGATATTTCTACCAAAGAACAAGGCGGAAAATATCTCTAGCCTTTTTCTTTTTCAATTTCGCAAAATCATTTTGAGATTTGAAAATTAAACTGGTCTAATTAACTATTTCTAGATGAGATTTTTTGCTTTCATAAAATAGAATTTTAATTGGATTAGATGCTGTTTCAAGTAGATATAGAATCGTTCCATCATAGGATTTTTTTAATTTTTTAATGGTATAGACTAGAGTAGTATTTTTTTCTGAATCTACTATTCTTACTACCTCGCCAGCTTTGAATGCTGGTCGTGTTTTCAACTGTGTTTTCTTTTCTTTAACTTTTATTTCTGTCATCAAAATTAGCGATTTTCTGGGTGGATAAAAACCATTGTAGTGCAATTTTAAACACCAATGGTTAATACTGAGTTTTAGAATGTAGATGATTACTGTTATACTGCGTGTGATGTTGTTTTGGAGAAACCTCCATATTTTTATGGAAATTCAAACTAATTTACAATTCTTTATTCAATCAAAATAGCTGGCTTGAAAGGCCTGGAATGTCTAGCTTTTCCTTTCGGATCATAAATTCCTGAATCACTCTCAGAATAAATCTGCACATCAACTCCATAGTCAGCCTTTGCAAGACTAATTAGCTCATCAGAAATCAAGCCCTTTTCATCAAACTCTACAGTTTCTAGTTTAGTCTTTCTAATTTCAACTGGTTCAGACAAAACATCCTTGATAGTTTTTTGAACAAAATCTGGATTCTTCTTAATATCAGCAGTCTCTGGATTTGCAATCAAATCTTTCATTATAGCTCCCATGTTTGTTTCACCTGACATTACTTTGTCTAATATTGCATGATATGCTTTTGATTTGAAGGAATCAGCTGTGTAAATTATAATTTTTTTTGGCGTAATCTTCGTAATTTTAATTATATTTGCTACATCATCCATGACAGATTTTAACAAGTCTTCAGACAGAACAGCTTTTGCATCAATTTTAGCTGAAACTGTTGGCCAACCACTTTGTGACACCAAACCAGAGTTTCCAAGCTTTTCCCACATCTCTTCAGCTATATGAGGCGCAAATGGAGAAAGCATTGCTATTCTTTTAGTTGTTATTTCGTGCAATATTCCAGAATAGTCATTTCTCCCTTTTGCCCGGGCTCGCTTCAAAAACCAATTCAAATCGGCCTCAAATGAGAACAAATTCCCATGAAGGGCCTCTCGTAGCCTCATTTTCTCTATACTGGAGCTAACACCAGAAATCATAGATTGCAGCTTGCTTAAGATCCATTTGTCTTCAGCTTGCAAGTTTCCAAGCTTTTCAGCTTTTAGCTTGGAACATTCATCCAATAAAGCTACAAGCTTGTTTTTTATTCCATTTACTGATTCTAAATTAAAATCAGCGTCTTGGAGCAGCTCAGCTGATATGATTATAGCTAATCTGATTGGATCTGCACCATGATCCCGAATAGCTTGTCGTAGTGGAATGATATTTCCCATACTTTTTGACATCTTTTTACCATCCATCAGAACAGAACCATTAACAACAATTTGACGAGGCCAGTCCTTTTCAGGAAATATTGCAACATGATTTAATACAAAAAATGTCAAGTGGTTTGGAACCAAATCTCGCCCGGAATGTCTTGAATCAACTGGATAAAAGTAAGAAAACTCTTTTCTAATTTCCTCAACTATATCTTTTGGAAGCTTTATTCCATCCGAGCTACCCTTCCCCAAAAACACATAATCAAAAAATTCTTTTGATAAACCATCAGCTGATAATTTACCAGAATTTACAAATTTTGCTAGAATATAATATGCCATATAGATTACCGAATCCGATAAACTTTCAACGATCCAAGCTTGATCCCATGGCAATTTGGTTCCCATACCATGTTGGCGAGCACAGGCACGTTCGTGCAACCAACCGATTACATAATTAAATTCACCACGAATTTCTTGAGGAAGAATGCTCATTTTATCAAGACATCGATTTGCTTTTTCCTTCCAGTTGTTATCGCCATAGTTTAGAAACCATTGGTTGGTGAGAATTTTAACAACACATTCAGCTCCACAACGACATTTCACTGGAGAATTGGTAAGCTCTAACAAAACATCTGAATATTTTTCTTTAGCTAACCATTCTTTAATAGATTCTTTAGCTTCAGAGACTTTTTTTCCGGCAAACTGTTCTGTGTTTTGTTTTAGTATTCCACCGTAGAACTCTTTTCCATAGATTTCTTCAGTGGCTTGCTCCAGCTTTGGATCATTTTGGTCTGAGATTCCTAGTTTTTCAACAGCCTCTTTTGCTGGAATTTCCCCATACCCCTCAGTTTGAATAATAGAAATAGGCCGAATTAGCTGCAATTCTGAGCCTAGGGGCTGATTTTTCTTAAAATCAACTAGGGCCTGATAGTCAAATGGAGCATGAGCAGGAACTGACATTACCAAACCAGTTCCAGTTTGAGATTCCACAAAGCTAGCTTCGAGTATCAGGATCTTTTCTTTTCTGTGTGGCACTTCAACTAGTTTTCCAACTAGCTCCGCTCCAGAAATTTCTCCATCATAAGTAACCTTTCTTTCCAAAAACTCTAGCTTGCGTGCACATTCAGCACTTACAATCCATTTTTCTCCATCAACAGTTACCTTTTTGTATTTAGTACCAGGATTAACCCACAGATTTGTAACACCAAACAAAGTTTCAGGGCGTAATGTTGCAGTTGGAATGATATAATCATCAAACTTGAACTTTATCAAAATGTATTCAGTAAAGTCTGGCTCTACATCACCCATAGTATCATGTTGGGATACTGGATTTTGATCTTTAGGACACCACCCAACAGGATGACTCCCTTGAATGATTAGATTTTTTTCTTTTAAAGTAGTAATTTGCCATTCTATGAATTTCTGGTACACTGGATCTATTGTTGTAAATTCTCGACGCCAATCTATAGAATAACCCATCTCAATCATTCCAGATTTTATCTCTTCATGAAAATAGTCAGCAATCTTAATTGGCTCTACAAACGTTTTGATATCGTTCTCAGGAACATGATAGATATTCTTCAATCCATCAATTATTTCTGAATCCCCAGCTTCTACCCTTTTTGCCATCCCAAGTATTGGCGTTCCAGTATAATGGAATCCCATTGGAAACAAAACATTGTATCCTTTCATTCTGTAGTATCGTGCATGAACATCAGCTAGCGTGTATGTTCTACCGTGTCCGATGTGTTGTGGTGAATTAGGATATGGATATGCTACTGTAATGAATTTTTTTTCCTTTTCATTTGGATTTGCCTCAAAGTCTTTTACCTCATCCCATTTTTTTCTCCACTTTGCTTCAATTCCAGACCAATCTATTCCCATTTACTTCACTATCCTAAAGCTATCGTTTTTGCTTTTTCGACTGCATCATCTTTTTTAGCTTTATTTTTTCCTCCGCCTTGGGCAAAACGTGGATTTCCGCCTCCAGAACCACCTAAAATTTCAGAAACTGCCTTTGCAATCTCTCCTGCATTTTTGTTTGAGGCCTCTCCTGCGTAAATTATGGCTCGAAGCGTTTCTCCTGCTTCAAATAATCCACAATACACTGCCTTTGGATCCTTTTTGATTAGTTTTTCTCCAAAATTAATGTGAAAATATTCGTCATATTGTTCGCTTGTTGTCCAATAAAACCACCCAGTTTTTAATTCACCAAAAATTTCATCCACCTGAATACGAGGACCTTGATCATACGGACCTTGCTTTACAGAAATCTGCTCTAGAATAGCTGGAATCTTTTCTCTTGATTCTAGTTTCTTTTGGTCTCGTAGCTTGTCTCGCTTTTCTTTTGCAGCATCTTCTGCTGATTTCTTTGCCAATTCTACCTCATGTTCCTTGAGATAGTCATGTGCAGCTTGTCCTGCAACAAACTCTAGTCTTACAACACCATCTTGGATTCTTTTTGTTCTAGTTATTTTGATTAAATCAATTTCTTTTGTTTTTTTAACGTGCGTTCCTCCACAAGCTTCCACATCAAAATCCTCAATTGAAACGATTCGGACAGATTTTACAGGAACGACTCCTCCCTGGTATATGCGAAATCCGTATTTTTGCTCAGCTTTTCCCCTATAGAAATTTTCAATAGTTACAGGAATGTCTTCCTTAACTTTTGCGTTGGCAAGCTCTTCAATTTTTCTGGTTTCTTCTTCTGTTAAAGCTGAATGATGTGTAATGTCTAGTCTTGCGTGGTCTACTTCTTTGAAAGCAGAGTTTTGCCAAACCCAAGAACCTAAAACATTTCGTGAAGATGAATTAAGAATATGCGTACTGGTGTGGTGTTTTGTAATTCCGTCTCTTCTAGTTGAATCCACAACACACGAAACCATATCACCTTCCTTTGGAATTCCTCCTTTTAGCTCATGTATTACGATGTTTCCATGTTTGTTTACATCAACAACATCAAACCCTGCAATTTTTCCATGGTCTGGCTCTTGTCCTCCACCTCTTGCATAAAATGACGTCCTATCTAGTACAACGAATTTATCAAATGATTTTAGAACCTTGGCAGGAAACTCTCGAGGATCTTCTTTGTAAAATAACAAATCAGTCTCTGGCAGTCCTTCCAACGGTAGTTTGGTTTCAGTTTTCTTTGCAGCAGACTGGTGCAAGTCAGCTAATCTAGAATAGAATGTATCTGGAATCTCAGGAATCACCTCTAATTCTTTGAGATAATCAGGCGTAATTCCGTCAGACTCGTACATTGTAATTAGATCGTCAACTGTAGGAATTCGGTCTTTGGATTTTAGAGTGGTTGCAATTTTTTGCATTCGGATTTTAGATTCCTCGTATCTTTTTGACTCTACATCAATGATTGTTTTTACATCAGCTCGTCTTTCTTCTAGTTCGGAATAAGTTGTCTTCAAATAATCCATGTGCCAGTCAATCATTTCATTCAGGTCTAGCTTTAGTCCCAGTCGCTGCATCGTTCCGATGATTCTTCTTAGAACAATTCGCAAATTATATCCTCCACCAACGTTACTTGGTAGTGCACCATCAGAAATTGCAAAAATCAAAGTACGAAGATGGTCTACAATCAAGTAAATTCCTTCCAAAGGATTGATGATTTTACTTACCTGTTCAGGACTCACTCCTGCATTACTAATTGCATGAGCTCTTACCTCCAATAGATTTGAATACTTTCCTTGATTCTTTGCAATTTCGGTAAAATACTTTGTTAGCAATCCAGTATCAAAATCAATTCCGACTTTGTCGATTAATTTTCCAGTGATTGGACCAAAACAGCAATCATACGCAGTTGGAGTTCCCATGGTAATCCATGCAAATCGCTCAAGGCCTGCACCCATGTCAATTACCTTTTGTTCAAGTTCTGTGTGATTTCCAAGCTCCCCTTGAAATTCAGTAAATACTGCGTTTCCAAGCTCGAGTCCTCTAACATAAAATTCCAAACTAGAACCAAACGAGCCACCTCCTTCCCAAACATCTTCTACAAAAACAATTTCGTTTTTGGAAATACCAAATCGTTCAGTTAGTAATCTATAATCCAAATCAATGCATTCGTCCTTCCAATATCCTTGTGAGTTTGGAATGCTTAGCTGTCCTATCATGCAAAAGCTAGAAAAATGTCGTCCTGTTACTCCGACATTTTCTAAATCTTTGAATCGAAGACAAGGTTGTGGAACAATTAACGGGTTTGCAGGAAACTCAAAGATAACTTTGGAGCCCATTACCCTTTGAAAATCAACCACAGATGCAATTGTAAAATACAAGTCATCACGCCATCTACAAACTACAGGATACCTGCTAACTGAAGTATGGCCATTTTTTACAAAAAACGACTCTATTTCCTTCCAAGACTGTGTATAATCAAATCTTTTTGAAGTTGGAGGATTTCCAATAAACGAGTAAGTGTCTTCAGAATCTTCAGGACAATTGTTCCTGTTGGCATCTATTGTCCAGAAAAATTTACCACATTTTGCACAAGATTTTCTTGTGAATCCTTGTTCATCGAATAGTTTTACTTTGTAATATTTTTCTGGGTCTGCAGAAAATTTCTTTAGAATATCTTCTTTATTCATCTGAGATTGACTCCAATCGACCGATATTAAGAATTGTCTATCCGATGAATTAAATACAATACTGCCAAAAATTATTTCGTGTTTGGAAAGAAAAAGGGATTAAAAGAAGGAGATTACATTTTTTCTTCAAAACCTGGTGGCGAGTTTAGCAAAATCATTTTCGGAACAGTTACGGGAGTTGACGGAACTAAAATTGGTGTAAACGGATTGATAATAGATCCTGTTGGTCTAAAAAACAAAGTCTCACAAGGCAAAGCCGGCATACGTGCTACAGAAATTTTACAAAATCCCACTCCAGAAAACTGTATTCATGCATTTATCTACCGAGTAGAGCAAGATAATTTTACCGAAGTAATAGACACCACTCAAGACAGAATAATTGAAATTTCTCCCCAAGTACACCAGATGCTTGATGGTTGGATTCGTGAATCTCTTTCAGAGTTACTAAATAAAGTTCTCTCACTTAAAGCTGGTTCTGAAAAAGACGAAGCCAAACGAGTCCTCAAACATAAGATGGACACACTGTATGATAAGAACCTCAAAAGAAACTTGTACGCGGTTTGCCGGAGTCTCAAAATTCTCTATTAAATTTTCACAAAATTTAGGCACAATTTCTCCATAGTTTTATATTAAGCCCGGAGGAAAAACCCGAACAATGGAATACGTTTACGCCGCTTTGATGCTACACAAACTAAAAAAAGACATCAATGAAGAAAACATTACCAATATCGTAAAGGCTTCAGGATCTGAAGTTAAAGAAGCTCAAGTAAAGGCGCTAGTAGCAGCATTAGCTGATGTAAACATTGAAGAGGCAATCAAGGCAGCCCCAGTAGCAGCTGCGGTAGCACCAGCAGCAGAAGCTAAAGGTGGCGAAGAAAAGAAAGGAGAAAAGAAAGAAAAAGAGGCTCCAAGTGGGAAGTCCGAAGAGAAGGCATTGGAAGGACTTTCGTCCTTATTTGGATAAATTAATTTAATTTCCTACTGTTATTTACAACCAAATATTACTAAACCATGAATTGGTAGATTTTTCTGCACCTCTTGAGGTTTACATCTACATCTTAGACTTGATAGGAACTGCAGCCTTTGCAGTAACTGGAGCATTAAAGGCAGTCGAACACAAGGCTGACATTTTTGGAATAATTGTTTTGGCAACAGTTGTTGGAGTTGCAGGCGGAGTCACTAGAGACGTAATTTTTGGAAAATTTCCAAACTCTCTCCAAGATCCTATCTATATTGGAATCACAATATCAGTAGGTATTGCCATATTCTTTTTATTTTCACGCTTTAGAAAACGCCTCAACGTATGGCTGGTTTTTGATGCAGTTGGATTGGGAGTTTTCTCAGTGGTCGGGGCAACAATTGCTTACGAAATTTCAGGATTAAGCTTCCTCCCAATACTTTTCGGGGGAATGATTACTGCCATTGGCGGAGGAATACTGCGAGATATTTTTGTTCAAGAGATTCCAATTGTATTTGTAAAGGAAGTTTATGCAGTTGCAAGCTTGGTTGGAATTATAGTTTTTTACTTTATTCTAAGTGCTGGAGCTGATTTGCATGTAGCAACAATTATTGGACTTTTAGTTGCAACAGGTCTGAGATTGGTTGCCATGAAATTAAAATGGAATTTGCCAAAAGTTAAAGGAAATTTTGATTAAATTTATGCTGGCTTGTAATCTTTGGCTTTAGAGGCCAGACCTCTTGCTTGAGAATCTCCTTTTTGTAGAATCTGCTCTTTATTCTCATCAGTAAGATATCCTGCCTCTACAGAAACGGATATTGATGACTGGGCTGCCTTTGCAAGAATCTGCTTTATGTTGTCAGGTGTAATGTACGCAGCTTCAATTGATAGTGAAATGGCTTGTTGGTGAGCCTGACCAAATTCGTTTCTAATTTTTTCAACATCAATTACAAGTTCATCTTTAGAATAGATTACTCCTTTTTCTAAAGCAGCCCCGAGTGCAATTCCTGCTTCAATTGTTTTAATGTCCAGCTTTCCTAGTATGGAGGCAAGCTTTGCAGAAATTACTCCACCTTTTTCTACTGGAGTTGTGTCTTTAATAATCCAAATTGTTCCTTGATCAATTTTAGTTGGAATTCCTGCTTCTTTAAAGTCAGTTAGAATAGGTCCAGGTGCAATTGCTGTATTTTTTGCACCAATCACTACATCAATACTTGCTTTATCGCCACTACGAGCTAGAAGCATTATCTTGTTTTTGCCAAGCAAAACATTGAGTTTGAATGGAGACATGTTTGTGAACATGAAAAGACATTGGCCTGTGAGATTGTCTATCATATTTTTAATGCCAGGAATGTCTAGTGTTTCAAATGCCTTTTTTGCAACCTTGTCTTTGATGCTAATGATCTCAACTTCGCCCTTGAACTTTTTCCTAAGTGGTAATAACTGAGATGCGCGTACCTTTTCCATTCGTACAAGAGCTAAAACACTATATTTTTTTGGCAACTCTTGCAGCTGCTGATACAGCTGAGTTTTTCTTTTGGGATAATTTGTTCTGTTTTCGTGCATTTTACTTCTTTGCCTGTGCAGGTTGTTTGACTAGCTTACCCATTGTCGTTTTTATCATAACTTTTTTGATGTTTTTGTCTCCATTAGGCAATTTTTTCTCAATTGCTGATAATACTGCATGTGCATTTGCAGCCAAAACTGAGTCTTCCATGGATTCATCACCAATCTTGCAGGAAGTTGCCAGCGAATTTTTGGATCTTACTCTAATTGAAGTTCTAAATCTTTCAAGAAATGATTCAATTGGGGCATTAAATGGAACAGGGGTAGGCATTTTACCTCTTGGACCTAAAAGCTGACCAAGTGCCTTACCAACAGCTGGCATTAGTTTGGTATCTGCCAAAAAGAAATCAAAACTATTGATAAATTTACGTGACTCTCTTTTGTTTGCTCCTAATTTGTTTAATTCATCACCGTCAATGACTCTGTCTGCCTTTGCATTCTTTGCCTTTAGTCCCATATCTCCTGATGCCAAAACACAAACTGTAGAAGGAGAGCTGGTTTTTGGGAGTTGGACTACTTCGTTTAAGGCAAATCCCTTTTTTACATCAATGTCTTTGAAAACCATTATCATTTCTAAAGACTGTTTGAATTTGCGCTGCTTTTCGCTTTTTTTAGCGTCCTTTATCATTTCGGTTAACTGAGTCTCATTAATCATTACGCCAACTTTTCAAGAAATCCTACTTAAAATCCTTTAGTGCAGAAGGCATGAACAAATAACAATGGATTTTAAAAAATTTCAATTTTTCAAAACTTACATTTATTACCTTGCATGAAATTATTTCGTAAGTCTTGCAGAAATTTGACGAATTGGATATGAAATTACTTTATGAGCTAACACTGGACGCAAGTATTTCTGTTCCAAACTTGTCAAAAAAATTAGGAATTAATGCATCTGTTCTTTACAGCAGAATCAAAAGACTGATTAGGAAAAAACTAATCAAAAAATTCACAATTGTAATTGATGAATCATTACTTGGATATGAAGTAAAAGCCTCGGTTGGAATTAATCGAGATCCAAAATACAAGGACGCCATAAACAAATCTCTGATGGAAATTCCTCTAATTGCCTCTATTTCAGAAGTAACCGGCAGATTTGACATTATTATCAGAGTGTTTGCTAAGAATCTAGAGTCTTTACATACTGTAGTAATTGAAAAGGTTGGAAAAATTGATGGAATTCAAAACACTGAAACTTTTGTAGAGTTACAAAAAACTGATAAAGATCCCGTATATCTTAACACAAAATAATTTACTTGAATTTTTCATCCCATTTACCTTCATTAATTTCTGCGGTAAGCTCTTTGGGAGTTTTTCCCTCAATTTTAATGCCCAAGCACAGACATGTTCCAATAATTTCTTTTGCAACTGATTTTATTGAACTTGCATAGGACAAGTCTAGTTTAGTTTTAGCTACTTTGAGAATTGCATCTATTCCAACATCTCCAACCCAATCGGTACCTGAAGTGCCTGAGCCTTTTTGAATGCCAGCTTCTTTCAAAACTAAAGCTGCAGCAGATGGAATTCCTACCTCTATATCCCATTTCTTAGTATCTGGATCTACAGAAACAGTAACTGGAACTTTCATTCCATCAAAGTCTTTGGTCTTTTCGTTTATTTCCTTAATTACTTCCGTGATGTTTATTCCCATTGGACCAAGTGCAGGACCTAATGGTGGACCCGCAGTTGCTTGTCCTCCGGTAACCAAAGCTGATATTTTCTGTGCTTCTGCCATAGTCACGCTTTAGGTAATGAAAATTTATTCGTTGCTACGCAGTGGAGAGTTTTAGATAATTTGCATCAACAGTTACTGGTAACTGATATGGTGCGTCAAGTAAAATCACAGTTGCCTCTTCTTTATCAAAATCTACCCTTGTGACAGTGGCTTTCATGCCTTTGAATGGACCTCCAATAATTTCAACTATTTTATCAACAGCAAGTTCTGTAACAGTAGATACCTTGACAAGATAACCTTCAATATCTTTGTAATCTAGTTCCCCTCTTAACTGTCCGCGAATATGTCTTACTCCTTGAATTGCATTAAAAGCTTCACTTGCACCAAGAGCTTCTATTACGACATATCCTTTCAGATTATCAACTAATAACACAGATTGTATGTTGATATTTTTTTGTTTAACTCTATTTTCTAAAACTCTCAAAACTATCTTTTCTTGTCCTCCCGTGGTTCTGATTGCAAAGAAATGTGACTCGGAGTCCTCTTTTTGTGGTTCAGCCTTTGATTTCTCTGGAGTTTGTTCCGCTGGTTGCTGCTCTGGAGTTTGTTCCGCTGGTTGCTGCTCTGGAGTTTGTTCCGCTGGTTGCTGCTCTGGAGTTTGTTCCGCTGGTTGCTGCTCTGGAGTTTGTTCTGCTGGTTGTTGTTCCACGTCTGATCTTTCCTCTGCCAATTTCATCTACTGTCCAAATGTAGCTACAGAAAATACAAATTGAATAATAAAACCTATAGTCCCGATTGAAGCAACACCCAATAAGACCAATCTAAGATGTTGTGTATACTCGTCTCTGTCTGGCTTTTTTGCAAGCTTTAATGTATTTACACAATTTCTAAATGTAGTTTTTAGGTTCACTGCCTGAGATTAATAAGGTGTCCTTATA
>SDBV01010930.1_pt1 | contig 11844 bp, 11 predicted proteins | sample 2277081 | NCBI WGS metagenome assembly SDBV01 (sample SAMN10402039, study PRJNA504765) | marine sediment metagenome | isolation source: marine sediment core GS10_PC15, 223 cmbsf | place: Arctic Ocean: Southern Knipovich Ridge | collected 2010
ACATATAGCATCAAAAAGAGGTAACTACGATGCCGTTGTGCCAAAATCCTCCCTCCAGAGCTTTTTAACGGGGTTTACTAAAGTGGGGCTAAGTGGGGATTATACTGAACCTCTGTTTGCCTGTTATTCAAAACGTTTATTATCTGCCATGGAAGAGACATTGTTAAACAACAAAAGAGGACTCAAAGATTTTTTAAGCACTAATAAGGTAAAATATATAAATACAAGAGAGATAAAACGCTATGACCCTGAAGTAAAGTCTTTCATAAACCTGAATACCCTTGAAGATATTAAATATTATCTGATGCTAGAAGGTTTATCAAAGACAGAAAGCCAAAAATACATAACTAACTTAAAAAAGGGTAAATCCCGAATTAAAAAAGGGGGGAGAGAATGATTGGTTCTGGGGAAATAATATGGATAGTTATAATAGCTTTAATAGTTATCTTTGGCTCCTCGAAATTACCGGAGATAGGGAGGGGTATTGGGGAAGCTATAAAAAATTTCAAAAAATCTTTATCTGAATCAAAAGAAATTGATGTAACCCCTAAAAAAGGCCCGGAAGAAGGAAGAAACTCCGGACAAGATAATTCCAACTCGGAATCGGCCCCGAGACATCAGGACGATAAAGAAAAGAAATCTTAGTGAATTCTATTAAAACCTGCGCAGAGATTGACCTTAATGCCCTCTCTCATAATCTCCAGGTTGTAAAGAAAAGAACAAAAAACAAAACTACTCTTGCAGTAGTGAAAGCAGACGCCTATGGACACGGCTCTGTTAAGGTATCAAAACATCTTTTAAAGGGCGGGGTTTCAATGCTTGGTGTTGCTTTCACCGAAGAGGGGGTTAAACTCAGAAAAGCAGGGATAAAGGCGCCAATACTTGTTTTTTCCGATACAATTAATATAGATTCTTATTTTAAATATAGTCTCACACCTACTATTTTTAATCTTAAAAATGCAAAAGCCATTTCTGCCAAGGCCCTCAGATACAATCGTAAAAAAGCAGTCCATATAAAAATAGATACAGGGATGGGACGTTTTGGCTTAAGGATTAAAGATGCCCTTCTTGAAATTCTAAAAATATCCGAAATAAAAAATATTGAGTTTGAAGGTATTATGAGTCATTTTTCTGACACTGATCTGACAGATAAAGGTTTCGCTACTACTCAGCTAAACAGTTTCGTCAAACTTATTGAATCCTTAAAAAAGAAACGTATTCATTTTAAATTTACCCACATAGCAAACAGCGCTGCGGTACTGCAATTCCCGGAAGCCCATCTAAATATGGTAAGACCCGGAATAATGCTTTATGGCTATGGACCGGGGAAAAGAAACAATCTCAAACCAGTACTAACCCTGAAAAGTAAAATCATTTTCAAAAAAAGCGTCCCTGCCGGAACTCCGATAAGCTACGGAAGGACATTTAGAACAAAAAGGGAAAGCATAATAGCAATAATTCCTGTCGGCTATGCAGACGGATACAGCAGAAAACTTTCAAGCAGCGGCAAAGTCCTTATAGACGGCAAACGCGTACCTGTAGTAGGCAGGGTTTGTATGGACGCCTTTATGGTTGATGTTACAGAAATACCGCATGTAAAAGAAAATGCTGAGGTGATACTTATAGGAAGTCAAGGAAAAGAAAGAATTACCGCCCAGGATATTGCAGATAAGGTTGGCAGCATATCCTACGAAGTTTTAACATCCATAGGAGAAAGGGTTAAAAGAATATATAGAACGCTCTGAAATACGAATGAGGAGGAAAAAGTCGGATCTCTTTACAGTATACAGAGTAGAAAACCCACATTAAAGAATTTTATTGGCTATCATAATGATTTTTCTCTAAAATCAAGCGGTTATGTCTGTTAAGTCTTTTCTGTTTTTAAATTTTTCAGGCTATACAACAAAATATTTGACATAAATTCTTACATTCTAAATAATTAGTTTGAATTAATAAAATGTTCCAAATGGGAAAATATCATTTAATTTCACAATGTTACACTTTTTTTAAAAAAATTGGCACGACTCTTGCATTTCTATATTTCTAATATCTAAAAATATCGTGATAATACTTGTGCGGTTTTGTAGATGGATATTTCTTTGAGGTGAAAATTTCCTTTCAAACTGGGTAAAATTAATGTTATTATTTTTTGATTCAATTTTCAATATCAGTCAGTTAACAAAAAAATGTGTAATTAATGAAGAGAGGGTTATTGTAAATGTTAACAGGAAACAATGCACCAAATACAGAGACCTCAGGTAATAAAGTAGAAAATCTACTACTTAAGCAGTTATTCTCCTCAGAAGAATGGATAAGCTACTTCCACAACCTTTCAAAAATTACAGGTTTTGCTATCAGCATCTACGATGAAAACGGCGCTTCATTGTTAACTGTAAAAGAAAATCCAATATGCAAGATTGTAAATTCTTCTATGCGCAACAGCAGTGAATGCCCCGGTTCGTGCAACAGAATGATGCTTGAGTCATTAACTCTGAATAAGCCTACAACATATAAATGCCATTTAAAAATAATAAATTTCTCAGTACCGGTAAATTTCATTAATGAAAAAGCAGTTATCGTAGGTAGAAACGGTTTTGTCTCTTATGAGGATTTTCTTGGTTTTTTAAAATCATCGAAGGATTATGGTTCTCAAAAAATACCGATAGCATCCCCCCTGAATTTTACCGATGAAAACCACATAAAAAACATCTCTTGGTATATACACGGGGTGACACATCATCTATTAAATAACCTTCAGGAAAAATATAAACTGTCCAAAAAAATTGGCCGTCTTACAGCACTTTTGGATACGACTATTCTTGAAGAATTGTCTAAAAACACTGAGTTGATTTACAGATATTTTATAGATACTGCCGAATTCATCCTTGGCTCAACATCTATCGCCGTCATGGCATTTGACCATCAGGATTCAACATATAAAACAATGGATAGTGCCGGGAAGTATAAGGATGTTCTCATAAATCTCCAGTTTGATTCCAAAAACACTATTATCCAGCAAATAGCTGCCCTTAAAACTCAGCGCTCTCCAGTAAAGGTAGATGCTGAAAAAATTATAACAACAAATGGGCTCGGACAAATAAAATCCTTATATCTCTTTCCTGTCTTTATTGCGGGTATCATGGAGAGATTAATAATTATTTTTGATAAAGATATCCCTCAGGAAGATTTGAGAATCATTAATACCATTCGCGATTATATTGAAGTAACCATTGAAAATCATGCCCTTCGACTCAAAATAGTGGAAAAAATGGATGAGATACTGACCTCTGTTTCTGAGATGTCAAAGTCCATAGCTCCTGTACTAAACTGGGAACGTCTTCTTCAAACTATCCTGGAAAAATCCATTCAACTCATCAAGGCAGAGCAGGGTTCTCTAATGTTGCTGAACCATAAGTCATCTGAGCTTCTCATTGAGGCACAGAAAAGCTTGCACGGTATAACAACGGAAAATACGAGGCTCCGGCCCGGAGAGGGCATCGCTGGAAAAGTCCTTGAAAGCGGAGTCCCTTTGCTTGTAAAAGACGTGGAAAAAGACCCCAGAATTAATCATAAAAACAGACCTCAATATAAGACAAAATCATTTGTAAGCATCCCGCTAAAAATTGAAGATAGATTATCGGGGGTTCTCAATATAGCTGATAAAGTAACCGGCGAGGCATTTAACGAAACCGATTTAAAACTCTTACAGTCTTTTACTGCTAATGCCGAGATGGCCATTGAAAGAAGCCTCCTGTATAAAAAGACCGAAGAACTCCAAAAACTATCTACAACAGACCCGTTAACAGGTATACTGAATCGTCGCTACCTGGACAAAAGGCTCTCTGAAGAGATTGCTCGATACAGCAGATATAGACAGCGTTTTTCCTTTTTGATGATTGATATAGACGGTTTCAAAGAATATAATGACACGTACGGGCACCTCACTGGAGACAACCTCCTTAAAACTCTTGCAACTACCCTTGCCAACTCTCTCAGACCCACAGATATAACAGCGAGGTTCGGTGGAGACGAATTTGTTTCAATATTACCTCAAACTCCTAAAGCAGACGCCATAGTTATTGCAACTAGATTGAGGGAAAACATTGAGAAAGCCCGCATTCCGGCACCTGAAGAATCTCCGTTCGACAATTTCACTGTTAGTATAGGGTTAACTACTTATCCTGATGACGCGTCCTCAGTAACTGAGCTTCTTGAGAAGACAGACCAGGCCCTTTACCTTGCCAAAAAAGGAGGGAAAAATAAATTAGTGTACTTATAAGTTTCAAAATGCAAAATTAGCAATTAGCATTTCAAATTTTAAATGCCCAGCAAGCCTGCCTGCCGGCAGGCAGGCGTTTAGTGAGCAAATTTAATAATAGTTGCTCCTTACATTGTGGTTACCCGAAGGGTAACCACTAAATGATAATTAATAAATGATGATTTTTACTTGATTTACAAATTATGCCATTTAGAATACCGTTAAAGAAAGATTTCATAGGAAGAAGCCTGGAAATGGAGACTCTTTTCAGCATTTCCTCAGAAGCCAGGAAAGGAATTGCTACGAGTGTTTTTCTGGCAGGTCAGCCCGGCATCGGCAAAACAGAGATTTCAAGCCAATTGTTCAATATTATCTTCCGTGAGCAGGATGAAGTTGCCCCTTTTCTATATACCGTAAACTCAGCTCTTACTTCTGCCGGCGATTTTTCTATGGATTACCTGTGCAGATTTATCCGTCAAAGAATAGCCTTTCAGAAAAAAGACGCCTCACTTATAAATGCAGATGAACTCTCCATAGAAAATTTAATGTATCTCGCTGAAAAATTAGAAGCACACTGGGCAGTTGACATTATAATGGGCTACCTTCAAACAAAAACAACCGGAGACACAACAAAACTTCTTTTGTCTGCAATCAATGCACCATACTATAGTTTTCTGAGTACCGGAACACCGGTTGTTGTAATTATAGACGATTTCCAGAAAACAAAAAACCTCTACGGGGTCGGTTCAGACAATAATAAAAATCTGTGGATGCTGTTCGAAGAATCGATTAAATCCCGACAGACACCGCATATTATTACGGGCTCTCAGATAAAATTGCAGGAAATGTTCTTTCTTGAAACATCACTTGGGCAACACATGGAATTAGTCAACCTCTCAGGACTTGATAAAAGCTCGTCCTTAAGGCTTTTCACTTCGCTTTGTGAAAGTTACGGCATTACAGTTGATAAAGATTCTTTACTCTTTTTTGTTGATTTATTCAACGGTAACCCTTTCTATATCAGAAGCTTTACCCAGGCAGTACGTCACGAAGGGAAACATCTCTCTGAGAAGAACCTCTGGAGAATATATTTCAAGGAAATTACAGCAGGGAAAATTTATAATTACTGGATATCCCGACTCAGAACACACATGTCTCGTATCGAATTAAGAGAGACTGCTCTCACTCTGCTTCATCATCTCTGTAACCACAGCCTTTCGACACTGTCTACTCTTAAAAGTACACTTTCAATTCACAAACAGGACTTTCATGACATAATAAACAAATATATTCCTAAATCCTCTTGCCCGTTGTCTTCAATCAGCAAACAAGATTTCCATGAAATACTAAACATGTTTCAGGCAAGCGGATTTCTGGAGATGGATTTTAGTACGTTTAAAATTGTAGACGACAGGGTGCTATCTGATGTTATAACAGGATTATACGGCAAAGAAATCCTGAAAGAGCCATTCAGTAGAATTGAAGACACCTTTATAAAAAAGAGGGTTAAACGTTCAAAAACAGCTGAAATGCAATCAGTTGAGATCGCAATTCCTCCTGCTCCAAAGGCAGAGCTGATAGCAGTAAAAGCCCTTGAGCAAATTGCTGAAAACCACGATATCTCCCCGGAAGTTACCGGAGATTTACAGATTGCGATTATTGATTTGTTTACTAACATAATTGGTCAAGAAAACCCTGGCAATGAAAATATCTATATTAGATTGAAACCTCCTGTACATGTCTTCATAATTGAGGTTAAAACGCCCTACAAAGAATTCGTGCTCCCAATTTCCAAGCCAGTCTCACAGGAACAACTAATCAGAAATTATATAGACGATATAAAGCTCGAGAAAACTACAAGTGGAACAAAAATAACCCTTGTAAAAAACCTGCGGAAAAACCTTACACCAACATCTTAAAATTGTGTCTTTTATACAGATTTACTTTAAAAGACTTCCTTTGGGAAGTTTTTTAAAGTAAATCTGCTGTGGGACAAAATCCCACATTGAATTCCAGGTGTGGGTTGGAAACCCATATATATTCATTTCCCTGTCATTCTCAGCGGCTCCAAAAGACATTTTGCCTCCCGTTCTGTCAAAATACCCTTTTCAACAACTATTTGCATCACTGTCTTACCCGCTCTATAAGCCTCTTTAGAAATCTCAGCGGCAGACGCATAGCCTATGATGGGATTAAGTGCTGTTGCTAAAGCAAGGCTTGCTTCAGCGAATTTCCTGCAGGTTTCTTTGTTTGCGCTAATCCCCTTCACACATTTCTCAGTAAAGGCATTAACTGCACTTGATAAAATTTCCAGTGAGAAAAGCAGGTTATATGCTATCACAGGCATCATGACATTAAGTTCAAGCTGTGATGCCTGGGTAGCGTAAGCAATCACTGAATCATTTCCTATAACCTGAAAACAGACCATATTAAGCATCTCAGCCATGACCGGATTGACCTTGCCGGGCATTATTGATGAACCAGGCTGAACAACAGGAAGACTGATCTCAGCAAGTCCTGTTCTGGGACCTGAACTCAACAAACGAATATCATTTGCTATTTTTATAAGTGTTATTGAAAATCCTCTTAGCGAAGCGCTAAGTTCAAGTGCCGGGTTCACATTCTGGATGCCTTCAAATAAGTTTGTCGAGCTCCTGAATTTAATGCCTGTAATCTTCCTTATTTCCCCGATTACATGCTTTTGATATCGGGGATGGACATTTATGCCCGTACCAACCGCACTACCCCCCATAGGCAGGTTTAACAGAGAATTAGAGGCATTTTGTATTCTGAGCATATCATTTCTCACTGCCTCTGCATACCCACCGAATTCCTGGCCAAGCCTTAAGGGTACAGCATCCTGCATATGTGTTCTACCGGCTTTTACAACCTTGTCGAATTCTCTGGATTTATACAAGAGCGCTCGCTGTAAATCTTTAAGTGAAGGAACAAGACTTTCCCTTACAGCTTCTAATGCTGAGATGTACATGGACGACGGGATTGTGTCATTGGTTGACTGAGCCATATTAATGTGGTCATTAGGATGAACAAGCCTATAATTACCTTTTTTATCACCGAGTATCTCAATTGCCCTGTTCGCTATTATTTCGTTGGCGTTCATATTCTGGGATGTCCCGGCACCTGACTGATAAACGTCAACAACAAATTGGTCATCATGCACGCCTTTGATTACTTCCAGTGCAGCCTTTTCAACAGCCTTTAATATTTTTTTGTTAATGAGCCCTAAAAAACCATTTGTTCTGGCAGCAGCCAGTTTAACAAGCCCCTGTGCCTTTATAAACCGCCTCTGGAGTCTGAGTCCGCTTATCGGGAAATTATCAACTGCCCTCTTTGTCTGGACACCATAATAAACCTTATCGGGCAGCTTTACTTTTCCAAGGATATCCTTTTCAATTCTCACTTATTTATCTCCTTGTTAAATTTATGTTCATTATACCAGAGACCCTTCTTTTTTGACCGAATTCCACCTGTGAGGTGGGACATGGTTAGGATGGAGTCAGATTGTTTCCTTTAAAAGAATTATTTTTGACAGCAGGCCACAGCTGGATTATAATGTCTTAATATGATTTCTATGCAGGAAACAATACTCCGTCTGCTTATTGGTGCAATTATTGGGGGTGCTATCGGTTTTGAAAGGGAAGTCCACGGGAGGGCAGCAGGGTTCAGAACTCAATTAATTGTTTGTTTAGCTGCGGTTCTTATAATGATCATCTCAGAAAATTATTATCATTACATGCAAAACACTACTGCAATCCTTCAAATTGACCCTGCCAGGATTGCCGCAGGCGCCTTAATAGGCATCGGTTTTTTAGGCGCAGGTGTAATTGTCAAGAGCGGCGCTACAGTAAGAGGGCTTACAACTGCGGCGTCTATATGGATTGTTTCTGCTATCGGGCTTGCCATTGGAGCAGGGCTTTATTTCGAAGGAATTATAACGGCTGTAATAACAATCATTGCCCTTGTTGTTCTTAGAAAAGTAGAGAAAAAAATTAAAACAATGTTATTTAAGACAATTAATGTATCAACGCGAATCGATGAAAATGCAGAGGAAACCATAACTTCTACACTGATAGATTACGGGATAAAAATTCATTCAATTGATTACGAAAAAAATCTTTCAGCAGGAGAACTCATTTTTAATTTTCATATCTCAACGAGAGATAAAAAAATTATAAAAGAAATATATCAAAAGTTGGGGTCACTGGAAATTATCAGAAAAATAAAGGTTGGCAGCTACAGGGCAGACAGTATTTTTTAAGAATTCAGCAGCTTATCAAAAGGATATTTCTTTAAAAACCCTAGGAATTTTTCAAGTGTATGTGATGTGTCTTTGGCCTTTTTGTATAACAAACAAAAATCTCTTACAAATTTCTCCTCTTTAAATGTCGCTGTCTTTAGAGTTCCGTAACGGCTCTCTTTCTTTGCTGCCCATCTCGAAACAATAGATATCCCAAGCCCCTCCTCAACCGCACCTTTTATGGACTCTGTACTGCCCATAATAAAGGCTACCTTTATGTTCTGCAGAGATATTCCGTATTTTACCAGATATTTTTCTATCATCTGCCTCGACCCTGAACCATCTTCTCTCAGAATAAATGGTTCTTTTGAAATCTCTAAGATGGAAACGCTGGATTTCTTTGCCCACTGGTGCAGAGGCGACATTATGAGAACCATCTCATCAGGAATAAGTTTCTCTACAACCAGCTTTTGTTTAGTGACCTCTCCTTCAACCAATGCAATATCAATATTGCCAGCATTTAAAAAACCTACAACATTTTTTGTATTTCCGATAAGGAGCTGGATTCTGACCTTTGGGTATTTCTTTCTAAAATCGGCAATCACTGAAGGAAGCACATAGTTGCCTATTGTAGAGCTTGCGCCTACAGTAACAACACCCTTTACAAGATCGGTAAATGCCCCGATTTCTTTTTCCACAGCCATATAAAGTGCGTTGATTTCTTTAGCGTATCTATAGAGAAGTTCCCCTGCTTTTGTAAGCGTAATAACACAACTAGAACGATTAAAAAGTTTTGTCCCGTATATTTCCTCAATGGCTTGAATCTGAAGGCTGACAGCAGGCTGAGTAAGACGAATTATCTCTGATGCCTTAGAGAAGCTCTTTGTTTCTGCAACTGTGCAAAACACTTTTAATTTATGATCGTCCATTTTCCCCTCTTAGCGGACTTTCAGCTATTAAGCGAACGTATTATATCAATAATTACTATTAAAATCAATCTGTTATAAAGTTCTCAATAGACCTCTTGGCAAGTAAATCCGCCTCCTTATTCAGCTCCCTTCGAACATGGGTTATCATATAACTGTCAAACTGTTTCAGGATACTTTGCGCCTCCTCCCAGAAAGGTTTTAAATTCGTGTTTCTTACCCGATACATTCCCTTTATCTGTTTCACAAGAAGTTCTGAATCCAGAAAAATCTTTATTCTTTTTAGTTTGAATCCTCTTGCTATTTTAAGACCTTTTACAAGGGCTGTATATTCCGCGACATTATTAGTCGCTATTCCTATGTACTCAGAGAATCTGTAGTCTTCTCGGAATCGATCCCGACGTGTCGGGACGACATGTGGCCTCCTCCTCTCTTTAAACTTTATTACAACTCCCATTCCCGAGTGACCCGGATTCCCACTTGAGGCACCATCACAATAAATTTCTGCATCTGACAGAAAGACATCATTTAATAATCCAATCATTTCCCCTCCACAACATGTCGGGACTCACCCTGGGCAAGATGAAACAGAAACCTGTTGCAGTAACAGCAACAAAAAATTTCCTGGCTATTTTTTATATCATTGTAAAGCTGGGGCGGGATATTAGTATGACAGCCTTTACAAACCTCTTTCTGTGTTTCAACCACTGCTACTCCTCCAGCGGTTTTTATGAGACCCATGTATCTCCCGTATATCTCTTCTTCTACCTTCTTAACCATGTCCTTTTTTTTTATTCTATGTACCTCCATTTCGGAGTGTAATCTGTTTTTTTCTTCTTCTAAAACCTTTTCTTCTTTCCCGAAATTCTCTTCAGTTTTTTTAAATTTAATTTCTTCTTTTTTGAGTTCTTCCGTTAAGGAATCAATAGTCTCCATTGCAGTAAGTATTTCTTCCTCTATTTGATATTTCTTATCTTCAAAAGTTTTTATTTCTTTAAGATGTGCCTCATACTCCTTATTAGTCTTAATTTCCATACCTTTAGATTTTAACTTATTAATTTTCTCCTGCATTTCCTCTAAGTCGTTTTCTCCATGTTTCTTTTTTTTGTTTGATTCTTCATAACTTGTTTTGACTTTTTCAAAAACGGCTTGTGCTTCTTTTAGACGTGCCTTGCCTTTCTCTAATTTATTCGGGAGTAACTCTATTTCTTCTGTTATAGCAAGTATGGCAGAATCTATTTCTTGAAGACTTATTAAAAACTTTAATTGCTCATTCAATTCTACCTCCAGAAAATTAGGTGGTGGGCCCACCAGGGCTCGAACCTGGGACCAACCGGTTATGAGCCGGTGGCTCTTCCAACTGAGCTATGGGCCCAATAAACGCAGATGATCACCAATCTATTACAGATATCCTCATTTGTGTTTTTTATCTGTGGTCATCAGTGTTTTTTATTGTAGGTAAAACCAAAAGAAAAGTAAACCCCGTTAGAAATTAAAAACTTATAAAATCAACAACTTATTAGTTCTTTTATCCAGTCATAAATTGTGGATTTTTTCTAATGTGGCAAAACTATTGATAGTCGCAATAATAATGTCCTATTTACTGATAGTGCTGTCATTCCCCGACTTGATCGGGGAATCCAGAGGTAAAAACTTAAAACATGGATTCCCGATTAAGACCTTCGGGAATGACGAAAAAGCGGACATTATTTATGCGTAAGTCAATAACAGGGTAGATAGGAAAAGCAAGGGTAAAGTTTCTTTCTAATAGGGTAAATATACTATATCTCTTTTGAAAAACTTTTAAGCCATTTACTTCTTGATTGTTATTGCGTCAAGCTCCTTGTTGCCGAGTTTTTTACCGGCTATCTTCCTTAGATATAAGTTGTTTCTCAGAAAAAGACTCTTTACTGACTCAATCCTTTTTAAAAATTTAACCAAAACTTTCTTTTTTTCTCCATCTGATAATTCTTCAGCAATTAAGACTACCTTGTTTATTAACAATTTATTTTTCTGCAGAAGGTCAGAAAGAAGTAAAATCTTTTTTATTGCAAATGGCGTTGTAAAAAGAAACCGTAATATCTTTTCCCTGCCCCTATCTGCTTTTTTAGCTATTTCAGTCTCTCCTTCCCTGGTAAACAAAGGAACAGCCCCCATTTCCTTAAGATATATCTTTACTGGGTCATCCGGAGGGAATCTCTGGTAAGGAGTCCCCTTTTTGGTCTTTTCGTCAAATTCCTCTATTCCTTCCCTGAAAATTCTTTCATACTCAGTGTCTTGAAGCCCAAAGTCGATACGACTCATTCCTGAAGATTTTAATCGTTCAGCCATTTTCATTCTCCTGATATAATTTCGTTATCATCAATTCGTTAAGTATAGTTTAGTTTTAGTTGTCTTTTCAA
>SDBV01010932.1_pt1 | contig 11842 bp, 10 predicted proteins | sample 2277081 | NCBI WGS metagenome assembly SDBV01 (sample SAMN10402039, study PRJNA504765) | marine sediment metagenome | isolation source: marine sediment core GS10_PC15, 223 cmbsf | place: Arctic Ocean: Southern Knipovich Ridge | collected 2010
GAAATATCGAATAATGTAATCCTTAGAGGTATGGAAGGAATTTTCAATATATTGTAATATACCGTCATGTGCTTTTCTTAATACATCCTCGAAATTATGGGGGTATAATTCACGCAGAGTTCTTATAAAATTTGGGAGATCAACCAGAACAACTACTTTTTGTTGATGACGGTCTAAAAAATTGGTATATTCACTGCTGTTCATAGTCAATAATGGTATATCTTCGATTTTGTAAGTCGGGACATAAATTTCTTGCTCTTGAAGTTCTTTTGGTAAAGAATCAATTAGATTTTGTTCATCCTCTTCTACAGGGTGAATTTTTTTTAATCTTATTTGCTTTCTACCACTCTCAAATGTCTGGCTTTTCGTAGCCGAAGAATCATCATATAGTACAATTTTCGGAGATTTTCCCTCCCATTCACCAGCTCTTAAATTATAGCTAAATGAATCTATATTTGATTCACACAACTTCCCACTGCATTTAAATTGTAATAGTGGATTCTCACCTCCATCAAGGATGAATTCACGATGAAATTGCTCTTGGCAGGAGTCGCAATTATCTTCAAATAACTCCTCATTTTTGATATAGACGTTTAGTACAGCAAAAGGGGTGCCATTCGCTTTACAATCCTTATTCCAGCATTGATATTTATTATAAAGAATGCTTGAATCCAATTTTTTAAGCTGAGTCTTAAAACAATCCGGGCAGTACACTCTTTTCTTATAATAATTCTTCTTAATATTAACTGTTTCTACTTCGGATTTAAACAAAAAATGCATTTTTTATGCCCACCCTCCACAAATTTAATCCTTAGTCAAAACTATCACTTTTAAAATATCATTCTTTTTTGTCGTTTTGAAGATATACTCAAAATTAACAAAATAAAACATCAATAAATATTTAATTGATCAGAAGAAATCTGGGTTATAAAACGTCTTGAAATATTAATCAATTAATTAATTATTATTATTTTTATTGTAAATGACACTTAACAAAAAAGAAGTAAAATAAGTTGAAGTTAAAATTCAAAAGGTTTGATTCCTTCAATTTCATCATCAAATCTTGAATTTGAATCATAGAATAGGCTCACAGATTCCCCAACAGAATATTCAATATCAGTTTCCTCAAATTCTTCTAAACCCCAATCATATTTTAATTGCGTATAAAGAGGTTCCCATTCCGAATAGATCCAGTCTGTTTCTTTACTTGCTTTGGATAATTCATATAAATTTTTAAATGATTTTAATCCTTTCACATTAAATTTTAGAGCAGTAATTTCACATAAAAGAGCAATCGAATGTTCAAGTATCATTTTGGCTGAAAGAATATATTGTTCATTTAGTGTATGTTTTTCAGAATCAACTAGAATACTCTCAATTCTTCGAATTACATAATTAAATCCATCCCCAATCTGAGTCAATTGATCTGTAATACCCTTCATTTCTTTGAGTTTTTTTCTACTTAAAAAGTATTGTGAAGTGGTTTTGTACATTAATAAATATGTATTTACAAAAAGTTTTAATTTTTCATTTACTTTACGTTTCCTAGATAAGACATTTTGAGCTGTCAATAAAAATTGAATCCCTTTCATCGATGCGTCGAAGTTTATTTCGATGTGCTCGGGATCTAAAAAGAAATCATAAATCCAAGATAGTATGATATCAGCAACATATATGCAGATTAATGCTATCTCCTCATGATCAGATGTAATTTCTATCTCACCAAAAGAAATCTCGTTAACTGTTCCCTCCAATTGTAATAAGCCATTCAAATGTTCATACGGTAATCTGTCGGATATAACCTTTAACAATTTGATATAATTCTTAGCAGGGTCAATAATGTATTTTAGATCTTTATCAACTTTCTTAGCAGATTTATTTAGCTCTTCTGTTGTTTTTATCATTTGAAAAATCTCATCTCGAATAAAGATTATATCAGTATTTTTTATGTAATTATCCTTTGCTGCAGCATGGAGGTACTCATCAATCATCTTTTTAATTTTGTTTTTTGATGATGCCCACCTATTAATAAATAATTTTATACCTAAAGAAGCTAGTTCAAAAGCCATTTTATGGAAACCTTGGAATTTTTTAGATTAAATTAAATATATATAGATTGTTTTTAAATAATTTGAAAACTCCTGATTTAATATTCCTTAACCATATATTTTTATCTTCTTCTAATCTTTTTCATAGTGTTACTATGTTGTATTAAAAAAAAAAATTCAAAATACCCTCCCGGGTATTTGCCAATTATTAAGCTATGTTAAGAATTAATGATTTAAACATAAACTTAATTTCAACATATAGAATTTAATATCATTCTTTCTTAATTATTAAAGGATGAAAGAGCTAACAAATAGAGAAATCCAGTGGTTAGAAGCTTTTGCTAAAAAACATGAACTTTTCGCATCTTTCCTGCTCCACTACAAATTAAAAGCTCATTTATCTAATAATCAATATTACTGGTTCCATCTCTACATTAATCAAGCCGAAGAACAAGGTGATACTTTATTAAATACGTCAGAAATTGAATTTTTAGAGGAATTTTCTAAGGGGAATGAAAACTTACTGGCATTATTTAGTTTTTATGAAAATGAAGGATATTTGGAGCATAGAAAATATAAAGAATTTTTAAGCCTGAAAGCAGAATTGATGGGAGTTCCTACTGAGGTGAAAGCTACAGAAAGCCCTTTTAGTTATAAAATCGTAAAAGTACCTTGTCCCTATTGTAGTTTTCTCTGTTCACCCCATATTCAGGTTTGCCCTAAATGCGGTGAACCTTTACCTAAACTGGAAAAAGTATATGAATCTTCTGGAACCTTAGATATCATAAATGAGGATTATACAGAAAAAAATATATTACATTCACTAGAAAAACTAATTGATAAAAATATCCCTTTGGTAGAAAAGTTTAGCAAATCTTCAACATGCTATAAAAAAGAGGGGGAAGAAATTACGGATTTAAGCATTTTCAATTGTGGAATAAAAGCTTTTCCGCATGAAATTCTAAGACTTAAATTTCTTAAACGTTTGGCACTTAGGAGAAACAACATTGAGCGCTTACCGAACGAGATTGGATTTCTCTCTAACCTTGAATCCCTGGATTTACGATTAAATAGCCTTAAAACATTACCACATGCGATCGGACTGCTTTTTAAATTGAAAAATCTAATTGTTAGCTCGAACAACTTAATGACAATCCCAGGTTCAATTGGGGACGTACTGATGCTAAAAAACTTAAATTTGAGCAATAATAAGTTAAAGGGTATACCCGAAGCTGTGAAAAACCTGCACTCCCTTAAATCCCTCAATCTAAAAGCCAATCACTGGATAACGATTCCAGAAAACGTTAAGGTGTTAGAATCAGAAGGACTTGAATTAATTTTATAATTCATAATTCACATTTATTTATAAAAAAACCTTTAATACAAGAGAATCTATAAAATAATATGAATGTGGAGGAAGCTGCATCCCATATTTGTGAATATTTCAAAATAAAAGCTGGGAATTTTAGAATTATTTATCAAAAATAATTATTGCATAAATATTGTGATAAAATATTACTAGAAAAGAGGATCTTGACAAATTCTATAAATTACTTGATGTTGTAGAAAAAAAAGTAGGTGGAAAGAGAAATCTCGGAGAATTAAAAGCATATTTAAATCTACCTAAACGTGGAGTCTATTTTTTCTTCTCTTTTAATGAAACTAGAGCATCTAGCAAACAATTGCGTGTTATAAGAATAGGAACACACGCAATTTCTAAAAATAGTAAAACAAATTTATGGAAACGCCTTTCAATCATCGTGGTACTCTTGCAGGTTCACGTCCGGGAGGTGGAAACCACCGTGGATCAGTATTTAGGAAAATTGTTGGGGACTCAATTATTACATATAATAACCTAACTGAAGATTATCCGAATTGGAGTATTGGTGGGAGTGCACCTTCTAAGATTAAAGATGCAGAATACAGATTAGAAAAATTAGTGAGTGAATATATAAGGAAATTGCCATTTCTTTGGGTAGAAATTGATGATGAATCAGATAAATTTAGTAATAGAAAAGTTATAGAAAGGAATTCCATCGCTCTCCTAAGTAATTACAATAAAACTGATATAGATCCTAGATCAAGTGAGTGGCTTGGGAAATACTCGCCGAAAGTGAAGATAAAAAATTCAGGATTATGGAATTCTGATCATGTTGATGAAGATTATGTTCCTAGCTTCTTGGAACTCTTAGCAAAATATATTGATGGGATGTAATTAAAAAAATCAAATTATTTTAATGATCTATTATCTCAATTTTAAAATTTTGAAGCAGTTTTTTTCTAATTTCAATCTGATTTATCGTCCTTATTTTCTTAAATATATCTAATCTTGTCTCATTGCTTTCTTTAATGAAAATAGGTCCTTCATTTACATTACATTGAGCATAATAAAGCCATGCATCATTGGATAAGAGATTATTATTTTCTAATGTAGCATAATTAGTTTTTTCTAGTAATGTATGACAAATTCTGAAAAGAGAATTTATCTGGGATTTTACTTCTTCAGCTGTTTTTATAGGAACCATTGTAGTTATCCTCAAATTTTGATCTAATTCTTTATTACTCAATATATCACAGTCGAATAAAGAAATATCTAATACTCCCGAAAAAAGGTTTTCAAGCAAAATTGTGCGTTTGAATACCCAAGTTGTTATTATTTTCAATCTTTTATCTATAGTTCCATTATTTACTGATGTAATATAAGATTTTAATCCTCCTCTGCCATTTATTATACGACTACTCCCATAGAAATGGTTAAAATGTTTATTGAAAAACCACATCTCATGAAATGAAGGATGAATTATGTAAATTTCTCTTAAGGAGTTATATTTTTGCTCTTTATTCTTAATTGATTTTAAATTGGTTTTTATTTTTTTAAGTGTTTTTTTTACTCCATAGACCATATTAGAATGATTTTTCAAAAATTTAGTAGTTTCGCTATTATTATCAGACCCGTATCCATTATTTTGAATTTTACCTTTAGCCCATTTAAAATATTCTCTTTTTAATTCCTGATGGAGTTTTTCTAATTCATCGAATTCTCTCATAGTTATCAATTTAAATAGTCATTTATAATTATTTTGAAAAATATTTTGAAATTTCCTCTAAAAATATTCTATACTTATTTAAGTCTTCTTGATTCAGCCGTAAATGATAAAGGTCGTTTCTAAATTCCCTCAATTTTTCTAATGGGTAAGTTACTTTATCTTTATCATGAAAAACATCTTTAAATATTGTGTGCCAATTTTTTCCATATTTGATGATCCCAATATAACCTTTAAAATCTAAAAATTCCCATACTTCAAAATCACATTTAGGATCTTCTTTTAGCTTATTAATTTTCCTTTTGTATGCGTTCTCTCTTAAATCATTGGGTATTCCTTTATCCCACCATTCATCCCCATGCTTTTCCTTTAATTTTTCTATAAGAAATTTACGTAATTGTCTTTCAAACTCTTCGATGTCCACTTTTGCCTTATTTTTCTTGATATCGATTACAGATTTATCCTCCTTTAAATCAATAAATTGTTTATATAACACATCAGCATCTCTTTTCAAGACTATAGATTTATCAAATCTTTTAACTTGCATAATATAAGACAATGTCTTTTCAACTTCAATTTGGTTTTGATATTCAAAATTTGCTAATATTATCTTAAAAATATTGAATACAGCCTTCCTGATGGTCACATCCTCGTTTTTTAACATATGATTTTTGAGGTCTAAATCTATTTTATATACAAAATCTATTTTTGTGTCATTACTCAGGTCAGCTTCAGTTAAAATATGTTTTATACTTCTCAAAGTTGTAGAGACGTCATGACTATTTATTAAATTATTTCTTAAGTCTTGAAGTGTATACCCGTGGTATCGGAAATTCGACTTTGTTATTTTTAGAGTTGTTTGTTTTTTTTTGGTCATTATATTCTCACTAAAATAATATCACTCTCAAAATCAATACCCCTTTTCTCAAGGGGTTCTTTCACCAATCTTAATATGAATTTTGGCTTTAATTTCATAATTTAAAAATATTATTAATTATATGATTTTCAAATTCAGGACATCTTTCTATTATGAATTCTTGTCCATATGAATCCCATTCAAAGCAGTTATTTCTGTTCCATTTACTCTGACTTATGATAATGTTTTTGTGTTTTATAATTGAACCTTTAGGAAATAACTGCCTCTTCCAAATCCTAGTTGTTGCATTTTTTTCTGTTAGAACTAGATCTTTACTGAAGTTTAATGTCCCATACCCTTTATATCTTGTCCTTTTTCCATCTAAATAGAGATGGTTCCTCCCAACATAAAGTGCTCTATTTCTATTATTCCATAATTTTTCATCAAGATGAGGATGATGATTTGGTTGATGCATCCAATCTTCAATACCACGTGAATCAGTTATTATTTTCTTAATTTGAAGATATCCATATATTAAATGCTTACCTTCATAGATTAAATCTTTTCCATCCCTTTTGATTGCATACCTAATGGAGCCTTCTTCAATGATAATATGTCGAAATGTACCAAAAAATAAAATAAGATCGTTTTCTTTCAATTCATTGCTCAAATGCTTATGATAATCAGGACTTGGTCCAAATAATCCATGCCAACCATTTATTCTTCTAAGGTTTTCATATATTAAATCAGGATCTAAATGACAGTAATAAGGTTTTCTGTTAGCATCATCTAATAAACTCCCTGTTAATCTATCTTTTAATTTTTGAATTTTTTTCGCGCTAGATTTTTCAAATAGTTTTAACATCAATTCAGCATAATTATTTAATGAATGTAGTTGGTTTTCTTTTAGAATTTTCTGAATTTTTACTGGAATTTCTATATCACAATACTCAGTTGGATTGAATAAATCTCCTTTAAAATTTTTCATCGAAACATATTGATAACCAGGTATGGGTAATGTTAAAAGACAGCCATCTTGAAAAATTAGATTAGGCTTTCCCCCATATTTTGAGTCAAATGATTTTCGACTTAAAACTATCTTCAAAATTAACCCTTTTCTTTAAATTCCTAATTTATATTGAAATCTTCTCTTAATTTTTGTAAAATATCTGGTCCATTTTTATTTAAAAATTCTTTTCTATGCCAACGTGCGTTTTTACATAGATTTGGGGCACCAATTCTATCAGCAAAGTCCTTTAAAGGCCATCCCTTAGAGCCCAAATAAAAGCTTCGAAAATTTAGGGGTATACCCTTTTTGAGACTTCCCAATAGCCCCCATTTAAATAAAATATCATATTTCCAAGTACCTGGTCGAACACTGCACTCAGTTTTGCATGATAGCCTTTTGCACCCCTTATTAGTAAAAGGTCTTTCATGATCAAGAAGCTCGTATAAGTAGTTCCTATATTTACATGAATTATCATTTAGTGACTTTATCTCTCTATCGTCATTGTGGAAATGTGGATCTTCATATCCTCCAACATAATCCCAGTTTTTATCAATAATCTTTGCGGTAATATCACCTACTTGCTTTAAATCAGGTGCAAATACCATAAATTCACTTCTATTATCTTTTATTATTTTTCTTGAGATATTCCATGCCTTAAATTTCAGTATTTCATAAGCATGTTGAAGATCGACCTTTTTTATTACAATTATAACTAAAGTGATACATCTTTGAGGAGATTCTTCATTTCTTAACTTAAAATATTCTTCCATATAACTGCTTTTAGGAAAACAAAAAATCACATCCCCAGGATTTAAAGATACCCTAAGACTTGGTTTACAACTAAAAATACTTGGTAATCCTCCAAATAAGTTTGGGTTCATAGAGGGAAATAAAGCTCTCTCTTTAGAAATATCGAGATTTAGATTTTTCAAATCTTTTAACTTAATATGATTAAAGAATGTGTTATAACTAAAAACCCTAAATTGCCTGTTCTCTATTTTAATATTTTTGACCGCAGATTTTAATAAATTATCAATCTCAGAAGTATCAGGACTTTTTTGCATTTTCTATTGAAGAAATAAATTCAGATGAAACATCAATTATGATATAATAATGATATAAAATTGAATTCTTTTAATTTTAGTCAAAGTGTCAATGCTATTTTTTGTAGTACAGTAGTAATGATCCCCTGCAATGTGAGTCAGATTTTATCAAAATAGAAATCCAAAAAAAAAAGGAGGAGAATAACTATTCCAGATTCAATTGGAGATATGTCAATGCTGAAAAACTTAAAAATAAGCAATAATAAGTTAAAAAGTATACCCACAACTATGGAAAACCTACATTTACTCAAATCCTTAAACCTAAAAACTACACACCAGATAATAATTCCAGAAAACGTTAAGAAGTTAAAATTAGAGGGACTTGATATCATTTTATAAGTTGAAATAAAAATATCATTATAAAAAATCCTAAAAAATTAAGCGAATAAGGTTGGAGTCGTTTCATTAATTTGCGGTAATTTTGAAGATAATTAGTGTAAATCTTGCATAGAAAATCATCACTTCCATGATTTACTCTAAGGGTCCTATATCTTTGCTAATCTCTCTTCCTTACTATTCTAATTGACTTAATTTATAGATTGACTTGATCTGGTTTGTCTCAAAAAGTTTAAGAATTTCTTCTTTATTAGAAAAGTAAATAATTTGCCATCCTTCATCAGCAAAAGATTTAAGAATTTCAAACTGATTCTTCAACCTCTGTGGATCTGATGTGATAAATGCATCGTCGAATAAAAAGAATCCTTGATTACCATTCAATAATTTTTCGGCAAGCGTAAATCTTATAGAAAAAAGTAGCTGATCATTTGTTCCTAAACTCAATAAGTTTGATAAGAAGGATTGACCATCAGATTTTTTTACCAAAACATAATTTTTATCTTTTTCAAAATCATCAGTAAATTTTACATCGATATATCTACCATTGGTTATTTTTTTAAATAAGTGTGAAATATTAGCATTTTTAAACAGTTCAATTATCCGACCAGTTTCTTCCTTTTCAATTTCTTCAAATATTTCAAGTGCTAACACTGCTAACTCTTTATCATTATCTATCAGAGAAATTAACTCATTTATCTTTTGATTTAATGCCTCTAGTTGATATATTGTGTTGATTTCTAAATTTTCTTCCAAAACTTTAAAATCAATCAATTTTAATTTATTTTGCTCTCTAGCAAAGAAATCTAATTTAATTCTATGTTGTGATAGGATTTTATCCCATTTTTCTATTTGTTTAGGAAGATCATCCTCTATTCTTCTGTGAAGCTCTTCCTGTTCCAAATGGATTTCAGAATAATTTTCTAATGCATCAACTTCTAAATCTTTATACTTCTCGTATTTTTCCTTTAATTTTATTTCCCAATTATCAACGGTATTTGTATCACGACCAAAAAAATCTTGTAAATGACTTCTATATTTATCTTTTTTCCCCTCAAAATCCTTACCTTTCTCAACTTTACTATTAAAACTAATGTCATCATTCACTTGTAGTCTGGTGAAAAAACTTTGTTTCGTTTCTTGATTTGAATTTAACTTTTTTTGATATTCCTCTTCTTTTTCTCTATTTTGATTAATTTGCCTTTGGAAAACATTGATTCTGCTATCACAGCTGTTTAACTTTAATTTCAGATTATCAAGAAGTTCATAAAATTCTTTTGTTTTAATCTCAACTTTTTCTAACCAATATTTAAGGGTTGGAACAGATACAGAATTTATTAAAGTTTGAATATTCTCTTCGTATGTCTCATTACTAAACAGCTTAATACCAACTATAGCTGAAATATTAATGATTGTTTGGATTCTCCGATAAAGAGTGGAGTATCTAAAATATTTTCTTAAATCATAAAAAATCATAAAACCAAAGATGATCCCAAATATCATAAAAGGGAATCCTAGAACAAAAAATCCCATTATTAAAGAAATAATCGAACCTGGCAATGTAATTAATGAAAGAATAGCAAAAATGTAGCCGAATTTAATGTATTGCTCTCGATTCTGAACATCCCCAATTTTTTCTGAAAAAGTACCCCAATTTTCTATATTTTTAGATAATATTTCAAAATTTGTTTTCTTTACATCTTGTTCTACTAGATTTTCCTTCATTTCTTCTTGTTCTTTTAATGTTTTTTCCAATTCAATGATAATATCTGAAGTACTATTTTCCAATTCATTTAATCTAGTTCTAAAATCTTCTATTTTACTGTTTATTGATTTTAGTTTATTTAATGAATCCGTGTTAAATTCTTTCAGTGGTTCCAAATCATTTGAAACTTTGACAAATTTATCTAAATATCTTTTAGACTTCTCATACTTACTTTTACCTTCAATATTTTTTAGAATTTCCAATCTGTTTTTACTATCTTTAATTTCTTTTTTTGCTTGATAAATTTTAATCTCATAACTCTCATACTCCTCTTCTTTATATTCTTGAATATAATTCAAAATGTCATTACTTAAAACATTAGCATCTTTTCTGAGATTTTTAATTTTGTTTGTTCCGGCATTTGTCAAATTTGATTTTGTTGAGGAAGATTCTTTTGTTAACCTACCTAAATTTCTAATTTTTACTTTAACTTCATTTAAATCGTCATAATCCCAACCCATAACTATATTTGAAACCGTTGAAAAATACCCTTTTTCTTCTGGTATTTTTAAATCACTATTTCTTATTATAAAAGTATTCCTAAATATTCGATCCAGTGGTTGATTTTTCAATTCTATTTCCAATATCTCATTAAATTTATTCTTTTTTTCTGGAAAAGAGTAGCTTTCTAAGTTATTCCCATATGCTTTATTTATTACAATTTTGCTATTTGGATCACCATCAATCCTATCATTCTTCTTGAAATCGCTAGATAATAATAGAATTGACTTTAAAATAGATTCCAATAGAAGAGTTTTTCCTGCCTCATTTGGACCATAAATTAATACAAGTCCCGGATTTAATTTGTTAAAATTAATGGATGTAAGTGGACCGTAACTCCAGACATTAATATCTGAAATCCATATTTGCTTTTTAACCTCTTCAGAGGTTTTTTCTACATTAATTTTAAAACGCCTCAATAACAAAATTTAATAATTCATCTTTTTTCTCTTGATCCAGTTCTTTTTGCTCTAATAGTTCTTTAAATCTTTTAAGAAGAGATTTGCTCAGTAAATCAATAACTTGAAGAACATTATCTTGATACTTTATGCCTCCACAAATCTTGTCAATTTTTTCTTTAAAGTCTATCTCTGAAATTGATATATATCCTTCTAAAAAGATATCTAAATCTACCTTCTTCCTATCCCAATCTTTCTTAAATTTATTAACAAACTCATTTATTTGCTTAAATCCCTCTTTCATCTTATAAGGATGAAATATTATATGACAAGAATCATAAAAAAAAGTATCAAGTTCAATTGGTCTTATTAAATCTTCCTCGGTGTCAATTAAACAAGCTTTTCTCCTTCCTTTTTCATTTTTAGTAACCTTTACAGGGGAACCTGGGTTAATAAACCAATTTTTCTTAGAATCTGGATTTTTCTGATATGGTTTCTTGATAAAGGTTGAATGAAAATGACCTGCTAAAACGTAATCAAAATCTAGATAGATCAATTGCTCTGTAGTTATAGGTAAATATCTATATTTCCCTTCTTCCCCAAATCCTTCCTTATTAAATTCAGGAAAATCCAGTGTGCAATGAACCATTAACATATTAATCTTAGAATCATCTTTAGCATCCTCGATTTCTGAAATTATTGAATCAAAATCTCCTTTAAAAAATGGTATTCCAACAACTCTTATATCCTCATAATCATGAATAAACACACTTTTTCCATACATT
>SDBV01010933.1_pt1 | contig 11840 bp, 31 predicted proteins | sample 2277081 | NCBI WGS metagenome assembly SDBV01 (sample SAMN10402039, study PRJNA504765) | marine sediment metagenome | isolation source: marine sediment core GS10_PC15, 223 cmbsf | place: Arctic Ocean: Southern Knipovich Ridge | collected 2010
TCAACGGCTAGTGGCCGGCGCAAGAGAGCTTTGATAGATTTCCACAAGGCCATAGATCCTCCCATGACCGTCCTCTGCGCTTTCTTGTGGCTTCGCGTTGGTACACCTGGGACAGTCGAAGCCTAGGTGGTAGCCGTGGTCCCAGCAGAAGCCGTCAAGGATGTCCAGTGTGGGCATCGTCGTCACTCCCCATCCTGAAGCCTATAGACCGAGACAGCTCCAACCGGCACGTCGAAGTCCGACAACATTTCCCCCTCGATGCGGGGGAGTTTCAGGGCGTCGATGTCCTTATAGAGTTCTTGGCAGATGATGGCCATCACAGCCGGAAGTTCGGTAACGGAGTAGTCGCGTTCGTCGGCCTCGAGGAACGGCGTCAGCGTGCGAATCGTCAGATAGATTCGCCCCTCGGGGCTGACCGCGACCGTGAGGTATCTCATGGCATCCTCCTTGTTGGTAGGCGAGTGTCATCCTATCAAAGACAGACAGGGGACACGACAAATAAAAAAGGCGGGGGGCGCGGGAAACGCCGCCCCCAAAGTTGACATAAGACTTCTTATATCGTCACTGTCTGTCTCAGTCACCTTTTCTGGCCCTTCGGCGGCTTCTCCTTGGCTATTAACTGAAGTGTCCTGCGGATCGCGTAGAGCTTGAGGAGACGCGGATATTGGGTCGCCTGATCCAATGTGTCGAAAGGTACGGACAGCTCGCTCTAGCCAGGATACTGCGTCGTCAAGCGGGATGCCCTCCTTTCGGCAAATTTTGTTGATAGCTTTGAGCAGATTCCACTGTACCAGTGACCCCGCATCCAGACCAAGTGCCTTCTCGACCTGAACCAAGAAACGCGTGCTCGCCTCGTCTTTCGACACGACGTTGCTGATGTAGTTGACTTCGTAGCCCACCTGCGCTGCCAGATCCTTGTGCTTCAGACCCCTCTCCTCCAACAGGTCTTGTATGAGCCTACCCGTCATTGGGCTCAAAATGTACCTCCTTTTCGTTCGGCCGGTAGGGCGGGTTTTCTGATCGACGTGGACGCTCTGCACGGGGTGCCCCTTTCTGTGAGAGGAAGGTAGCACCGGCCGGGGTGGCGTGTCAAGATAAAAATGACGGTGACAGACAGATTTTTCTAGCCGCCCCCGTTTACCCATCATTTTGTTCTTGACACGTCCCGTCTGCCTGTGTTAGACAGACGGCATGCGCCTAAATGTTGAACTTCTCAAGTCTTTCAGGGCCTCTAGGGATCTGACCTTCCGCGAGGCCGCCAAACTAGCCGACGTATCATATCAGACCTGGTTCCAATGGGAAACCCTCGGCTACATGCCGGAATCCAAGAATCTCAAGAAACTGGCCAAGGTTCTCGGCATACCTGAGATCCGCTTATTCGTACAGGATGGCAAGGGGAAGTAATCCGTGGGCAACCAGCGGTCAATCCACACGACCTTCTGGACCAGCACCAGCCTCAGCAAAATATCCCCCTCATGTCGGCTGTTCCTCGCCTGGACAATGACCGGCCCCCGCTCGAACATGGCCGGTTACTTTAAGCTCTCCTTTGACGATTGCCAGGACGAAACCGGCCTGTCTCGGGAAGAGCTCGAGGCCGCGATCAAGGAGGGCTCGGACCGGGAATTTATCGTTTTTGACGCGGCGAACCGATATTTATGGGTGAAAAAGCGCATTGAAAAGGAGTTCCCCCGCAACGAAATTAGCTCACTCCAGCGCCTCGGTATTCAATCCATTCTTGAGGCTTCCCCGAAAACAGAGCTTCTTTTTTCGTTATGTGAAAGGTACTTACATCTTGGAAGCCCTTTTGAAGCCCTTTATGTAAGGGTTGGGGAAACCCTCGGAAAAAGGGTTAAGGGTAAGGGTTCAAGGAACCCTACGGAAGCAGGAAGAGGGAAGCAGGAAGAGGGAAGCAGAGAGCAGGAAGCAGGAAGCAGGAAGGGGGGTCCGGGCTTGAACGGATTTCCCGAGTTTTGGGCGAGGTATCCCAGGCAGGAAGGGATCGGCAAAGCTGAGGAAGCGTGGATGCGGCATGTCAAGGCGGTTCCCCTGGCAGAGATCCTTGAGGGGATCACGCGCTGGGAGCACAGCGAAAAGTGGCGCGAAGGGTTTATCCCAATGCCAGCCACCTGGCTGAACCAAAAACGCTGGCGCGATACCCCGCTCGTCAAAAGCAAACAATCTGCCGCTCAACAGCTCTGGGATCAAGCGCAACGCGAAAAGGAGACCAGCGAATGAAGCCGAAAGAAGCCTTGGCGATCCTGCTGTCAGCCTTTAGGCAGGAAAAGATCGAGGAGGATACGATCGGGCTTTATGTCAAGAAACTCTCCGACATCCAGCCAGCCCTCCTCGAGGCCACGATCCACCGCATCGTTGACCGCTCAAAGTTCTTCCCGACCATCGCCGAGATCCGGGAGACCGCGGCCAGCCTCGCCGGCATCCTCCCCATGAGCTCCGAGGAGGCGATGGCCATTGTGCGCAAGGCCGATGTGGAGGAGCCCAAATACACCAGGGACGGGAAATACGCCTACACCGAGCGGTTCTGGCAATGGCCCGACGATCTGAGCCCCCGAGCGATGGAGGCCATTAGCCAGGTGCTTACGCGGCTGGGGGATCCGGTGAACGATCGGGACGGGGAAAGGGTGTTCGGCTGGGAGACGGACTTCAAGCGGGTGTATGGCGTGGCCGCGGAAACTGTGAAGCAGACGGCACTCGCTGACCTCTCGAGGGCCGCGCTGCCCGAGCCAAAGAAGGCCCTGGCCGAGCCCCCTGCCAGGGTTGCGCTACCGGAGCCGGTGGACGGGGAACAGATGGAGAAATCCAGGGAGATGATCAAGGCCATTGGGGAGAACATTGGGTAGCCTTGCGTAGGGGGATAAGCGGGCACCATCCAAACAAAGGAGGCACAGTCATGGCGACGAAAAAAGTTACGAGTCAGCCCAAAGAAGCGCAGCAAGCGGTCACTATTCCGCCACCGAACATGCAGGTCGCAACGTTCATGGTCGAAGGCACAGTACCCTATGTGCAAAACGCCTTCACGAAAAAGGCGAGAGAAAAGATGGAGGCGGCCCAGCGAGAGGGCCAACGCGGCAAGAAGGGGCGGAGAAAGGATCCCCGGAACTTTGAGGAGGAATTCCCTCAGGCCATGCACACGTCGATTGAGGGGTGGCACGGCATTCCGGCTGCTGCGATCCGGAACGGGATGATTTCGGCGTGCAGGCTGGTCAATTTCAAGATGACCATCGCCAAGCTGTCCCTTTTCGTGGAGCAGGATGGTTTCGACATTGCTACCGGGCAGCCGCTCGTCCGCATCCTTGAGGGGAAGCCGGAAGTGCTCGGACCGGAGCCACTACCCAACGCCGACGGATCTATGGATCTGCGTATCCGAGCGATCTGGGCGCCAGGCTGGAGAGCCCGTCTCCGCATTCGGTTTGACGCGGACCAGTTCACACTGAGGGATGTGGCGAATTTGCTGAATCGGGTCGGCATGCAGATCGGCATCGGGGCCGGCAGACCTGATTCCAAGAACTCGCCGGGCCAGGGATGGGGGCTGTTTAGAATTATTAGCGAAAGGGGAGAAAGGTGAAGATTGACGAAGCCATTAGGCTTGTGAAGGCCCGCATTTCCAAAACCGGCGAAGTCGCTTCGATTGTAGTGCGAGATCTGTGGTCGAGAACGCTCAAATTCGATAAGGGGATAATTGAGCTGCTGGCCCAGGAAGGTTTGCGCTATCGGGTGAACAACGATATCCATTTCGGGCGGGATTTTAGCGAGGGCCGACAAGCAATTCGGGTGTCCATCGGGCAGCAGAAGAATCCCAGCGACCCATTGCACATTTTGGTTTCGGTCATGTATGAGGGTGCCAGCGGACGAATGGTTGCCCTGATAGACTTCAACAAAGAAGACTTTCAGCAAGCTGGTATATCAGCTCGGGGCAAAGCGGCGGGGTTCATGGAAGTCGCACATTTCATGGATCGAGGACGCGAAGTTTTGGATCAGCATCGGGTTCACAGTGTCCGCGAACTGCCCAAGGATGTCCTGGTGACGCTTGCGGAGAAGTGGCCGAGATTATAAAAAGCTTCTGTCGCGGCGAAGCCGGGCTTGGTGAGGCAACGCGTCGTGCGACGTGGCCGGGCATGGCAGATCATGGCGAAGCAGGCGAGGCCAGGAGTGACAAGGCGTGGTCTGGTCGGGCGCAGTTCGGCACAGCAATGCAGGCACGGCAAGGCCTGGCGAGGTGCGGCTTGATACGGCGAGGCAAAACATGGCAGGCAAGACAAAGCGCGACGAGGCACGGCCCAGCGAGGCGCGGCCGAGCATAGCGTGGCAGGCAGGGCACGGCGAGATGGGGCTTGGTGAGGCATGGCCAAGCGAGGCATAGCATTGCAGGCGAGGCAAGGCAAAGCGCGGTAGGGTCAGGCGGGGCTTGGCTTGGCGAGGCGAAGCATGGCAGGCAACTCGATGCGGGCCAATAGGGTAGCCAGGGGCGCCCACCTCGGGGTGCTGGCCAGGGAAGGGGAGCTCGTCAAGTCCGTTATGCAGCTCCTTCAGGCTCACGGGTTCCAAGTTTTTAGGCGCAATACCGGGGCCATGACGAGCAACTACACGCGGAAGGACGGGAGCACTCGGGAGCGGTTCGTTAGGTTCAGTCAGCCCGGGATGGCCGATCTGTGGGGGTGGCACCGAAAAACGGGTTGGCATATCGAAGTGGAAGTGAAGCGGCCAGGGCTGAGGCCGACACCGCTCCAAGAGCAATGGCTGCAGTCGGCCAGGGACGGCGGGTGTATCGCGTTTTGGTGTGATTCAATGGGGATGGCGGAGGCGGAGCTGGCAAGCTGGCAAGTGTGGGCGCGGAGCGCCGAAAGGAGGAAGTGAATGGGTAAACCACTCAGTCTTTGCTCGGAGAATATCCCTTGCTCTGCATACAGAGGCCATACAGCCCCCCGTCAACGTACAGACGCGTGCCCATCAGGGTTCCGCCTTTATGGGGAACGCCCCATGTTCCCGAATAGGTGGCCTCTTTGGTGCATTGGTAATTGTCCCTTCGGGCCTCACTCTCCGTGATCCCAGGCTTGACCCAATGAACATTAGCGGCGCACCCGATCATGGTGAAAACCATCAAGCCAATCAGCAGAAATCTCATGTCATTATTCCTCCCGCTCCCGCTTCGGACTGTTCTTGAGGTACATCTCTAGGGCCTCGCGCACGATGTCCGACATGTTGGCCTGGGTGCTGCCGGCCATTTTCTTCTGATGCTTCACTTCCAAGAGCTTGCGGTAAAGGTCGTCGGGTAGTACCAGGGTGAAGCGTTGCATAGTCACCTCCTTGATGGACACCATGGGCTGCGAGTGTTTTGGGGGATGGCTTTACCAGCACCCCCTGAACAGGGATGCGAGTCCTATCGCCGCGAATAGACCCTGCGCTAAGATGAAAATAGGGAACCAATCCCAATCTAGCGTTTTGTTGGCGAAGCGGGACAAGAGTTTCACGTTTTCACCCCCTCACTTGTTCAATGCCATCAAATCCGCGAACGCTTTTTGAATACACTCCAAACAAGCACGACCAGTCTCATACTCCCCTTCTGAACCATCCATCGCCAGCACAAGGGTTTTGTCGGCCATGCAGACCCAACACGGACCCTGCTCGATCCATATTTTTCCTGTTCTTTTGTATCCTGCCTCGAAAGTGGTGATAACGTGCATCATCTGTCCCCTTTCACACCCACACAGCCACGCCGATGCTGTCATGCGGAAGTATGAAACAACACCGGCGCGGTGTCAAGGGGTTTCGTTGTGTGGAACCACGTCTTTGATTACAAAACCCGAGTGCCCGATTCCCTTTTTCCACGGACCATAGATTTTTCGCCCACGCCCCTCAATAAAGGCCGTGGCTGTTTTGAGCGAATTTCGGAACAAATAATGGTCCCGGATGTAGCCCGTAGCAACTCCGGCGCGGGCCAAATCGTATGCAATCGTCAGGGCGAAATGTATATCGCCGATGGGCATCAGCGGGGTATAGACCTCGTTTGTCTCAGGTTTCGGTGTCACTTCCCGCACGTTTGCGAAAACCACTCGCGGGGCTGTCTTGGTTGGAGGCCCACCCAGCTTTATTCCCGCAATGTGGTGGCAATCGGGCTTAGGGGCTTTGGCAAATTTCCAGGCGGGGCAAGAGCAACCGAAGGACCCATCTTTTCGTCGGCCAACTGTCCAGGTTTTCCCGTTATTTCCTGGAACATCCCACCGCTCAACCCAAGGGTTTCCTGATGTCTGTTTCATCGCTTCTCCCCTCCCCGAAAAAGTCTCTTGCATCCAGAGCACTCATACTCAGCGCCCTTCTTCCTCCCATCCTGGACGACCTCGACGGTCCCCCGATACAGCCCGAGAGGGAACCAGCCGAAGCCGTCCGCGCACTGTTTGCAGACCGGCAGGGAGCAGTTAGCGAATGGGATCAGGTAGCCGGTGGTGTGCATGTCTCACGTCCTGCCCACGGCCACGATGACCGCGACAACGGCCAAGAGTAGCAATGTCAGTTCCGTGGCCACTAGCGGCCCTCCGCTTTGGCGATGGCAGCATCTAGGTTGTCCATTACGGTCTGCCCCGCTGGTACGGATCGGTAATAAACAAGATGTTCGCGGGCTTGTTTCGCCGCCGCCAACAACTCCGGCGCAGCGGCGATCAGGCGGGCGTTGGCTATGTCCGTAGCATCCTGATGGTTCACGATGCCCACGGTAGCGATAATGCCGCCGTTATAGACACCTTGCTCTGTTTCGATCTGGCCTCCATTGGTGATCCACGGTCCTGGCGTGTGCTTTGTCATGGCTGGTCCTCCTTTTCTTGAGCGGCTTGTTGAACGTCGCGGATAGATGCAATTCGAGCTTTTATTAGGGACATCTCCCTTTTTGAAAAACTTCCTTTTGCCGCAAAGAGACGCCTCGCCTCATCCTCATCGTCGGCTTCAATGAAAGCTGGTCCATAGAATGCAGTCATGCTTTGGTAGGTCACTCGGTAGATGCCCATAGTTTCATCCCCCTCCCTGCCTTTCGGCGTTAGAAGTTTTGGGCAATCCAGTATTGCCAAGCTGTGTGAATCGGCGGCCAGTACCAAGAATATTCCCGTGGCGAAAACCGCTTTCCACCTTCAATCCTGAGTAAGTTGATTCTGAGCATTGGGATCTCCTTTCCTATTCTTCGTCGTCGTTCCATTGGGCCTGCGTGAAAGCATCCTTGCATGACCCCACAAGACGCCCATCCGTTGTGCGGCCCGTGATGAAGACCTCAGCCCCACAGATCGGGCAGAGATCAATCCCAAGGGCCTCGAACGGATCAAGGAGCGCGTAGAGCTTCGGCCCGTTGTCTCGAGGCACACAAGCCGAACCGTGCATCGGGCACTTGCGAGAACTGGTACATTCCATTTCATCCCCTCCGGTTAAAGGTTTCATCGTTTCTCATTTGACAATATATATCAATGATAAAGTATGTCAAGGGGAAAATGCATATAAATGAATAATAATTTAGGGGGGATGCAAACCGTTGTATTCGCGGGGCTTTTTGGGGGCAGTCGACGCTTTAGGCCGGGAGTGTGAACTTATGTAAACTACTCTGTCCGCCGTGGGTACACATGGGTATATGTGGGTATATATGGGTATATATGCGCATAGGTGATCACCTCGGCTAGTTGCTTGGAAACAAGGGCCTCAACGGCGTTTTCAGGCGCAAACTTGGGTAGGTGCTCACCTCGAGCAACGGGAGAGCTGCCCTCAGCTCGGGATCGTGTCACCTGGCCCCATCAGGCTTCAAGGCAGGGGTCTGAGGGTCTCCCTGTCACAGTCAGACAGATTTCGCTTGACAAGGCCTGCAGCCCTCTGCTACTTGGGTGGGTTATGCGACCCAAGGCGCAGCGCACACCTTGCCCTTTATGCGAACGGAATCGGCAGGGCCGTATGATCGACCATCACATCACGTACAGCCCACCCCAGACCGTCAAGATTTGTGAGTTCTGTCATTGGGTTATCCATCGGCCATTTGACGTGCGTAGCCTCATTGAGCGGATTCACGAGCGGTACATCGCCGCGTATGGTCGGTTGCCCATCGTCTTGAACAAGCCGAGGAAGGAGAGGGGGGAGATTAAGAGGGGGGAGAGGATGTCCTCAGTCACTCACTAAGGCAAGGAGAAACAGATCATGGCAAGGGGAGTGAAGCACGGGAAGGGTGAGAAGAAGGGTGGGAAGCATGGTGGGAAGAAAGGCAGGTAATGGTGGGCTGCCTCGACCTCAGAAGGCTGTTGACGGAGAGGTGGACACGGCAAAGCGGCCATACACACTTCCGCATATCGTCAGCATGCGGTGCGAGGGATACTCGTACTCGGAGATCGGGAAATACTACGGGGTGACGAAGCAGGCGATTGGAAAGCAACTCCAGGGCGTGTGGGGGTTGTTGGATAAGGAGAAGATACAGGCGTTTCGGGAGAAGAAGCTCGAGGTGTACGATTCGACGTTGTTGGAGATTCTGTCTTACATGGTCAAACCCAAGGTACTCGAAAAGGCAAGCGGGAACAACCTGGCCTACATGGGTGCCCAAGTCCATAACATGCGTAGGTTAGAAGCTGACCAGTCCACCGCCAACCTTGCGATCCACCAGATTGTCGAGGCCATCGAGCGTGAGGGACAGAGCCGGCCACCTCGGGAGCTCGGCTCCGATGGGCAGGAGTAGACCCCAAGATGTTGTGGCCACCGCTTTTAGAGAGGTGTAACAGGGTGTCCATAATCAGTCAGTTTCCACGCAAGTATGTGATTCCCAAGCCTACCATGCCATTCCCCCCTAGTTTACAGATTACTCATTATCAACCTAATCGCACCCGACCCCCCGGGGGTACGGGCCAAGGGGTGGCCCCCCTGTGTGAATATGAACCACTTCCTACACAGATGGTGAACAAAGGCCCTTCTCTCTGGCCCACAGCAGGTTAACCGATGAAGTGCTGTGATATTCCTATGCGCTACGACACAATCAAAGATGAGTACCGCTGTGGTCACTGTGGATTTGTTGTAAGCTACATCGCTATGCGACATTTGGGCGAGAAACGATGCCAGGAAATCCGAGAGGAATGGTTGAGGACGGCGCGATAATGGGCAAATGGGCTGACCGACAATATCAGAATCAGGAAACCGATCGGGATTTCCTCCTGAAGATTTTGGACCCAGAGCGTGTTGCGAATATGCCCCGATTGACACTAGAACAATTCGAGAAGATCGAACCGGTTTTTGCGCCGTTGGAGGAAGCACTGCTGAACGCGATTTACGGTGAGGCGCCATGATTGGGCCGCCACCATACCGCGACATCTTCTTCGGCATCCTCGGGGATCGCATGTGTCTGACGATACACGAAGAAGCATTGTTTACGGACTGTGCCCGCCGGTGGATGGAGGATCTTTCAGCCCGGGAGAAAACCATCCTCACCTTGCGGCATGGCGCGAAGATGAGTTTCGAGATGATCGGGCAACGGGACGAAAACCTCGTAACCCGGGAACGTATCCGGCAGATCCTCAGACGGTCGGAGCGGAAATTACGGCACCCGGCGCGGACGCGGTGGCTCTATCCCGTCGCCACATATACACCCTCCTGGGTGTCGAGGGTACGAGAATGAATCGCGTCCGATACGCACATCCTGAAAACGGCTACCCCGTAGACAGGCAGAGGGCACGGGGCCGGTTAGACTACGGCGAGATTTACACGGTGGAACGCCGGGTCGTGCATGAGTGGTCCACCGAAATTTTCCTGACGGAGTTTCCCGGCACGAGTTTCAATTCTGTGCTATTCGAAGAAGTGAAAGCCGATGCCGAATAAAATCCTCACCCCCAAAGAACTCAACGAAAGAATCCAGCAAGCCATCGACCGCACGCACCGAAAGGAGAACGTCGTGAACCGATACGGCGCAGCAGGATCACCGGACCCAGGAACCCTAGCAGCCAGCACAAAAGCCGAACCGATCACCCTGTACGTCGCATCCGCTTTCGAGGCCCTGAGCCAATGTCATGCCATTTTACACGACATCAACCGAAGAACACTCGGGACCCAGCCCCCTCCAGGCGGCGAAGTCGAAAAACTGCCCCAGGAAAAGGGTCTGCTGCAATGGGCGATGGACGTAAAGGGGTCGGCCCAGGAATTAAAGGTACGGCTGGAGGAGGTACTGGAGCGGCTGTGATGCCCCACCCCTCACACAAAGGCGACTCCCCATGATCGCCACGCTGATTCTTTCATGGATACGTTCAACTGGCACCTGATGGGATCCCGGTGGTGCTGCTGGTGGGCGGCGTGCGGGCACTTCGTCTTTCGGGTGTGCAACTACTGCAGCGAATGTCGGCAGTGTTGCTCAGGACCGAGTTCGGGATGGAGTAAACGATGAAGTGGCACCGGCTCCCGAAGCTAAATAGCTATACGGCCATCGCGTGGTGGCAAGGGCGATGCGCCACGGAGGGACATTGCTGCTGTCAATCCGACACCGCGGGGAAATACTGCTGTCGGTGTGGAAACCGGAGTACACACTGATGCCCTCTCCCAAAACGCTCGCATTGCGAACGAGGCCTCGAGACGCGATGATCCTCGTCTGCGCCTTCTGCCTGCAGCAAGACAGGAAGAATCCCGTCGTGGGGGGCACATTGCACCGATCAAAGATCGACGGGCTGCTGTACCACCCGGCGCATTTGCCGGAGCGGAGGTTTAAAAGTGGGCATGGCTGATCCCGAGAGTGTTCCCCGTGAAACACCCATCGCGCACTCCTCCTGCTGCCCCCACTGCGAGCCACACATGGCGTTGATGCGGGATCTCATCGCATCTATCGACACACTCGCTAAGGTCATGCGACAGAGCATAATTGAACATAGCGCAGAGTTCGGCGATTTGAAGCACGTACTGAGGGCGGTGAAGAAATAATAACCTAGCCTCTCCCCGGCCCGCGCAGGCTGGGGGAGGCCGAAGGCAAAGAAGGGGCCAGGTGGGGCCACCTCTCCACTTGGCCCTTTTTCTTTGCCACCACGGAAGAAGAGATGAAAGGCACCATCGAAGTTGAAATCGGCATCAAGGTCAAGGACGTGCCTCCGCAAGACGCCGAGGCATTCCTTCTGGCGTTTGCCCGGATTGCTCGGAACTCTCACGGGGCTATGACCCTCAATCCCGAGACCCAGAAGGTCATAGGAGGGATGCCGGCCGTGCAGAAGGCGCTGAACGCGGCCCCGGAAGAAACGGATGGGGTTCGGGAGGCGGAAAAGGCGGTCCATGAATCCATGATCGTGCGCAGGACGGAGACGCGGGCCGAAATGAGGCGCGAAACCACAGAGAGAAGGGCGGAAGCGGTGGCCGTGAGACGGCTGGAACGCGAAGATGCAAGGATTGCTCACGCAGCGGAGAAGGTGCGATTCCTGACCGAAAAGAACCAGGCGGAGCGTATGAAGGTGGAAATTGCCTTAAAGAATGCAAACTTTTCCGTGGTGGACGCCGCCCATAAGCTGGGCATAACCCCGTCCGGTCTGTACCAGAAGATGCAGCGATTGGGACTCTATACACGGAGAACGCGAAAGTTGGTAGGAAACGCTGATGTCTGAGATCACCGACGAATATCCGCGCAGTATCGAGAACCCCATCGGCATGAAGATCGTGGGCTATGCCGAGAATGGCCGGCCGATCATCGAGAACATGGATGGGTCCTTCTCGAGCGACGGCATCATCATCGTGGAGATCGAACCGGACCAGTGGATGCCGATCCCGACGATGTTTCGGGGGAAGTACGTGACGCCCGACCATGCGATCGAGATTATCAAGCGTTTCGGCTACACGGATCCTGATACGGGCGAGCA
>SDBV01010934.1_pt1 | contig 11838 bp, 20 predicted proteins | sample 2277081 | NCBI WGS metagenome assembly SDBV01 (sample SAMN10402039, study PRJNA504765) | marine sediment metagenome | isolation source: marine sediment core GS10_PC15, 223 cmbsf | place: Arctic Ocean: Southern Knipovich Ridge | collected 2010
GTGGGCGGCCCATCTGGCGTATATAGATTGTCGTATCCAGGCCATGAAGGGACGGGAGGTTCTGGTGGGCGCGGAGGTCGTGATAGCCGACTACAAATTATTCGTAGATGACGTGGACATTACCGAGCAAGACAGAGTTGTCCTTGGTGGTGTAACATATCAGGTGTTGATGGTGGAGGATAAACAAGATGGATTCGGTGGCCATCACATCGAATGTCTTATGAAGGCCGTGCGATGAAGCTGGACGTAGAAATGAAACTTGACCTCGATATACCAGGGGCCAAGAAACAGGTTGAAGAGGCCGCTCGGTTGGGAATGCGGGACACGATAGTCTCCATGGCCGCTGATACTGTACAGGGGTCGCCTGTGCTAACGGGTAATAACCGGCGGTCAATCAACTACGAGGTCTCAGGCTTGGGGCTGAACACGGTCGTAGATCCCACGAAGATCGAGGGGGCGGTGTTCAGCACATCAGGGTATGGTGGGTACTTGGAGACTGGGACTTCGAAGATGGCGGCCCAGCCTTACTTCAGGCCAGCCCTTGACCGGCATGGGAAAGACCTGGCTCCCAACATCAAGAAGCACATGAGCTAATGGTAGCAGACACAAACAGCATAATCAGGGAGTACCTGGTGAATCAGACGGCGCTAACGGCCATCGTGGGTACGCGGATCGTCTCGCCCCGATTGCCTGAGAATGAGACGTTGCCCGCCATCAGCTTCTTCACCAGGGGTGGTCCATCCACGCCGTACATCCCCGGTATGCCTGAACCTAGTGTACAATTCGATTGCTGGGATGATGACCCGATTGATGCCAGGACGGTCTACCGTACCCTCTATGACGCATTGCAGGGGATACAGAGGCAGGTCGTCTCGCTAAGTGGGACCGACTACATTATCTGGAGTGCCGTCGAAGAGGTGCAAGGCCAGGACATCCCGGACGTGGACATCCAGGGATACTTCAAGACGATGACCTTTTTCAAGTTTGTAATCAAGGCAGAATAGGAGGGCCTATGCTACCCGAACAGCCGACCCCAGAAGAGGAGCCAGAGACCACGCCGGAGGAGGTAGTCGTAGAGGCCACGCCTCCAAAGCGCAGGTCAAGGCCCCAACGAGTACCCGTGTCACCGCTTGACATCGAATCGCGCTATCAAGCGCACCTAGAAAAAGTACGCACAGGAGGTAAGTAATGTCGAAGACCATAGCAAACGTGTTGACCGGGGTGGCGGAGCTGGGCATCCGGCAGCCTAATGACGCCTTGGCGGAGTGGAGCACTGTCCAGCAGTTCGCTGGATCGCAATCGGTAAAACTGTACAAAGGTGGTTCAGGCAACGATGGAAGTACCCACTTCCAAATGGTGCCCCCAACTGGGATCACGCTGGCCAACTGGACTGTTGGCTTAGCAGCCGGTCAGTACGAATTTTACCACTATCTCCAAGCCATCCGCGCCAACTGGGTGCAGATGGAGTTTCGGTTTGAAGACCCGAACAGCGACGGTTGGGTAGAGCTGACCTGGGTCGGTCTCCAGAATGCTCTTGGGATAGCCGCATGGGTGCAACAGGTTCTTTTAGACGCCGACCTTGGGGGGTATGGGGGTATTGGCGAACTTGGAGCATCGTTCTTCAACTGGGGTCCGTTGACGGCCATGTCCGGCATGGAAGCCGCCATCAACGGTGAAGGAGTCGTTACCAACGCCTCCGATTGGATTCTCGAAAGAGTCCGGCTGGAATTGTGGGAAGCTACCCCAGAGCGGACATGTTACGTGGACTCCATTGTAGTGGCCAACGTGGCCTACACCGTAGAACCCGGTGGAACTGCCCCTGCAATGTCCCTGAGCAGCCCCTTTGTTGAAGTGGGGTACACAGAGGATGGTGTGACGATCACCTATACTGGGGATACCGCCGATATTGAAGTGGAGGAGGAGACATTCCCCATTGATCGGGTCCTCACCAAGGAGATGACAGAGGTTACCTGCAATATGGCGGAAAGCGCGCTATTCAACCTCAACCAGGCTATGGGTGGAGCGGCACTGAGCGGCAACATCCTGACCTTGGGGGCCGGGGTCCTGAAGACCGTAAATCTGCGGATTGAGGGGATCACCCCAGCGGGCTTCTTGCGGCAGATATTCATCCCGAAAGCGTCTGCGACGGGTGCCGTCGGTATGGCCTACAAGAAGGGGGAGAAGACCGTCGTGCCGGTCACCTTCCAGGCGTTGAAGGCGGCCAACACCCTGGCGGTGACCATCGTTGACAACGCGGCCTAAGCATCGTAAAAAGGAGAGAGATGGAAGAACGAACCGAAGAGGACAAGGTAACCCGTGCGCCCCTCAAGGTCATCTTGGGGGACGAGGAGTACGAGATAACCCCGCTCGTCATGCGCGACTCAAAGGCATGGCGGGCGAAGGCTGCCCCGTTCCGGGCAAGCGCGGTAAGTCTTGCGGCCACGAATAGCGATGACACTGTGGCTTTTGAGGCGGCTTTCCAAAGCACAATGCTGGAGAGACTTGATCAAGCCATCGAGTTGTTCTTCGAGTATGCCAAAGCCCTAGACCGCGATGAGATCATGGGCAAAGCAAATGACAATGAACTCGTCAAGGCTTGGTCCAAGGTGGTGGAGTTTGCCTTCCCTTTAGGGTTGTAGCCGAGCAAACCATCACCATAGGGGAAGCCTTCGAGTTCCTGTTGTCAGAGTGGAAGCTACCACCGGACTATATCCTGGATCACTGGACTGACGAATTGCTGGACTTGATGGTGGAGAAGCTGATGCAACGCCTAGAGAGGAGACGGCCTCTCCCTGCGCCCGATGTATCAGCAGAGGAGTTGGCAGCCCGTTCTGGCGGGATGATTGAGGTGAAGCGTGGCGATTAGTCTTGGCGATGCCGTCCTCAAGATGGGGCTGGATAAGAGCGAGTTCGACCAGTCCATGACGGACGCTCAGAGGCACGTCAAGTCCTCCGCTGAGAAGATGCAGCAGGGTCTTAGAATCGCCGGCGCTGCCTTCATCGCCGTGGGAGCCGCTGGCCTCAAACTCGTGGACTCGGCCCGGAAGATGAATGCCCAGTTGAGCCAGGTGGCAATCGGTCTGGGTACAACCACTGAAGAGATGCGTGATCTGGCCCTAGAGACCACCAACGTCACCTTCCCCCTTGAATCGGTCACCGCTACCTTTAGCCTTTTGGCTCGGGCAGGCGTGGAAAGCAACGAACAGATGATGCAGTCTGCGACGGCCTTTGACACCCTGGCTGATGCCACTGGGTCTAGTGCCGAGGCTATAGCGGACCTACTCCTCCCAGCCTTCAAGTTGTTCGGGGAAGAGATACCTACCACTGCTGCGGAGCTGGACAGGTTCACTTTCCTCACCAAGAATACCACCGTGGACCTGCAGGACTTTGGAACCATGCTGACACGAATGGCTCCCGAGATGGAGACATTGAAGCTCAGTATGGACGATGCGGTACTCACACTCGCCGCCCTATCCGAGAAAGGTATTGAAGGTAGCGCCGCGACGCTGGCCCTTCGCACCGCCATCACCAGGGCCGCAAGGGAAGGTAAGACACTGAACGAGGTCATGGGTATTACCCCGGAGACGATAGCCCGGTTGACGGTTGAAATGGAGGGCGCGACAGGCATCACCCAGGAATACGCCGACGCTGCAAATACCCAATTCGGCCTCATGGACAAAATCCGGCAGGAGTTCAGCGAACTGACTCTGAGGGTCGGGAGCTACCTAACCCCATTGGAACCCGTCTTGGCCGCCACAACCGCACTAGGGCCGGCGATGCTACTCTTGTCCACTAGCCAGGGCATGGCCGCCGCCGCCGCTGTGGCCCACGGGGCGGCCTTTGTGATACTCCATCCGCTTCAGACCATCGTCCTGGCCAAGACCAAACTGATGACGGTGGCTCAGTGGGCGTTGAATGCGGCCATGATCGCCAACCCTGCCGTGATTGTTGTGGCTGCCTTTGCGGCTCTGGGAGTTGCGGTCGTACAGATCATCCGGCACTGGGATGATTTGACCATGGCGACTAGGCAGATGTGGGAAGTCATCCAGATTGGGGTCGGGAATGCGGGTAGAGCCGTCGTGGGATTCCTGGAGAGCGTGGCGAATACCGCTATCCGGTGGATCAACGGCCTAATCAACACGGCCTCTAGTGCCTTCAACTGGCTCATTGACCAGTCCAACAAGTTCCTTCGGACGGAGTTTGAGCACTTTGAGGCCTTCAGTATCCCGCCTTTGGACCTCAGCGAGTGGGAGGATAGCTTCACGGATCTCGCTGACACCTCCCGGGATTCGCTAGGGGCCTTGCGGAGTAGCTATGCGGGGACGGCCATAGACATATCCCAGCATACCCAAACCGTTATCGACAAGATGCAGGAGCTCAAGGCGGAACTAGAGGAGCCCCCTGCCATACCGCCCCTGGAGAATTTGCCCGTCATTACCATGTTCAACGAGATCACCACCGCGATCAAAGAAGCTACGGACTGGGGCAAGATGTACAACGACGTCATCCAGAAGGGCATGAGTTTAGGGCAGCAAGCAGCCCGTCCGGTTTCTCAAGCTGATATAGCGGGCCTGGATGCTGACGCACTACTCCGGGCGTTCATGCCTGGGGGCCGCTTTGCTGCTACTCAGATCGGGGCCGGTGTGGAGATACCCTTTAGCTTCATATCCATGCTGGCCACGGCGTTGAACCAGTCGCTAGATTGGGTGATGAGGAGATTCCAGGGAGCCACCATAACAGGCATGGCGCATGGTGGGGTGATCTCCGAGCCTACATTGCTTACTAATATGCGTACCATGCGCCCCTTTGCCATCGCTGGGGAAGCGGGCCCGGAGGCCGTGATCCCCCTAGGCGCAGGTGGAGGGTTCCGCACCGCCAATATCTCAATCATGTTGGATAGTGAGGTCATAGCGCGTGTGATAGGAGCCCCCCTTGTGGAGGAGATCAGGTTGCAGACGGGGGTCGGCATCTAATGTTGGCAATCACTATAGACGGCGTGGCTGTCCAGGTGGCAAAGAACACCTTGGACATCAAGAACGTGGTGGAGAATCGAAGCACCGCAGTCTTCAAAGTAGAAGACACCGACGCCTCCGATCATTACGCCCAAGGGGAGCCGGTGATAATCACCGATGGCGCCGCTACCTTGTTCAAGGGAGTGGTGGAAGACTCCAGGGAAAAGCGCATGGCCCCAGCCGGGGGGCTCAGGCATACAGTACGATGTAAGGACTGGCACTACCTGGCTGACAAGAGGTTAGTGGCCGAGTCCTACACAGGACAGACAGCAGGAGCCATAGTCACCGACATCATCACCAAGTACCTAGCAGCCGAGGGGATCACTGCGGGGACTATTCAGGCGGGGCCAACCATCGCGGAGGCCATCTTCAACTATGCCCCTGCCAGCATCGTACTGGATAAACTCGCAGAACGGGCTGGCTTCACCTGGTACATTGACGATGCCAAGCAGTTGTTCTTCCTTGTCCGCACCACCACGGCGGCGCCCTTTGCCGTCACCAAGGCCGACATGCTCAAGGGGTCCAGCTCTCTAATACACGGCAACGCGAAGTACCGGAACCGGCAGTACATCCGTGGTGGGAAGGTCGTCACCACTGAACAGACCGAAACCTTCACAACTCAGGATGCCACAGTCCAGGCGTTCGTCGTGGGCTTCCCCTTAGCTAAAGTCCCCACCAGCATCACAGAAGATGCAGCGGGGAAGACGATTGGCATCAAGGGCATTGACACCGCCAAGGACTACTACTGGTCCAAGGGGGATCCGGTTCTCGTGGCCGCCGTTCCTCCGGGGAATGGTGTAGTCGTGGAGATCAAGTATTTCGGGGAGTTCAACATCATTGCCCTGGCCGAAGACACCGACGCCATCGCCGCCCAGTTATTGATTGAGGGGGCTGGCACTGGCTTCGTTGACCATGTTGACGATGACCCAACCCTCATTGACTCCGACGATGCTTTGGATGAAGCGGAGGCCAAACTTGCCAAGTACGCACTGGCTGGTAAGCAGGTGCCTTTCGATGTCCTCACCAATGGTCTTGAACCGGGGCAACTGCTGACCGTCACCGAGCCACTGTATGCGCTCAGTGCTGCCGCAATGCTGATCGTGGGCGTGAACATTGTCGAGCGGGATATTGGGATCGTCTATAAGATCACGGTGGTAGAGGGGCCGGTGGTAGGTGGGTGGGCTAGGTTCTTTGGAGACCTGGCTCGGTCTAAAGATGATGTGCGTTTGACCGCAGGGGAGGCCAACCAGGTCTTGATAATCCTATCTCTGACATCAGAGGTTTGGGAGTGGAGCGAGACCATCACCGAAAACGTCTTTGCCTGCCCCGTCCCTTCAGCTACATTGTTGCCGTTGCCTACTTTATTGCCATGCTGAGTAAATGGAAATGGACAGGCCATATCACTATCACCGTCCGGGATCTGAACGGGGTGATCCTAGAGGTCGTGGAGAAAGAGAACCTGATTACTACGGTGGCCTTCAACATGATCCGGGACGTATTGGCTGGGGATGTCTCCGATGGTGAGATCAAGCGCATGGCTTTGGGGGATGACAATACCGCGCCGGCCCTGGCTGATACTATTCTTGGGAATGAGACCTCCCGGTACACTTTGACGAGCTCCACCAAGCCATCTGCTGGACAATGGCGGTCGGTCTTCTACGTCTTCCCTGCCTCTTCGGTGGCGCAGATCGAAGAGATCGGATGGTTCGCCGGGGCTGCGGCCGGGGCCGGGGCTGACTCTGGTATCCTGGTGGCCCACATCCTGTACAGCCGCTTGAAAACCAATCTTGAAAGCATCCAGGTAGAACGACTGGATACCTTAGAGGAGGCATAGGATGGCGGCCTACACGAAGACGGTATGGAATAGCGGCGCCGCCCCTGGCATTGATGCGGCGGAACTGAACAACCTTGAGACTCAGCATGAGAAGATTCTAGAATTGTTCGAGTTGCACGGCAAGGCGGCTGACTCCCCGGCCAAGAACAACAACACCTTGGCGGATGACCCCGACCTGCAATTTGCCGTAGTAGCGAATGAGATATGGGAATTCACGCTACTCATACGAATAGACTCCGATGCCACCGCAGACTTCAACTACGTCTTCACCTTGCCGGCCGGGGCTGCTATATGGGGTGTGACTATCACTGCGTTGGCCGCCGCTACGACTGTCTTCGATGCAGATATTACAGGAGCAGTATCGGTCCAATGCCAAGCCACAGGAACGGATGATGTGGTGTTGATACGAGGGTCTATTGTGATAGGTGGAACTGCCGGCGATGTCATACTCCAGTGGGCGCAGAATGTCACCAATGCCTACGACACGAAGGTACTCAAGGGCTCATACCTCTCGGCGCAGAAGGTCATCGGGTAATGGCCTTTCTCTTCCTTGGCGGTTTCCTCCCGCACACGGCACCGGTCTTCCGGAGCGACGGGCCCGTCACTGATACCAGCCTGGACAGTTTACAGATGAAGATGCGGGAGCGGGTGTACCACCATGGATATGACTGGCGTGAGGCCAGGGTAAGGGGGCATCATGCAACAGACCACCCTTGACGTTCTGGCAGAGCGCATAGGCAACTTCCACACTGAAATACGTGCTGACCTGAAAGAGATCAAGACTGACGTCAAAGAGCTCAACGGTCAGGGCAGAGAGAACGCGTTGGATATAGTTGCCCTGAAAGCCAAGCAGGGCCTCATCACCAAGATCATTCTAGGAGTCCTGGGTAGCGGTAGCCTTGTGGGTGGTGGTGCTGCCGTGGCGTTGAAGCTACTGGGATAGATGTGGTAGACTAGCGGTGCTGGAAGACTGGACACCACGCCTTGGGATGGCGCAAAACTCACCCTGGCGGGCAGGCAGAGCTGGGTGACATCTCGTCTCTGACACGCTCCTCCACGCTAGCAGACCGTGGGCAACAAGTAGTCTGCTAATGCTGGGGTGCAGGCCCCTCACCTGTTACTGATGGGTGAGACGAACTACCCCGGTGCCCCAGCAGGCCCTCCTTTCGGTGGCCCCGTCTGCGATCACAGGCGGGGTCTCTTTGTGGTAGACTAGAGGTGAACCCCCTCAGTCGCTTCTGGTGACTGAGCGCACGGCCCCCTGACGAGGGGGTCGGTGCATTTCCTGGACAAGGATACTTACCTCTCAGTATGTACCCTCCTCTTGCCCAAGACACCCCTATCCTTCATTCCTTCTACTGCGCAGGGCCTTCCGCAATACCTGGGTGAGAACTGCAAACGGGACGGACGGACATAGAAGGATGAGAAGCAGTTTTCACAGACCAAGGTGGAGCCGTGGGGCGTAGGGCCTCGCCGTTGAGGTTCCCGATGGGGTACGGGACGTGTACGCTTCTTCCGTACAACTGCTGCTGGTGGAGATACAGCAGCAACTGGGTGATAGCGATCCTCATAGTCAACTGCTAGCCTAAGTAAGTCTGTGAGTAGAAGTAGGCGTCTTTTCGTTGCGTTGATCTCTGATAGGAGGAGTGCTTCAAACGACCTACCGTTCTCAGACATGGGAATTCTCCTAATTGTGGTAGACTAGGGGTGCTGGGGGACGCCACTGTTGCCCCCAGCAGGCTCTCCTTCGGCCCCGCTGGTGAATCTGGCGGGGCTTTCTCATGCCTCCTCTAGGAGAACTAGCTCGGCTGCGGCGTAGCTTCCTAAGCCACCAACGGCATCACATAGAGCACACTTCAGGGATGTGTCATAGTCGATTTGGTATAGGTGGCCCTGGGTATGCAGGTATTGGTTGTCCTTCTTCTGCCGCGTCACCGTGCCTGTCATCCCATGCTCTGCTGGGCGATGGCCCCGGAACCCATGATCGGCGTCGTGCGAGGTTGGGGCCCCCTCGACTTGACACTCCCCCGACAGCCTTACCTGCACCCTGTCGCCCACCTGGAACGGGCGCATTCCTTCTGGCTGCCATACCCCTGGGTCTACCTGTGGCTGGATTGGCGGGTAGTTATGCTGGGTCATGGGGTTCTCCTATAACCATGCCAAAAACTGTAGCGTTTCCCATAGAGCCGTTTCATTGTGCGGTAGTCTACCCATGCGACAACCGGCATAAGCCAGAAGAACAGCACCCCAAAGATTAGCAGTATTGGCCAGGGATCCTCATTGCGACTCATGCTGCCTCCTTCGTAAATGGCTCCAGGGCTGCCTCTGCCCGTTCTTGGATAGCCTCAATGGCATCCTTGAGAGCACGCACCTGCGTTTTGAGGTCATCTGCTTCGTCGGCTACCTCTTGGTGCATCCGGTTCTCTTCTTGCCACAGCGCACGGTAATCAACCTGCGCCCTCTCGACCAGCAGCCAGTTGCCCAGGATGTGGTCAGCCAGGCCGTTAGAGACCTTGTAGCTCCAGCCTGTATCAGCCTCGGCTGGGATGCTACCCATGAACACCTCGATAGCGTTCACCAGCCACTCCCTTGGCGGCGTGGTCTGCGGTTGCTCGATGGTCACTCGGTTGCGAACCATGTGCGATGCTAGGCCCTCCGCCCAACTATCTAAAGCGGTTGCGGGGATACCGCTGCGTAGGCCCATGTATGCCAGTATCCGCCGCTTCTCCTCAGCGATCTGCTCCTCCAGCGTTGGTGAGGTCTGTATCGGTTGCTCAGTCATGGGGTGCCTCTCCTCAATGGCCTTGGCGAGTGACTCTTGGTATCTCTGAAAAGCACGATTGCTTGCCTTCTCTATATCCGCCACGTCTCCTCCCTTTCGGCCTGTAGCTTATCCGTGCATTCCTGGCACAGGTCTGGTCCAGCGTTCTTCCTCCGGTAGCCACGCCCCATGTCCTTACGGCACTTGGAGCAGGACCGCCGCTTGCCGGTGTTGGCGGATGTCCGTTTGTAGGGATTGTGGGGCATTAGGTGTTCTCGATGCAATAGGTAATAAGGACTTGATTACTGTCGATACGAGTCAGTGACAGAATGAGGATGTCTGGATTGGCACGATGCCAGTTTTTGACATAGTGTGTCATGGATGACCATTGTTTCAATTGCCATCCATCGCTACACAGCGTTGCCGCTGTCGGTAGCCATGTTATGACTGTCTCCCCCTCCTCTACCGTAACCACTGGGGGTTTTGGCAAAGCCTCTGTCATTAGTGGCCGCCTGTCTGGCTCACAGGCCATACTGACAAGCAACATAAGGATAATGGCTCCAAAGACCCATCGCATAATCTCTCTCCTTCCTACTTCCGTCTGTAGGGATTGTGGGGCATTGCCCTATTCTGCCCAATAATGCCATTCCGCACATGGCAGGGATATGATGCGAGTTGGTTTACCTAGTGGGACAGCGGGGGTAGGCTGTTGACTGTCTCCATAGGCATATGCCTTACCCGTTGCCGCCTGCTTCCGTGCCTCTCTCAGAGTATCTGCAATGGCAACCACTAGTGATGAGCCATAAGCAACCTCATACGGGTCTACCCACACATATAGTTTCATGCTCACTCCTTCCTTCTCTCCAGCCCGCAGCTATCGCACCGCGGTATGTCATCCCAGTTGACGTACCCGCATCGTGGGCACTGCCAGCCTATCTTGATGATGGGGGCCATCGCTAAAAGGGCAGGTCCGGTAGCTCTTCCTCAGTGGTGGCGGTAGCTTCCATAGTCTCCAGTGATGCTACAGGCACGGGCTCAGGCTGCCGGGGTGTCACCGTTGCATTGCAAGCCTGAACAATGCGCTCTGCATCCTCCGGCCTCACGTTGATTGCGACTACCCGCTGCCCCTGGTAGATGGTCTGCCCGCCATAGCTGCGCGGTCCGATGGATGGACGATACCACCATTGGGTAGGCCCATCCAGCCGTTCGTCGGTCTTTCGAATCATCTCCTTCACCGCTTCTTCCATTAGGAACCTCCTGCTAGCTTGCGGGCAGCTTGCCATTGTTGGCATAGGTTACATGTGTCGCCCCGTAGGTGTTGATCGGGCCCTGGGTGGTTGGCGATGGCTGTCGCCAGCGCCGCCACCAGCGCATCGTGGGCGTTGACGCACTGGACGATGTATTCCGCATCCTGGGTAGCCATAACAGTCACGATAGGCGATGCCATGCCCGTCTCGCTGCGTCTTACGATGGAGGATAGCCAAGGTCGGTTTGCTTGTCCCTGTGCCTTCCAAGGCGGCGGGAATGTCGGTGTATGTTCCATGCTCTCTCTCCTTTCCGTTTTGCTTTCAATGACTACAATACACATATACTGCCGTCGAACTTCCCTCGTCATGAGTGGAGCCATGCAAACACACTGGTGCCCATATCCGAGGAGAGGCTTCTTGTAAGCTTTCGCCATATATCAACCATCGCCATTATCGATAAATCAACAGGAAACATAACTTGGTCGATCGGACACGAAACGGTCTCAGGACAACATGACGCCAGCATGCTCCCAAATGGGAATAATTGGTTTTTGACAATGGGATTTACCGAAGCAATACGTTTTTTACGTTCTCTCGCGTCATTGAAATCGATCCGTCCACGAATGAAATTGTTTCGAACTATGCGGATCGCTCATACTCAGGATCGTTCTATTCACCAATCGTGAGTAGTGCTCAAAAGCTGCCGAATGGCAACACTCTCATCCTCGAGGGCCTTTGGGGTCGCATGTTTCAGGTGACCAGTGAAGGTGAAATCGTGTGGGAGTACATAAATCCACAATTCACAAAATGGAAGAATAGCGAAGACGTTCACTCGAATGTCATTTTCAGGGCGCGACACTATACAGAAGACGACTTACCATACCTCTGATGAATGCCGGCAAATCCTTCAGTCGCCGTTTCAGACCATCAACCTAGTCTTTATAGGCATGATCACCATTCCTGTTATCCAGGGATGAATGGTAC
>SDBV01010935.1_pt1 | contig 11838 bp, 14 predicted proteins | sample 2277081 | NCBI WGS metagenome assembly SDBV01 (sample SAMN10402039, study PRJNA504765) | marine sediment metagenome | isolation source: marine sediment core GS10_PC15, 223 cmbsf | place: Arctic Ocean: Southern Knipovich Ridge | collected 2010
ACATCCGACTTTCCTATTTTTAGTCGTCTAACAATATACATATTTTTGGCTCTGTAGGTATTGTTTAACTCTGCGTAGAGATGCCCCTAAAATAGATGAGCGATACTTTGAATACCAAACTATATGGTTTTTGCAAGAATAAACAATATAATTATTGATTTTGTAGCTAATTTTAATCTTCATGCTGAGATCATAGCATGCACAACTTTTAAATACAAGAAGCGTCCTAAATTTAAGAAGCAATTTAAAGATACAAGGACGGCTGCCTTACCCCATATTTAAAAATAGGGGCCTGCGGCAGCTCGATCGGTCAATAACTGCGATTGGCTATAATCTATAGCTCGAACGATCAGACTTGAGCCTATCAACAAGCCGAATATCACTAAGTACCTTACCCTATTTTTCCCCATCGAATACCACCCTGCTTCCTGGTTGTCATGAACCTCCCTTGAAGGGATAAATACACTATACTCTTTCAGTGTATAATTTCTTTCCCAAAAATCTCAAGCATACCTCTGCCTCCCATAACAACCGCAATCTCAAGAGGAGTCTCGCCTTGTTTATTTTTGACCGCAATAAGTTCAGAATTTAGATAAAGAATACGCCTGAAAAGCTTTTTATCTGCTATTGCTGCAGTCCTATGAAGAATCGTATTTCCTGCCGCATCGATCACAGAAGTGGATGCCAAAGCCGAACATACCATCAATCGATCATTAATAATGCTTCGCTTGCTTTCATCGCCAGGAAGCTCTCTAATCAACCGCAGAATCGATTTTTTGCTTTCCGGAGTAAATGGAGAAGCATCGAAAACCTCTTTCTCCATACTCTCCTGCGCTATAAGATCCAACTCTTCCTGGAAACATGCCAGGACTTCTGCAATCCGCATAAATCCCAGTCGCTTCGCTGTTTGAATCTCTGTTAGGTCCCCATAAATAGTAAATCCTGTAGTAAATCCTAGTAATGCTCCGCGCTTTAAAAGAAAATTAACCATAACTATCTTATCTCCTTCTATAGCAGCATGTAAAACAGTAGGGGTAGAAGAACTAACTGCCAAATTATTTTCATTTTTCCACCAGCACTCACATACATGTGGGTCAGGTAGAAACTTTCGCATAAGTGGCATGTTCCCCGTATAGGCTGCCTGAAATAATACACTCATGAGATCCTTCCGAATGTATGTATCCTCTTCTTGATACCCTTTATGATTTCTCAACACATCATAAAGAAAGAAGCACGTGTCCCAATAGCCTTTTTCCGCTGCAACCCAGAGAGCTTCCGATATCCAATCAGCATCATCCTCATTTACCCCAAGATCAAGTGCTTTTTGTAAGACAGGAATATGACCTCCTTTATAAACTATATGATTAAGCAGCGCTCTACTCGCTAGGCTCCTCAATCCCGGCTTTCCAATCTCTTCGATCGCTTCTTCATCCCTTTTTTGTGCAAGCAAACGCTCCACAAAAGCAATCCTCATCTGCATCTCCCTATACGCTCTATTTCTTTTTATATGGGCTTCACGCTTAGCCTTCTCTCTTTTAAGCCGCTCTGCTTCTTCTGTGTTGACAGGTCCTAAAATAGAGTCGAAGAAGCGATGAACCATAGCTGCATACAGGCTACTTACACTAGGTCTTTGAACAGCAAAATCCTCTGCTTTAGCTACGACAGTCATAGCCTTTACATAAGGGTATGAAACCCCTGAGAGTATTAAGCACACAAATACCGCAATATGCATAACCATAACTCACCTCTACTTTAACTGTGCAAACAGCCCACTTTGTCGGCCAGTATAGCACCAAGAAAAGAAGAGTGTCTACTCGAAATTAACCCCATGACTATTGCGAAAAACAGCCCCAATATATCTATTGCATCACTACTACCGTAAAAAATCAGCGCTCCACTTAGAGTAAGCCCCATAATCTTAGCTCCTGCCATTATGCCTCAACATCCTCCTTACCATTGATTGCCTTAAGACAAAAAAAGTATACTCATGGGGTCTGCCTGTTTCTCCTCATGTAGAAAGGTAGAAAGGATTTCTCAATGAGGAGCGTGGATGAATCATTACATGCGAAAGATTTCAACGAAAGTTAATACCAATGACTTCACTCTTTCCTTCACTTATTTCTGCTCACCTTCTCAATCTGCGAGAAGAGATACAGCTGCTTGAACCCTACGTTGCAGGATTTCATATAGATATTATGGATTTTCATTTCGTTGACAATCTCACCTGGGGCCCTGCCTTTATCAATGAAATACGCACGGCCACCTCAAAACAGCTTTTCGTTCATCTCATGGTCGATTTTCCCGAAAAATATCTCGATCGTATGCACCTTACTCACAATGATATCGTATCTGTCCATTGGGAAAGCCCTTCTGATATTGGCATACAGAAAGTACTCGAAGCTATCAAACTCCGCAACTGGATCCCCAGCCTTGCCCTTAACCCTGAAACGAGCATCAAGGTTCTTGAAAACATACAAATCCCCGAACATATCCTGCTTATGTCGGTCAACCCAGGCTTTTCAGGACAGCCATTTATTCGAGAAATGCTTGATAAACTCAAGGAGCTCACTGCTCTGAGAAAGCAGTTATCAGCACCCTTCACCATCGCCCTTGATGGAGGAATTACGGCAGAGAATGCCAAAGAGCTGGTTGCCGCAGGCGCAGATCAGCTTGCAGTCGCATCAGCGATTTTTAGCGATCCTGACCGCGTACATGCGGTACATACACTGCTAAAAAGCATTGAATCCTAAGGACATTATGCGGTACAATGTCAAGAAGAAGGAAAGAGCTCCGGTGCACGTCAACGCATTCTTGAAAAGGATACCAGCATGAAGAAAATATATGCCCTTATAATCATTGTTGCCAACTTACTTATGGCCATCGACCTGCACGGCAAACCGCTCAACCAGCAGCACAAAGCCGCAAAAGAACAACAGCAGCCTGCTCTTCCAAATCGATCTCCTGCGCGTGATATTCGCAAGCGAGAAGAGTTTCAAGCAGGATTAGAAAGGGCAAAACGGAAAGCCCCTAGTTGGCTTGAACGAGCAAGAGACTTTTTTGGATTCGGCAACAAAGAAACCCCCTCCCCTTAAGATACATTAAGAGTACAGCTCTATCTCCTCGCATCCACTACATTTTCACATAGACAATCACCGATTTACAAAAAAATAATTTCGTGTAAAATAATATATATTATGCCCTACTATAAAATAACAAGTAATTCCAGGGGTCCACTATGAACATTAAAAAAATGATACTCGGTTTCTGCATAGCTTCGCAGGTAGTTTTAGCCATGGGCAGGGCCCCAGCAGGTCTTAAAAATATTGGTAGTAACTGCTTCATGAATGCGGCTTTGCAAAGTCTTACAGCACTCGAAACTTTCACGAACCTCGTTCGCGCTAAGAAGAGTCTCTATCAGCCGGGCAGTATCGGCCAGGCATACCTTAATTTTCTTGCACGAGTGCAGAATAGTTCCGCCAAAATTATCGATCCGTCCAATATAATAAGTCGGCAAGGCTGGACCATGATGGGCGAAAAGCCCCATACACAGCAGGATGCTGAGCAATTTATGATGGGATTACTCAACTACCTCATATATCAAGAAGGAAATGGAGATCAAGACATACCACACAGAGATATCCTCGAACTCTTTAATACTGTGGTAAGTACTGATCTATCGCATAATGGCGCTCCTATAGGAAATCAACAGCAAGAGACGATGATCCCATTAAGCCTTCCTGTACAGGCTGAAGATAGGACACTAGAACAGTGCGTGCACCATTTCTTTGGTTACGATGAGGTCGATTATGCTCTCGAAGAAACTAATAACAGGGTACGTGCTGAGAAAAGATTCGCGCTTGATCAGACCGGCCGCTACCTTATTATCGGCACGAAACAAAATAATGGCAGAGCACAAGCTCTTGCATTTCCTCTGACTGATCTCGATCTCAGTCAGTATTTTCGCAATCCATCAAAAGATCAAGGAACCTATGATCTACGAGCAATCGTTATGCATAGCCGCAATGCCAAGGGCGGCCATTATATAAGTTATATAACTATCAATGATAGGTGGTATTTATGCAATGATGCTCGCATAACGCCGGTGTCGGCTCAGGCCATGCAAGCCATTGCGCAACACGGCCATGGCCCAACTGCAACTTTCGTACCAACAATATGTATCTATGAACTGTCACACCTCAGACGTGCAGCCCTCACCCCGGAACCTGAAACGGAGGCAACTCAAGGAGCAACGCTCCCAGCGCAAAGAACGGCTACCCACACCATATTTCGCAGAACTCAAAAGCGTACTACGACTGCTCCGCCTGCTCGCCGCAAAGTAATCCGTACAAGAGCGGCAAAAAAATACCGCCCCAGAAGAACATTCACAAAATCTGCTATCCCAAGAAAAAAGAAGGCAGCTCTCCTGATGGCAAAGAGATGCAAGATGTGCGGAACACCTCTCAAAAAGAAAGCGGCAGTACGACGCCCAAAATTTGGGGTAAAAACAAAAAAGAGAGCCGTGGGGGAAAAGCGGGTTACTAAGCGCCGAACCGTACGCAAAAGATAAGAGCTGGTGTGCCCGGTAGGATTCGAACCTACGACCTACGGATTAGAAATCCGTTGCTCTATCCAGCTGAGCTACGGGCACAAACTATATGATTCAGTATACTCTCTTAAGACACATTGCACAATATCAGGCGGGCACGAAAAGGCTCTTAAACTCCTCTGCTATCTGACGTAGCTGATCCTGCTGCTGCTCAGTAATATCGGCTGTGGTGAGAATATCCTTATAAAGACCGCCATAAATCGATTCCACATAGCTCACATACTGAGTTACAAAAGGGTTGATTTCGTGTAACGGAAGCTCATCGAGGATATTTTCACGAAGCAAAAAAAGCATAAGCGCTTGATCGACAAAAGAGTAGGTAACATACTGCTTTTGCTTAAGAAGCTCATATACGAGTTCCCCCCGAGCGAGACGCTTTTGAGAAACAACATCAAGCTCAGTACCAAACTGAGAAAAGCTCACCAGTTCATTATACTGCGCCAATTCTAAACGGAGTGCCCTCGTCATTTGTTTAATAGCTGGTGTTTGTGCCGCTCCGCCAACACGTGATACCGATAATGCAACATTCACCGCAGGACGAATGCCCTGATTAAATAGCTTCGTATCTAAAAAGATCTGCCCATCAGTAATAGAAATAAGATTGGTCGGAATATAGGCGCTAATATCATCACCCTGTATTTGAATAATAGGCAGAGCCGTAATAGAACCGCCCCGCACGAGTTTACCGGCGCGCTCTAAAAGACGAGAATGGAGATAAAAAACATCGCCAGGATAGGCCTCTCTTCCTGGAGGCCGGCGCATAAGGAGCGACATTTCCCGGTAGGCAATTGCATGATTACTCAGATCATCATATACGATAAGCACATCCCGCTTTTGATCACGGAAAAATTCAGCTATCGTACAGGCCACATAAGGAGCTAAATACCTATTAAGAGCAGCCTGACTCGCATCGGCACTCACCACAACCGAGTACTGCATCGCACCCTGCTCTTCTAAAAGGCGTACTATCCGCGCAAGATTGGCCTGCCGCTGCCCAATAGAAACATAGATACAATACACATCCTTCCCTTTTTGATGCAGGATAGTATCAAGAATAAGTGACGTCTTACCCGATCCTCTGTTGCCAATAATAAGCTCTCTTTGCCCCTTGCCAATAGGAACCAATGCATCTACAGCAAGTATTCCCGTTTCTAATGATTCATTGATCGGGCTTCGCTCAATAATACTAGGGATTGTTACCTCAATCGGATGCCGTTCCTGATACTCAAGGGGTCCCAAATCATCGATAGGATCGCCAAGAGCATTAACAACGCGCCCTAATAATCCCATACCAACAGGCGCTTTGGAAACGCCTCCTGTACGCTTTACCTTTTCAAGTTCCGCAACAGGTACCTGCGTCTGTATTAAGAAAACGGACACGGAATCCTCATCAAGGCTCATGATTATGCCTTGATTGCCCTCTTCAAATTCGACAAGCTCCCCATACACCGCATTTGCGAGGCCATAAATTTTACAAAAGGTATCTCCCACCTGCACAACAAAGCCAATTTCTTCCAGATTGTCTTCGGGCAGCTGCGCCAATGATTTTTCGAATAAAGAAACAAGATCGGTCGTTTTAATCTCCATAATGCATTCCTTACATAACGCTCTTTAAAGCACGTAATTGCTTGCGTATCGACTGCTCAAATCCTAATGTTGCACTATAAACCCTCACACCAGCAATCAGATCCTTATTAGTCACCGTTCGGGAGATAATCTGCTTACCCGTTGCATCGGTTAAAAATTCATGTACTACCTCCCGTTCTTGGGAAGACAGTGCGGGAGCACTTTCGATCGTAAATTTCATGATATTCTTTTTCTCTAAAGCAAGACGTGAGAGATGCTGCATAACAGAAGGAAGCAGAAAAATCCTTTTATGAGCAATGAGGAGATCGACCAAGGGACGTAACAGACGCCCTCCCTCAAAAGCATCCATCATCTCATATACTTTCTTTTTCGTGCGATCACCATCAAGAGCAGAACGCTGTACGTAAAACAGTAACGCTCGATGGGTATATAAGTAAGCACTCAAAGCATCGAGTTGCTCAATAAAGGATCTATCAATCTGATCCACAAAGAGATTAATACAGGCCCGAGCATATTTTTTTGCAAGCTTTTCCGCTGTGATATGCATGAATCACCTTTTAAGTCCTTTCAGGAGCCGCTGCACATAAGCATGCGCAACCTGCTCATCAGAAAAATGAGAGCGTAGATCCTGTTCCACGATCGTAACGACTAGGGGAGTCACTTCCTGATACATACATTTAAGCCTATAGTAATAGGACTGACGCTCCAACCGCTTTTCAACGTCTTCTTGCATAGAGCGCTGCTCAGCCTTTCTCTTACGTAATTGCTTATGTACTGTAGATTTCCATTGATTTATTTTATTGAAAAAGTCAACACAATCTGCTTCTTGAGTAGTAAGATCCGCCTCAACCTGCTTTTGATCAACCAATAAGTAATGATGATCAGCGTGCAGAGTGCGTTCAAGCTGCTTTTCCTGCTCCATATCACTTTTCAGGCGGGGTAATATATAACGGGTTACCCCATAGACGCCAAGACCAACGATAATACTGAAATTAAGAAGAGTAAAAAAAAGATCGATCAGATTAATCACGCAACACCTGCTTTTTAACCGCGCCGCTCAGAGCGGCCGCCAAAGTTTCAAGCTCTTGCTGCGTAATCTCCGGCAATGGCTCAAGAGCCTGAGTTGACTGTACACCCCGCTTCTCTACCTCAAACACAGGCCTATGCTGATAAAAGTAGTGCTGACAATGGACCCAAGCATTTCTTTTATATTCCTGCTTTTCGGCCAGTCTTTTCTGCTCTGTAATAATGGCAGCCCTTAATTGACGTAAACGATTCTCATCCGATTTTACCGCCCTATAGCCTGGCCTTAAAAAAAATCGTGATAAAAGCGCATACGCAATAAGAAAGTGAGCTATCTGAACCACTAATGTTAGATTGAGCGTCATAGCCATGAGAAAACCCTAGGTAAACAGGATAAGCACCATCGCTATAACAAAAGCATAAATAGAACTCGTTTCGATGATACCCAACGCTAAGAACATCGTTGTTCTAATTTTGTTCGACATCTCAGGAAACTTACCCATATTTTCGATCGCCTTCGATGCTACCAATCCCTGACCTAAGGCAGGCCCGATAGTACCCATGCCCATAGCAATAGCTGCACCAAAATAGGCCGCCATTTTTACATAATTGATATCGGTCGCCATAGTATTTCCTTACAAAAAAAATGAACCTATACCTCGCTCCCTAGCATAACCTAAAGAGGTGGCACTTAGCAAGAGCTCATCACAGAACACACACTGTATTAATCATCTAGCATGGGGCATAGAGCATGAAATAGAGCAGGATATGATAAGTTTTCTCAAACAAGCATCTCGATACGAGCACTTAACGCTCCAGGAATCTCATACTGCACTTCTAAGAAATCGATTATTTTTGCCATATGCGCCTTCTGTATATTCCTATCCTGCTCAAAGTCGCTATCACAGGGAATAACAAGCACCGGTGTTTCCCGGACATAATCGGCAACACCCTCTTTATGGATGAGCCACCGTTCATGTTTATCATGCAACAGCTTTAAATAATCGGGCGCAACGGACATTTCTTCAGCCCTATTCCTTTTTAAAAGTCGTTTATAACAGACCTTAGGATCGGTCTGCAGGTAAATAAAACCACTCGGTTTCACCATATAGGTCTCAACAAGCCAGGTAAACCACTCCTGATAGAGCTGCCATTCAAGTGCCGTCATTGAACCCATTTCAAAACAGTTCTGCGCAAAGCAGTACCTATCTGAAAATACAGAACGCTCAAGAATTTGAAAGGGATGCATATTGGTTAATGCCGCCTTTTCTCTTTCAAGGATCCGCGTTATAAATGCGTACGTCTGGAACGTATAGGCCCACCGCTTAGTGTCCGTATAAAAGTGCTCAAGAAGATTCTCCCCAGCGACATTTTGCCACTTTGCATGAGGCTCATAGACCACCTGAGCATTTAAGAAGGTATTAATCACTTTTAAAAAAGTAGATTTACCCGACCCAATATTTCCTTCAACAACAAAATACTTCTGGTGACGAGCTGGCATAGTTCCTCCATACAAAAAAAGATGTTACACTAGTCTATACAAAAAAATTCGATCCTTAAATAGGGAAAGTAAACGGCTGTTGTCAAGCAAGATATAATCACTACCGGACGAAATTACGCATGAAGAAACCTCTATTATACCTTATCTGCATAGGCATTTCACTCGCAATCATACTTCCTGTCAATGCTTCTGAATGTGACGAGGAACTTAACGAGATCCTTGATGACATTTTGAATGACCCGGATTTTGTCGGCTTCGATGAGCCCTTGCCCATCCAGACGACCTGTTTCAAGACCGTGGACATTCTCAAGTTTATCGCACCCCCGACTGAAGGATTTGACATAGTAGCTGCCTTACGTGAGGATCTGTACAAAAAAACGGCCGTACCCATTATCCGCAGAAGCCTCCTTGATGAACCGGCCCTCATGCCGGATTATGATTTTGATCGGTGTTGGAGCGTCAATACCAACCTTTTTTATAGTTTTTCACCCCGTGTGTATTTTACCAAAAACAGTCCTTTTATTCGGGATTATATTGATCTGTCGAATGAAAACATCATTAATCAGCTCAATAACGCTCTTAAGTTGATTGGCCAGGCGTTTGGTGGAACGGATGGCCCGGATATTGATGTGCCAGGGGTATTGGGCCTGTTTAGTACCATAAAATTACAGCAGCACCGTATCGGCCTCATGCTCGGATTTACAAGACAGTGGGATCATTGGCTTTTTACCGCCAGAATTCCCCTGTACTACCAGCTTGAACACTTTTTCTTAACCGATGATGAAAAAAGAAGAATCGCAAATAATCCCTTTTTTACCACGGACGATGCGGGAGAAGGCGTAAGCCCCCAAGATGAGGTTGAAAAGTTTCTGATTAGACATCTCGTATCGGATAAATTCGGCGTAGGAGATACACGCCTTTCACTGCTCGGTCACTTTTATGCATCACCGTGTAAAAATCTCTGGTTCGGGCTTCAGGCAACGCTTCCCACAGCAAAAACCTTTACCCGTGCCTTTATCGGGGGCGCATTCAATCCTGATGATCCCATTCCCCCCTTCGATCTTCAGCATTTTTTCAATCTAAAATGTCACCTTCTTTTTGATCTTCCTCCTGAGCAAGCCGGCAGGGGGCCCGTTGCTGATCAGGTCTTTCAAACCGAACTTACCGACTTTCTCCTCTGTGCACTCGACCGCTTATCAACTATTTTAATTAATGCACCCTTAGGCAATGGAAAGCATTTTGGCCTAGGCGCGCAAGGCGATTTTCGGTATATCTATAACGACTATTTTAGTACCCATACCTATGCTGCTGTTGAAGCCTATCTGCCCCATAAAGATACCCGCTTCTTTTTAGCGGCAAAAACGGAAGAGGATTTGGTAAGAGATTGGCAGGATCCAGATATGGCGGGCGCAAACCTCGCACTCTTAAATCGTCTTATTGTCGGTACCCTTTTTCCGCTAGGCATCAGAACCGTTATTTTCCCGGGCGTAAAATTTCAGGCTAATCATGCCTTTCTCTATAAGAGCAAGCATTGGGATCTTAAACTCGGCTTCGATTACTGGTACCAAGCACGAGAAGAAATGACTCCGCTTGCCCCGATCATCCCGTGCAACATACCCCTCGTGATTCCTAAAGCGTTTCGCCCCGCAGCTCAACAGGGTAAAATATTTGGTTCCGTAGGATATTGTGATATAATGGATAACTGTGTAGATTGGCATGTATCACTCAATGCTGATGGTACGGTTTTTCATAAGGGGATCGGTGCCAATGCTACAGCGAGTATACGTATAGGATTTGAATTTTAATATAAAGGACTCTCTCATGCAGAAAAAAATAATAGTACTTATGCTCTCACTGAGTAGTATGGCTATCGCAGCACCCAAGAAGTATCCTCTTTTAACACACCCTCTTTTAAAACAGGCTGATGGCACCTTTATTACAAAAACGCATATTGAAAATATGTTCTGGCTCCGCCAGGAAATTAAGCGTGTTCATGACGGAGGCATGAAAATCAATGATCAAGGAGAAGCTGATCCACTGCGATCAGGAGTGCCCTGTGATATAATATTCAAGGGACAAAAGAGAACGCTCCTGTCTCTTATAGAGTTGGAATCACACTATGTATCATTTACTCCCGAGGAACTGGCTGAATTTGACGCACTGTTTCACCTCGTTAAAGACTATGCTGGAAAAGTAAATGCCGTACTGCTTGATGATGCACGGGGCGCCCACGAAGTAATGACTATATTCATAAAAGAGTTTTGCCTAAAGCATCACCGGCCTGATAGCGCGCTCCTCACCTGGCAGAAGGGTACCGAGATAGAACATTACCGCAGGCGGGTTACCTCTTTTAAGAAACTCTCTGTCTTTTCCCTCGATCTTTATGATTTCATCGCCTGTTTAATAAAAAGCTGCCCAATAGCATCACAAGCATACATAGATTCAAAGTCATCTTTACGAAAAAAGGCGCAAAGGCGCTGATTACTTCATCGGGACAACTACCTACTACCCTGAGGTTCCCATGGAACTCGACCATATTACCGGTACGATAGAGCGCTTTCTCTTTCAGAGCGAGGATAACGGCTTTGCCGTCTTCGTCCTTCAAGGACGACACCAGAAGGCGATCACCGTGAAGGGCTATCTTCCCCAAATTCAGGCGGGGCAAGAGGTCCAGCTCAAAGGCTCCTGGGTCTTTCATGCTAAATTTGGCAAGCAGTTCGAGGCAACGCACTGCACAAGCATTATCCCAACAACGGTCGTAGGGCTTAAAAAGTATTTAGGATCTGGCCTCATTAAGGGCATTGGGCCAGTATACGCAGAAAAGCTTGTCGATTACTTTGGCGCCACTATTCTCACCATCATCGATGAAACCCCCGAAAGACTCGAGGAAGTTCCCGGTATCGGCGCAAAACGTATCGAGCAGATCGTCACCGCCTGGAAAGATCAAAAAGAGATAGCGAACCTTATGGTCTTTCTGCAGGAGCGTGATATATCCCCGGCGTTAGCAGCACGCATTTATAAAAAGTATCGCAACGAAGCACGGGCAGTTCTCCAGGAAAATCCGTACCGCTTAGCCGATGAGATGTGGGGTATCGGGTTTAAAACGGCTGATTAGATTGCG
>SDBV01010936.1_pt1 | contig 11838 bp, 9 predicted proteins | sample 2277081 | NCBI WGS metagenome assembly SDBV01 (sample SAMN10402039, study PRJNA504765) | marine sediment metagenome | isolation source: marine sediment core GS10_PC15, 223 cmbsf | place: Arctic Ocean: Southern Knipovich Ridge | collected 2010
GGAAAAGCTCTTTGGGTGTTGCGATCTGTTTTATTTTGCTATCGAGCATTACAATGATAACATCGCCAAGAGCGATCGCTTCAAGCGGATCGTGTGTTACGTGCAGGACGGCAATGTTGAGATTCTTTGCAAGCTGCTTTAACTGTTTGCGGAGATCGAGCCTTGTTTTCGTATCAAGAGCAGCCAGCGGCTCGTCAAGTAAGAGCAGCTTAGGCTCACAAGCGAGTGCCCGTGCCAACGCTGTACGTTGCTGTTGTCCGCCTGATAAAGTCGACGGTTTTCTATCGAGCAAATCTGTAATGCTAAGAGTTTGTGCAATAGATTGAAGTTTTGTTTGAATCGTTTTTTTGTCAGCGTCTCTGGTTTTTAGACCATAGACGATATTGTCCGCGATAGAAAGATGAGGGAAGAGGCAGTAATCCTGGTAGACTACCGAGAAGTTTCTTTTTTCCGAAACCGTTGACGTAATGTCTTTTTGTTCCCAGAGGATCGCCCCTGCGTCAGGTTTTATAAGCCCTGCGATCGTTTCGATGAGAACCGTTTTGCCAACGCCTGACGGACCAAGCAGGATACAATATTGGCCCGGTGCAATGTCGAAGGAAATATCCGACATTTCAAAAGTGCCAAGCTTTTTTGAGATCGATCTTAGGCTAAGCATTCGTCTCGACCTCCTGTTTAAGGCGTGATGAGAATAATCTCAAAGCTACGAACAGTGCCACGCAAATAACGATCAGCAGCACCGCGACGGACCTTGCGTATTTCAGGCCGAAGTCGTTAAACCGCTGGAAGACCATAACCGGCGTTGTCATCGGATGGTATGCGATGATCACAACGGCGCCGAACTCGCTGATGCCGCGTGCCCACATAAGGATCATACCCGAGACGATGCCCCTTAGAGCAAGCGGAAGCGAGATCGTAAAGAATACGCGGAAAGGCGACGCGCCGAGAGTGCGGGCAACGTTTTCAAGTCTCGGATCGACCGATAGAAAAGCGTTACGGGCAGAGTTGATCAAAAACGGTATCGAAACAAACGCCATTGCGATCGAAATACCCGCGGTCGTACCGATAAGGCCGTTGTCAAAGAATCTGCCGAGCAATGAGTTTCTACCGATCAAACCGAACAGTGCTATCCCCGCTGCCGAATGCGGAATGATAACGGGCAGATCTATTATCGCCAGAACCAGCGATCGTCCTGGAAAGCGTTTTCTCGCTAACAGGTAGGCGAGCGGAATTCCTGCCAAAGCCGAAACTATCGTAGCGAAAAAAGCCGCCTTAAACGTAAGGGCTATCGACGAAAGCACCTCCGGATCGGACACCGCCGAGCCTACATCTCTTGCAGGCGTCGCCAGGAACATGCTTATCAAGGGCGCTATGATAAACAAAAGCACCAGCGACCCCAATAGGATAAGACTCGCTTGAAACCATGAGATTTTTTGGTTATTCAATAACACTATCGTCCCTTCGCAAACTTTTTAAGGGCTTCGGGTAAATTGTTAGACAATTCGATATTCGGCGGAATAACACACGGCTGACCGTTGTTTTCCATGATCGAAACGCCCTGCGGCGATAGCAATAACTCGATCCATTTTGCAGCGATCTCCGGGTTTGGCGAATTCCTGGGGATAGTAACCGAATACACCATAGGCTCGCCGGTCCTGATCATTTTTTGGCCAGGCTGTTTGCCGGACACTTCTACTTTTGCAGTTTTATAAATATCGGCAAAGTCTTCTGACTTTAAATTAATTTGATCGGGCAATGCAATTACTTTTAGGCCATGCTGGACAGCAACAGAACGATATATAAACAAATAATCTATCTGACCAGACTCAAGAAGTGCGAGTAAGTCGGTTTCCTTTGGACGAATGAATCGCTTCCCAAACTTATTGGCAAGCTCATCTGCAAGGTCATTTTCATTATAATATCTTTCTGCAAGCTGAAAAACCATCAGTGTTCGATAGCCGCATGGATCGAGGTCCGGGTCCGATCTGCCAAAAGTAACCTTTTCGCCCATCAGTATCTCGGGCCAATTTTCAGCATTGATCTTTTCATGGAACAAGGATTTATCCGTGTATGCGATAGCCATTTCATTAGTGGCAAATTGTATGTTAAAGTTCGCATGAACGGGCATCAGCAGGTTTGAAACTATCTTGTAATCAGCCAGAGCAAGTATATCACACTGCTTATCAAGTTCACTGATCTTTCTGGCACAGGCCCTGCTGCCCGCCGCTTCTGCTTTTACCGTTATGTCAGGATTTTGCTGCATGAACAGTTCGGAAACCTTTCGTAAAGGAACTGAAAGACTGCCCGCATGAAAGATGATAAGGTCCTTTTTTGCAGGATCGTTTTTGGAACATCCGGTGATCAGTAAAGATATAACAATAGCAATTATTTTAAGACTTCTGAGCATCACTCAAGTCCCTTTATTCTTTTAGTGAACGTCCAGGCCGTGGATCATATAGATGCTGTGCTCGAGAGTTTTTAATATTTCGTCAAGGTATTCGGTAACCGCGCGAACACTTCCGGGCAAAGCGTAAAGCTGAGTTTTGCCGTTTACCCCAGCCACTGACCTGCTCAATAGAACCGATGGTTTCTTAGAACCGTATTTAACGCGAATGTTCTCCATGATGCCCGGAATAAGCTTTTTACACATTTCAGTTACGATTTCCGGTGCGATATCACGGGGCCCTACACCGGTTCCGCCCAGGGTAAATATGACATCGACGTCGGAATCAATCGCGCCTGCAAGCGATGCTTTTAACTGTGCTGCGTCGTCAGCCATAAGTTGATTGTCAATATTCACATGCCATCTTTTATCGCCAAAGAATCCTTCTAAAACTTCTTTTGCCTTCGGGCCGGAACGATCTGTGTACGCCCCCGCAGAGGCTCTATCGGAAAGAGTTACGATAAGAATGTTCAATGTATAAGGTATAAACTCGATTGATTCCGATGGACGAATGGCCCCGCCCTGCAGAACTTTGCAGAAGATGCCCTTGTCCGGCATCACGCATTTGCCGACCTGCTTAAAGATAGCACAGCCGTCGCCATGACATTTTTTACCGATCTGCGTTACTTGAAGTTTTACATCGCCTATTTGAAATTCATCGAGTACGCCGACACTTGAAAGGTCGATGTTTTTGGTGGTAATGTTCTCTGCAAATTCGCCAACTTTAATTTCACGATCATTGATCTTAGAAAATGCTTCAATATCTTCGGCTGACAGCAGCGTCACCTGCCTGTGCCACGGGCCCGCGTGGGCATCGCCAACAATGCCATTGTCGTCTAGCTGAACCGAATCTACGGGAGTTTTTATCGTCCCCTTTTCCGTTGAGATATTGACCGAAACAACTTCGCCTTTATCAGACATCTTTTTTCACCTTTTCAAGAAGTTCTATTTGAGAGATTACCATGTTCTTATCGACAGCCTTGCACATATCGTAAACCGTAAGCAGCGCAACCGACACAGCCGTCAGCGCCTCCATTTCAACACCGGTCTTTCCGGTGCAATGAACTTTAGCAACAGCCTTTACGCAATCCTTTTCGATAGTGAGTTGGACATCTATTTTTTCCAAAAGCAGCGGATGGCATAGCGGTATAAGGTGCGGCGTTTGCTTGGCAGATGCAATCCCTGCGATCTGGGCAACTGTAAGCACGTCGCCCTTTTTCACCTGATTGAGTTTTATGAGCTCAATGGTTTTCGGAGAAAGAGCTATTTGCCCGGCCGCTGTTGCAATGCGTTTTTGCGGCGTCTTTTGCCCTACGTCAACCATTGACGCTTTGCCCTCATTATCTACATGCGAAAAATTTTCCATATTATCCTCCAATTCCATACATCCATTTATGCGAGCAGGGCCCGCCGGCTTGAGGTTTGTATTCGATCGCATTTGCAATAGCTTTTTCATTGCCCAACTCGTTAACGTCAAATGCGATATCCGAAAACAGGCATGGACGAACCAGCCCGTTGCTTGTAAGGCGAAGCCTGCTGCATTGTTTGCAGTCACCGCCGGTGCCGCCGTGGACTATTGAGAATTCCCCGTTCTCAAAATCCATAAGGCGGATCACGCGAAATCCAAGTTTGTTATCATCCGCAAATTCTTTTACAGAATCAATGTCAGATTGTGAAGTGAAAGAGCCTGCTACGCAATTCAGTTTTATAGGAGTAAGCCCTGCGTCAATACCGGCAGCGATACCGTCGAAAACCTTCTGCACGTCTCCGCCGCGTGTAAGCATGCTAAACCTGCCTGGGTTTGTAGTATCAAGGCTGACGTTCACACGCCCCAAACCGGCATCAGCCAGTTGCTTTGCATATTTCGGCAGCAAAACGGCATTAGTTGTCATGCCAAAATCGTCGATACCGTCAATCTCGGCAAGCATTGCGACAAGATCGGTTATGCCGTGACGGACAAGGGGTTCTCCGCCGGTAAGTTTTATTTTTGTTATGCCAAGCCCGACGGCAACACGTGTAAACTCAACGATCTGCTCGAACGAAAGAATCTCATCGTGAGAAAAAAGTTCAAGCCCCTCAGCGGGCATGCAGTAACGGCATCGCAGGTTGCAGCGGTCGGTAACTGAGATCCTGAGGTAGTTTATCTTTCTATTAAAGCTGTCATGCATTAGAGCATCCCTTTCAGCGGTAAAAAGTCAAGCGTTTGACCGGACGGAACACTATCTATCCCTTCCGGCATAATGAAAAACCCGTCCGAGCCCAGAAGAGCCTGCAAATGAGCTGATCCATGGTAGTCGATCTTGCTAAGCGTGCCGTCAGAATTCAGCTTACATGGAACAAACGCCAATCGTTTTGCTTTCTTTCGTTTAATATCTTCTGCGACGGGCAACTGTAAATATTTATCGTTAGTCTCCAACCCATACATAAGCCTCGCTGCCCGAAGAACGAACAGATGGAACATCAGGTAAACCGAAACCGGATTTCCCGGAAGACCGAACACCGCAGTATGTCCCTTGCTTGCAAAAGTGAGCGGTCTGCCGGGCTTAACAGCCACACGGGCAAAATGAATGTTAAGCTGTAGCTGCTCCATTGCGTCTGCAACAAAATCAAAATCCCCCACCGACACTCCGCCGGATACGATGACAATATCTGAATTACTAACAGCCTTTTGCAAAGCGTTCACGGTTGCGTCTTTCGTATCGGCAACGATAGTATTTTCGACAAGCTCAAAACCGTTGCTCTTGCAAAGACACCCAAGCAGCGGCCCGTTAGAGTTCATGATCTTGCCTGCGTCAATATCGGCATGGTCGTCCACGATCTCATCGCCGGTAGCAAGGATCGAAACTTTGAGCTTTCTAAAAACCGGAACGATTGTAAGACCGGCAGAGATTAAATTGGCTACGCCAAGAGGGCTCAATCGAACCGGAGCCTTTAAAACAACATCGTCCGTTTTGACGTCTTCGCCCTTTAAGCAGATGTTGGATTTCATTTCGGGCTCATTGATATTAACAACACCGCCGGAAACGCTGGCCTTTTCCACCATTATAACTTTACCCGCCCCCGCAGGAACAGGAGCACCCGTCATCACCTTGGTCGTCGTCCCCGGCTTTAGCTCCATAGTAGGAGCAGACCCTGCCGCAACGGTTTCCAGCAGTTGATATTTATCCCTGTCGTCACCTTCCAGCACAGCGTATCCATCCATAGCGGATTTATTAAACCCGGGCAGATCGAGCTTAGACAACTGATCGGACGCCAGCACACTGCCCAAAGCATCGACGGTATTTACCTTCACAACTTCCATTTCCGGCTGGCCAATAACCTCATCGGTTATAGCAAAAGCCTGCGAAAGAGTTATCATGTCATTAAAACTTGTCATTTGTCATCCTCATAAAGCGTGTGGAAATTTTTAGCTTATTTTCCTAACCGCGGCTGCACATGTTTTATATTCGGGAATCTTTGCTATCGGATCCAGGGCATCTATTGTAAGCATATTAGCGGGCGCTTCGCAAAAGTGGAACGGCATGAAAATCCAGCCCGGCTCGATATTCTCTGTCACTTTCGCAAAAGTCTCAACGCGCCCGCGTCGGGTTTTCACCTCAATTTTTTCACCGTTGGATATTCCAAGTTTAACGGCATCGTCAAGTTGTATCTCAACATAGCCCGTCGGCGAAACCTGGTTGATTACTGCCGACTTTCTCGTCATGGTTCCCGTATGGAACTGATAAAGCTGCCTGCCGGTAGAGAGAACGAACGGATACTCTTTGTCCGTAGATTCTTTGGCGGGGATAAACGTAACCGGATGGAACTTGCCCTTGCCGCGTGAGAACTTGCCCTTGTGCAAAAACTTCGTGCCCGGGTGATCCTTATCGAGGCAAGGCCACGACAAACCTACTTCGTCAATTCTATCATAACTGATCCCGCCATAGATCGGCGAAACAGATGCTATCTCGTCCATGATCTTACCCGGACAGTCATAACTCATTGGATAACCCATTCGCGTCGAGATATCGCAAACGATCTTCCAGTCGATCCGAGCATCGCCGGGTGCTTTGGTTGCTTTTCGTACCCGCTGTACGCGCCGTTCTGTGTTGGTAAAGGTTCCGCCCTTTTCCGCGAAACTTACCGCAGGCAAAACCACGTCTGCATACTGAGCAGTCTCGGTAAGGAAGATGTCCTGAACGACGAGGAAGTCAACATCTTCCAAAGCCTTTCTTGTTCTGTTAAGATTCGGGTCCGACAGCGCAGGGTTTTCGCCCATAATGTACAAACCTTTTATCTTTTCTTCTTCGATAGCGTGCATTATCTCGATGATAGTAAGGCCCTTATTCGGCGAAAGCTTTGTGTTCCATGCTGCCTCGAACTTATTTTGAACATCGGAGCTTTCGACCTGCTGATAGCCGGGATAAACATTGGGCAACGCGCCAAGGTCGCATGCTCCCTGAACATTATTTTGTCCGCGAAGAGGATTTACACCGGTAGACTCTTTGCCGATATGCCCTGTCACCATCGAAAGGTTCGCCAGGCTAAGAACATTGTCCGTTCCCGTCGTGTGCTGGGTGATTCCCATGCTGTATACGATCGTCGACGTCGCTGCTTTGGCATAAGTAACCGCTGCCTGTCGGATAAGATCGGCAGGGATGGTTGTTATTTCCGCTGCTTCCTTAAGCGAAACGTTTTTAACCGCTTCTTTGAGCAGGTCAAAATCTTCGGTTCGCTCGGCGATAAAATCCTTATCGAGCATCTCTTCGTCGATGATGATTTTTATCATTGCGTTTATCAGGGCAACATCAGTGCCGGGCTTCTGCGCGATGTGCAGATCGGCGAAACGTACAAGATCGATACCGCGGGGATCGGCGACGATAAGCTTCGCACCGTTATTTACAACCGCTTGCTTTATATTCAAGGCGATAACCGGGTGTGCCTCGGTTGTATTTGATCCGATCACAAAAATACACTCGGCATTTTTAAGCTCCTCGATGGAGTTTGTCATCGCCCCGCTGCCAAACGCCCGGGCCAAACCTGCGACAGTCGAAGCATGGCAAAGCCGTGCACAATGATCGACGTTGTTGGTCCCGACGCATGCACGGATAAATTTCTGGAAGATATAGTTCTCTTCATTGGTACACTTTGCAGACGAAAGGCCTGCGATGCTGTCAGCACCGTTTATTTCTTTTATCACGGCAAGCCTGGAAGCGACAAGGTTCAAAGCTTCTTCCCACGAGGCTTCTTTGAACTCACCGTCCTTTTTAATAAGCGGTGTTGTTAGTCTTCTGTCATCGCTTACGAAATCCTGGCCGAATCTGCCCTTTACGCAGAGGTTGCCTTCGTTTGGAATAATGCCCGTCTTGCTGGTTACACGAACGATCTTGCCGGTTTTGGCAGAAACATTCAGGTCGATCTGACATCCGACGCCGCAGTAAATACAAGTTGTCCTGGTACGTTTAAGATCCTTGCACTGGCCCTTGCCCTTTGCATGGCGTTCGTAAAGAGCGCCCGTCGGACACGTCGAGATGCACTGCCCGCAAAGTTCGCATGTCGATTCGTTAAGCGGAATATCGAACGCCGTCGTAACTTCCGCAAGGCCCGCCCTTTCCTTAAAGGTAAGAGCACTGTCCATCTGCACTTCCTCGCATATCCTGATGCACCTGCCGCAGCGGATACATTTATCAACATCGTATTCGATCGCCTCATTACCGGCCGTATAGTTCGGCGCCGGTTCCGAAGCATCCGCTCCGCAGTTTATAACATCGTCCTCGACCTGGTACTCATAGCCGTAGGCTTGCAATTTGCACTCGCCGTTATCGTCACACGTCGTACATGCGCCCTTGTGTTCGTAAAATAACAATTCAAGAACAGTTTTTCTAAGCTCTCGAATCTCGTCAGTATCAGTTCGCACTACCATGTCGGGAGCAATTTCAAATGAGCACGCTGTAACGGGTCCTCTTTGACCTTCCACCTCAACAAGACATAGCCTGCACGAACCGGTTGGTTTAAGCCTCGGATCGTGGCAGAGATTGGGTATATCAATACCGTTATCAGCCGCAAGTTCAAGGATCGTCTGACCGGCCTGACCAATACAATCTTTTCCGTCTATTTTTACGTTCATCTGCGTCATAATTTGTTATTTAATTTGATCTTTTTTCAGTTAAAAACCAACTAATCACGACCATAACTCAAATCTGACCGAAGGTCAGAACCGCCGAAGGCGGCACGAATCACGAGTCACGAACCTATCTTTTAACAGCTTCAAATTTACAAACATTGTAACACTGGCCGCACTTAATACATTTTTCATTATCGATTGAGTGCAGTTCTTTTTTCTCACCCGTAATCGCTGCAACAGGGCAAACCTTCTTACAGGCTCCGCATCCGACGCATTTCTCGGTTATCTGGTAACAAAGCAGCGCCGAGCAAACCCCTGCGGTGCATATTCTTTTTTCGATGTGCTCGACATATTCATCGCGGAAGTTCTTGATCGTGCTTAGTACCGGATTCGGTGCAGTTTGTCCGAGCCCGCAAAGCGAAGCGCTATTCACGTCTGTGGCAAGCTCTTCAAGCTTAGCAAGGTCGTCCATCGTCGCAGTGCCTCCGCAGATGCTTTCAAGTATATCGAGCATCCTCCTGGTCCCAACCCGGCACGGCGTACACTTCCCGCATGACTCCGACTGAACAAAATCGAGGAAGTATCTTGCAATGTCAACCATGCAAACGTTCTGGTCCATAACGATCAAACCGCCCGAGCCCATTATTGCTCCGATCTCCTGAACACTGTCATAATCCAACGGAGTATCGAGATACTGAATTGGAATACATCCGCCCGACGGACCGCCAAGCTGAGCAGCCTTGAACTCGCCGCCCTTTTCAAGTCCGCCGCCTATGTCGAAAACGATCTGACGCAAAGTAGTGCCCATCGGAACCTCGACCAAACCGGTATTTTTCACTTTACCTGCAAGAGCGAAAATCTTCGTTCCCTTGCTCTTTTCCGTTCCAATATTCGCATACCAATCGCTGCCATTATTTATAATGATCGGGATGTTGGCAAAAGTTTCAACGTTGTTAATATTTGTAGGCTTGCCCATAAAACCGCTAACCGCCGGGAATGGCGGACGCGGACGAGGCATACCCCGCTTGCCTTCAAGAGATGCGATAAGAGCTGTCTCTTCGCCGCAGACAAACGCTCCGGCACCTATGCGGATCTCGATGTCAAAGCTAAAACCGGACTCTGCAATGTTTTCACCAAGCAAGCCTAACTCACGGGCTTGATCCAACGCAATATTAATATGTTCGACAGCGATCGGGTATTCGGCACGACAGTAAATAAAGCCCTTAGAAGCGCCGATAGCGTAAGCAGCGATTATCATACCCTCAAGAACCTTGTGCGGATCGCCTTCAAGCAACGCTCTATCCATGAATGCACCCGGATCGCCCTCATCGGCGTTGCATATAAGATATTTTTCTTCTCCGGGAGACTTCCTGCAAAAGCCCCACTTGATACCTGCCGGGAAACCTGCTCCGCCGCGACCTCTAAGGCCGGAAGAAACCATCGTCTCTATCAATTGTTCGGCGTTACCCTCAGCCAAAACTTTCAAAGCCGCCTTGTAACCGTCACGTGCGATAAAGTCCTCGATCTTCGTTGGATCGATGCGTCCGCAGTTCTCAAGAACGAGCTTTTCCTGTTTGCTGTAAAAATCAACTTTGGACATTTCCGGCTCGAACTTTTCGCCCTGCTCAACACAAAGACGCTCGACAGGCTTTCCCTGCTGCAACGTCTCGGTGATAATATCGTCAACATCTTCCGGCTTTACTCCGCCATAGAGATAGTTGTACGGCTCGATCACCATCGCAGGTGCCAATGCACACATGCCGATACATCCGGTGTTAACGACAGTAAATTGATCCTCAAGGTTAAGCTCTTTTAGCCTCTCTCTGAATTTAGCGGCAACACTCTGCGCACCCAAGGCACGGCATCCTGTCATACAGATAAGAACGCGCCCCTTGTAGTGCTTGTCCTTTTCGGAGAGCTTGACAGCCAAAGCGTCTAATTCGTTCTGAGATTTTATCTTCTTATCAAACATTTATTAGTTATAGCTTTCTAATATCTTTTGAACTTTACCCGGCGTAAGATGACCGTAGTAATCGTCGTCTATCATTATAACCGGAGCAAGGAAACACGTACCAAGACAAGCAACCGTCTCGAAAGTAAACTTCATATCCTCGGTCGTTTCACCGGGTTCGATATTAAGGTAGCGTTTGATTGCTTCGGTAATTTCCGGACCGTTCTTAACATGACATGCAGTACCGCGGCAGCACCGTATAACATGCCTGCCGTGCGGCTTAAGATGGAATTGCTCGTAAAACGTGGCAACACCGTAGATTTGGCTCGCGGCGATGCCCGTACGCTCGCTCATTTCCATAACGACATCTTTAGCAAGATATCCGTACCCATCCTGTATCTTCTGCAGGATCGGAATAAGATCGTTACTCGTTATCTCAGTAAACGCAGAGAGAATGTCCTCTAAAATACTTAGATCCAAAATAACACCTTCGCTGGAGTTCATATAAATTGACCCTGTTAAAATCCAAAAGCCTTATATAACCACTATACGAATTGATTTTCAAGTCTTTTTTTTTGTTAATCGACTTCCGGACGCGGCAGCAATCCGGTCTTTTCAAGAATAACAGGCGTTATGCTCTCCCAGCCGATAGGCATAAGATGCAGACCCGAAACTCCTTCGATCCCTTTTACGCGTTCTATCATCTCGCATGCGATCTTAACGCCCTCTTCCTTCGGGTCCTCTGCCCCGTCCATTCTTTCTATAAGTTCGTCAGGGATAGTAATACCCGCCACTTCCGCCTTCATGTACTTAAGCGCTCGCGACGAACGCACCGGCGTAATTCCCGCCATAATATAAGCCTTTTCATGCAGCCCCTGCTCGACAACCTGTTTCATCCATTCCTCAAACCTGTCCATATCGAAAATGCACTGTGTCTGAATAAAATCGGCACCGGCGGCGATCTTTTTCGCAAGACGCATCACCCTGAACTCGAACGGATCGGCAAACGGATTCGCAACAGCACCGATAAACATCCGTGGCTCGTGTTCCTTGATAGGATCGCCGGAGATAAATGTCTTCTCGTCCCGCATCTGCTTGACCATCGCGATAAGCTGCATCGAGTCAAGGCAAAAAACATTCTTAGCTTCCGGATGATTCCCGAAGGACTGATGATCGCCCGACAAACAAAGAAGATTCTTAACACCAAGAGCCGCCGCTCCTAATATATCGCTTTGCATCGCGATCCGGTTCCTGTCACGGCAAACCATCTGCGCAACCGGCTCCAGGCCCTGTTGTATAGCGATCGCCGCCGCCGCAATACTCGACATCCGCACGATCGCC
>SDBV01010937.1_pt1 | contig 11837 bp, 11 predicted proteins | sample 2277081 | NCBI WGS metagenome assembly SDBV01 (sample SAMN10402039, study PRJNA504765) | marine sediment metagenome | isolation source: marine sediment core GS10_PC15, 223 cmbsf | place: Arctic Ocean: Southern Knipovich Ridge | collected 2010
TCTGGCTCAAATACTTGAAAAGCGAAAAACTATGGGGTTGAATAAGGTTTCATGGTGGGGCAATCGTGGTTTGCAAATTAAGGTGAAAGACCAGTTCGATTTCCAAGAAACTGACGTCAAATCGAGCTACTTAAATTGACGTCAAAACAGGGTGGAATCGTCTGATAATAATTGACAAAAAAGACTTACTATGCTATTTGTAATTGAATATCAAATATATTAAAATAGTTAACAAAGAACTTTGGCACAACTAAAAACAATAACAAAAGACTGAAGTGAACTAATGTAAGTGAACTAAAGAGAGGTGTTTATGAACTGGGGCGATTACCTAATTCGAAGAATATTTTTTGTGCTGATCACTTTGGTAGTGGTGGTTACTTTTAATTTCGTTTTATTCCGTATTTTACCCGGTGATCCCACAAAAGCGATCGCTCGCGCTCCGGGTATGCCAAGAGAGATGAAGGAGCAGTTACATGCTAAATTTGGATTGGATAAACCGGTCTTATTAGATTTTGATAAACTTATGAAAGGAGATGTAGTGGGTGTATTCGACACTCAGTTCACCGCTTACATAGTCCAACTGCTGCAAGGCAACATGGGCTACTCCTACCGTAATAAGAGGCCGGTTGTTGAGGTACTGGCAGAGTGTGCATGGAGATCCTTTATTTTGGTATTTACAGCTGAAATACTGGCAATTATCATTGGGATAATCTTGGGATTGATAGCTGCGTGGCGGCGTGCAACATGGGTGGATATGTGCATCGTCTCGTGGACACTTTTCAATTACGCGATACCCACGTTCTTTTTGGGAATTATCCTGTTAATCCTGTTTAGGGGTATATTGCCTACGGGTGGTATGCTTACCCCCGGCATGAGCGTGAATGATGGGTGGGCATATTGGGTTGATTTAATTAGGCATCTAATCTTGCCCACTATTGCGATGATCCTTATTTATTCTTCTAGCTATGTGATGACCATACGCGCCTCTGTCGTGAATGTGCTAAGTGAGGACTATGTCCTGACCGCCAAAGCCAAGGGATTGAACAACTTTCAAATCTTACGTCGCCATGTACTCAAGAACGGTATGCTGCCGATAGTGACAATGGTTGCGATTAATCTGGGTCTTATGGTTAGCGCCTCGGTCCAGGTAGAGACTGTATTCTCCTGGCCCGGCCTCGGCCGTAAAATGTTTGAAGCTGTGTTGCAAAGGGATTACCCTATTTTGCAGGGTGCATTTCTGATAGTAGCCATCCTTGTTTTAATAGCGAATTTTATAGCCGACATACTTTACTCACTGCTGGATCCCCGTGTGAAGGTAGAATAGAGAAGAGGAATATAACTATGGAAAAATTCAAAGAAATCTGGAACATCTACAGACGGAGACCGATTGGTATGATTGGCCTGATAGCGCTTATATTTGTGGTTGCTGTAGCGATATTTGCCCCGTTGCTGGCCCCTTACGATACCGATGAAATAATAGATGTTCAACCCGAGGACCTACTAACCCCGCCGGATGAAAAGCACCTGCTGGGTACTGACCATGTAGGCGAAGATGTGTTAAGCAAGCTCATATTCGGCGCAAGGATTTCGTTAATCGTTGGTTTTGTCGCTTCCATGATGTCGGTAGTAATCGGCAGTACAGTCGGCCTAGTGTCCGGTTACTATAGTGGGTGGATAGGTAATGTACTAATGAGGTTGGTCGATTTCCTTATGGTCATCCCTGTTCTTCCTTTGATGATGGTCATCATCTTCATCTGGGGGCGGGGTTTCTGGAAGATCATCATAGTAATAGGCACTTTGAGTTGGCCTATGACGGCACGCTTAGTGCGCTCGCAGGTTATTTCTATAAAGGAACGTAAATTCGTAATGCGTGCCCATGCTATCGGTGTAAGCAATGTGGGCATCATAGCGCGCCACATCTTACCACAGGTGTTTCCCATCATTATCGCCGAATCTATTATACTAATAGCCGGCGCAATCATAGCAGAGTCAACGCTTGCTTTTCTCGGGCTTGGTGATCCTTTGGCTGTCAGTTGGGGCAGTATGCTAAATTTCGCCTTTGCTCATGGAATCAGCCGCATGGCTTGGTGGTTTTTACTGCCGCCCGGCTTAGGCATCGTCTGGGTTTGTCTATCGGTGGTTTATATAGGCAATACCCTGGAGGAGATAATCAATCCCACTATTAAGACCCACCACCTATTTAATCCACGGCGGATGATTTCCATGCTGGTGGGAGGGATTCCAAAAACAAAGAATGAAAAGAGTCCTAATCTAAAGACGGAGAAAGAGGAGATATCGAAATAATGGCTATTCTGGAAGTACGGAATCTTTCCGTTAACTATATGATAGAAAAATCTATGGCTACTATCAAGAGAGGTGAAGATCCTTATATCACGCTTCAAGCATTACAAGGCGTAAGTTTCAGTTTAGAGCAAGGACGTTCTTTGGGAATAGTGGGAGAGAGCGGTTGTGGCAAGACCACAACCATGCTCGGACTTTTGAGGTTGCTTCCTGCCGAAGGACGTATTGTATCCGGTGAGATTAAGTACAAGGGAGAGGATCTTCTGCAAATATCTGAACAGGAGATGCGCAGTTACCGCTGGAAAAAGATATCAATTGTTTTCCAGGGTGCGATGAACGCACTTAATCCGGTGTATAAGGTTGGTGATCAGATAGCCGAACCCATAATGCTGCAGGGTGTTGTCACAAAGAAAGAAGCTGATAAACGGGTTGAAGAATTACTGGACCTGGTTGGTATCACCCCGGAGATGGCCCGGCAGTACCCACACCAGTACAGCGGTGGGATGCGCCAGAGAGCGATGACGGCCATGGCCTTAGCATGTTCCCCGGATATACTCATCGCCGACGAGCCCACCACTGCACTCGACGTTATGATACAGGCCCAGATACTGGACATGTTTCAGCATCTGCAGCAGAAATTGTATCTGTCTATAATAATGGTGACCCATGATTTGGGAGTTGTGGCCGAGCTATGTGACGATGTTCTGGTTATGTACGGTGGAATGGTAGCCGAGTATGCAAGCGTGGATATCATCTATAACGAACCACTGCATCCCTATATAGAGCGTTTACTTAAAGCATTCCCCGATGTCGACAATCCCAAAGCAAATCTGATTTCCATCCCCGGTTCACCACCGCAGCTCGATGCACTGCCGCGGGGTTGCCGCTTTCAACCTCGCTGTCATTGTAAGAAAAAAATCTGCTCCGAGAAAAGTCCACCGTTGTTGGAAGTCAAACCCGGTCATTTTGTCGCCTGTTATCAGGTTGGAGGTTAGTTGAATGGTACAGAAGAATGAACAGAATGAACAGAAAAATGGAAAAATACTGCAAGTAAATAATCTACGTACGCTATTCCCTGTATCTCGTGGTATCATGGGCACTATACTTGCAAAACCCCGCCGTTTTGTGCACGCAGTAGACGGAGTGAGTTTTTCAGTTAAAAAGGGAGAGATCCTTGGAATTGTAGGCGAGTCGGGTTCCGGTAAAACAACTACAGTCATGAACGCACTTGGACTTGTAAAATCCACCGAGGGGGAAATACTCTTTAATGGTAAAAACGTTCTTGACTTAGTAAAAAAACGTAAGAAATCAAAAAAACTTCGTAGGGAGATGCAGATAATCTTTCAGGACCCATACGAGGCCCTGAATCCGCGGCAGAAAGTTTTCGAAATTGTATCTGAGGCATTGGATGTGCACCGTATGGTCAGGAGCCCAGAAGAAAAGGTAGAAAGGGTGACGGAAGCACTTAATGCTGCCGGGCTGAAGCCTCCCAAGAGTTATTTCAATCGCTATCCTAAAAAGCTATCCGGTGGTCAGCGCCAACGAGTGGTTATAGCTGGAGCCTTAGCTCTGAATCCAAAGCTACTCGTTGCAGACGAGCCTGTATCCATGATAGATGTTTCCATTCGTGCTGATATCCTCAATTTACTGCTTAAGTTGCGAGAAGATTTTGGTATAACCATACTCTATGTTACTCACGACCTGGCAACAGCTGCCTACTTTACAGACAGAGTAGCTGTGATGTACCTTGGGAAAATAGTTGAAATTGGTGACACAAAGAAAATATTAAGTAATCCTCTGCACCCCTATACCAAGGCTCTCCTGTCTGTTATTCCCGTTCCCAATCCACGCAAACGCAAGGAGCGGGTGATTCTTATGGGCGAAACACCCAACCCTATTGATCTACCTACTGGTTGTCGTTTTCACCCACGTTGTCCGAGCGCAACTGATCATTGTTCTAAGGTAGAACCACAACTGGAGAGTCATGATACCGACCATGAGGTGAGTTGTCTGAATGTAGATTTGACTTCAAAAAAATGAGTTATATTGTAGCTTGTATAAATAAATAGAATATTAATGAAATATTGTTATACACTTAAAATGATATACGATATTATTAATAATCTGGCCTTCCTAATAATATACAAACTAAAGACTAGTAAACGTCAAAAGTATTGAAAATGCAAGGTATGGAGCATGCTAGATATTCTGATTAAAAACAGTACCGTGGTAGACGGCACAGGGAAAAAGATTTTTAAATCTGATGTAGGGATATTGGATGGACGAATCGCTGTGCTTGCCAAGAACATCGAGCAAAAGGCTAATCGTACGATTGATGCACAAGGATTGCACCTAGCTCCGGGTTTTATTGACGCTCATACACACTCAGGTATTAATCTACTGGTTAATCCTCGTGCCGAGAGTAAAATACGGCAGGGAGTTACTACAGAGGTAATTGGTAACTGTGGTGATTCACCGGCTCCATTGATAGGTGTAACTCTGGAAGAAGCAAAGGTTGAAGCTAAGTATTTAGGTCTGGACATTACATGGGTGAGTATGGGTGAGTACCTGGAACGACTAGGAAAACCTGGGGCTGCTGTAAACGTTGTGCCATTAGTTGGGCATAATACAGTACGTAGTGCGGTTTTGGGTTTAGATAATGTACAGCCTGTACCTGAACAACAGGCTGAGATGGAATGGCTTATAGAAGAGGCTATGGAACAGGGTGCTCATGGTCTATCCACAGGACTATTTTATCCTCCGGGTTATTTCTCCAATACCGAGGAAGTAATCGGATTGGCACGTGTAGCAGCACGTTATAATGGAATTTATACTAGCCATATGCGTAGTGAAACCAGCCGCGTGTTAGAAGCGTTGGAAGAAACCATAGAAATTGGTAAGCAGGCCGAGATACGGGTGCAGATTTCCCATGTTAAACTGGATGGATACAGGAATTGGGATGATGTCGGCCGACTGCTGGGCATGATTGATGATGCATGTTCCCAAGGTTTAAGAGTAGGTGGTGATGTTTACCCCTACACTTCCGGTGTAAGCAATCTGGATTTTATTCTTCCCTACTGGGCCCAGGAGGGTGGTAGTAAAGCTGTCTGTGAACAGTTAAGTAACCCTGAGATAAGAGCCCGGCTCAGAAAGGATTGGAGGGAGAACCTCGCTGAATGGGAAGATCGCAGTGGTATGTGTGAATGGGCAGACATTCAGATTACAGGGTGTAAATCCCGGCCGGAAGTGCAGGGCAGGAACATTGCCAAAATCGCTGTAGATGAGGGTAAAGACCCACTTGATACAGCTTTAGACTTAATAGTGGAGAACAAAGGGATAGTGGGGTGTGTTTGTTTTGGTCAGTTAGAGGACAATGTACAGGTTATAATGCGCCATCCTCTGATAGTGATAGCTAGTGATGGTGATGCTGTGGCTCCCTACGGTGTGCTGTCTCAATCCAAACCTCACCCGCGCTACTATGGAACATTTCCACGTGTTTTGGGCCGCTATGTGCGTGAGAAAAAGATACTATCGCTGGAGGACGCAGTAAAAAAGATGACCTCTATAACTGCAGAGCGTTTCGGCCTGAGCGACCGGGGAGTAATCCGTGAGGGTGCATTTGCCGACTTGGTCCTGTTCAATTCCCGGACTGTTATAGACAGAGGGACTTACACGGATCCACATCAGTACCCGGAGGGCATTCACTATGTCATAGTTAATGGTGTAGTTGTTATTGACCAGTGTGAGCACACTGGTGCTTTGCCAGGAAAAGTGCTATAAAACTATATATACTAATAATCTAAATATTCTAATACTATTTAAGAGAGGTATCTATGAGCAATCCCGAAGTGACGATGCAAGATATATATTTAGCCAGGAAGAAGATCTCACGCATTGCAAGGAGGACTCCGCTTGTCCATTCTCCCCTACTGTCGGAGCAAATTGGCAGTAATATTTTTTTAAAGCTTGAGTGTGTGCAGGAAACAGGTGCGTTCAAGATCCGGGGAGCAGCCAACAGAATAATCAACCTCACGAAAGAAGAAAAGGCACGGGGAATTATCACGGGTTCTAGTGGTAACCACGCTAATGGTGTAGCCTATGTAGCAGGTAAATTACGTATAAAGGCTGTTATCTGTATTTCAGAACGGGTTCCTAAGAACAAGGTGGATACTATCAGACGCCTCGGTGCTGAGATAGTGGTGCATGGTAATACCTATGATGAATCCGTTAAACACGCTTTTCGGTTGGCTGAGGAACGAGGATTGACAATGATTGATTCTTTCGACGATCCTTTTGTAATCGCAGGACAGGGCACCATTGGCCTTGAGTTACTTGAGGATTTTCCTGAGATTGATACAGTTATTGTACCTCTTGCAGGGGGTGGTTTGCTTTGTGGAATTGCACTTGCTTTAAAATCAGCAAATCCGGCGATACAAGTGACTGGTGTTACGATGGAAAGAGCGCCTGTTATGTACGAAAGCTTAAAGGCAGGAAGGCCGATAGAGCTGGAGGAGGAGGATACTCTCGCCCACGCCCTCGCAGGCGGTCTTGGAGATCAAAATAATTACACCTTCCGCATGACCCAGGAGTATGTAGACGATGTCGTTCTTGTCTCAGAGGAAGCGATTGCCGATGGTATGGTCTTTGCCCTGGATAAACATCATCTTGTAGTGGAAGGGGCTGGAGCCGTAGGTATTGCAGCTCTTCTAGAAAAAAGAGTGCAAAAAATTGGACGCAATGTTGTCGTTGTTATTAGTGGAGGTAATGAGGAAATTCCAATGTTATGTAAAATCGCTAAAGATCGAATTGCATGATAATAGTACGAGAGCACAGCAAGATTGCAGTGAAAGGGATCAGCAAGATCATGGTAAAAAGGATGACGACACATGAAAAAGTCTTAAAGGAGCTAAAATAATAAAAAAATAATGGCAACTATTGAGCAAGCGTTCAAACGCTTAGATCTATATATCGAACAGAATATGAAAGCTTACAATGTTCCAGGCATTGCAGTAGCAGTGACCAATCGTGAGAAATTACTTCATGTATCAACCTGTGGATATGCCGATGTGGCAGCCAGGATTCCCGTAACACCGGAGGTGCTATTTGAAATAGGATCGATTGGAAAGTCCTTTACCAGTATCGCTTTGTTGCAACTGCAACAAGAGGGACTGTTGGACCTGCATAAACCGGTCACACACTACCTGCCCTGGTTTAAGGTACAATCAGAGTATGAGCCAATTACTTTGCACCACCTGATGTGCCACACGGCCGGTATTACCAATGGGGCGGAATTACCAGGTGATCCGCACTATGAGGTCTGGACCTTGCGCGAGGTGAAGACTATCGCAGCACCTGGCACATATTATCATTACTCGGACGCAGGCTACAAAACGCTTGGGGTGGTACTGGAGGAAGTGCTTGGACAGTCTTATGGGGACATCATACAGGAGAGGATACTTAACGTGCTGGGGATGACAGCGTCAGGGCCCATCGTCATAAACGAGATACGCAAGCGATTAGCGGTTGGTTACGAAGATTTTTACGATGACCGCCCTATGCCTAAAGGCTTTCCGTTTGCCCCGGCTAGATGGCTCGAACATGCTGAGGGTGCCGGCAGTATAGTCTCAACACCTGCTGACATGGCCATCTATTTGAGAATGTTGATGAACCGGGGGCAGGGGCCGCGTAATCGTATCCTTTCAGAGGAAAGTTTTAACTTGATGACGCAGAAGATCATTGATGCCGAGGAAGAAGAGGATGGTTCATTCTACGGGTACGGTATTATCATTCATGAAAGCAATGGTCACACATACATTAGTCACGATGGCTGTATGCCTGGTTACCTTGCATACATGGTTGCTGATATGGATGATGGTCTTGGTATTGTTGTATTGATGAATGGCCCAGCGGAACAATGTAGAGAAGAAATAGCGATGTTTGGATTTAAACTCCTGAGAGCTGCGTTTCATGATAAAGAGTTACCACCCGTGCATCTGACCGACCCTACTAGGATAGTGAATAGTACCGACTATGTCGGAACCTACCGGGCTTGTTCTAAGCAGGGTAGAAAAGCAAGTGTCAGAGAGTTCAGTCTGGTAGCAGAGGGAGAACGCTTGTTCCTGCACTATTTTAATGAGGACATCGGTAATAAGCAAGTCATGCTTGAAGAACGTGGACCGGACTGTTTCTACGTGGACCATCCTGATTTTAAACTCTTCCTGCTTAGTTTTGAACGAGAAGACGGACAAGTTGTAGAGGCATTTTATGGTTCGGATTGGTACACAAATGAGCGTTATACAGGACCGATGACCTTTGATTATCCCGATAAATGGAATGCCTATCCCGGTCATTACAGTTCGTATAATCCGTGGTTAACCAATTTTCGGATAGTCCTGTGTAAGGGTTTACTGGTGTTTATTGTTCCATTCATGCCTAGGGAGCCATTGGTTGCTTTGGGTGACGGAACATTTAAAGTTGGGGAAGAAGATAAATCACCTGAACGTATTCGCTTTGATACCATCATAAATGGTCGGGCTTTTCGTGTAAATTATTCTAGTTGTGATTATTATCGTACATTTACTCCCTAAGAAGAGAGTAAAGTCATCGACTAAGTATCGAAGATTGTCGAAAAGTAATGTTATATTTCTTTTTTGAAAATATTGACAGGATGTTGTTTTCATTTTAAAATAGGCCATTCTTAAATTTGGCTAAAGTTTAAAATTTCATCCGATTTAATATATACAAGAAAAAGTTTGAATTTGAAATGATAGGCTACACTAAAAAAACAAAGGAGGATTGTAATGAGCAATGAAACAAATAAAACAGTAGTGAAATCGTGGAATGAATGGGATCCGCTAAAACATATTATTGTTGGACGAGCTGATGGGACTATGATCCAGGCACCTGAGCTTGCTCTTCAACGTGACTGGGCTGATGACGGATTTCCAAAAGGTAAGTATGGATCTTATCCTCAGGATATGATCGATATGGCAAATGAAGAGCTGGATGGTTTCCAAAAAATACTTGAGAAACGAGGCATTAAAGTGGACAGGCCTGTCCCGCTTGACTTTAGTCAAACGGTACAGACCCCCGACTGGAAACAGGAAACTATGTTTGGCTGTGGACCCGTCCGGGATTTACTTTTAACAGTCGGCAATGAAATTATAGAAGCGACTATGTCATATCGAAGTCGATGGTTTGAGTATCTTGCCTACAGACCAATATTAGAAAAATACTTCAGAGAGGATCCAAACTTCCGTCTCGAATCAGCGCCTAAGCCGCGTTTAACGCAAGATACCTACAAAAAAGGCTGGTGGGAAGAATGGCATACATTGAGCGAAGAAGAGCAGTATAAAAAAGCAGAAAAAAGTGATTGGGTAATCACTGAACATGAGCCGTTGTTTGATGCTGCCGATGTTGTCCGTTATGGAAAAGATATTTTTGTACAGTGTTCTATGGTTACCAATGATGCCGGTATTTCATGGCTGCAGCGCCACTTCCATAACCACAGAGTTCATAGGGTATCGCGTAGAGAGCTCTTGCCATGGCATATGGACACAACATTGGTTCCAATTCGTCCGGGATTGGCAGTTATGAATCCAAAGAGAATACCGGTCGATAAGAGGGAATTTGAACTCTTAGAGATGAATGGTTGGGAAATAATAAAAGCCCCAAAAGCGCTTCTAAAGGAAAAAGCTCCTTACGATTTCTGCAGCTGGTGGTTGAGCATGAATACTCTTGTTATAGATCCTAAGACTATCTGTGTTGAAGCAAGCGAAACTCCAACACAAGAAATGTTTAATAAACATGGTTTTGAAGTTGTTCCTGTTCCTTTCTATAAAGTCTCACCATTCGGTGGAGGACTCCATTGCTGTACAGCAGATGTTTACAGAGAAGGGGATTGTGAAGATTACTTACCCAAACAGATTGAAGGATATTAAACCGTTTTTACGGATTGATAATATTTGGATTGACAATTAGTTGAATAATGGAAACCCGTTAAGAGCGGGTTTATAAACAGAGTTACTATTGGCGGCAGTACAGATTGTACTACAGACTGTTATATGGAAACATAAACCTGAGATACAAAGTTAAACATGATGCAGGTGTAAAGGAAAAAAAGCAGTTGAACGCGATTGGTTTTAAATATAGTTTTTCGTCGGAAATTGAAATATATGGGCTGCTGCCAAAGTCTCTGGAATTAAAGTATTATCCTCAAACCCGAGGGTATAAACAAACTTACTTCTTCCTTGCAAGGTATATACTGGAAGATAGGTCTTTTTCCTCTTTCTATAGTATCGGTGAGCTCTTCGTATGAAAAGTTTTTCTTTGTACCTTCATCTCCCGACTTTTTTGATTTAACGATACTCAACTTAGAAGCAATACCCTTAAAGAAGTCTTGAGGGAGATTTATCGTACGAAGTGCAATATCGATTACGAGTAGTAAGAGTGCTGTAATTATAAGAAGGAACCAGATATTCGTAAAAGCTTTGTAACTCTTTAATTCCGATTCAAAGATTTTTGCAAAGGATTCTGTATTAGCAGTGTCTATTACTTCACCGCCGGTAATCTCGGCAAGGTTTATCATGAGATCCGTATTCGGTTTCAGATCTATATATTCATGGGGATAGGGGATACTCATTCCAAAAGTTTCAGGTGAAATAGATTGGTCCTCACTTTGTCCGAAAAGCGTAACAAGATACGGACCTGTATCTTTAGCCTTAAAAGTGCAAAAATATTTCCCCGGAGCTGTCTGTTCCAGAGAAATATCCTCTGTGCTCTTATCCGGGTAAACTACTATGCCCTTTATATCCAGGAAGTTAATAAAATCACCTTCTATCCCCAAAGCATCCACTTCTATGGTTCCTTCACCACGGGATTGAGTCAATTCAACGTTCAGTTTGTCAGTACTGACGCATAAATATTTTTAATAGGGCCGGGAGGAAGAATTATGGAGTGCTGGGATAGGTTTTTGCTACAGAGCAAGCTGGAGCAATCACTCAATTTCTTTTATCCATGTCTGCTGGACGTGGAAGAATGGATTTCGCCGACGGCCGGGCGTACTGATCCTATAAGAGATCCCATTTTTTAACCTGGATGAAAGAAAAATTATTACAACAGCCGTAGCTGGAATGGTTGGCGTAGGCGCCGCTGCACCTCCGGGCCATCCAACCACCGGCCACTCAAGGTTTGCCGAATAAACCGGATGAAACCCTGAAGCCCTTTCTCTTTGACAATTTTGACAAGCTTGGCAGAAAAGGCCACAAGCACGTTCAACAGATGACCAATTCGCATGAGGTAGTGGTAACCCTTCATAGCATTCCAGTTGTAAGAGAAACAGTGCTCGTAATTGTATCCACAGCGTTTCCCCGAAGGGACCAGAATACCCTCCTCAATACTCCAACGATACCGAGCACCGAGATTACATCGGCGGTGAACGTTGCTCCTGCTTAAGGGTTTGCTGGACAGCCAGACATGGCGGGAGTGTTTAGAAATGATCTTGCCAGTCGTAGGATCAACCTCGTCCCAACTCTCTT
>SDBV01010938.1_pt1 | contig 11836 bp, 10 predicted proteins | sample 2277081 | NCBI WGS metagenome assembly SDBV01 (sample SAMN10402039, study PRJNA504765) | marine sediment metagenome | isolation source: marine sediment core GS10_PC15, 223 cmbsf | place: Arctic Ocean: Southern Knipovich Ridge | collected 2010
AATGGTTCATAATGAATCTCCTCAACTTTCCATAACAAAAACTTTGTTGATGCTACCAGATTATTTTAATTTTCTATTAACAGGAAGAAAGGTTTCAGAGTATTCAATTGCAACTACTTCTCAATTATTTAATCCAGTAAAAAAAGATTGGGCTTATGGTTTAATTAAAAAACTCGGATTTAAAACGGATTGGTTTTGTAAAATCATACAACCAGGAATTATAATAGGAAATCTAAAAGAAGATATTACTGAAGACACAAATTTAACTGAAAAAACAAAACTTATAGCAGTACTTAGCCATGATACAGGATCAGCAGTAGCGGCTGTTCCAGTTGATATGAAATATCAGCAAGGAGAATGGGCATACTTAAGCGCAGGGACATGGTGTATCATAGGTGTAGAATTGGATAAACCGATAATAGATGATATAGCACTGAATTATAATTTTACTAACGAAGGTGGAATAGATAACACCATTAGGTTTCTGAAAAATATAACTGGTTTATGGATAATTCAGGAATGTAAGAGAATATGGGAAAACGAAGGTTTGAACTTAAGTTGGGAAACCATCACAACCCAAGCTAAACATGCTTCTGCATTTCAATATTTCATAGATTCTAATGATCCTTTATTTACAAATCCTCCAGATATGATAAATGCGATTAAAGAATTTTGTAGAATTCATAATCAAAAACCTCCAGAAAGTGTGGGTGAAATTTCAAGAGCAGTATTTGAAAGTCTTGCTTTCAAATATAGAGAAGTGCTCGAAATGATAGAAGAAATAATAGATAAAAAGATTAAAATAATTCACATAATTGGTGGTGGAAGTAAAAATGAATTATTAAATCAATTTACAGCTAATATTTTAAATATTCCTGTTAAAGCTGGACCTTCAGAGGCCACGGTTATTGGCAACATTTTAGTTCAAGCATTAGCCTTAGGAGACATTAAAGATATCGTGGAACTAAGACATATTGTGATGAAATCCTTTCCAATTAAAGAATATAATCCAGAAAACGTAGAAAATTGGAACAATGGATATAAAATATATTTAGATATGATTAAATAATGAGTAGGGCTAGCTTCTTTTTCTTAGAACTTCTTTTTCATAAACGAGTACAGCTTCAATCCAAGAATTTCCTATTAGTACATCATTTTTTTCGCAAAAATAATCCCAAACAGCACCAAATGGCATTGTTTTCATTTCTTCTAATAGAGCAAGACGTTTGAAATAATTACCTGCTTCCTCAACTTCTTTTAATAGATCCCAGGGTTCTAGCAAAGCAATCAAAAAAGCCTTTAGAGTTGCTCTTGCACCGATTACATATGCACCTATCCGGTTAATGCTTGCATCAAAAAAGTCTAATCCAATATGAACTTGATTTAATGCTTTGGCCCGAATTATTTCTTGCGTAATAGATATTAAATCGTCGTTTAATGTTACAACATGATCGCTATCCCATCTTACACCTCGACTAACATGTATTAAAATCTCGTTTAGATAATGTAAAACAGCTGGAATTTTTTCTCCGACATTTTCTGTAGGATGAAAATGACCCATATCAATGCATAACATAATGTTATTTTTAATTGCATAACCAAGGTAGAATTCGTGTGAGCCCACCACAAAAACTTCGCTTCCTATTCCAAAAAGCTTACCTTCAACGCAATCTTTGATATATGTTTTATCATACTTTTCAGAAAAGATCTCATCGAGACTTTCCTTTAAAAGACGCCTATGTCCAAACCTATCAATTGGTAAATCTTTTGAACCATCTGGAATCCAAATGTTATATATGCATGGAGAATCTAACTCTTTCCCGATGTAAACGGCGATTTCACGGCATTTTTTACAGTGTTTAATCCAAAAATTCCTAATTTTTGGATCTTTATTACTTAAGGTAAAGCCATCTTCTGACATTGGATGGTTAAAAACAGTAGCATTGAAATCCAATTTAATACTTTGCGTTTTGGCCCAATCAATCCAACCTTGAAAATGATCGGGAGTAATATCATCTCGGTCTACATATTTTCCACCAAATTCGCCATAAATTGCGTGGAGATTAATTCGATGGTTTCCAGGTAATAATGAAAGAACTTTTTCGAGATCTCGACGGAGTTCATGGATTGTCTGAGGTCTTCCTGGAAAGCTTCCTGTAGCCGTAATACCCCCACTATATAACTTAACTTCAGGTTTTTCAAACCCTCTTACATCATCTGCTTGCCAACAATGAATTGATATTGGAATGCTTTCTAATTGACTGAGAACTTTTTCGGTACCAACACCATATTCGAAATACCGCTTTTTTGCCAGATCATACGCTTCTTTAATCATTCATAATTGACCTCTCTTTATTTTATATACAGATTCAAATAGTCCCAATAGCATTAAAGCTCTTCTCTTATGTAAAATTTTTATAATAAATAAATGGATATTAAATTAACTAATTAAATATCTCCTTATCAGTCTCGAAATTTTATATAACATAAATATCAATTTTTTAAAATTTAAAATGCTTTTAATATTTGAGATAAAAAATGAGTTCATGTTCGCATTCACTTTGTGATGATCTTGAGGAAGAAGAAAATGAAATAGAATCATTTTTCGAGAAATATTTTTGGTTTTTTATAATACCCTCAGCAATAATATTAGGTATATCTATTTTCTTAGAATTTACTAGTGAAGAGATATTACTTAGTCAAGGGCTAGCAATATTATCAATGTTTCTTTCAAGCTATAAGGTAGTAAGGCAAGCAATTGATGATATTGCAAAAAGAAAAATTACAGCAAATATATTAATGATTATCGCTGCTGTTGCGTCATTTTTTATACTTCACGGGCAAGAAGGGGCAACTGCAATTTTGTTGTATGCCATTGCAGAAAGATTAGAAAAAATAACATCAGATAAATCTAAAAGAGCAATGAAAGAGATATTAGAATTGGCACCAGATGACGCATTGATAAAAACTGAAGGGGGATATAAAAATGTGCCAGCTAAAGAAGTTAAGATTAAAGATGTTATTGGAATAAAACCGGGCATGAAAGTCCCATTAGACGGATTAATCATAAAAGGTGGATCTTATTTTGATGAAAGCGCCATAACTGGAGAGTCTGTACCAGTGTTCAAAAAGGAGGGTGATGAGATATTTGCAGCGAGTCTGAATTCTGACAGTTTCGTGGATATTGAAGTTATCAGAGAGAGCTCAAAGACTATTGTAGCACAGATTGCTGACAGCGTTAAAGTTGCTCAATTAAATAAAAGTGACTATGAAAAATTCATTGAAAAATTTGCTAAATATTATACACCAATCATATTAGTAGTTGCAATTTTAGTCATGTTTATACCTCCCTTTGTATTTGGACAAGATTTTAACGAATGGTTTTATAGAGGCTTAATTCTTTTAGTAGTCTCTTGTCCTTGCGCCTTAACTTTATCCACACCTCTAGCAAACATCGCATCTTTAACGAAGCAAGCAAGGGAAGGAATTCTCGTGAAAGGTAATCGATTTATTGAAGTTATTAATAATATCGAAGTGTTTGCATTTGATAAAACTGGGACCTTAACTGAAGGAAAACTTAAGATTTTTGATATATATACTTATGATGGTAGTTCTAAACAAGAGATTATAAATCTAGCAGCAAGTTTAGAGGCTCTTTCAGAGCATCCAATTGGGAAAGCAATTGTAGAGCAAGCTAAAGAAATGAATTTATCTTTTTTGTCGGTGGACGATTTTGAGGTCATTAAAGGGAAAGGAATAAAGGGTAATATTAACGGAGAATTATTCTTTGTAGGAAGTCAGAGATTGATTGAAGAATTGAGTTATAACCTTCCTTCTGAGGATATTAAGGAAATAGAAAATTCAGGAACTATTCCAATTTTATTAGGTAATACTCACAAACTATTAGGAATCATATCAATCAGAGATGTATTGAGAGTTTCTGCACCAATTCTTATAAATGGTTTAAAAGAGAGAGGATATGAAACCGTTCTAATATCTGGAGACAATCAGAAGGTATGTGATACAATTGGTGCATGTTTAGATATAGATCAAGCTTACGGAGAACATCTTCCTGATCAAAAACTCGAAGAAATTAAAAAATTAAAGGAAAAATATAAAGGTGTAGCCATGGTTGGAGATGGAATAAACGACGCTCCTGCTTTGGCCTTGGCAGATCTAGGAATTGCTATTGGAGCTTCCGCAACAGATATTACTATGGAAACAGCGGATGTTGTTATTCTTGGAGATGATCTTACAAAAATCCTAACATACATCGATCTTTCAAAAAAAACTAATAAAAAAATTAAGCAAAACATTTGGACTTCTATTAGTGTAAAGGTATCATTTGCTATACTCACTATTATTGGTTTAATGACTCTTTGGCTCGCCGTGGGCATTGGAGACATGGGAGTTTCTTTACTCGTGCTTCTAAATAGCATAACAATATTTCATTATAATTTTGTATATAAAGAGATCTCGACAGATGATTTAGAAAGCGAAGCTACGTTAATTATTTGCGAAAATTGTAAGACTAAGGAAATTATACCGCAACATCACGGAAGAGATATGATAAAGAAAGGTGAAAAATTAATTTGTTGGAAAAATATCTTGAGTTCCGATGAATTGGAGTCTTGTAACGAAGAATTACCACTCCATTGTGCTTACTGTGAATATAAATTAGAACTTAAGTAATTTATAAATCAGAATATAAAGTTTTAGGCTATTATTCAATAATTAATTTATTTTTAACTTAAAATTTATTTTTTCTTTTCATTTTTTAATAAGTTATAAAAATTTCTTGTAATTATATTATAACATACATCTATCAATTTAAATTTGATTTTAGAAGTCGCTAATAGATCTAATTCTATTTTCTTGCGGGAATTGCCAAGTTTGGTTAAAGGCGCTGGACTCAGAATCCAGTCTTGTAGGAGTTCGGGAGTTCAAATCTCCCTTCCCGCACATATTTTTTTTTTTTTTAAAAGGGTAAAAAAATATATAATTAAAACTAACTAGTAATTATAATATTAAAATAATTGTTTATAACGAATTTTATGACACATGAACAACCAACCTCTGAAAACGAAAAACGTGAAATCGTTTTGGTATTTCAGTTAAATGAGATAATAGAAAATTTCGATGAAGTTGATATTAATAAGGATGTACCATTAAGTGGGCTATTATACCATGATTTAATACTCTCCTTTGTCGATCCAGAGCATAAAGCAGTGTGGGTATGGAAAGGGAGAGGTTCAACAACAAGAATGAAATTTCTTGCAGTCCAATTAGCACCTACAGTAAGAGATAGATATGGAATTGATTATACAATTATCGCTGTTGACGATGGAGACGAACCTCCTGAATTCAAAAAACTATGTGGATTAAAAGAATAAATAAAACGAAAATTCTAAAAAAATTCTAAATTTAATAAGTGCAACAGACATGACAAAAGATAAAAAACCACCTGAAATTTTTAAAAAAGGTGAATTACCTGAAATTGAAGCAGAGAAACTCTTAGTTTTTCAGTTTAACGACCAATTAGGAGAATTTGAAGAGTTAGAAATCGAAGAGGGCGTTCCTTTGCATGAATTATTGGATTCTGATTTCATACTGTTAGTTGTTGATCCAAAACGTTATCGTATATGGCTATGGCATGGCTCAAATACAACGACAAGAGCGAAATTTATCGCAGCTAGGATAGCACCAACAATTAGAGATCGACATGGAATTGCATATAAAATCACCGCCGTTGACGAAGGTAACGAAATGACAGGCTTTAAAATAACGACAGGGATAGAAAAAGAAAAATCTTTTGAGGAGATACAAACTGGACCTGCATATGAAGGAACAGAAGAAGATTTAATTTTATTTAAAAAATTATCTCGAGAAAAAATTGTATTGTTGTTAGAAAAAACAGGAGTTCCTGAAGGATATGAAAGAAAAATGATTATAGTTAAGAACAAGATTTATGGGTTTAAAGAATATCCGCGTAATTACATGGGCTCTATCATTAAGGAGAAGAGAATATTTCCGTTAAAAGAAGAGGTTGAAGATGGACCCTATTTAGCCGAGGGCTACACAGCTCGCATTCTTTTTTCCTTTAATAAAGTGATATTAACAGAATTATTACAAAAAGTTAATTCTGAACCTGACAATGACAATAGTGAAAATTCAAGTGAAATATAATATAGGGGCAAGAGAAAAATAAAAAATGAGTCATGTAAGAAGAAAAACTAATCCACGGCGAGGAGCAGTTGTTAGAAAAAAAAAGAAAAAACCATTGTTAGCATATTTTCTATTAGCATTATTTTCAATAAGTATTATAGCTAGTATTGTATTTGTTATAATAGCCACCCCTTAATCTTTGAACTTCTAAAAATTTTAACTTGAATTTTAAAAGAGAAAAAAACTAAATTGAAGCTTAAAATTGTTGATCTATTTTTTTTACTTTTAGTATTTATCTTAACTATCATTTCAGTTGATTTGTTAATTAATGTTAGCCACCAGCAAGCAATTGAGAATATTTCGAGATATCAAGCCTTTCAAGATTTAACAACAGCGCTTCTTATAACTTTTTGGGTTTGTTTAGTAGGAAATTTGTTACCTGTACCAACTCCTTATACTTGGGTTGTATGTTACAGTTCCCAACCCTTTTTTAGATCAAATCAATTTATTCCATTTTTAGTAGGATTTGTAGCAAGTTTAGGCAGTTTATTAGGAGAAATGGTTGGGTATGCTATTGGAAGAGGAAGTAGTAAAGTGATTGATGAAAAAAAGATTGAAAATCTTAAAAAATTGCAGATATACTTGGTAAATCATCCTAAAATCGCACCAATCTTAATATTTCTAGCAGCTCTCACACCTATTTCTGATGATTTAATTGTTATCCCTTTGGGTTTAATCAAATATAGCCCTAAAAAAACAATTTTTTTTTGTTGGTTGGGTAAATTAGGATTGATGCTAATCTTCGCTTATAATTTAATTAATATATGCAACTTTATTGGTGGAGAAAGTTGGATCTTAAGTATAGTAAGCTTGTATGCACTTGTAACTTTTATTTATCTATTTGTACGAGTGGATTTTTTCAAGTTATTATCAAAAAGGGAAAAAAGAGTTGAAGAAAGTTAGAACATTTAATTTGATTTTATGTAATAGCTCAAGTTTGTTATAAATTTGGTCTCTATCATCAATAACCTTAAGAGTATGCATGAATTATGATCTGAGCTCAAATTCTCTTTTAAAGGGAGGATTTTAAAATAATTATTGATATTACTCTCTTGAGTATTTCTCTAAAATATAATTTTGTAAAGACCAAGCATACTTTTCAAGGTTTAAAATTAGAATTTTCTGCTGAACATCTCTCAAATATGAAACCTTTAAAGAATTAAATATTTTCTTCAATCTATCAATTGTATTAAAAATTTCAACAATTTTTTTCCAATCATTCGACCAATCTACATCTTGGCATTTTATTTCTTCGATTTTTAAAACCTCTATTGAGTAATTATTTTTTATTACAAATTTTAAAATAAATATATTCTCTGATTTATTCCATAGAAATTAGTATTAAAAAATGTTTATATACATAAAAAAAAGTAAATTTTAACTAATCTTTAATTACAACTGTTTTTGATATATTTTGCATAATTCTAAACCTTTTTTGTTGTTCCCCTAAATTTTTGATTGTCCCTAAGACAAAATCTATTGTGCAAGGAAGCCAGTGACCCTTTAGTAAACAATTTATTAAACTATCTTTTGTTGATGTTGATTGAATTGTATCTTCATTTACTGTTCTAAATTGAAACAACATTTTTCCTAATGTTTTACCATTGTAGGTCTCAAAAATAAAAAAATAGAAAAAACCGATTAAATAAGCAATAATATTTAGAAGTATCCAAAATGGAATATTTATTCTCCAAAAAATTATATAAAAAAGAAACCAAGCAATTCCGAAAATTAAAAACTCATCGATAATCCAAGAAAGAATCCTTAAACCTATTTCTGCGTATTCTACCTCTGAAGTCTTTACTTTTCTTGACATAAGTTTTGTACCTGAAAAAAAACAATAGGAACGTTAGATATTAATAGTAAAAAGAAACTTAAAAAAAAAAGAATTTGATTTAAAATTTTTATAGTCCGATTTTTCAAAAAAAGGGTAAAATTAAATTATTATTATTCTCTAATTACTACCGTATTTGAGATATTCTGGGCTATTCGAAGCCTTCTCTGAGGATCTCCTTTATTTACAATTACGCCAATTATTAAATCTAAAATAAAAAGGGGTGGAATCCATTTTAGTATGTTATTTAATAGATATTTAACAATAGAAGAAGAGCCTAAAGTTTCCTTGTCCACTGTTCTAAGGTGTATTATCTTCTTTCCAATTGTTTGACCTTTATTAAGTGACTCTAGAAACCAAAAATAAAAGAAGGCTATCAAAGGAAGGACTAAAATTGCAAAACCTACGCTTAGCTGAAGTATAAGTAAGATGATAAAAATACCAGCTATAATTAATAAATCAATTCCTAGCGCATAAAATCTGTGGAGAAAATCTGCATACTGGTCTGTTGTCTCAATTTTTTTTTCATGTACTACAGCGGTTATTTCTTGTTTAGGAATGGACGCACTACTCTTACCTTTTTTCCTTTCTCTTAAATCTGCACCGCAAAGAGAACAGAAGTCTATGTCAGAACCTTCAAGCTTGGCGCCACAGCTATTACAAAATTTTAAACTCATTTTTTTTCTAAACTCTTTACTTCTTAATATAAATTAAAAAAATTCCAAAATATAAATTTGTACAAAAAATATCCTCAACCTTATCACTAAAAAATAATATCCAATTTTTAAATAAAATTTTAAATTAAATTTACTTTATTATAAGTATTATGAAACAAATAATAATAGTTCCTATCGGCAAAATTATTATTGGAATTATTATCTAAATTTCATAAAAGAAATTTTAAACTCTTTTTGAATATTTTTCTAACATTTTTTTTTGTTTAAAATTTCTTTTTTAACAATTAAAGAATTTAATAAAATTAAATAAAAGTGGAAAGTATTGGAAGAGAAAAAAGTATACATATATGACACAACTCTCCGAGAAGGAAGTCAAAAAATTGGTATAACTTTTTCAGTTGAAGATAAAATAAGAATCTTAGAGCGATTAATTCGAGATCTTGAGATTCCTATGATTGAGGCAGGTTGGCCTGGATCTAATCCTAAAGATTTAGAAATGTTTGAAAGAATAAAAGACATGGATACTAAAGATACAACATTATACGCCTTTAGTAGTACTCGAAGAAAAAATACGAGAGTAGAAGATGATAGCAACGTAAAAGCTCTACTAGATGTTGAAACTAAAGGAGTTACTATATTTGGAAAGACATGGGATCTACACGTCAAATCAGCTTTAGAGACAACTTTAGAGGAAAATTTAGCTATGATTGAAAGCACAGTTTTATATCTTAAGAAAAATAATAGAGATGTCGTTTTTGATGCTGAACATTTTTTCGATGGGTTTAAGAATAATAAAGAGTATGCTTTGAGATGTATTGAGACAGCGAAAAGCGCTGGAGCCGATTGGATTGCGTTATGCGACACGAATGGAGGTTTATTACCACAAGAAATTAAGCCCATATTCACTGAAATTAAGAGTCGTTTAGGAGATATTCCATTAGGGATTCACGCTCATAATGATTCAGGCTTAGCTAATGCTATTGCTTTAGAGAGTTTTTCACAGGGGGCTAAGATGATTCAAGGAACTATAAACGGATTTGGTGAGAGATGTGGAAATACAGATTTAAACGCGATGTTTCCGATTTTTAAATTGAAACTAGGAATTGATTGTATAACTGAAGATAAATTAAAGAATTTGACTGAAGTTTCACATTTTGTTTATGAAATGGCGAATCTACCTAGTGATTTTGATAAACCTTTTATTGGCAGAAATGCTTTTTCACATAAAGGGGGCGTACATATTTCTGCAATGTTGAAAAATGTCAAAACTTACGAACACATAAGTCCCGAATTAGTGGGCAACACGCGAAACATAAAAGTATCTGAGTTAGCCGGTAAAAGTTCCATTCTACATATGTCCAAGAAATTTAATATTCCATTATCAGAAAATAATCCCAAAGTTTCAGCTATTCTTGAAGTTATAAAAGAGAAAGAAAATCAGGGTTATTCTTTTGAGGGTGCAGAAGGTTCATTAGAGATTATTATGAGAAGTATGGATATGAATATACAAAATCCAAATTATTACAGAAATAAATTCTTTGAACTAGTAGGTTTTAGGGTACTTACGGAAATGTATAAGGACAATTTATTCTCTGAGGCCACGATTAGAGTTAAAGTAAGCGAAAAAGAGTATCATACGGCGGCTATGGGCAATGGACCGGTCAACGCTCTTGATAATGCACTAAAAAAAGCGCTAGTGTATTTTTATCCTAGTATAAAAGAAATAAATTTATCTGATTTTAAAGTAAGAATCATAAATCAAGAAGGTACGGCCTCGAAAGTCAGAGTTCTTTGTCAAACATTTGATAATGAAGATAGTTGGGGAACTATTGGTGCCCATGAAAACATTATTGTTGCTTCTTGGGATGCACTTGTGGACTCTTATATATTTAAATTACTTAAAAACAAATCTAATTGGTGAAAATACTTTTTCTTTATTTACATAATCTTAATTTTATTATCGAACAATAATATGTAAGTTTTTAAATTAATTAATTAATTTAATCTATTCTTGAAATATTTTTTTTATAACCACTAATTAGTTCGTGTTATTAGAACAAACTAATTACTCAAATATTAGTGAAATTTTAAATATTAGAGTATATAATAAGTTCATAATAGGAAAATTTTCACCAATTTAGGGGAATTTAAAAAAATTGGTTTTAAGATCTTTTATTCAAGACGCGAACAATTTAAATTCTATATAAAAAATGAATGACATATCTAGAATTTTTATGGAAATTTCATCAGAAAAAGGAAATAAATATGCTGATAGAGCCATCAAAGAAAATAGGATTGAACAAATTAAATTATTCCTTGATAAATATATTGAATTTGTCTCTGTCAATTTACAAGCGGAACTTAATCGCATATCTTGTTCTACATTATGTCAATTAAAAACTCGTGATATTGGTAATAAAATTAAAGGAATAATAGAAGAACATATTTCTCGGGTAATTTTTATGATTGAACGGGAGAAAGAATCAGTAACATTTGTGAAAGATTATTTTACAGCTAATTTAAATCAGCTTTATACTAAAATAAATGAAGATTATAAGGCTGGTAAGGTGCTTCAAGAAGTTATGGAAATGAATCTTCTAAATGATTTCGACCAGATTGTAGATAGGTTGTGCGACTTTGAGGTAGATATTATAGATCTTGTATTGAAGTATCTTACGTTTATTAATATTCAAAGGAGAATTAATCGAAGGGGTTTAATATATATATAAGTTTGCTCTATTATTTTTAATTCCTTTTTTCTTTATGGTGGATTTATAAGTAAATTTGGAAATTATTCTCTATTATTTCTTTTGTATCTTCAAATTCCGAGACGTTAATCATTTTGTTTAAATCTTGGATTTCGTTCAACTCGGTTTCGTACCTATTTTTAAAATCCATCATAAAGTTTTCTATTTTATGCTTTAAAATGTCATTTTTCTTATTTGTTATGACTAAAACAGCAAACCCATAGTCATTGTTATAATTTACTACAATTTCGGAATTTTTTGTTTCCATAACATCAATTTGATCCTTTTTATCTATAAATTCTGAGAGGATATGATTTATTCCAATCAAAATATTACCCCATATTGCTGAGTCA
>SDBV01010939.1_pt1 | contig 11836 bp, 15 predicted proteins | sample 2277081 | NCBI WGS metagenome assembly SDBV01 (sample SAMN10402039, study PRJNA504765) | marine sediment metagenome | isolation source: marine sediment core GS10_PC15, 223 cmbsf | place: Arctic Ocean: Southern Knipovich Ridge | collected 2010
GCCGAGGCGGCTGAAGCGCTCCGGCGAGCGCCTCTTCTTCGGTCGACCGGTGACGTGTTGACTTGCGCTGCGTCGAACCATGGCGTTATCCCTCCTGACGGGCGGGCAGCCTTACATGGATAACGTTCTGAGTAACCGTCTTGGCAAGCCGTGCCGAAGGCGCGGGTTGACAAGTACGGTTGACTCAGTTGTTAGAGCGCAACCAGTTCGGCGAGCTTGGTCGCGACGTCTGCCATTGGCTCTTCGGTAGTGCTCAGGCCGCTTCGCGAGCCGAGCAAGGGACTAACTTCGCGAAGAGCTTCATACGTCGTCTCGTGCACAATGGGAACGAGCCGCTCACGCGCGAGGAGTGCCGAAAGTTCTTTGTCGGCGATTCCCTCTGCAGGGAGGCGGCGCAGCAGCGCGGGGGTCACCAGCACGATTCCGACTCGCGAGTTCGCCAAACCCTTGTCGATGGCGCGGAGCAAGGGCACGCCGAGGCCAACGTCCTTACTCGCTGAACCAGACCGAGACACCACGTGACTCAAGCAGATCGTGCAGCTCCTTTGCTGCCCCCTGCCGGTCGTCCCACGCGTGGCAGAGGAAGACATCCCGAAGGTCAGGCTGCTTCGCCAGGTCCTCAACGCTGTTGCGGACCGGTGTGAGTGCCCGCACTTCTGCAGGCGTGTACCACACGGACGAACCGGCTCGCGACCAGCGCGGCTTTGCGCTGCGGCCGGACCCGCCGCCGCTACTCCGGCCACCCCCACTGCTTCGCGACGGGGAGTAAGACGAGGGTGAGTACGACCCGTAGCCGCTGTGACCCCTATAGCTGCCATAGCGTCCACCGCATGCGGGGCAGTTGGCTGCGCCGCTCGCCGTGCGATGGCCACGTATTGGTGCTGTGCATCTAGCCATGCTGTAATCCTTTCTCTTGTAATCGCTCTAACGGAATGGGGATAAGCGGAGTCCGGTCCCACACCGGGCAAGCTATCCCCGTTTCTCATCTACAGCATACTCTGCAAATGCCAGCCTACAAGAGCAGGACGCCCGTTTGATCCCTGGGTTATGCCCTCGCTTCTTCCCGTAACCTCCTGCGCTCCCCGAGCCAGTGCCTGAGCGCGACCGTGAACACGAACACGCCCATCGCCCCCACCACGAAACCGGCAATGCTGGCGCCGTGGAAGCGGGAGGCGTATGTATCCAGCCGCAATTCCTTTGGCCCGTTGCGATCACGGGCAGTAATTGTGAAGCGCCCGGGAAGTTCTTCTTTGCAGACGCGCCCCACAGACCCTATCGGAAACTCAGCGAAAGGACTGCCGGGGCCACACCACACGTCTTGGAGCCAGAAGTCGGTTTCCGGAGTTATCATGAACGACGAGTCAAATCTTCGGTTCACGGTACACCACAGGTCACCGTGACCAGACTGATCTCGTACTATGAGCGGTACGATGCCGTCAGATTCCACGTCGTCAATGTTGACGAGACTGACATATCGGCCAACGAGATGGGGATAGTCCTTGGGGTCTTTCGAGGAGGCGGATTTGCGGAAGACCTTGTATGACGGCAGTTCTCGAAAATCCATCGGCCACGCATACGAATACCTCATCCACGTCCACACAGCCGCACCGAGGCAAGCGGCGCAGAGGAGCGCGGCGATGTATGGAAAGCGAGGCGGCTTGGCGGGATCGTCTGTCATAGCGCCCCTGGGCTGGTGGGGCATAACGGCCTGCGCGTCAGCGGCGTGGCCGACTCCGACCTTCGCGCGCCGACGCTTGCCTGTCCCTATCCCTCATCGCGGCCGTCACTCCGACTGGCCGCGTCCGATTGAACGCGAGGGTTCGGCCGCTAGTCACCTGCCCAGACATCTTTGAAGTCCGATCCGGCGAACACAACATGATACCCGAAGTTCGAACCGTACGATGGCCGGTCAACGCAGAAGTGCCACTCCTTGCTGTTCCTCAGGGACTCTAGGTCGAACAGCAACCCGGGGGAACGCAGCTCCCTGCGGAACACGGCATCATCCCCCAAGTCTTCCGCGTAGCGTTTCAGGTTCGCAACGATGTCAGGCATGAGGCCAGGAAGAGCCGCAACGATTCTCCTCACGAAGTCGCCATCTTGCTCGGAGAATCCGTGCGCCTCGCAAACCTCTATCCGCAACTGCGAGTCAGTAAATGGACTGTTGTGGAGCGCGGCCATCGCTTCCTGGGAGTGGGAACTCGGATTCCAGCCGAAGTCCAAAGCCCCCTCCAGGTTGCGGTCGAACGTTCAACGCGTCAGCGGCGCGGCCGACTCCGACCGTTGTCCGCAGATGCTCGCCATTCCCTATCAGTCATCGCGGCAGCCTACTCGGTCGCCGCGTCCGATTGAACGCGGGTGTTCGGCGTCTCCGCCATCAATCCAGTAGCCGTTTCTCTCCCGAGAGACTCCGAAGGTCCGTGATGTCCTGCGTGCATTCCAGACAGCCGAGATACTTGCCGTCCCCCCCGCGAAGGGCGTGGTACTCGATGAGGACCTTGCGCTTGCTGGCGTCCGCATCGAGGTCGATCCAGAAACGTGCCTTGTCTCGCGCACCGTCCTTCATCTCTTTGAGAATCGTCTCAACCTTGTGCAGGCTCTTCTTCGGGTGACAGGCCGTGACACTTCGACCCAAGGCGGCCTCCGGCCTCTTGAATATCCTCGTGGTATGCCTGTTCCATGCCGCAACCTTGTCGTCGGCGTCCAGGACGGAGAACTCGACCGGCAACGTCTCCAAGAGGGACTGCAACAGCGCCTGAGGCAGATCGCCCACCATTTCGGCCTCCTTTGCTCTACCTGCCGGGTGAAGACCCCGCGATGACGCCGAACGGATTGCGGATGAGCGGCGCGGATAGCACCCATCGCCGCAGCATCCATCCCTATTCTCTATCACTCCTCACGGCCCTCGGAGTCACCGGCCGCGTCCGCTTCCATCCGCGGGTTGGATGCCTGGGAATTGCGCCCATTCTACTACGCGTACGTCGGCAATGGTGAACCTGGGGTGGCTGTCGTCCCGCGAGACATTGGACCAGAGCTTGGGCTCTCGCAGGTCGTACAGGACAAGTAGATCGTCCCCACGGACCCCGAAGCTGCGGAAGACAACGAACCTCGAACCGTCCTTGGCCCAAGCCACCCTGTAAAGCGTGGAGTCGGGGTCCGTGTCCGGTGACCGGAACAGGGTCACCTCGTCCGCCTCGCCATCCCGCTGAAGTCGTACCTCGAACTGGAAGTCGACAAGGCCAGCAGGAACGTCCACCAATCTGACCTCAGACGCGTCATGCGGTGACCCGCTGACCAGGAAGGTGCGTTCTCCCCCGCCCGTGAAGAAGACGTAGGCGCTGCTGGCCATCCAGCCGATCACCACGCCAGTGGCGAGCGTGGCTACCAGATTGAGATAACGGTTCTTGGGCCATACCGTGATGGTTGGCTTCATGGCATCCAACCTAGGATTATCCGGTTTCCCTCGTAAGTATTATACCGACATTCTTGACGTTTATGCCCAGCAAACGCGACAAACGCAAGTCCTTTTCCTACAAGACATAACGTCCCAAATGCCATTTATCCAGGCGTTCTATCCGACGCGGATAGAACTCTGTGTTACCTCCGGGCTACAGTCGGTCCGCCGGGCTTCGGACTCCCATCACTCCCCGGTTCAGGACGTGGGTATACCTCATCGTAGTTCTCACATCTTTGTGCCCCAGAAGCTCCTGCACGGTCCTGATATCGTAGCCGTCTTCCAGCAGGTGCGTGGCGAAGGAGTGCCGGAACAGGTGTGGCTTGGCGTGTTTCACGATCCCGGCCCTGCGAGCGGCGGTCTTGACAGCTCTCCTGGACCTGTGCGGTCGCGCCACCTGCACCGCCGCCATCGCTCTTCGGAATCGTTATGTCAGCACTCATGTCGACCTCCTGTCTGCCAAGAAAAGCCGGAATACGTGCATCTCTATCGTTCCCAGTGCCATTCACGACAACCCGCTTTTCCGGGGGCGCTCTGGACTGCCCGAGTCATCATCGACAGACCTACAGCACGATCTTCCCTGAGCGCATACCCTTCAAGAACCATCTATCGAGGAGATAACGTATCGCCGTCGCGACGTACGCGTCGGGCAGGATGACCGTCCTCTTGTGCCCGAGCAGCGGGAGCGTCAGGGTCGTGAGGATGAGCTTCTGTGCTCCGGAGGCCGTTGGTGCCGTGACGTCGTAGGTCACGTGGCTGGTCTCCACGCGCGCCTTGAGGCTACGGATAGCCCGCCGGAGTCCTCGTGGGATGAACTCCAGGAGCTCGTCGTCGGTCAGGCTGTCGGGATCGAGTACGAGCGCAGTGAACAGGAGATCGTCCTGGGTCGGAATCGGGTGGCACACGGCCGTCCCGTCCCCGCCGCTGTCGTGGCGGTCGGCTCTGTTCTTCCTCATGGCAGTGCCCTCCTCGAAACAAAAAGATCCTGACAGCCCTCGCGGCCGGCCCGAGTGCCCGCGTGTCAGGCGAGCTCTCCCCTGCCCGGGCTCTTGGGGCCGGGGTCCGGCAGCGCGTAGGCCGCAGTCGTCACATACGCCTCCAGGTGCACGGGATCCGCCGCCGCCGCGTCGAACTCACGGGCGACCCGCCGGCGACGCCGGTCGCCTCCGCCGGCCGCATCGACCACGAGCCGCTTGAGGTGACGGAGGTTGGCGGCGTGCTTGCGTGCCTCCCGTCGAGGGCGGACCTCTTCCTCACGCCGAGCGGTCAGCTCCCGCCGCCAGGAGCCGATGAGCCCACGGACGGCCCCAGCCTCCACGTCGTCACGGAGCGCGATCGACCTATGCTGCTCACCATCCCGGTATCGAAGTCGCGGGCGTCCGTCGGCGCGGCCCCGAACGGCGCCGTCCCTCTCAAGGAGCGAGCGAAGACCGAGCAGTCTCCGGAGGAGGTCGGGCCGTATGTGGGGGTCTCCGGCCAGCGTGGGGCGGTCCCCAGTCATTGTGTTCCCCTGGTTCCCGCCATAGCAGTCCTGTCATCGACGCCGGACTCCTTCTTGGCCGCGTCCTCACGAGCGCGGTCGAGGTCGACGAGCTTCGGGTCGTTCAGCTTGCGCTTGGCGAGCTGAGCCACATGAGCTATCTTCGCATAGTCCGAGCCGATATCGACCAGGAAACGGGCGATCCTTACGAACCTCTCGGCGTCGGCTTCTACTCGCGGGAACTCCTGACCGCCCGGCGAGCGGCGCCTGTCGTAGTGCTCGAACGCAAACCTGAGCGCGATCTCGGCGCGGACCTGCATCTCGACGCCTACCGCCGCAGCCCTGCCGAACGCCACGTCGAGGAGCGCGAAGGCGTCCTCACTGCGGGCGGCGTCGAGGGCGCGGCGGAGCTTGGCGATGTCGAGCTGCATTTCGAGGGCTCTGGCCGGTGTGACGTTCACCATCGCCTCGATGAGGCGCTCGACGAGCTCGGCGGCCGGAGGGGCCACCCCCACATCGTTATCTGCACCACAGTGATCGCTCATGTCGTTCTCCATCATGCCTGCCGCCATCCCTGCGATGCTTTCGGCGTCACCACGGTCACGACACCGTTGTCGAGGGTGCGCGTCCCGCCATTATTGGACCACGAATGTACACCCAGAACCAGCGAATAGTCTTTCCGACGCGGCGAGAAATTAGGGCGATTCACCCACACCTGCCGATGACCTCGCGACCGACTGCCGGCGGGCGCCCGGTGCCGGGAGCTAGTCATGATCGGTGGTACTGCCCGAGCTGGGTTATGAGTGCGCGGATGCGGCGAGGGAGCCTTATCCGGCGAGACGCTCGATGCGAGCGAGACGGGACGCTGACCTGTCCCGGCAATCGACACAGGTGACGGCGCCGGGGCTTTCGGGGTCGAAGGGCGCCCAGCGGCGGTTGCACTTACCGCAGGGCCGGGACTTCCACGAGATGCGATGTACGGCGCGGTCACAGCGATCGAGGCCGAGAGGACAGTCGTGGCAAGGGAGATCGCGATCACGCTCGCAGGGGTCCGCGCGGCGGCGACGTATCGCTCGGTTGAAGCGCCGGTAGTTGAGCGGCGCCCGGACGGCCTTGAGGCGGTATGCGTCATCGGTGTGATCGAGCAGAGCGTAGAACCACATGCCGGCGAGTTCGCGGTGATCGGGGACGAGCTCCCGCTTGCCCCAGGCGATGATGCGCGAGTAGAAGCGGACGAGCTTGGCATACGGCACCTCCAACCAGATCGAGGCGCCAGCGCGATCGCCGGACATCCTCTCGACCTGAATCCTCAGATGGACGTGAGGCCGGCCATCAACGCTGCGAGGCCGGACCTCCACGTAACGGAGCTCCTCGACACAGAGGGGCTCCCAGACAAAACTGCCCTGCAGCAACACGGAGCGATTCTCGTCGCCCGTGGCGAGCAAATGATGGTTGCCCGCAAGGCGGACGGCGAGACGATGAGCCAAGGCATCGTCGACGAGCTTGCCGACGTGGTCGTCAAGGAGGGGGCGTATGCGGTCGTCCGCCGCCGTCGATAGTCGGAGTGAGCGCCGGGCCATGACGACGTACCGCGCGAGGAGATCGTGGTCGAGGACGCGGCCGAGCACATCGCCGGCGGCGCGTACGTCGGTCTGAATCCGAGATATGCGGGCCAACGTCCTCTTGATGTCGAAGCGGAGCCTCGGCCAGGAGCTATCCATTGGCGGCGACCTCCTCCCTGACAGGAGGGCACATCTTGCCGGCAGCACCCATAGGCGCGGGCGCTGAGAAAGTCTGAGGATCGCGCACGGTCTTCGCGCGATCGGCCAGTATTTCGAGGATGATCGTCCTGGCGGCAATGTAGTTGAGGGCGATGCCGTCCGGCCTGTCCAGAGGCATCTTCATCGTGTTGACCATGTCCCTCGGGAAGGTCGGCGAGGGAGACGCGCCGAGAGTCTCCAGACGGTGGGTGGCGGCAAGCAGGGCCAGGGCGTCGATACGCAGCCGCCAGCTCGGGGTCGAGAGCCCATTAGGGCGACCCTGCCAATCCTCGCCGAGCCAATCCCTATGGATGTTGCCCCGAACGGCCTGGATCGCCAGGACGGTGCCGGCCTTGAACTCCCGCTGACGGTGGTGGTAGACGTCGAGGCGCATCGTCATCCAGGCCGCGACGGCGGAGGCCGGCATGCGCCGTCCCCAGGTGAGGCCGCCCTCGTTACCGTTCCACGCGTCGATCGTTCCTAACGACGGGTACAGGTAGTCGAGGTAGCCGGCGGGGTCGTACGCCGCCACGACTCCGCCGCCACGCATCGCCGGGCGCAGCTCGCCGACCGCGGTCGAGCTGCAGAGGACATGGAGGTGTGTGTTAGCCGGCTCCCGATAAGGTCGGTGGAACGCGGAGGCGACAACGCCGTCATGGCGACCGAGGAGATCTCGGTACCGCTGCTGCAGGTCGGCCGAGCGGTTGGAGAGCGACACTATGAACGTTGCGCACGGCCCGTACGGTCGAATGCCGCGGGCCGTGACCTCTTCCAGGAAGGTGCCCTGCTGGGCAAGGTGGGCTCCGTCGACACCTGCGGCGACCGCATCTATGATGTCGCAGGCGGCGTCGAGGATGCGAACGTCCTCGTCGGTTACGCAGCGGTCACTGGCGGTCGGCGGGACGCGGGTCGCGGCTACCTTGTCGTGGCTCTCTTCCTGACTACGTTCCGGTCTCTTGTTGTTAAGGTTATCTGATCGCTCAGGGAACGAAATCGGCGCGGGCGAAGCCCCCTCCGCAGGGTCGACCTGCCGCCTCCGCGAGAGCGCCGCCGCCGCCGTCCCGATGGCGACACCCGCCTCGCGGGCGAGGGCGCGGACCGAGACGGTCGACACGGCGTCATCGGGCAGCTCGGCGAGCAGCTGCTCGACCTTCCGCCGCGCCTCCGCGGGTCGACCTCGGCGCCCTTGCCCCCACACGTTCGGCATCGCGATGGCCCCAGGAATTCTCGATTTCTGGCCTTGCGCCCCGCCGTCTCAGCTGCTATGATCGCGGAAAGTATGCCGCCTGTCAAGTAGGAGAATGGCGAAGGAACCCGGGCGTGCAAGAGCGACATGTTAGCGAAGGTGACCGTGTCGCCGCCCTCATCGCGGTCTGCGCCGCGGGCGGCGTAGTCGACATCGCAAGGCGCATCCGCACCGACCCGTCGAGGCTGGTGCAGGCGCGGAACAACCGGATGCCCCTGTCGCCGAGCGCGAGAGCCGGATTCCAGCGGGAGCTGCGCGTGCGGGAGAAATGGCTGCGGCAGGGCGAGCTCCCCGTCTTCGCCTCCCCCCGGCGGCCCGGCGACGCGGACGTGGAGCGGGCAATCCTGGTCCAGCTCGCACACGGTGACCCTCGCACGAAGGCGGTGCCTCTCTTCGGTTCTGCGGCGGAAGCCGTTATGGAGCGCCCCGAGGCCGGGAACTGGAGAGAGTACGCGTCGCGGGCCGTGATGCCTTCGGATGTGGACGTGGGCGACGGGTTCTATGTGGCTCTCGACGGCGAGGACGCTAAACAGGCTGGCTGCAAGCCCGTAGCGTACGTCTTCTTCGTGCCCGCTGATCGATTCTTCAAGAAGAACCCGCCGCAGTGTGGCATGAGATTCATCGCGCTGTTGAGGAACCGAGGCGAGCAGTTGGTGCGGATGGTCGGCATCGTGGACCCGGACGTCGAGGAGGAGACGCCGCCGCGGAAGAAGCGCGGCGGCGGAGACATGAAGGTTATGCAGCTCATCGGGCCGCAGGTAATGCACCGGGCCGTGGTCTACCCGCGGCGTCCGCGAGAAGGACAACTGCAGGTGATGGCGGTCGGTATCAGGGCCGAGCGCGACACGGTCGAGCTTGCCCCGAGGACATAGCAGGCAGGAACACTCGCGGAGGTCCGGAACGCGCTGGGTGTTGAATGGCGGTGCATCGTGCGCCGCGGCCCGGCGCGCCTCCTCGGGCGGTTCGTACAAATAGGGGGATCCCGCCGAGAGGCGGGCACGAGGACGGCGGGGTGGCCCGCCACGGACGTTGAGGATGGATGGAGCGTTAGCCTCCTGGCTGCGCGGGGAGGCGCACCGGCGACGGGAATGGTCCTGGCGCCGGCATCATAAGGATTGAGACAATGGGGGCTGTGAGGTGCCTGGCGCGATGACGATGAGCACGCGCGGTTTCCGCCGGAGGGAGCGGTGGAGACGTGTGTGCAGACAAGGTCGAAAAGCAAGACGAGACTGACGGTACTGACGTACCAGAAGGACTGTGGAGACGAAAGGATCTGGCCGAGTTCCTGTGCGTGTCGGACCGCTGGGTGGATCGCGCGCTCACTCGCGCCAAGGACGAACCGGGGTCGCTCCCGCACGTCGAGTTGCCGACCAATGGCAGCCGGCGGTTCGTCCGCTTCGTGCCGGAAGTGATCCGCGAGTGGGCGAGATTGGGATTCCCGGCCGTGGCCGACTTCGAGGGTCTGGTCGAGGAATGACAAACACGATCGTCCGGCTTGCCGCGGGGCTCCCCGGCGGTAGGATGTCCGGACAGGCGGCGGCACTATAGTCTTGGAAAGGGTGCAGCAATGCCCAGGCATAGACGTGATCCAATCTACAAGGAGACCGCCCCGGACAAGTCGAAGCCCAAGGTGCTCGGGGCGGACGGCCAACTCCACTGGCAGCGGATGGTGCTCGACGGCTACTACATCCGCTGGACCGACGCGAGCGGCAAACGCCACAAGGTTTATGCAGCACCGACCCGCTCGCAAGCGAGGGACGTATACCAGCAGAAGATGAAAGAGGTCGCCGACGAACGCGCCGGGATAAGACGTGCCGACATGTCGAAGATGAGAATCCAGGAGATCCTTACGTCCTTTCTCGCGGCCCGCAAACGTCACGTGACGGAGAAGCAGCTCGGCGAGATCGCATCCTCGATCCGCAAGACGATCAAGGGCACGAAGAGCGTATGGGTCGCCGACCTCACCGCCGCTCGCATTGAGAAGTACCTGGACCGACTGGAAGGTGCGGGGCGCGCACCGCGTACAGTCAACCGGCACCTCATCTTCGTGAGGTCAATGTTCAACTGGGCCGTAGACAGCGAGCTCATGCCCTACTCTCCTGTCGCCAGCGTGAAACCCAAGCCTATCACCGAGGTGAGCCGGCAGCGCCGGGCGATGTCGCTTGACGAGGTCCGGCGCCTGTTCGAAGCCGCAAGACGCGAAAAGGCGCGGCCGTGGGAGCTTGTGAGCTATGCGCTCGCCTACTATGTGGGGCTGCGGCGGGAGGAGATCCGCAAGATCCGGTGGGCCGATGTCGACCTTGAGGAGGGCACGCTCACCGTCCGCCCCGAGATCGACAAGTCGCGCCGGGGCGCGGTCCTGCCGCTGAGCCCTCCGCTCCGAACGATCCTGGCCGAGCGGCAACGCCACCGTCCTGGTATGCCGATGGCGGCTGTCGCCGGCCTCCCGTACAAGCCGTTGAAGTCTTTCTACAAGACGCTCACGGCAGCGGGCATTGAACGTGTTGATGCCACGGGCAAGGTGGTTGATTTGCATGCGATACGACATACGTATGGCACCCACCTTGTGCAAGCGGGCGTCGACATCAAGACGGTGCAGAAGCTCATGCGGCACTCGAAGGCCGAGACGACGCTCGCCTTCTATATCCACTCAGATGCCCGGAGAAGGCAAGAAGCCATCGCAAGGCTGCCGGACTTCTCGGCGGTCGAGTCAGCCGCGAAGGAAGCGACGACCGGCGAGAGGATCGGACCGGAGGAACACCCTTCGGACCGGAAGCGCGTCCCGGGAACGCTCAATGAACGCTCGTTACCGGTGCGAATCGGGGCGAATCGGTGCGATTTGCCCCATCCGACCGGCGATGGCCCGGAACCAGAGCCCGTCCGCGAAGGGATGGAAGTCCTGGCGCTACATGCGGTTAGGGACTACGTCGAGCTTCTGCGCCGAGGAGTAGTGGCGGGGCGTAGGGGACTCGAACCCCCAACCCTCGGATCGACAGTCCGATACTCTATCCAATTGAGCTAACGCCCCGCGCTATTCAAAAGATACCCGTGCCTGCGCCCCTGTCAAGCCAGAATCACCTGGCGCTCGCACCAGGGAGGCGTGGGGAGGACCGTCTCGAGCCGGATGCCCGCGATACCTGCCGAGCCCTTATCGATCCAGCACATGGCCGAGGCGACACGGAAGCTGCGAAGTCGCAGGCCCCGGTAGGTCCTGGAGAACGCCCTGCGGTTCGTGGCGGCAGAGCGCGGCACGGCGAACGCGGCACTCAGGTCCGCCCCTTCTTGCGCTGCTTCTTCTGTTTCTTCTTACGCCTCTTCTGCTTCTTCTGCTTCTTCCTTTCCGCCTTCCGCTTCTCGGCCTTGGTCTCCGTGACGGTCGCGGCCTTCTCGAGCGCGTCGACGACCTCGCCGATCGCGTCGTTCTTGCGGTCGTGAAGGAGGCCCTCTGCGATCTCGTCCTTCACCTCTTCGAAATCGCGCGGCGCGGCGTCGTGCCTCTCGAAGACCTTCGCTATGTGGTAGCCGAACTCCGTGAGGAAGACCGGGCTTACCTCCCCGGGCCGCATCGAGAACACTACCGCGTCGAAAGTCTCGGCCATCTGCCCCTTGGGAAACAGGCCGAGCTCGCCCGAGGGCTCGTCGCTGCACTCGCTGTGCTCGGCGGCGAGCTCCGCGAAGTCCGCGCCGTCGAGTATCTCCTCGCGCACCTGCTGGAGCCTGGCGTAGGTTTCCTCGGCCTCGTCCGGCCCGCGGGGATGCCTCACGATGTGCGAGGCGCGGACCGTGGGCGGCGCGATGAACTCGTCGGTGTGCTCATCGTAGTGGGAGCGGACCTCGTCATCGGTGGGCTCGGGCACGTCCTTGCAGATATCGTCCATGAGCTTCTGCATGCGCAGGTC
>SDBV01010941.1_pt1 | contig 11835 bp, 11 predicted proteins | sample 2277081 | NCBI WGS metagenome assembly SDBV01 (sample SAMN10402039, study PRJNA504765) | marine sediment metagenome | isolation source: marine sediment core GS10_PC15, 223 cmbsf | place: Arctic Ocean: Southern Knipovich Ridge | collected 2010
GTCGTATCTCACCCTGGTGAATGATGAGATTCTGGAAGCTTTTCCGTCCGGTAAATTACCGCCCGTAGAAAAAACTACCCTCCGCACCGAGGCCGAGATGGAGCCCTACCTGAGAGAACCCTTCACCGAAGGTTGGCGTCCGATCTATGCCATTCGGAAGATGGGATTATAAGCCGTTTGAAGCTCAGCATCGTCCTTTCGACGCAACCCGCATCATTTTCCGCTCTGGCCTACAAGGGACAGATAGCGGGGAATATCGCCAAGATCAAAAGCTTGGGCTATGATGGCCTTGAACTGGCCGTACGTGATCCAGCTGCCCTTGATGTATCAGCACTGAATTCCTTGCTCGCTGAACACCGCCTGCCGGTTCCTGCCATCGGGACGGGGCAAGCATTTGGAGAAGAAGGTTTGTCCTTTACTCATCCGGATGCGTCCATCCGCAGGAAAGCGATCGATCGTGTCAAATCACACCTGAGTCTGGCAGATAAGTTAGGGGCAATTGTCATTATTGGTTTGGTTCGCGGGAAAAAGGGATCAAATACGAGTGGTGATGAGGTCGAACACTGGTTGGTGGAGGCCTTAACAGAATGCGCTTCGGAAAACGAAACGGTGAAATTGGCTATTGAACCTATAAATCGCTACGAGACCGACCTGATCAACACGGTGGCTTCGGGTCTAAGGCTGGTGGATGCTATCGGTCTGGACAATGTCGGGCTCCTGCTGGACACTTTCCATATGAATATTGAAGAGCCGTCCATAACCGAGAGTATGGTTGCGGCCGGTGATCGGCTGTTTCATTTCCACATCGCCGACTCCAATCGCTGGTACCCTGGAGCGGGCCACATCGACTTTAACGCTATTCTCAACACACTGAATTCCATCGGCTACCCGGGCTTTGTGTCGGCGGAGATTCTGCCGCTTCCCGATCCGGATACTGCCGCGAAAAAAACGGTTGAATATATGCGGAGGATGGCCGCTTAACGCATCTTTAATCATCGAGACCGACCCGAGAAATACTGGAGTAATAGCAAAAGCCCTACATCATGCTGGGCCTGTTTTCATGAAAAACGATATCGTCCTGGAGATGATTCATATCCGGAAGAGCTTTCCCGGTGTGGTGGCGCTGGACGATGTCCGGTTTGAGCTCCGGCGGGGGGAAGTGCATATCCTCTTGGGTGAGAACGGCGCCGGCAAGTCCACTCTGGTGAAAATACTGAGCGGCGCCTATCAGAAGACAGCGGGACAGATTATTCTTAACGGCCTGGAAACTGGCATAAAAAATCCCAGGCACGCCCAGGATTTGGGTATTGCCATTATCTACCAGGAATTCAATCTGGTCCCGCAATTATCTACCGGAGAGAATATCTTCCTTGGCCGGGAGCAGATTCATACTCCGGGCTTGATCAATCAAAGGGAAATATTTGCCTCGGCACAGGGTATCCTGGACGACTTAGGTGTTGAGATCGAGGCCCGCAAGCCGGTGGGCGAACTGGGTGTGGCCCAACAGCAGATGGTTGAGGTTGCCAAAGCCCTGTCCCTGGATGCCAGAATCCTGATCATGGATGAGCCTACCTCGGCTCTTACGGAACACGAGATAACGGAGCTCTTCAATACCATCCGCCAACTGAAGCGGAAAGGGGTCTCGATAATCTATATATCACACCGGCTGGAAGAGCTGTTTAAAATCGGCGACCGGGTCACCGTATTACGCGATGGAAAATATATCGACACTCGTAATATAGCGGACGTCACCATATCGGAGCTTATCAGCATGATGGTAAACCGTGAGCTGAAAGCGCATTTCCCCAAGCTGAAAGCTGCTATAGGGGAGGAGGTACTGCGCGTAAACGGCCTGAGCATAAAAGGAGCGCTGAATGATATTAATATTTCGGTCCACCGGGGGGAAGTACTTGGAATCGCCGGCTTGCTAGGCTCCGGGCGTACCGAATTGGCGAGGTCCTTGTTCGGGGTGGACAAGATCGATTCGGGCAAGATTTACATCAGGGGAAAACGCCAAAGGATCAAATCACCACGCCGGGCCATCAATCTGGGCCTCGGATTGCTCACAGAAGACCGAAAGTCGCAGGGTCTGATTATGATCCTCTCCACAAAGGATAATATCTGCCTGCCCAGTGTGGAACGATTTTCCAGGTTGGGTTTCGTTGACACCAAGGAGGAGAGCCAGGCTGCCGCCCAATATGTCAGAGACTTGCATATCAAAACCCCCAGCCTGCATCAGCAGGTTATGTTCCTGAGTGGCGGCAATCAGCAAAAAGTGGTGATCAGCAAGTGGCTTTGCTGCCAGGCGGATATTCTCATTTTCGATGAACCTACCCGGGGCATCGATGTGGGTTCAAAAGTGGAAATCTATCAGTTGATGAATCGACTCACAGCGCGGGGTGCGGCCATCATAATGATCTCATCGGAATTGCCCGAGATCCTGGGCATGAGCGACAGGATCGTGGTGATGAGCCAGGGCAGGATCGCCGGGGAGTTTTCCGCCGGGGAGGCCACCCAGGAAAAGATCTTGCACTGTGCCCTGGGAGGGGCGGCATGACGCCTAAAGATTTCCTGCTGCATTACGGGCGGCAATTCGGCACCCTTATAGGGCTGGTGGCTCTGTCCATCGTTCTCTGGATCCTGACGCCCCATTTCCTGACCATCTCGAACCTGCTGAACGTTGCCCAGCAGACTTCCATCAACGCCATCATCGCCGTGGGCATGACCTTTGTCATCATCACGGCCGGGATCGACCTGTCGGTGGGGTCCATCGTGGCCTTTTCCGGGGTGGTCCTCGCGAGTGCCCTCCAGGCCGCCATTCCATTGCCGATAGCAATTTTGATCGGGTTAGCAGTTGGCGCTTTTTGCGGGCTGGTAAACGGGGTGCTCATAACTTACGGCCGGCTGCCTCCTTTCATATCTACATTAGGCATGATGAGTGTGGCCCGGGGAGCCGCCCTGCTTTACACCGGGGGCAGGCCTATCTCCGGCTTCTCATCGGGTTTTCGCTATCTGGCGACTGGTGAGATTCTGCATATACCGGTCCCGGTTGTTATTATGGTGCTGGTCTATGTCATCGCCCACGTGGTCTTGAACCGGACCAAATTAGGCCGCTACGCCTATGCCATTGGAGGCAACGAGGAAGCCGCGTTACTGTCCGGTGTGAACGTGAAGTTTTATAAAGCCATGGTATACGGGTTGTGCGGGATGCTAAGTGGACTGGCCTCTATTATTCTGACCGCCCGGTTAAACTCCGCCCAACCAATTGCGGGCATTATGTATGAACTGGACGCCATTGCCGCCACTGTAATCGGCGGCACCAGCCTGATGGGTGGCGAAGGACGGGTTATTGGAACCCTCATAGGTGCCCTGATCATGGGAGTCCTGAGGAACGGGCTCAATCTCCTGGGGGTCTCCTCCTTCGTGCAGCAAACCGTCATCGGTTCCGTGATCATTATCGCGGTATTAATGGACATGGCCTTGAAAAAACAGCGGAAATAAATAGGAGTACATCCAAAAATGAAAAAATGCAGACATATCATCTTTCTCCTGGCCGGAGTATTGTTTTTTACTATTACTTACTGCGGACGGGGCGAAAAGCCGGCGGCTGAGGGCTTTACCATTGCCCTGGTTATGAAGACCCTGAACAATCCCTTTTTCATCGATATGCAGAAGGGTGCCGAAGAGGCCGCCTTAAGCTTGGGGGTAAACCTGATCGCGCAAGCAGCCGAACGTGAGCTGGACGTTGAAAAGCAGATGCAAATCATTGAAAACCTGATACAGCGGAAAGTAGACGCTATCTGCGTAACCCCCAGCGGTTCAAAGGAAATCGTTCCGGCTATCGTGAAGGCTAATCGGGTCGGAATCCCCATACTGGTGGTTGACACCCGGGTGGATGCCGCAACGCTTGAGGATGCCCGTGGTCAAATAGCCACTTTCATCGGTTCGGATAACGTGGAAGGTGGAAGAATTGCCGCTGAATACCTCGTTAAGCTGCTAGGGGGTGAAGGCAAGGTGGCTATCCTCGAAGGAATTCCCGGACATGAGACCGGTGACGCCCGGCTAAGCGGCTTCCATGAGGTCATGGATCAGGTCCCGGGCATTGAAATTGTGGTATCCCAGACGGCCAACTGGGAGAGAGACCAGGGATACAATGTCTTCCAGAATATCCTTCAGTCCCATCCCGAGATACAGGCCCTGTTCACGTGCAGCGACCTGATGGCCCTGGGGGCCATCGAAGCCATTGCCGCCGCTGGAAGGACGGACGACTTGATCCTGGTGAGTTTTGATGCGCTCCTCGAAGCGCGGGAAGCCATAATGGAGGGCACCATGAACGGTTCCGTGGCTCAGCATCCTTACGACATGGGTAAACTCGCTATTGAAAATGCCTATCGTCTACTGAACGGGGAAAGTATCCCCGGAGAAATACCGGTCACAATAGAGCTGATTACCAGGCAAAACGTAGATTCAACTTCACCTTCCGTAATTAATTGATAAGCTGCGAATTATTAATGTGTAAAATTCCACCGTCTCGATTTTAATACCAGGGTTAAAACTATGGCGAAGAGTCAGATCGTCGCGGGACTGATCGGCGCGGGACGCATCGGCAAGATGCATACCGAAAATATCGTATCTCACATACCGGGAGTGTTCCTGAAGGCAGCTGCTGATCCTAAGCTGGATGAGAGCTGGGCGGAAAAAATGGGCATTCCGGTGCGCTCCCTCGACGAACATACCATCCTGAACGATCCTGACATCGAGGCCGTAGTGATTGCGGCTTCCTCAACAGCCCACGTCGCTTTAATATGCGCTGCCGCGCAAGCGGGCAAACAGATCTTCTGCGAAAAGCCCATCGCCTTTAAGCCTGAGGCCATCAATGAGGCCATTTCGGCTGTTAAGTCTGCCGGGGTAAAGCTCCAGGTCGGTTTCAACCGCCGGTTCGACCCGGATTTTGTCACCGTAAGGGAGGCCGTCGTTTCCGGAAAGATCGGCACACCCCATATCATCAGGATCACGAATCGCGACCCTGCCAGGCCCGATCCGGCCTACATCCCGGATTCAGGTGGCCTTTTCATGGATTTCAGCATCCATGATTTCGACACTGTTCGCTTTATGAGCGACAGCGAGGTGGAGGAAGTCTACGCCGCGGGGGCGGTGCTGATAGACCCTGAGATCGAAAGACTGGGTGATATCGACACAGCCCTCATCACACTCAAACTCACCAACGGTGCCCTCTGTATCATCGATGACAGCCGCGAGGCCAATTACGGCTATGACCAGCAGGTGGAGGTTTTCGGCTCGCAGGGCAGTATCAGTGCCCGCAACACTACCCCCACCAACACGGTATGGAGCACCGCCAAAGGCGTGTTCACCGACAAACCGCACTATTCCTTCGTCGAACGGTATGAAACGGCCTTCATAGCCGAACTGCGGGCGTTTTTTGCCAGCGTGCGCGACCGGACGCCAACGCTGGTATCCGGGGAAGACGCGCTGGCGGCGGTCAGAATTGCCCGGGCTGCCCAGCAGTCATGCGGGCAAAACAAACCGGTGAGGGTGGCATCATGAGACCGGTAGTCCTGGGGGCGATCGGGGCCGGCAGGATCGGTAAGCTGCATGCTGAGAATATTCTCAAGCTGCCCGGCGCTCGTCTGAAAATTATTGCCGACCCATTCATGGACGATAATTGGGCACGAAGCTGGGGATTGTCTACCGCTCTGGACACCGAGGCCGTATTCTCCGATGATGAAATCGAGGCGGTACTGATATTCTCGCCCTCCCCGCTTCATGCGGAGCAGATCATCGCCGCCGCCCGGGCCGGGAAGCATATCTTCTGCGAAAAACCGATTGCCCTTGATCCCCACCGCATAAAGCAGGCACTAAAAGCAGTGGCGGAGGAAGGGGTAAAGCTCCAGGTTGGATTTAACCGCCGTTTCGACCCGGACTTCCGGCGTATTAAGCAGGCCGTCGACTCCGGGGAAATTGGACGGATTTATCTGATCAAGATAACCGCCCGGGATCCCGCACCACCGCCTATGGAATATGTGAAAACCTCGGGGGGCATGTTCCTCGACATGACCATCCACGACTTTGACATGGTTCGCTACCTGTCGGGCAGCGAGGTGGAGGAAGTATACGCCGCCGGGACTGTCCTCGTCGATCCGGCCATCGGTGAGGCCGGCGACATTGATACGGCTATTACCACTATGAAACTGAAGAACGGCGCCCTGGCAGTGATCGATAACAGTCGGCAAGCCGTTTACGGTTACGATCAGCGGATCGAGGTATTCGGCTCAAAAGGCAGCATCGCCGCAGGCAACCGAACACCTACCCAGACTATTCTCACAACGACTGACGGAGTCGTGGCCGATAAACCGCTGGCTTTCTTCCTTGAGCGCTACCAGGAATCCTTCCGGGCGGAGATGAAAGAATTTATCCGGGCCGTGCGTGAGGATCGGGAAATGCCTGTCAGCGGACAGGACGGCCTAGTCTCGATCCTGATTGGGATCGCCGCTAATGAGTCGCTCAAAAAGGGCGAGCCGGTCAGGATCGCGGATTAGCCAGGGAAGATATTCATCAGGTAAGTCGGTCTACTAATTAAACACTGTCAATAGGAAACAGTATGGTTCGACTATTGCGTTTCTTCGCAGCCGGAGAGGATCAGCCCCTTCTGAATGATCGTCAGAAGGTAGACCAGCTGTACAGGCGCAATCGTTTGTCGGTCATGCTGGCGATTACGGTCGGCTATGGTATCGCTTATACCTGCCGCCTTGGACTCTCGGTGGTGAAAAAACCCCTGATCGACGGGGGAATCATGTCCGCCTATGACCTGGGATTGATCGGCTCGGGACTATTGTATGCCTACGCTCTCGGTAAGTTGACCAATGGTTTTTTAGCTGACCATGCCAATGTCAAGCGGTTCTTCGCCGTCGGCGTATTTGGCTCAGCGCTGTTAAACCTGGCTATGGGCAGGACGGATCTCCTTTGGATTTGGGTCGTAATATGGGCTCTCAATGGGTGGTTTCAGGGATTTGGTGCTCCGACAGGCGCGGTTACTCTGGCGAATTGGTTCAGCAATCGTGAACGGGGCAGGTATTACGGTATCTGGAGCACAGGACATGCCATAGGTGAGGGACTTACTTTTATAGGCTCGGCGGCGCTGGCGAAATATTGCAGCACATTTTGGGAGAATTTTGGCCTGACACGCAGTACTTTCGTGAGGATTCTGGTTGATGGAAAAGAGGTCGTTGCACAGATATATCGAAATGATTCCTTGGGAGGAGAGTATTCACTCGCACTGACCGAATCACTCGATTGATGAGAACTCATCGGTGGCCTGAATTGCATTCGTCCTCTGATACTACAACCCATTCTGAGATGGGGAATCGGTAATTTGACTGAGCAGCTATACGCGGGCATCGATATCGGTGGCACCAAGACCACTACTGTCCTCGGCCGGTCCGATGGCGAGTTTTATACGCGGGATCAGTTTCCCACCACCCACGGCCCTGGTAATTGGCAGCCCACAGTTGCCAAGGTTAAAGACCACTTGAAGATTTATACTCGTCAACAGAAAATCACAGCCATCGGCATCAGCTGCGGTGGACCGTTGGATACCCAGAAAGGCGTGATACTATCCCCTCCCAACCTTCCCGGGTGGGATGAGGTACCGATTGTCGATATCATCCAGGGTGAATTTCACCTGCCAGTATACCTGGAGAACGATGCCAATGCCGGAGCCCTAGCGGAATGGCAGTTTGGCGCTGGGAAGGGTTTGCGGAATCTGATCTTCCTCACCTTCGGTACCGGCTTGGGTACTGGCTTGATCATCGATGGTAGACTCTATACCGGCACAAATGACCTTGCGGGGGAAGCTGGGCATATCCGACTGGCGGCAGAGGGTCCCTTGGGTTTCCATAAACACGGTTCATTCGAAGGGTTTTGCAGCGGTCCCGGATTTGCTCAGATGATGGCCGCCGAACTACGTAATACGACAGACCAGGGTCCACCTTCCAATACACTCAAGTATCCCTCACCTGATAGGATAACCGGAGAGGATGTCGTAAACCTGGTCAAGGGTGGTGATACAATCGCTCGACGAGTAGTGGAAATGAGTGGAACCTGCCTGGGGCGCGGACTCTCCATTCTCATCGATTTGCTGAATCCTGAGATGATCATCGTTGGGAGTATGGGATTTCGACTCGGCGATCTGCTGTTGAAACCAGCCAGAGAGGTAGTAAACAAGGAAGCGCTTCCGGCAGCAGTAGCAGCCTGCAAGATCGTACACGCGGACCTAGGCGAGCAGGTGGGTGACTATGCGGCCCTATGCGTTGCCCTACAGATCGGGAAAGACTAACTAAACCTATTTTGAAGTTTGCGGACGACGAATATGTATTTTGCCTTTCTTGACTGGCTTTGGATTACCCTCTTTTTGCTACTGATGATAGGCTGTGGTTCTCTTTTCTATCATCTTGGCAAGCGGTCCGAGTCGGACTTCTTCCTGGCCGGCCGGGGACTGCCCTGGTGGCTGCCGGCCTCTTCGGTGTACGCCACCCACCCACACCGCGGTGGATACCCCCATGTGGGTGACGGGCGTCATCTACAAGCACGGCCTGACGGGAATCTGGTACACCTTTTTCTCAGCCTGGTGTGCCATCAGTGCCTTCGTATCGACGAGAATATTCCGGAGGTCCCTGGCATATACCCAAGCGGAGTGGCAGAGCCTACGTTTTTCCGGTTTGGGAAGTGAGCTCCTGCGCGGCTGGATGACCGGTTGGCAGGTATTCATGACCATGTTCAACATGGGCTGGGTTGGCATTGCCATGGGCATGGTGTGCAACTACCTCTTCGGCTGGCCGACCTGGATAGGTCTGGTCATCTTTTCCTCCGCGTGCGCTATTTACGTCCTGACAGCGGGCTATTGGGGCGTGGTTATGGCAGACTTCCAACAGGGTATTGTGGCATTCTCGGCGATAATCATCGTGTCCGTCTGGGGTATGGTAGCCGCCGGCGGCCCGCAGGGCATTGTGGATGGATTGGCCGATCTGGGCCAGTCCTGGCGGTTGAATCCGTTTCACTTTACAGGGATGTTTTCGGGTGACTTCCCCCTGGCCTGGTTTATCACCATGATGGTTATCGCCGTTATCGGCGGTTTCGGGATGGGCACGTCCATCGACTGGTACCTCGAGGCACAGCGCATCCAGTCGGCCCGGATGGTGCGCGACGCCTCCTATTCCATCTGGTGGGGAACTGCTCTGGTCATTGTTCGTAACCCCCTCTGGGCTGCCGCCATCCTGGGATTCTTCGTCATGTACCCGAACCTGAAGGAGGCCAGTGAGTACGAAATGGGCTGGTTCCGGCTGGGATTCGATTTCCTGCCCATCGGCATGCTGGGGTTCTTTTTCGCGGCTATCCTGGCCATTCACCTGTCGACCGTATCCAGTGTACTCAACCTAGGAGCCATGTATGCCACACGGGACCTCTACCATCATTATATCAATCCTGAAGCATCACAGAAGAGGCTGGTCTATGTGGGACGTTTTTCAACCATCCTGATCCTTCTTGGATCGTTTCTGCTGGGTCTGATGATGGAGGAGATCACCAAGTGGCTTATTTTTGCCTTGTGGATCATGGCAGCGGGGGTGTGGCTGCCTAATATCCTGCAGGTGATCTTGGTGGCGGTTCAATGCCTGGGGATACCTCTCTGCCTGGATCGCCAACCTGGGGCTCTCATGGCTCGTAGTGTGGATACTTCCAGCGTTCGGTGTTATCCCGGCCCTACCGGACTATCTGCAGTTCTGGGCGCTTATGATTCTGACCTCGTTGATTTATCTACCGGTAACATTCATCACCAAGCCTGAAAATATGGATCATCTGGTGAAATACTACGTAATGTCCCGGCCTCTCGGCTTCTGGGGACCGGTCCGCCGCAAAGCGGAAAACCAGGGCCTCCTTGAGGGTACCGCACAAATCGTGTAGATATTTGGCAGAAGAAAGTAAGTTACAAATCAGAATTAGAGGAGTATGCAAATGGCTTTGATTCGTCGCACATGGACACCGGCAGCCGCCGATGAGTGGGCCAGAGAAGACTGGATTGCAATTGTGCTCTCCCCACTAGCATATGTTGGCATCGCAATCGGGGTAGCATTGTCTATGTTGTTAGTTCCAATGGGATTCATCATACTTGGGGCCACCATTGCTGTAACTGCGCTGATGCACTGGGTTATAGATCCAAAATTGAAGACCATCAGCGAAGAATATGAGAAGAAGCAAAAAGGCTACTTGGAAGATTTGGAAAGAACCATCCGCTGGGAGGACATCAAATGAACGAAGGCCTCGGTGTAGTCATTGGTATGTCCATTGCTTATATCGCCTCATTCACAGGATTGATCTTCGCGTGGATTCACTATCGGAAGAGGAAGGTTGGGAGACCGTCGTAACCCGATGAGTGGGAGAATTGATCATGGCAGTCATACTTCAACAGTCCATGCGTATGGATAGTTCATTACTAGGTGTAGTTATTCCTTTGTTGGTCTTCCTAGTGTCGTTTGTGGTTACCTGGATGTTGTACAGACATTTTTCAAAGCGGATCTAAATCTGGAACAGAAGCGATGAAATCACTGAGGAATTATACGCAACTCTACTGCATCAGATCCGTTTGGCCAAATCTGAATAACTTGGCTGGTCAATACGCTTCAGTTGAGAATGTGCGGAAGCAAGTCTGAAATACGGGTTGGTTTATGATGTTAAATATTTAAGCTAAGCTCAAAATGTAAGGACCAGATATTTCATGAGAAGTCTAAAGCAATTCTCATTCGGAATAGGTGATCGATTTGCACATCAGGCGGAGGCCCAACTCAAGGCCGTCCAGATGGTGCAAGCGGCAGGGATCAAAATCACACCCGTCTGGAATAAATCGTACCGCGAGCATCAGATTATCGGCAGCGATTCGGAAATTACACGGCGGGCGGCCGATGCCGCTGTGCAGGCATTGGGGTGGAGTGATCCCTACTACCTGGATGCTGACCATATCAATAGTTCCAACGTAGACTTCTTCGTCGATACATGCGATTTTTTTACTATCGATGTGGCCGATTTCATTGGACGCAGTACCAATAGTTCTGCATTTGAAGCCTTTATGGGGAAGTATGAGCAATACGTTGGCCCACTGGATCTAACCGGCTTGGAAGCGAACGTGGAAATCAGCCGGGTGTTATTGGAACAAGTTGCTGCGAAATATCTGTTTGCAGCCCAGGAAGCAGGACGGATTTACAGGCACATCCGGGAACAGAAGGGTGACAGTCCAATGGTCATCGAGGTCTCCATGGATGAGACAGAAACAGCGCAGTCGCCGGTGGAGATATTCCTTATCCTGGCCGCTCTTGGAGATGAGAACATCCCGGTTCAAACTATCGCGCCCAAATTCAGTGGCCGCTTTAATAAGGGTGTCGACTATGTAGGTAATCTGGATCAATTTCGTGCTGAATTTGAGCAGGATGTGGCCGTGCTGGGATTGGCTATTGTCGAATTTGGCCTACCCGATGATCTGAAACTTAGCATTCATTCCGGTAGCGATAAGTTCTCACTCTATCCGATTATCAGTCAGGTCATCCATAAATATAATACCGGCTTGCATTTAAAGACTGCCGGCACCACCTGGCTGGAAGAGCTTATCGGCCTGGCCGAGGCGGGAGGAGAAGGACTTGATCTTGCTAGGGAGATATATCGCCAGTCTTTGGGCCGGTTCGATGAGCTCTGTGGTCCATATGCAGCTGTAATAGATATTGAAAAGTCGATGTTACCCCCGGTGGCTTCAGTTGACACTTGTGACGAGCAGAC
>SDBV01010943.1_pt1 | contig 11834 bp, 13 predicted proteins | sample 2277081 | NCBI WGS metagenome assembly SDBV01 (sample SAMN10402039, study PRJNA504765) | marine sediment metagenome | isolation source: marine sediment core GS10_PC15, 223 cmbsf | place: Arctic Ocean: Southern Knipovich Ridge | collected 2010
GGTCTATAAGGACTGGCCCACAGCAGAAAGATTTCCTATTGAAGACTGCGTTGAAATGTTTGGATTGCCTTTGGGCATTGCCATGTACTCCACGCCGGATTACATGATTGCACACGCGATCATGGATGGGATTACCTCAATAGACTTATACGGGGTAGATAACTTAGAGAGGGCCGTATCTGAAATGCAAGCATCCACTGCAAAGTGGATTGGCGTTGCACAAGCAAGGGGAGTAACGGTGAGGGCCTATCAGGGCAGTCACCATCAATACCATTGCAGCACCGCTGTTGCACATGAGTTTGGCCTGTATGGATACGCTTTCAGGCCAAGAATCGAATCATTCATATTTCCAGGCGACGAACTAAATGACGATAGCCGCGACACAACAGATACTAAATAATGGCCCGCGTAACTTAACCCTCAAATACACGTTTGATGGCACTTCAGGGGACGCGACAGAGGATACGCTGGTTGATGCTAGAGACCTTGACCCCAATCTAGGACAGGGTAGCTTAAAGCTCATGAAGGCGTCATGGGCGCTTACGGGCTTCTCTGCTAACCTTCAATGGGAGGATGGGGCTGCCAACGTAGATCTCCTACAGCTGCCCGCTGAAAACCCCGGAGAGGCGGACTTCACAGAATTTGGTGGGGTTGTGAATAACGCAGCCTTACAGACAGGCAACATAGTCTTCACTACTACTGGATGGACTAATGCAGCCGCTGAAGGTGGATATGTTGTTCTGGAACTCAAGAAGAGGGACCTTGGCGCGGCCTTAACTGGCCATGACCAAGACGTAGGACTTGGTTCGATTGCATTTACGGGCAATGCTCCAGAAGCAGTTGGCTTCTATAACCCGCTCACAATGAGTCTCGGAACAGCGGTAATAACGGGTAACGCCCCAACAGCATTGGGATTCTATAATCCGATACTACTGGGTGCCGCAACTGCCGTGTCAATAACAACCAGCGTTCCAACAGTAACTATTGCGAACGTTTAGTTCTTGCCTTCATAACTCTTAGGAGAATTTATATGGCGGCAACCGCCACTCAACAGATTATCAATGACGGCAATCGTAATCTTAACCTGAAATACACCATTGCGGGGACTACTGGAGATGTTACTAATAGTATCCTGGTAAATGTTTCTGGCTTTAACGATGCCGAAGGCAATTCGCTGGGGGCTAACGCACTAACTCTGGTTGGCATTAACGCATCGCTTACTGGCTTCTCAGTTAACCTCCTATGGGATGCTACCGCTAATGTTGAACTCCTTGAGATTCCTTCTGACGAGCCTTACACAAGGGACTTCCGTAGCTTTGGTGGAATCAAGGATAATTCTGGCTCTGGTTCTACTGGAGACATACTAATCACCACAACTGGCTATACGGCCTCTGGTGATGGCGGTCACATTTACCTGAAGTTCAAGAAGACCTAGTGGCAACATCAAATTCTAAAGACTACTCGATAACCCGCGCAGGAATCATAGAAGCAGCCTTTCGTAAGATTGGAGAATATGACGCAGGAGAGGCAATTCCTGGAGATGAGACTGCTGCTGCTGTTGTTGCCCTTAATCTCATGGTTAAGGAATGGGTTGCCAGAGGTATTGATATTTGGCTAAGGGATGAGATCACTTTATTCCTCGTTCCTAGTCAGCAGTCCTATGCCTTAGGTACAGCTAACGCAACCCGGACAATAACGGGGGAGACTACGTTATCATCTTCTGCCACATCCGGGGCAACTACACTAGTTGTAGCATCTACAACGGGTATGACCGCTGCGGACAACGTAGGAGCTAAGCTCAATGACAATACAATTCATTGGACAACTATTGTTTCTGTTGATTCTTCTACCGGCCTTACAATTACTACTGGTCTCGCCTCAGCGGCGGCATCAGGGAAGAAGGTCTACGCCTACACCACAAAAGCCGGGCGCCCCCAAAAGATCGTCTACGCCTACCGACGAGACAAAAACGACTTAGATTCAGAAGTCTCGATTATTGGCGAGGCTGAGTACATGCGGCAGTCCAATAAGGGGTCGTCTGGCCCTCCGGTAGAAGTCTGGTATCAACCCACGCTAACTACCGGGACCTTGTACGTGTGGCCCACAGATGGCGGGGCGAACTGGGACAAGTTGATGTTGTCCGTTCAGTACCTGCCCGACGATTTTGATGCGGCCTCTGATAACCCTGAGTTTCCGGTGGAGTGGGGGAATGTTCTTGTGTGGAGTCTCGCCGCTGAACTTTCCTCTGAGTACGGCGTTCCACAAGACGAGCGGCAGGAATTATGGAGGATTGCGGAGTTCAAGCTAAGTGAATTGATGGCATATGACGCTGAGAATGCCTCAGTCATCTTCGCAATAGATGTGGAAGGATAGGGTGCCGTCATCGAAATCGGGTTAGTAGGCGGATCAGATGTAGGCAGATCATCCAATATCTCACCCGCAAATAGCCTTAACTGGTTTGTAGAGACTGGAAAGAACGGCACTTCTCTTGTTAGCACACATGGATGTACTACGCTTGTAACCCCGAAGACCGCAGAAGTAAGAGGGGGCATTGAATATAATGGCCGAGCTTTCTTTGTGGTTGGTGACACGCTCTATGAAGTCACTTCTGCAGGCACTGCCACATCAAGAGGAACATTAGAAACGTCCTCTGGCCGTGTCTCGATGGCTCACAATGGAGTGAGGGTCGGGGCCAATCAACAGATAATGATTGTTGATGGGTCTGAAGGATATATATACGACAACACCACTCAGACCCTGACAAAGATTGCAGACACAGACATGGTTGCTTCGGAGTCCGTTCTTTTTCTAGACGGGTACTTTGTGTTCGCCCAAAAGAACTCAGACAGGTTCTGGATTACTTCTTTGTATGACGGGACGGCGATTGACGAGAATGATTTCGCAACCGCTGAAGGCGATCCCGATATCTTACAAGCGGTAGCCACAGACAGAAGGGAGTTATTCTTATTTGGCAGGTCCACTTTAGAGGTTTGGTATAACGCGGGTGATTCAGATAATACCTTTCAAAGATATCAAGGTGGATCTACCCAAACTGGTCTAGCAGCAACCCATGCCTGGAGTCGATTTGATAATGGGATTTGCTGGCTAACAAACAATAAGCGCGGTACTAAACAGATAGCTGTATTGGGTGAGGGATACAGACCTGTATTCATTTCAACTCCTGAAGTGAATTACAGACTGTCTACTTACACGACCTATGACAATGCCTTTAGTTATGTCTACCAGCATGAAGGACATGAGTTCATTTGCTTTACCTTCCCCTCACATAAGGTTACTGAGGTTTACGACGCCTCAACTAAGGAGTGGCACCAAAGGGGTCACACGATAGATGGAGTGTTCCCTAATCGTGAAAGATACAACTGCCATGTCTTCGCCTTTGGCAAACATCTATTTGGGGATTTTGCCAATGGAAACATTTACCAGTTAGATGCGTCAGTAGGGACTATCTCTGGTACGCGTATACCCAGGGAAAGAATCACTCCAATATTAACTAATGAAGAAAAACGAATAAGAATCTCTGCCCTTCAGTTAGATATGCAGGAGGGTATTGGAGATCCAAATGTCTCTACTGATACCTCGATGTGGCTGTCTTACTCAAAGGACGGTGGACACACGTTCTCTAATGAAAGAGAGATATCAATGGGGGAAGCCGGGGACTACGACAAGAGGATTATATGGAGAAGGCTTGGACAAGCAAGGAACTGGATATTCAAGTTAAGAACATGGAGCCCCAACCCAATGGTTTTGAAGGGGGCTTATGCGAGGCTTTATGGTCAAAGCCAGGGGGAAAAGGGTAGGCGTGAGGCAGAAGCCTAATGCCCTTCCAAAGACGATACGACAGGGATACCAGGACTTTTATAGTTGATCGGACTTTAACCGGACCTCCCAGGCCTGTACCAAGTACGGGAACGGCGCAAGCAGCAGATGGTTCGATTGTTTCCTTTGCTGCTAATACTGACATCCCTCCTGCCACACCCATCCGCGTATCTATTCCAGGGATTAACGAGACAGTAGTTGATTCTCGTGGAGTAATGTCTCCAAGGTGGTGGAGGTTCTTTGAAGAATTATATCGAAGAACTGGCGCTATTGAAGACAACATTAATAGCACTGAATTAATTCTTGGGCAGTCTACAACGACAGGGGCGCTTGCGTTTACAGGTAACGCCCCGACCGCAGAGACGACTCACATAAGACAAGTAGGTTTAGGAAGTATTACGACAACTGGTGGAGCCGTAAGGGTTAACCCAATCCCATCGCTAGCTAGTCTCACAATAACAGGCAATGCCCCGACCGTGGTTAACGCATAATCAAAGGATTGATTGCATGACAGTATTACAGCGCGTTTCTGCAAAGGAAATGGAGAAACAAACAGGATTCAGAAAAGCACTAGGCTATTCATTCCCCAAAGAAGACAAGATTCTTATACGCAAGGACCTGCCTAAAGACCTCGAGAGAAAAGTCAAACAACACGAAGAAGAGCATATCCTGAAGGGGGAAGAGGGTCCGGGGTTGTTCTCTTTTCTTGGAGGTCTTTTTGGTTCGGCCAAGCAGGCTAGTTCAGCTAATAAAGCAACTGCGGCCCAAGAACGGGCGGCGCAGGAGCAAATTGCCTTTGCCAGAGAATCCAGAGATTTAGCAAGGGGCGATCAAGCGCCCTATAGAGAGGCTGGGCCCACGGCCTTGGACGCCTTAATGAGCATGACAGGACTTGCCACGCCCGCAGGACAAGCGCCTGCACAGCAAGGCCCAAGGGGGGCAGGGGGGGCAAGGGGCGTAAACGCTAGAGACTATTTAGGCGGTCTTGGCGGTAGGGGCAGGCGCGCCATTGGCCGTAATTATGGTGGCCCAATACATGGAAGGCGGTTAGGTGGCCCTGTTGGATGGGGTGGTCCCGGATCAAGAATTCAATATAACGTAAACGAGACTGGCCCCGAGAATGTTTATCAGGGCGGGGCAGTAACAAGAAACGACAATCCACAAACTATATCTCCTTCTGGCGATGGATATGTGCAGCCCAATGAGAATCCTGGCGGGGTTGAAGGCGGGTTCAACTTTCAAACAGATCCCGGCTATGAGTTCCGATTAGGAGAGGGCCAGAGAGTATTAGAACGTGGCGCTGCTGCGGCTGGTGGCTTGTTGTCTGGCGGATTCGCAAGGCGAGCCCAGAGATACGGACAAGATTACGCCTCTAACGAATACACGAACGTCTATAACCGTATATCTAATATTGCAGGGTTAGGGCAGGTGAGTGCAGGGCAGTCTGGTAATGCCGCGTTAAATGCCGGTAGTCAGATGGGTAATGCTGCTGGTAACGCTGGATATGCAAGGGCATCAGGATATGCCGCACAAGGGAACATCTGGGGCAATGCCTTGAATAGTGCCGGTGGATACTTGGATGACCTGTGGGGCAATCGTGCCTCTGGGGGCGGCACAATCGACCAACGAGGTCCTTGGGGCGGTGCGGACGGGATGGGCACCTAATGCCCGTTTTCGACACAGCCGCACACGTACAACGCATTCCAACCTATCGAGAAGGTAAGGCATTAAGGCTTGCAAATAGGAACCGGGAATTAATCAACGAACAAATAGAACAAGACATTGAATATTATCCTGCTCAAGAGGAAAGAGCCGATAAACAAGTTGATATTCAGGAAGATTCCCTTGGATTAAGGCGCGAAGAGCTGGATGCTCGGATAGCAGAATACAGGTCAGCATCAACCGCAGAAGACTTTGAGATTGCCGTTGGCGCTGCCGTTGCGGGGTTAGACGCAGATGACCGTGGAGAAGACGGCACTGAAGCCATGCGCGCATACCTCAATGAAAGAGATCCCGAAGAAGATACGTCGGGACTAGAGTTCAAAAGAGAAGAGGCGCTAGCGCTTACGTCTGGGCTGGAAAAGGAAAAGCCCACTGCGCCCAAGGATCATGTGAATTTTGAGCTGGACGGGCAACTTATTGCCGCAAGACCAGACTCTAAATTGGCAGATGCGCTCGTTGCCGCTGGCGCAGTAAGGGCGGGAACAAAGTCTACCGCGTCAAAAAGTGATAAACAGCCAACATCGGCTCAAGGCAAGGCTGCCGGATATGCCATTCGGCTTGCTGATGCCAATAAGATATTCCAAGAACTGGAAAATGATGGGCATGATTACACTGATTTTTTCCCAAGCAAACAAAGCATTATCCCCAATAGATGGAAATCTGACGCCTTCCAAAAGTTTGAACAAGCCAAAGAGAATTTCATCAATGCTGTTCTTAGGCCAGAGTCGGGGGCAGCTATAGCGCCCAGTGAATTTGAGAAGGCTGATCTCCAATACTTCCCACAACCAGGCGATGGAGATGAGGTTGTCAAACAAAAGAAAGCTAACAGAATCGCGAAGCAAGCCGCAATGGAAGCGGAAGCCGGGGTTGAGGCCCTTCGATTGGCGCAGGGGCGTGTTGACGCTTTAACGGCGCAAGAAAATCCAGATGAATTAAGGCTTCAGGAACTGGGATTCTAATGCCAGCACAAATTACTAATGATGAGGACGCTCAATTTATCGTAGGAAAAATCCGAGACGGCACATTAACCGGCGACAGAAAAGAAGATGCGTTCCAAGCGCTGGAATTATACAAGTCTGGGGAGCAAGTAGCCGTCCGCTCTGAGCCAGAAAAGATAAATTTCTTGCAGCGTGTCGGCAATGACCTGAAAGAAAGAAAGCAGATGTTTAATCACATCCATGACGCCTATCGAAGCGGAGAACAATATTATCACGAGTCTATGATGCAGGTTGTTGGCAAGGTTGGAGCTGGCGCTTTGCTTGATTTCGTTGGAGAAGTTTTGATTAGCGGAGGCCGGGGATTAAGCGCCATAACGCCGGACATGATTGAGGACCCAATTAAAGAGGGATTAACGTGGGTGGGGCACGAATTCCTAAACACCAAGGCTGGACAGGCGGGCCTTGAGGCGGCTACTGCTGGCGTAGATAAATGGAAAGACTTCAAAGAAGCAAATCCAAGAACGGCAAGAAACATTGAATCGGTTGTTGATATTGGGCTTTTGGCGGCCCCAGTTAAGGGTAAACCTAAAGTACCGCAGACGAGCGTTGGAAAGTTGGGAGATAGGGCGCTTGCGTCTTCAGAGACTGTTGCTAAAAAACAAAGAAAGGAAATGATTGATGATCTTGTTACGCCCAAAAAAGACAAGAAGGTTCGCATAGAAGAAGTAAAAAGAACCGGCGAATCTGGACCATTAAAGACAAAGCGAGTTGAACTTTCCACGGCAGAAAAAGAAATTGCGGAAGAAGTGGTCAAGGTTAAGGGCGTTACCTCCAGACATACACTTCAGGTAAATTACAACGCAATTGCGGCAGAGGTAAGAAAAGAGTCCACAAAGTTAAAGGACGTTCTTGCCAAGAATGATTTTACATTTCCGCCACATGTTTTTGACGATGTACTAGATGATGTTCTTCTGAGGCTCAAAGACAATCCGCTTATTGTTGGAGATGCGGCAAAAACAGCAACAAAGATTGCCGACAAAATGAAAGAGCTGGTTTTGGAGAACGGAGCAACCGGTTCGGGTCTTTTGAAATCCAGAAAACAATTGGACGCCTGGATCAAGGGGCAGAAGGGTGCAAAGGTCTTTGGCGGAGATGCGCTGGAAAGTTCAATCACTATAGCGACACGAGATGTCAGACAGGCCGCCAATGATTTCTTGATACAACACGCTAAACACGCTCCAGTCGCCCGATCATTACAAAAACAAACAAGGCTATTAAGGGCTATGGAAAATATAGCTCCCAAGGCCGCTGATGAATTGGGCAACGTACTTTTAAGGACATGGCATAAGGGATTGAAGCTTCTCCCCCTGCGCGGAGAATTCAATCAAGCTATGGCGGCTGCTTGGGGCGTAGGCGGGCTAGGCGCCTCAGCAATTTTCGCCCCAATGTTTACAAAGCTGGCGTTCGGAGCTATCGGGTCTTGGGCAGCCTACAAATATATTACTGGTTCGGCATCCCGCAGAGAGCTTGGAAAATTATTAAAGGGCGTTGACAAAATGATTAGAACAACGAAGGACGCCAATTTAATACGAGAACTCCGCGCTGACAGGGCCTTGCTTCTTGAGGTCGCTAAAACCGCAAAACAGGGACTTGACCCATCAACGGAATGACTAGCGCCCAAGGACGGGCGGGGTCTTTTTAGCCATCTAGCAAATAGTCAAGATGAGATGGATCGCCTTGTATGCGTCGAAGCTCACGACGATGTAACGCCATAGCAAGGACGCTTGTCGCCATCATTCCAACAAAAAAGCCTAGTAAAAACATAATTATATAACCTTTAATTACAAGGACACGGATGTCTTTTCCATTACTCGGTTCACCCAAAATACAGTTCTTTGATAGTTCGGGTTCTCCACTAGCAAGTGGAACTCTAGCAGTTTTAGATCCTGCTGACGATACAAATAAAGCATCGTACCCCACAGCGGACGATGCTGATGCAGCCACTAATGCGAACGTCAATCCTATTGTACTAGATAGTAGGGGAGAGCCGCCCAATGGGTTGTTTGGGATTGATAATCAAACATATAAGCTGGTTCTCAAGGATTCGACTAGTGCAACCATATGGACCGTTGATGACGTAAGGGTTCCTGCTGGCTCACAGAACAATGTTGGGAAGCTGTTATATCCAACTACAACAGCAGAGACCGCTGCAAGCGTAACGCCATCAAACTTTAACTTCGAGCCCCTCGACCCAAGGCGATATGGGGACAATACTACACCCAACACTACGGACATTACCGCGTTTGTACAGGCTTCTATTGACGTTGCTGAACAAATGGGCGGTGGAATTATCAGAATTCCTGATGAAGTTTGGCTCGGATCAACCGTCACTACGGTATCAGGTCAATCATGGATTTGGACGATAAAATCGGACAACATTCGTTTTAAGCTTAGCGAGGGTGCCACACTAAAAACAACACAAAACGCTAAGCTGTTTGGAATCCTTGGTGACGCGAAGACTAACGGCGTTGCTAATTGGGATTCAAACAAAATGATTGATGCAACCGCTTATGACTTCACATCAGGGTCAAAGGCAGATGCTTCGGTTACACTTGCCACCGCAGCAGAAGACTCTAACTTTGCTGTTGATGATTATGTATTCATAAAGACCGGCAATCTCTTAGCGGCAACCACTGACACGACGCCCGATTCAGAAATCAACCAAGTCACCGCCATCTCCACAGGCGTTCTGACTCTGCGCTGGCCTCTGTCTAAGCCCTATGCGAAAGAGAATTATGACTCTGGCAGTACGGGGAAAACATCTGTTGGGGGTGGTGGCAGCGCAGCTCCGTTTGGTATCGCGGTCGTAACTGACAGGCTGTTACACAACATCTCATTTGAAGGTGGCGCACTGGAAGGGACTGGCGCTTCCAACCTATTCAGTGGCGGCTCTGTACTTGGGTTTAGCGTAAAGAATACAAAGCTCACATACGCTCAAAATTGCTTTTCTATGGGAAACTATCGAATAGGCCGATTCAAAGACAACATCTTTGTTGGAACGGACTCATCAGCGGGACGCTGGCATGTCGCAGCCGCTACTGGATGTACTGACGTTGAAGTTTCAGGAAATAATTACAGCAGCGAGTTCTTTACCTATCTGCATGTTCACGAAGGCGTTGCCCAGTGCAGGGTGCATGACAATATAACTATCAACAGAAGCGCACTTGGCACCGGACTTAACGTGATTAGCGTCAGGGCGCGCGGCTATGACTTCCAGTTACATGACGAAATAATTATTGGGAGCGATACGGCAGCAGCAGTCTTTGCGGATGTAGACTGTATTGGCGGCGGCACGATAGATAACATTATCGTCAGTAACACCGGAGGCACTAACTCCATCAGCATTGATGCTACTAGCGGCTGGACGGTTGGAACAAATAAGGTGGATGGGGCCATAGCCGTAGCGGCTGGCAATGTGGAGACCAATCCACAGTCGGAAGTGGTGACAACTACGAATGTAATTCTGGCATCAGAAAGTAGAAAGACATTCTATCTGAATGCTTCAGGTGGTTTTACTTCCACGCTTCCTGCTCCTGCCATTGGATTGAAATATACATTCATCGTGAAGGGTGCCCCATTAACCGCATACATCATCACAACCAATGGCGGCGATAATATCCTTCAGGGCTTCTTCCTGGACATTGTTGGCGAACTGTCTGCCATTACTGCACAAGACACTTTGAACTTCGTCGCTAACAAAGCCTTACCGGGTGATCGTTTGGAGGTTGAATCAGACGCAACCAGTTGGTTCTGTAAGGCATTCTCAAAGGTCGATGGCGGAATAACGGTGAGCGCGTGACATGAGCTTCCCCTTAATAAATCCCTCACACCAGTTCTTCGATTCATCTGGATCGCCATTGGTTTCTGGTACGTTAGAATTTCGCGATCCTACATCCAATAGCTTAATCAATTCTTACCCGACCGCCGACGATGCGGACGCACAGACGAATGAAAACGCTAACCCTTTAACACTGGATTCTAGGGGCGGCTTTACTGGGCTATACCTTGAGGACGGCGTTAAGTACAAGGTCATCTTGAAAGACTCTGCCGGGGACACGGTAGATACTCAGGATGATGTCAGGTGTCCACAATTCACGGCAGTAACAACTAACAGAACAATAACAATATCCCAAGCAGAAATGGGACTGTCGGGCATATTGCCAGACCAGACAATAACAGTAGGGGCATATACAACTGGGGCACATGCCACATTAAGGAGTTTTTCAGGAACCACTACTGCGGCCCATGCGCTACAACTATTAGAAACGCTGGTTGATGACTTAACGGAAAAGGGAGTCATTCCGTAATGCCACTCAAAATAAATGGACATTCATTTTCATGGCCGTTCATATCTGGTGCTGTTGTAGTGGCAATGTGGGTGATCGGATTATCTTTTCAGGTGAAAGCGAACAATGACGAGATTCAAAAACAAAGCGAAACAAAGGAGCGACTTGTCCGACTTGAGGAACAAGGGGAAACAGTTGCGTCAGACATTTCCGAAATCAAAACTGCCCTCAACACCACCCAAGAAGCTGTCATAGAAAACAAACTCCTGCTTGCAAAGATACTTGTGATAGTTGAAAGGGACGAATAATGCTTCTGGGGCAGAAGCAACGCGAGTTCGCTTATCACGTTACCCAGCTTATCCAACACATCTACGCAATGGGCTATGCGGTCACTCTGGGAGATGCCTACAGGGACCCCAGAAGTCACGGGAAGATGGGCGAGGAAGGCCCCTACGGACGCTCAGTATCGGCCCACAAGCAACGCTTGGCCATAGATCTTAATCTCTTTGTAGACAACATGTACATCTCTCACACAGGCCCTCACGAGCAGTTTGGGATCTGGTGGAAGGCTCTACACAAAGACAACGAATGGGGCGGGGACTTCACCCCCACAGATGGAAATCATTATTCCAGGAGGCACTCAGGAATAGCATGAACGAAATAATCATAGGTAAACGAGTTCCAATAGGGGCCGCTGTAAATGGAACCGTCCTCTTTGGAGCTGAAATCTATAACGTCACGCATCCAGAACTACAAATATCAATGGCTATTGCCGCTGGCTTGGCCGTGACCTTAACCGCATTAATACAAATTCTGGTGGTCAATTATTTTGGCGTGACAAGTGCTGAACCTAAAGGCTAAAGCCCTTGCACTTGGCGCTCTCTTACTCACCATCCTTGGCTTCTTTCTACGCCTCAAGGTCGTTACCAACCAAAGAGACAAGGCCAAACACAAGGCTGCAAAATATAAGGCGTGGTCGGAAAGGCAGACC
>SDBV01010944.1_pt1 | contig 11834 bp, 34 predicted proteins | sample 2277081 | NCBI WGS metagenome assembly SDBV01 (sample SAMN10402039, study PRJNA504765) | marine sediment metagenome | isolation source: marine sediment core GS10_PC15, 223 cmbsf | place: Arctic Ocean: Southern Knipovich Ridge | collected 2010
GAAATCCCACATTTCTACTCCAAGCGCTTTAGCCAGTTCTGTACTCTGTCCGCTGGTATTGCAATTGAGTAGGCCACCTCTTGTAACAAGAGATCCTTCCTTGGTGTCATCATACCAATCGGCCGGGTAATCCAGCATATATTTAAGATCTGGTTGAAAACAGCCTACACACATTACGTTTGCGTCTGTGCCTATGATTAATCCTCCTTGTCCTCTGTTAAACTAGCTGTTGAACAGAACATAATACAATATGATCCATTGGTTTATACGACAAAGCCGGGGAACTGGCTACTATCCTTTCCTTTACTACATCGATATTGCGTTCTGTCCATTTCCACTGTGCTTGGCCGTGGAAGCCCTGATATCCCGGGCGGATAGAGTGGCGGTGATCCACATCTCCATCTGGGACTTGCAATATCATATCACTGGGATTAAAATTGCCTTTGATGTGATAAACAATATAAAGTTTCATTTTATTCCTCTTTATGTAACCATGATTTAAGTATAATACTACCTCCTTCTTGGATAAATAATGACTACCCACCCGTGGGCATACGAAGTTGTCTATAATGAGTAAAGTCACACATAGAGCATTTATAGTTATGTCCATAATCACTAAGAGATTTTATATCTAGAAGACATGTACATTTAGGGCAGACTCTTTCATCCAGACACATATGAAAATCCCTTTGATCACGTTCAAGTTCTGCCTTTTTGAGTACACTTTCCTTTGCTTTCTTAATAGCTTTATCTGAAGGTTTCATTTTGTTTCTCCTTTCATTGAGAAAAAACGCGAGCAAAGAATACTTATTCCTTCTTTCCGCTATATGCCCACGATCTAACCATACCATAAGCGAGCAGACATGAACCTATGAATAAGTTACCGATAGCAACAACCTCAAAAATAGCACTGGTTCCCTGTGTAGCCACGGCAGTAGTAACAAGTCCTATACATATTAAAATGGATCCTATTACCCTCATCAGTGACCATTTTTTCTGTTTTTTCATATTTACATTCCCCCTATTTCTTTTCAGTTTGTCCAGTTACAGGCGGCTTTGAGATATCCTTCCACGCTTTCAAATTTCTCAACAATTGTTTCTGCCTCATAACCACCGCTGTCTACGGCACTGAACACTACATATATATGGCCCCACGGCATCTTGTAGACTTTAGACCATGGATTTGATATCTGGGCTATGGCGATATCTGCAAAAGCCTCCTCAAAGACATCATAGTTACAATCCCAATCCCCCCCTGGGAATTCATCATAAGTAAGTTTACATGGTAGACAGCTCCCATTAGCCACGGCTTCTATGAATTCTTGTAGGGAAGTTTCCGGAATATTACCCTTAGTTGCCTCTTCATCGGAGATTTTAGCATCTTGCCATTCGCTATCATCAATGATCCATTTGTCCCCGTTACTTAATGTTATCATGTCCATATCCTCCTCTATCATATTATTAAAAGAGTATAATCAGGGCAATAGCTTATAACTCTATATCTGACTTTGTCTTTGGTGAAGTATGTGAAATAGGCGCCATTTTGTCTGTTAATATCTTCTTGAAGCATGCAGGAATGATCATAGCGCCGCCTATTATCATGGGTGTGTATTGCCCATCACAGTTATAATCTATCAGGCCATAAGCGCCCTCAAAACTATCCAGTTTAGGCACCCAAATAAAGGCAAAATACCTACTGGTTCCTAGTGCTTTAACCGTTACAAGCATCTGATTATCCATGTTTAAGTAGGACGCCACTTCAACAAAGCCCTTTTGATCATCGGCTAGTATTATCTTTTCTTTACTAAGGGCATAAATGCTCCCTTTGTGCAGTGCATATGTATTTGCATAGAAAAGAAGGGGTGTATCCCGTGAGATAGAGTAATAGAGAATAGACAGCCCGGCAATTATCGAAACAGCGGCGAATGTTATTATTGTAAGCACTATCCTACGAGCTATCCTCTGGTACCATGGCTGCTTGGTGCTCTTGAAGTGTCTCTGTCCTTGATTTTGATCTTTTTCTTCCATTGGATTGTTCCCTCCTTTTCTTGTGCTATCAATTATCTGTTTCCTAATGTTCTCCTTTTATCGAAAAAACTCGGGGTAAATGATCTTACACCACAATAAGCCCTTCTACGTGGTTCGCTGGATAAATAACAACCACATTTGTCTCATACAATACACTTACTGTTTCATGATCTGTCATTGAAACTTCACCAATACCGCCACCAAGATACTTACTGTCAACTATCTTGTTCCCTACCTTCAATATTGCTTCCATGGATCTTGTTATCATGATATACCTCCTCATTTCAATGATTTATGGATTAGGTACATAAAGGAAAATGGCTCTTTTATAAGCTTCAGGCCCCAGCACCATGAACTCTCCAGTGTCAAGTGTCATCATAAATGTAGTAAACGTATCTGCGTTTTTGTAATGCTGGTTGGCTATTTCTTCCGCATTCTCTGTACTTGTCTTAGACTCATATGTTACTCCGTCTAATACTATTTTGACTTTCATGCTTTTATCCTCCTGTTATTATTAGAAAAACTCGGGAGTAAAATGCCTACAACTTATATTGGCTTAGCAGTTACCTTTATCTTAGTACAAACCTTATACTCTTCCACTCGCTTATAGGCAGTAACAAAGAACTCCGTATGCCCCTTACTGGTAAGCTCTGATATTTTTGATTCCAGGCTGTACCAGCCTTCACACGTGACATAGAACTGGCCTTCTCCGGAATTTCTAGGAGGTATTCTTATTTCATAATGATCAGCCTCTTCTATATCTAACCCCTCTAATTCTAACCGCTCAATCTTCTTCATTGGTACTGATTTAGGCGATCTACCTGGCGGTGCTTTAGGTGGTTTTCCCATGTCTTTTTCCTCCTGTCTATCGGTTATTGATGGCCTGTATATAGCTGTACATACTGGTGGCCCGAAGACATCCTTGACCCACTCTTTTATATTTTGCCACATGGTTCTGTCCTCCTTATTTATACTGGATGAAATGCTATAAGAGTAATTACAGTAGCTATAATTCCTATTACCATGACTAATAGAGATATCACGCCTATAGCCGAGACCCATCGTGGTGCTTTTCCGCCTTCAACTGTAAGCTCCCAGCCATCATTACCATAATCAAATTTGTCTTCTTTATCCCTATAGTAATCTAGTAGTAAGGTACTAATTATATACAAAATTACACCTACAATGAGTATGGCAAGTGTTACGAAAAGTAATGTGTTCATGATGTCTCCTCCTCTTCGTTATAGAAATATTGGATCCAGTCCTTGTGGTGCTCCACCACTATTTCTATCTTTAAAACCTTTTGTTTTAACCTCGTGACTTCTACCTTCAACTTGTCTATCTCCGTATGGTTAGTTGTATACAACAGAGCGCTAAGAAATATTACTATTGCAAAGCACAATGTTATCATTATTCTGTTTCGATTGTCCATTTTGTGTCCTCCTAACTCATCAACGTCATCAGTCTATAGTTTGTAAAAAGCATAACAGCACCATACCAGCCTATCAGAAACAGTAGTCCTCCAGTCATTATGGCATGTTCTACGTTTGTCTTCATGAGAAATATAAAGCCGACTAAGAGCGTGAGAAAAAAAGTCTTGGTCACAATTATCGCAGGCATAACACCAATTTTCCCCATCACTGCCGCCATAACAGGGTTTGCTTCTTCTGCACCGGCCTTTAAGAGAACCGTGGTAGAGTACCCATCATATATGTTCAGTAAAAGCAGGGCCCCAAACATTATGGCAATACCGGTTTTTGCATGAGTAACTATATACTTTTCCATATTATCCCTCCTCAGTCCTCACATATTATAAGCTTTAACTGTGTTATCAGACGATAGTAATCCTCCTCTGATGCGAACTCTAGTATAAGCTCATCCATTGCATTGTGCAGTTCTAATTTGCCTGGTATTAGAGTTACATACGATAGAGCTCCATCGTCTATATGAGCTTTTTCTAAGGCTTTTTTAACAGTCGCCCAAGGGCCTGGCCCAGTGCTGTAAGCATTTAGTTCATAATTGCTCAGAGCTGACTCGTCCAACCATTCTATGGATCTCAAAGCCTTACCAATCTTATGAGAGGGATCCATTAAATCAGTTATAAGAGTAGTATGAACCGCTATTCTAGTAAAGGCTTTTCCGAGTTTGTTTAGATAAGCCTCTGCTATGTATTTGCATTGTTTTATACTGTTTTCTTCCATAGTGGCCTCCTCATTTCAATGGTTTATCCTCTTGTTTCCCATTCGGGATCCGTACACACAGACACGTGGCAAGAGCAGTCGTCTTCGTCTACTGCCTCAGAAGTACATATACCATCAGCGTTGTAATTGCAATTATTTGCTATATTACGCTCCCATACAAAGGACTCAAGAGCTTCCAGCCGTTGTTCTAATAGATCACAGTTATCACACATGACGTATCCTCCTAAAATATATTACATTCAGGACTATGGTCTGGGTCTGCATATCCTCTATTCTTTCCAAATTCACCTTTTAATTCGTCCTGTTTTACAGCCAAGAATTCCCAATTATAGGCTGTACTGGGCCTCTCTGCTACTGTGATATAGTGAGTCTTTTCTCCCGCCGAAGTGCCTTCTTTTACATCAATAACTCTACAGAGACCCCCATGAAAGTCATCTACACCATGGCCAAGATATCCTACGGTGGGCACATAGATATCATCACCTATGTTAGGTAATAGTTTCACATATTTTTTCATGACATTATCCTCCTTATTTTGGCGGTTTATGGAAATGATTAACAAATGACGGGCATCCGATGCCCTCTTTTTTACGATACTTGCCCACCACCTTTTCTGGCTCTTTACAGGAAATACTGGGCCGAGTAGGGATAAATTCTATAGCCCCTACAGATTTGTCACATATAACACAACAAATTTCTTTACAGCTAGTTGGGCATGTTCTACCAAATCTCGAAAATTTTCTCTTTGCCATAGAGTGCCTCCTTATTTCAATGGGTTAGTGTCGAAATTCTCGGCGGGTAAAGAATGATGCCTACTCAGCCTACTCTATAAGGAGAATCGTCCACAGCCCGAATTTAAGGTAGTTCCATAGATCATACTTCTGCATCGATTCCTGGAACTTGCTTATATCCATGTCCGTAATGAGTGGCATGTTATACATCACCGGATCTGCTTCTTCGGCAGAATAAGTCGCATCTGTCTTGGATACCACTATTCCTACGTATATACAGTCACCTTCCCCAGCTCTGCCGGATGTCGGATAGCCGGCGATGATTAAATTATAATCTTTATCCACTTCAATACCAAGGCCCTTCTTGATGCTGATAGTTTGAACTTTATGAAACATATCTCTACCGCATTTTGGGCAGAATTTAGCATCCTCAGATAGCGGCCCGCTTTTGGGCATGCATATACACTTATTTATGATATTTACATGCTCATCTATTATTTTATCCATCGGTACTTGTAGACCGTATATTGTCACTGCTCTCTTAGTTAGTCCCATATTATGTACCTCCCTACTTTATCAAAAAACATAATATGTCCTCCTTATTTTAATCTATTTATTAGCCGAGGTGCCGCTTAACCAGACCAATGATTGCCTGGCCGGCATCTGTAGGTTCATATCCCTTGCCTTTACATATACTACAAACACCGTCCTCCCATAAACTCTCATTGTGCTCTCTTAAATTTACTCCTCTACAGTTCCAGCATATTTTATCAAGAGCTATTTCGTTATTTAATAATACGATTGTAATTGGCTGTTTCATATTATTCCCTCCTTACCCCCACATTTTACTACCTAAGTCTTTTAGGCGTGAACTTAAACCCTATACATCCCATATCATTAAGGGCTCTTTTGATCTTATCCGCATTCTTTCTGTGCTTTTGCACAACATCTTCAATACCATGCCTTTCGTAGTGCCCTGGCGAATATTCTTTGGCATATCCTAATGCCCACTCTATTGCTTTGGCTTCTTTTGTAAATATCTCTGTTCGTATTGTACTTATTTTTCCGGTACCCATTGGACCTCCAAGACCAGAGAGATCCTGTGCTTTTACTTCTATTAATTTCATATTAATTCTCCTTATTTCAATATGTTATACTATACTATATTATTAAATGTGGATGCTTATGAGGGTGATCAGGTACTTCTATCAATACGATAAACTCTGAACAGCCTTCAGCTAAGCCTGGTAAATGCCTAATGCTCCTCATGTGTCTGACTTCATCCCATATATCATCTAGATCTTTCTTTTTAGTTTGATACTCCCCGCTGCTGTAATACTTACCGCCTGATTTAAAGTACGTTAGTTTTACATTGTATCCAGTGGTTACCTGTTCTTTCTCATAGTCATCCATCATACACTCAAGAATACTAAAGGCCCCGGCCTCTGGTCTATCACGTAACATTTGGTAGGTTGACATAATATTCTTACATAGGTTATTACCATCGTCTGCCTTCTTACATATATCTGCGCCGTGAGGTTTAATACGCTCTACTAACGCATCCATTTCTGCTTGTAAAAGAGCCATGTCATTTCCTCCTTATTTTCCATAAATATTACGAGCCATATCAAATACATCACACCGGACTACCGGAGTTGATGGATCAAGGGCAATCATGTTGCCATTGAAGCATACACCGTAGACTTTACCAGTGTCCAACTTATAATACTCAAAATTTGCTATTCTAAGATACACATATGTTCCTGTTGGTTTGCGGAAGTAGCCTGCCCAGGTAGGTATGTCTACAACTGGTATTGTATCCATGTTATTCTCTCCTATTTCAATAGGTTGCAAGAATTTTCGCGGGTAAAGAATAATGCTCGGGTTCTTCTTTATCCATCATGATGGGCATATGATACAAGCTTGACACCCTCTGTACCAGTGTATTCATTGACTAGATCATATACTTTTGCCAGATACCATTCACAATAATAAAGGTTATCTACGTAGTCCGTTCTCACCAGCTTGACAACAGCGTCTTCGCCCAAGAATAGCTCGTTGCATCTACAATTCTCGTGCACATGCCCTGGTTTCGAGGGCCACACAGCTTCCAGTGTCAACGGTAAAATGTGTTGACGAGCCTCCTCTGGTGATTCTGCTGCTACCAGTATCATACCCTCGTGGTACAGGCTGTTCTCGTGTACTTTAAATACAAATAGTTTCATGATGTTCTCCTTTATTCAATAGTTTGTAGAAGAAGCTCGGGGTAAAGAATGATGCCTATTCTATAGTTCGAATACCCACCGATCTTTACTCCCTGTTCTCTTTTCAGGTCATCCATAACATATACTTTAGCAGTCCTTATACGTCTTAGATGGTAGCAGGTAGCTACATATTTCATACGACACAACCGCTTTTGTAAGTTGGCATGCTCATTTCCTGCAGTAGAGCATAGGCCCAGCTTACATCCCAAGCATTTGACTGTACATCCAGTATCACTGATATACTGGCACCCGGAGCAGCATGGATGGCTGTTTACGCATATGATTTGTCCTGTATCTGCTGCATGTATTTTACATGGATTTATACGCTTGATTGCGGTACCAGCTAGTAAGTACAAGAAATCATAGACAAATGATCGATAGATGATGTTCATATCATCCTCCCCATTTCAGTAGGTTATTAGTATCGCCTACCAGCGATAACTATATTTTTGATGTTGGGATCCTTCTTGCATTTCTCTATCCACTCATCGAACTCTCTTCGTTCTCTTCTAGACTTCTTGAAAGAACCTCCATTCCAGCGATCAAGTCGCACAAACCACTCTGATAGAATGTCCAATAGCCAACTCATGGTACATACCTCCTTTTGTTAGGAAATCTCGGCGGGTAGAGAATGATGCTTTGCGAGCTACTCAACAATCCCAATCATTCCCACAATAGTGATTAAGCCAGTACTCCCGTATCACTTTGTTTGGATTTTCACGTCCCCTATACTCATAGTAACCAGTATCGCTTCTGTCACATCCCTCTGGATCAATGATTGGATGCCCGTCTGGACAAGCAAAATAGTCATGTTTATGAGGTATCTCAACCTCTTTCTTAAATATAAATAGACCAGTCTTTTTCTTAGTTGTCCACTCTTTGGTCTTTAATATCAGGTTCTTGCCACATTCTGGACATATACCGGCATTTAGTGGTACTACGAATCTGTTTAACGCTTCTTTTCTCTCTCGGAGTATTTCCTCGGCTTTTTCCAACGCATTCTGTTTGTCCATTGTTTATCTCCTTTTCGAAAATTTTGGCGGATAAAGAATGATGCTCCGCAAGCTACTCATTTCAACCTATACTTACACACAAGGACATGTTTGTGGAACATTATTTCCACATATAGGACATGTAGAGGTATCTTGTTCTTGTGGCGTAATATTATCTACATCAGTATCAAAAGTAATAACAACAGAGGGCATATTGTATCCTTTTTCCTTAACGGCAAGTATTAATCCATCAATCTTTTCAGGTATACGATACTGTGTATTGAGATGTTTAAATATAGCTTCACATACATCAGCCGGTGTTAGAGTGAGTGTGGACTTTTCATTATTGCCTTTTAGTTCCATGTTATTTCCTCCTGCTTTCAGTGAGTTATGCCAAAAATCTCGGCGAGTGAAGAATGACGCTCATTTAATCACTACCGTGCCCAAATGATCCTGGTAGAGCCTTCCCTTCATCAGCCTCAAACTCAAACATATAAGAAGTATCATATTGTACACGCCATAGTGAAGAATTCTTGCCTTTCCTAGTATCACAATAAGTAATAATGACTTTACCACAATTGCTCAGCTCTTCTATCTGTTTAGTAGTAATGCCCTCGATCTGGAATGTCAAATGAAACTCTATAACTGAGTCACAGTCTTCCAAATCTGAAAATGTGAGCGCTGGGCTCATAGTTATCTTTCTAACGATGACTGCATCTTCTGTTTCTTCGATTATATCCAGCAGGCCAGGATGTATTATCTTTTCCAACTTTTTAATAGCCTCGTCCTTAATACTTACTAAGTTCTCGAATAGTTTGAGCGTATTCATGTTATTATCTCCTATATTCAATAAGTTATGCCGGAAATCTCGGCGGGTAAATAATACTTATTCGCCTACCCCTCAGCGGCTATGATATTAGGCTCCCTGTGATGAGTAAAAATGCATTTAGGGCCACAATATCTATAATCGTCCCCTTTAAGATGGCCAAACTTTACATATAGAAGGTCTGCACATTTAGGACAAACCTTCTCGTCAATACACATTTTAAATTGCTCTTGATCATGTTCAATCTGCTCTTTTTTGCGTATACTCATCTTTGCCTTTTTAATGGCTTTTTGTATAGGCTTCATGATATTTTCTCCTGCTTTCAATAGGTTATGCCGGAAATCCCGGCGGATAAAGAATGATGCCTGTTATATTACTTAGTTCGCTTCTTTATACTCTTTACTCTTTGAAATTCCCTTATATCAGATATAACTACACGCATAACAATATCAAGCTGTCTAGTATGCCCTTTACTGGGAAATGATGGAGTAGGAGTAATATACCGAAATCGCCTATCTGAGACACTGACAGCTGCTGTAGAGATATAACCACGCTGTTCTAATGATTTACGCATAGATACACCATACTGAGTAAGTTGACCTTCAGTAGGTTTATCAGCCCAATAACGGCTGCTTATGAAGGCTCGTATAACATCAACCATACTAGGATTACGTCTTTTACCTTTGGCTTTACTAATGTATATAATGGCGAAGGGTACAAATTCTACCATAATAGAACGGCCGTGTTTAGATAGAGAACAAGATATCTTGATCCTTGTTTCTATGGTATGTTGTTGGCCGGTTCTACTCTTACGTATCTTGTTTTTACTTGCTGTACTGAGTTTATGGCCTGTAGGTCTTCCTCTTCTATTTTTCATACTGTCCTCCTTATTTCAATAGGTTATTTTTCTAATATAACACTTCACAAGAAGTAGCAAAAGCACATTTGATACAGTGGTGCTTGGAATATTGATCGAATGTTCCGTAAATTTCTTCGTTTAGCCCTTCATTTCCACATGCTGGGCAGATATCTTCTTGCAGACATTCTATATAGTTGGGATTATTTTGTGCCTTTTCAACTGCCCACTGGCTAACAATCAGCATTGGGTTAGTGAGTGTTATTGGCGCTTCCTGCGATTGCCTGATCTTATGCATGATATATAATACTACTATACCTATGAGCAGTACAATATATACTATATAATCCATAACTGCCTCCTTTTATTGAGGAAAATCTCGGCGGGTAAAGAACAGGGACAAACACTCATACTACACAGATTCCTAGCTCTAAGGCATCTGCCAACCATTTCCTCAAGTCATATGTATCGCCTATCCAGTTCATTACCTTTTCTCTTCCTTCCGGAATGAGTTCGTATTTTTCTCCCACCCAAGAGCCGTAATCGTATCCATCAGTGAAGATCAGGTAGGTATGACCATCTTTGTCAATCAGTATTCCCTGTTCTCCCGTTGTGTCAGAGGCTTCGTGCCCAATAACATAAACACCTGGAAATATCTCCTCTGCCCACTCTTTCTTTGTTTGGTTTTCCATGATATTTCTCCCTGCTTTCAATGAGTTATGCCGGAAATCCCGGCGGGTAAAGGTCATACGAGACTATACTGCACAATTAAGACGTATTTTACAACTCCAACTACACCAACTAGAGCTACTATTTAATTGTTTAGGTCAGTGAACTATTCTGTTAGGATCTGGCACTTCGTACTCTAGCTTAAACAAATAACTGCATTGTAAGCCTTTTGCTAGAGCCCTGTCTACCCCTGGCCGGAAATATTTAAATATCTCGAATTGCTCTTTTTTATCTGTTACACCAAGTAGTTCGAGTAGTGGGAGTATGTAGTCTGTAAATAGATCCATTGATATGAGACCACGGCTGTCTTCGTCTATAAGACCAGATAGTCTTGAATTGTCCTCGATGTTTTCCCATTTCTCTGGCATGATGTGCCCTCCTTTTATTTGTGATATTTATTGGTAAATTCTACAGGTTATGTCCTTATTTACCCCTTGTTTTCTCTCTATATGTATACTATTAGTCCATGATTACCTCCTATTCGCTCTATCTATGGGCAGTATAACTATATGTATTCTATACTATTCTGCTCTTTTACTATATGTATTTATATTATGTATATCTATCTATCATACCTTTGCGGGCAGCCGATCGACCACACGCACCACTTCGATCCTTTTTTTCTATTTTTTGATCCAGATTTTTTTTGTCCATACGATAGGTGATTAGTTGTAATCGATATACTCTTAGTGCGTTATAGACTCTTCGATCAGTAATTTCCATAGTCCGATCCTCCTATATTATATATATATTATATATACATACACACATATTGAAGAACAAGCAGCAGTAGCATATCTACTCTCAGTATATGACGCATATATTAATAGTATACTAGCTGTAATACTCAATAATAATAACATGTTGTCCTCCTTAATATATATATAATATACATATAGTATGAAAACAAAACAAATCGGGTACTTATAACAATATAACAACACACATTATAGCCACTATACCAAAGCAAATAGAAGCCCCAAAGTATTTGTTTCTGAATTGCTCATCCTTCATTTCTGCCTTTACACTACAGATAAGGCTTATAATAGCAGATAGAAATCCTACTATAATATATGTAACCATAGTATTCCTCCTTTATAGTATAGATATCAGTACTATAGTACATATTATAGTTATTAAACTAGCGAAAACAATGAGTGCAAGGCGTGCGTCTTTGTCAACATTATTCTGTATGTCTATTTTATAG
>SDBV01010945.1_pt1 | contig 11834 bp, 19 predicted proteins | sample 2277081 | NCBI WGS metagenome assembly SDBV01 (sample SAMN10402039, study PRJNA504765) | marine sediment metagenome | isolation source: marine sediment core GS10_PC15, 223 cmbsf | place: Arctic Ocean: Southern Knipovich Ridge | collected 2010
GAATGTGGCCTAATTGATATTATTGATGATATTAATTTGTTGAGAAGTTTAAAATCTGTTATGAGAGAATATAGGATTGATAAGAATGGGAAAAAACACCTAATTATTTGGGGAAAGAATACTCACTTAGCAGAAGCATTTGTAAGGGCTTGTTGGTGTATAAAAGAAAAGGGATTAAACCTATACATCTACTAAAGAAAATTCAGACGTTAGCACTCCCTGAGATTTTCAAATTAAGCTATCATTAGAGGAGGGAGGAAGTCTAAGGGTTGCTGAGTGGTATATTAGACAACTCTAAGTTAGTAATGTTTATATATTAGTTAGTTTAAGTTAAGAACATGGCAGCCGATACAGGAATATTTTGCACAACAGAAGAAGTAGTGTGGAAAGCAGGATTAGGAGCAAATACCGCAGTAGCAACAGCAGCCCCTATAAACAATTTTGTAACCCAGGCAGAAAGCACAATAAATGCACTAATTAGGTATAATTTCTCAGACGCATACGGAGCATTAAATACAGATGTAAAGGGAATTTTAAAGGAAGTGGCCAGCAACTTAGCAGCTATTTATGTGATCCAATATGATTTAAGCGGATATACAAGCAGGATAGAGGCAGAGGACATGATAAACGTCTTAAGAGACGCAGCACTTAGGGGATTAAGTCTTTTAAGGGACAAGAAAACACAAGACTTTATAACAGGAGCATAATGATAACAAACAGAGAAGAAACAACTCATAATTTTGATTTAAGTACAACTGATACTCAAGACGCAAGCTCAACAACTTCTATAGATACTACAAATGAAAGATTGAGAATGAACGCAGAGACAAACAAGCTAAGGGCATATATGGGAATGTTTTTGTCAAATGAAGTAACTATTAAAAATCCTAATTGGGACACTTTCAGACCAAACACAACCAACTCTTTTAGATTAGACGCAGGATTATCAGAGGATTTTGCCGATTTTGATTTAATTAGTGAAGAAGACTCAAAAACAACAGCATACGTAGATACAACCGAAATAAGAATGACCTCAGAGACAGACAGACTAAGGGCTTATAATTCTATGTATTTAAGCAATACAAAACAAATCGATAAAGGAAAAGAGATAATATCTATAAAAATAGACGGTACAGAAACAAAGTTCGGCAATGATGTGATTAAATACTTCTTTAGCGAGGACGGGAAGACGTGGAAAGAGACAGAATTAGGAGCTAACATATATCCGAGAATAAGCGGAAAAGATGTAAAAGTGATGATTGTGTTTTCTGGGAGCGGAGCTAACGGAACATTCCTAACAGACCCAACCATAACAACAACAAAGAAAACAATATGGGGTAAGGATTCAGTTAACTATTTTATTGGTAGTGAAGATAAAAAAACATGGGAAAAGATGGAATTAGGAAAAGAAAAGACATTCAAATTAACAGAAGAACCAATAGAATCATCAGACAACTTTAATTTAATTACTGAAGAAGATAGTTCATCTACAGCATATTTAGATACAGGAGAGATTAGAATGACGTCGGAAACAGATAAATTGAAAGCATACAACACAATGTATTTAAGTAATGTTTATGATATTGAAGGAACAGATGAAATCATATCTCTAAAGATAAATGGACCAGAAACAAAATGGGGTAAAGATATTATAAAATACTATTTTAGTGAAGATGGAACTACATGGCACGAAACAGGATTAGGAACTAATTTTGCAAACAAAGTAACAGGAAGAAGTTTTAAGGTAAGGATAATATTTGCAGGGAGCGGAGGAAAACAAACCTATATTACAAACCCAATAATAACATCAATACAAACAACCCAAAGAACCCCAAGCGAGAATCTTTTAGTAAGAATTATATTGACGGGGAGCGGAGGAATTGACACATATTTAACAGATTTATCAGTAACATCAATAGCTAATTATTATCACACCGTAAAGAAAGGTGGAGGAAGCACAATAGAGCATGATTTCGTAAAGTACCCAGAATTGACAAATACACAAATAAACAAATGGCGGTACAACTCCCCACACAAACAGATAACTGAAAGTTTTTATGCAAAGGTAGTCAAAGTTACAGACGGAGATACTATCAGAGTTAAAGCAGAGTTCAGAGACTTTGATTTTCCAATAAGGTTTTTAGACATAGATTCTCTTGAAATGAATGAAGGTGGAGAAGAAGCAAAGGCATGGGTAACAGACAGATTGTTAAATGAAGAAGTTCAAATTTTAATAGATTCAAAATTGAGAGTGGATAAATGGGGAAGATTATTAGGAAAAGTATTTCATAGAGGAATGGTAACAGGAGAAGAAATGTTACATTTAGGATTAGCAGTACCTTTTGGAAGAAGGCAAGAGGGAGAAATACCAAACTTTAAAGGAGAGCTACACAGATGGCATTAGAAGTAAGTGATGGATTGTTTGGAGACAGAAACCCTTTAATAGATGAAGGAGAAAGAGCTTATGATTTATCAAGACCACAAAGACACAAAAGAATTGTAATGCCTGGGTGGGCTGTAGTTGGTTCAGCAACATTTACAGCAGGAGGATTGCAAAATTACAAAAGAGAACAAGGTTTTGCAACAACATTCCATTTAATGAATGAGTCAGGAGCAAGTAGAAATAGTACAGTAGTAATAGAAAATCTAACTACAGGAGAAACTTTAGTAAGTGGTAATGTAGACTTAGCTGATGGAGCTTTCACTAATCAAGCTTTTAGTTGGTCATTAGAAAAAATAAGACCAGGAGATAGTGTAAAATTTACATTAGGAAATGAAGGAATAGGAACCGCAAATTCAAATGGTACTTATATCTGGAATTGTACAGGTACTAACTTTGTACCGATACTTCCTGCTACACAGACTCATTCCTATATTACACCCAGCGGAATTTTTAACCCACAGGTTAATGGTGTTACTTCATATGCTCATGTTTCATTACCTCATAGTGCAATAGTAACTGCGGCAATAGTTTGGGGTGTTGGAGCAGGTGAAACTTGGGATTTAAGAAGAGTAAAACTATCAGATGTTACCAATTTAAGCATGGCAACCGCAGACCTTAATTCAGAAGATACATCAATATCAAATGCAACAATAGATAATGTAAATTATGCATATTTTTTAGTTACTTCAAGTTTAGATAGTGCTGACCAAATCAATGGAGCAAGAATAACTTATACTTTAGCAGATAAACATAATTCAACAGCAGGATATTATGAATTTGAATTAAATGGTTTCTTTAAGTCAGATGGAGAATCTTCAAATGAATAAACTAAATATTAAATGGAAACCAACAGGAACAAGTGAATGTACTGTAGTTGAAGAATTAGGAACTAAAGAACAAGAAGCAGAAAAATATAGATTAAAGAAGTTGGAGGTAAAACCTTAGATTTTTATTTACGCTCCCAAGTATCGCTATAAAAATACGATATAGCTATCATTAGAGGAGGAGGAGTATGGCAGAGACAGATATAGGGCAGGCAAAGGAAGCAGACGTTAGGAGTGTTATAGTAGATTATTCGGTAGATTCTCAGGAGACAGACGGAGCTACAGGTACAAAAGAAACAACATATCAGAATACCAAATGGACTTCGTGGTTAGGATATTATAATACTATTCCTGAATTAAAGATAGCAGTAGATACAAAAGCGGATTGGGTAGTAGGTAATGGTTTTACAACAGATGAAATAACACAATTACTTTTAGGAACTATTAAAGGGCATGGCAAAGATTCTTTTAATACAATCTTAGAGAATATGGAAAGGACTTCTTATATAGGTGAAGACGCTTATGCAGAAATCATAAGAGATGATAAAGGAGTGTTAGCAAACCTAAAGCCATTAGACCCGAGTTCTATTATAGTTGTAGCAAATAAGAAAGGAAGGATAATTAGATATGAACAAACCACTAAAATAGATAAACCAAACAAGAAATTCAAGCCAGAGCAGATATTTGTTTTAAGCCATAATAGATTAGCAGATTCTATACATGGAACAAGTATAATTCCAGCATTAGAACCTATCATCTTAGCAAGGAATGAAGCCATATCAGATTGGAAAAGAGTATTGCATAGGAACGTAGATCCTTTATTTATATTTCATTTAGATACTGATGACCCAGCTAAGATTGCAGAGTTCAAAACAAAGATGGACAAGGCAAGAAAAGACGGAGAGAATATGTATGTCCCAAAGGGAGCAGTAGTCCCAGAGTTAGTAAGTGCAGCACAAAACGCAGGACAGAATCCGTTAGCATGGATTGAGAATTTAAATAATTATTTCTTTCAGGCAGTAGGAGTACCACAAATTATGGTAGGTAATGCAAAAGCTTTTACAGACGCAAGCGGTAAGATAGTCTATCTGGCATTTGAACAAAGAATAAAGGGAAGGCAATTATATGTAGAAGAACAGATATTAAACCAACTTAATATTGAGATTCAATTAACATTTCCAGCGTCATTACAGAATGAATTAATAAGTGATACGTCTAAGGAGGGAGAACTAACAGCAGCACAACCTAATGATATGACAGCAGAGTTAGAGGGTAAAAAATAATGGTATTAAGAATTTGTAAGATACAAGCAACCACCCGTTGCAGAGTTGTATATCAGGGCAAACCAAAGACACCAGGAAAACCAAGAACACCACAAACAGTAACTTGTCCAACGTGCAAAAGGGTTATTGAGGAAAAAGGATTAACAGTTTGGAAATATAGGGAAATGAAAAGAATAGGATTAAACGACGAGGAAATTGATAAGGCAGCAAAGAGAATGGCTAAAGAGTTCAACAAACGTATACAAATTGATAAGATAACAGAGAGGGAGAAAAAAGGATAATGGTAACTATAGAAGAATTTGTAAAAGCAGGAGGAAAGCGTCCTGGTGAAAAAGGAGTTACTATGGAGTCTCTTAAAAAAGATATTGCAAGAGTTAAAAGAAGTAGAAAGAAAGCAGTAGTAACTACACCACCACAACCAACACCAGCTCCAGGAACAAGACAGATAGCAGCAGTAGAACAAGCCAGAGCAACATTTAGAGATGAGCCAACAGCTCCTTATGGAGAACAAGGTATAAAACAAACTCATGCACAGATACCTTTAGGAGCAACAGATGTAAGAACAGACCCAGATGGTGTAATAAGTTATAGAGGAACAGATAATTTAGTGCATATTATTGACCCAACAGGAAACGAATATGTAGAACCAACAGGAGTAACTGAACCGATAGTAGCAGATGATTTTATGATGTTAATGCCAGGAGGACTACTCAAGAAATATGTTGGAGGAAAAGCATTATACACAAGTGCAGCAATAGTAGAAGCAAATATAGGACGAATAACTTTAAAAGGAGGAATACCAAAAGTATTGCAAATAAATACAAAGAACATAAAATTAGGAAAAGAATATTTAAAGAAATTCTTTGGTAAGAAAGCAATGTATGTTTATGGGGCTTGGGCAAGTGCAGTATTCTTAGGAAAGTGGGGACAGGCAGAATCAGCAGAAGCAATAGCTATCCCTATGAGAGACGCAATAAACCAGGCAAAGTTCACAGGAGATTGGAGTATAGTTGATTATGGATTGGAAGCAGCAAACGAAATCACTGATTTAAATATATGGGAGAAGATTGGATTATGGAGTCCAATAAGTCCATTGATTGGTATTGCAAATAAAATAAAAGGAGTTAAAGCTGGTGTAACAATATTAAATAAGATTGCTGATAATGAAAAGGTAAGACAAGAGACAGGACAGACAGAGGCAGAGTATTGGGAACAAAGAGATAAAGACCAAGCAGCACAGGATAAAGCATCTGTTGATTATTATAATGAACAAAGAAAACTACAAGTTAAATGGGAGAATGAAGCTTATACAGCGTCGAGGAAAGCACAGAGAACAGAAGACAGAAAGTTTTATGAGAAACAAGCAAAGTTTTGGGCAGAGCAAAGGGAATTAGAAAGGGAAAGAGAAGCAGAAGATAGGATTGCAATAGCAGAGTTTTGGATAGCATACAGAAAACAAATGCAAAGACTTTATGAGGACTCAAGACCAAGCAACTTAAAGTTCGGGTTATTATAATGATAGAATGGTTTATATTTATATTTATATTTATTGGATTAAGTGAATTATGGAGGTGAAAGATGAAAGAAGAACCAAAGGAAGAAAAGAAAGAAACAGAAACACCAGAAGAACAAAAAGTAGATGAACCAATAGTTAAGACAGATGATTTAGTTAAGAGAGCAGAGGAAGCAGCTGAAAGATTAGAAACAGCTAACAAAGTAATGAAAGAACTATTGGAAAAGAATGAAGCATTGAAAGTAGAGAAAACTTTGGGAGGAGAAACAGAAGCTGGTGAAGAACCAAAGAAACCCGACAAAGAAAAGATAGCAAGAGAATCAGCACAGAAATTAGTTGAAGGAACAGGAATGAACTTATACGATTAACTTATCCTTTCGCCTTCCCAAGTATCAGGCAAGGATAAGGAAAATATATAGCTATCATTAGAGGAGAGAGGGGAGTAAAGGGCAAAGTTTATATAGTGGTGTATTAAAGTTCTATACATGGAGGATTAATATGGCAAATGAAGCGATTATAATTGAATTATTTGATGGTGGTAGGCCAATAAGATACACGGTAACTAACGCCACAGCAGTACCAAAAGGAACTATAATGAAGCTCACAGACCCAAGATCTATGGCAGCTTGTGATTCATCAGCAGTACCAATAGCGGGAATAGCAGCAGCAGAGAAAGTGGCAAGCGACGGAGCAACTTCTTTAGCAGTTTACACAGATGGTATATTTGGTTTGAAGTGTGTAGCTGGAAGTGGAAGTGCGGTCTTAGGAGAATTTGTAAGATTCGGTACAGCAAATGCAGTAGCAAATAACGAAATAACAGTATCAGAAACTTTAGATATTGAAACAGGTAAAGCAATAGGAAGGGCATTGGAAGAAGGATCAGCAGGAGAAACAATTAGTGTAAGGGTGAAGTTATAAAATGGTAGCAGATACAGTCGGAGAGGCAGATTTAAGAGCAGAAAACGTCAGCAGAGTTATCCAGCAAATTGCTATGAAAGCATACAAACTAAAACCTTTATGTAATATCCAAAGCTCAAGTGCATGGAAGGAATCATTCTATCAAGAGGGCAAGACTACACTAACAGGTTATTCAACAGCAAGTCCTGTAAAGGGAATACCAAGATTAGCTAACTTTCCTTATGGAGAAGCAGAGTGGAAGTTAGTAGAGTCATGGCAATCTAAATATGGAATGGAAGGGGTTATTTCTTATGAAGATGAAAGGACTAACAACGTACCTGTAATAGCAAGAACCTTAAAGAGAGTAGCAGAAGCAGTTACTAATTCCGTTGATATAGAGATAGAATCAGGAATTAGAAACGGAACAGGAATCAATACTTTTGCAATAACAGGAGGATATGAATGGGACTCAGCAACGGTTAATAACAGAGACCCTGTTAAGGATATCCTAAACGCAATTCAGTATTTAAGGGCAGACAACTATGACGCTTTAGCAGGAAATGGTTATTTAGTAATAAATGGTACAGACTACACTAACATAATAAGCAACCAAAAGGTACTACACAACCCAACATTCAAATCAGATATTACTTCTAATGGTGGAGTAGGACAACTATGTGGATTAAAGATAGTTGTAACAGAAAGCGTAACAGCAGAATACGCATATGTATTGATAGCCAAAGAGTTCGGAACATGGCAGGCAGCTAAACCTTTAACAGTAGTTACAATAGATGACCCAGGAGTTAAGAAAAAGATTAGAGCATGGGAAATAGGAGTATTACAAGTAACAAACCCAGAAGCAATTTGTGCAATAACCAACACAAGGATTTAAAATGGCAAGCGGAGATGAACCAAGAAGTCAAGTAATAATTCCATCAGTAGATGAAACTCAAAGGGATTTAATGGTTGCAGATATCGGAACTATTATTTATAATGTTGATACTCTTTCGCTAAATATTTGTACAGCAAAGGTAGCAGGATCAACAAGCTGGTTAAAAGCAGCAACAGCAGGTGTATAATGGGAGTAGGAGATTTAACCGTAACAATCGTAGGAAGTTATGCAACTTTAGTAGCAGCAGTTTCAGCAATGGACTCAGGGAATGACGCATTAGTAACAGATCAACACTATTTAATTATAGACCCAGCAGTAGGAGTAGACAGGTTTCATGTTATAAAGTACGCAAGAACATCAGCATAAGAATAAGAAATTGGAGGTTAGAAATGGAAAGAGAAATAGAAGTAAAGATTAGAACTAAGAAAGGAAGAATAATAACCTTAACTAATTCTAAGAAAACAGATAGGCATATATGCGGTATTGATAAGTTCGGAGTGTTTACTATTGTACCTATTGAAGACATAGATTCTATGATGGGTGATAAGAATGATTAATTTTGAAACATTCGAACCACCACATACAGTAACACCAGGAAACATAATATATTGGAGTAATAGCTTAAGAGATCTACAAGGAGTTACAGAAGGAACAGCAATTAAAACAAAAGCCCTAAGATTTTTAAAGGAAGATTTAGTACAATATGATAGAAACATTAAGAAGTTCTTAGTAAACCCAATAATAGGATATAACAAGACAACATACACAGTAAACAACAGAGGTGATAACCATTGGCAATGTAATTGTCAGTTCTACAACAAAGTCAGCTATAAATGGGAACACCCTATTTGCTCACATATACAAGCAGTTAAGCTATGGTTAGAAATAAACAGGTGGAACTCATGAGACAACCCTTAGTTGCAACCCGTAGTATAGAGAAACAGGTCAAAATAACTAAAATACTAAAGTGTTTAGACAACTATCCAGAAGGCACAACACCTAAATTAATTGCACTTTATACGAGGATAAACCATAATACTGTTAAGGCAATGATACAAGATATTAAAGGAGTCAAAAAGATAATGAGAGGACTCTACAAAGTTGCTGAAAGGGGGGACGGTAGCAAACTCAAAGCCAATGAAGAACTAACCGATTGGAACTTCCATAATTGCATTTTGTCGTGTCAATTAAAGATATTTCCACCAACATATATCAAGACAACTAATAGTTGCTCACTCATCAACTTAGAGTTTACAATAAGCAAAACGGGGAACGCTACTATGAGGATTTCGGCTGATAACCCTTTAAACGTGTCCTCTATCGCTGTAGTCTATGAATACTTCTCCGAATTGATAAAGCACTACTCAACAGACGATATATCACAAAAGGACGTCTATTTAAGCTCTATTGAGTTTAACAAGGACTATTTAAACGTTAGATTAGATGGAGTTAAGTGTATTACGATTGACAATTTAATTGAACAATTTAAAGTATATCAAAAACAAAGTGGATTACGGATTGAACACAAAACAAAGGCAAAGTTCACAGTAGAGAATATTATTGATATGTTGCAAAACAATCCGAATAGTTTAGAGATTAACATGAAATTAAGCGAACAAAGAGAAGCATTAGAAAGGTTAACAACAAAGACACATAACAATACAGACTTATTATTGAAGCTAATACAACAACTAAAGGAAGAAAGATGACAATATACAAGTTAGAAAGAGTGTTATGGTTAATACAAAAGAGATTCCCTAATGAAAAGAAGATTACTAACAACGAATTACGCAAAGCAATCATGATAGAGTGTGGCACAGACCCGTTAACATATAGAAACAATAGAAAGGCCTTAATCATCTTAGGTTGGATTAAAACATACAAAAAGAAACACATATTGATAACAAACAAACACATAACAGGGTAATATGATAATACACAGATTTATAGGCCTTAAGTTGTATAGAATGGTTTATGTAGGCCTTAACACCCTTTATTGGCCTAAAAGACTCTTAAATGGCCTTAGAATGACAAATAATCATCAATCAATCAATCATGGCCAAAGAGATGATGAGGCCTATGGCCGATAAGATGAAGATGATGATGACGTTGGCCCTTATATCCCCCACTCCACCATTGATTAGGCCTGTCACAGGCCTTATTCCCACCCACCAGCAGCTCGCTACGCTCGCTGCGGCGAGCAAGTGATACCGTTTATAACATAGCGAGTCTTAAGTTTATTAGTGTGTGTGTGGGTGTAGGCCATCAGAGATTTTTTATCAAGAATATGGAGGTGAACAATGAAAGACGAAAAAGAACCAGAAAAGTTTGAATATGTCAAAGAAGAAGATTGGAAAACAGCGTTGAAACAATGCGAAGCTGAAAGAAAAAACATAGAAATCAGCAGAGTAATAAATGACGCAGCTATGGACATAATCAAGGCAAAACTAAATAAATTGTAGGAGGCAAAGATGAATGAATTAGAACTATTCGCCTTAAAAAAGGCAGAACAGGTTGAAATACTGAAAGGATTAGGAATAAAAAAAATCCCAAGATACGAGAAAGACAGGGTTAATCTAATCTTAGCAAAACAAAAACAAACAAAAAAACCTGTAGTTAACATAAACCTATCATTAAGCAGATGAAGTGGAAATGGGACGAATGGCAAAAGCAAGTAATTGAACACTTAGGTAATCTAACTGTTCGTTGTGGTAGGCAGACAGGCAAATCTACAGCTGTAGCAAAGAGGAGAGCCAGGCAGATGCTGAAATATGTAGGCAGTATTAGTCTTGTTATAGCTCCAGCAGAAAGACAATCATCAGGATTGTTTGAGAAAACATTGGGTTGGTTAGAGATAAAGAATCTTAAAGTTTTGAAAAATGCCCCAGAGTTCAAAGCAAACCCTAAATTTTCAGCTAAACGTAACTTAGAACTTAGAAGAAAATGGGAGTATGATTATGGGATCTATAATGAATTGCCAACTAAAACAAGTATTGTTCTAAAGAAAGACTTTAGTAAACCCCAAAGTAAAGAGAATAAAGGAAGTGTTTATTTTTGTTTTCCAGCTGGAAGGACAGGAGTTTTTTTAAGATTCCTATCTTTAGACTTCTTAGATATTGATGAAGCAGCGTTTGTACCTGAAATGGTTTATAATACTCTAAGGCCCATGTTAGCAGTAAGTCAGAAGGCAAAAGGATTAGGTTGGGAAACTCTAATATCCACTCCTTATGGTAAAGGGGGATTCTTTTATGAAAGCCATCAGAGTGATGATTATTTGAAGATTCATGTTTCAGCTGAGGATTGCCCAAGATATGATAAAAATTTCTTAACTAAAGAAAGAAGGAGATTAACAAAGGTTGAGTATTCTCAGGAGTATTTAGCTGAGTTTATTGATGAACTAAACCAATTCTTTCCAACCAAATTAATCAAAAAATGTATGACATTTGGGAGTGTATGGGAGTTAAAAGACGCAATTAGCAAAAGATTTTATGCTGGGACCGATTTTGCTGGATATGGTATAGATGATAATACTCTTGTTATTAATGAGTTGATAAAGAATAGAGTTAAAACTGTTAAATGTTTTGAATTTGAACCTATTGAAATAAATGATGAGTATAACACTTTAACAACAGACACCATTAATAATATTTCAGTAATTGACCATGAGTATAATTTCAGAAAGGTATTTACTGATGATGGGGGATTAGGAAGTCCAATCACAGATTTATTGAAAGATAGGTTGGGCAAAAGAAAAGTGATGGAGTTAGGTAATGCCAGGAAACGTATTGAAGTTGAAGGAGAAGAAAAGAAAAAAGGTATTCTTAAGGAGGATCTATACTCAAATGCTTTAATGCTTATGGAATGTGGCCTAATTGATATTATTGATGATATTAATTTGTTGAGAAGTTTAAAATCTGTTATGAGAGAATATAGGATTGATAAGAATGGGAAAAAACACCTAATTATTTGGGGAAAGAATACT
>SDBV01010946.1_pt1 | contig 11833 bp, 9 predicted proteins | sample 2277081 | NCBI WGS metagenome assembly SDBV01 (sample SAMN10402039, study PRJNA504765) | marine sediment metagenome | isolation source: marine sediment core GS10_PC15, 223 cmbsf | place: Arctic Ocean: Southern Knipovich Ridge | collected 2010
TTCCATACGGGAGTCGGTCCCCGGTCCCTGGGGATGGCTGCGGGGATTGGGTCTGGTGGTATCGTCCGAATCTATCTCCCAGTTGGGGTTGAGGTTATGGCAGTCGGCGCAAAAGCCCGTTCTGACCGCCGCCCCCGTGGAGTCGAGCTCGTTCTGCCAGGTAGCTACCGACAATCCGCCGTAGCCTTTGGCCAGGTCGGTCCCGTCTCCGCCGGGATCAAGGCGCAGGATCTTGGTGTTCCAACTCTCCACTGCGTCCGATGAGTTGTACAGCTCCCCGGCACTCGAGGTGCTGCCCAGCGTGTCCGAGCCGTGGACGCTGTGGCACTGGTAGCATTGCAAGACTCCGGCGGACCCTGATGAGCGGGCGGCCAATACGCCCGCACCCGGAGTACCGCCGTTGATATCGCTATCGGGAATATTGGTCGCCCCTAAAGTGTGCTCGCCCCTGACCGTCTCGCCCAAGGGCGTCAGCTCATATGGTTTCTTCGATGTTGCCCCGGACGAGGCGTCATGGCAGTACATACACTCGGTCTCTCGGGAGTTGCCCATTCCCGTCTGGCTCATCTCGCCCTGAGTCCGGCTCTCGGTGGTATTGCCGCTCTTAAGGAGACGCCAGCTCTCCTCCCCGGCCATATGGACCGCGTGGCAGGTTTTACAGAGATTGGAACTAGCGGCAAAGCCTCCGTGGGGGGACGAATAACTACTGTTGTCTTCTTGGGCCGACCAGACACCGGAGCCGACCGTATCCGTTGAGTGTATCTGCCACCAGGAGCCGGCTTGGGCGGGGGAGGCTGTTAAGAGGAGCAATGATGCGCAACTGATTCCAGTCGCCAGAAGAATACTCTTGATTATCGGCAAGTTTCTCAATAGGCTTTTCCCACTCACCCTCGCTTCGCCGTGCCCACAGCCGTCTTAAGGTTTTCTGCAGGCTTCGAAGGATGCCATGTTGAGGGGAGCGACCAGAAAACTTCTTGGTAGGATTATAGCCGACCAAGCTCTTAATCGGCAACCTAACTAAACTGCTCCCATATCGGAAACGCCCGCTTGCGAGGCGGACAAACCGTTGATCGGCAGCGCCTAGGTGGATGGCGTAGTGTCTCCGGCATGGGATTGGGATGGGAATGTCAAAATATAGCAAGTGAGCGCTGGTGCTTATCGGACGTTATTAGTAGCCAGTCAATGCTCTCGCTGGAGCTGGGCGATCAAGAAGTTAAGAGACGTCGCTTGTATTAATCGCGCTTTACTTGGTCGCTGACGTCGATAAACTTGTAAGGCGTGTTTATTGCAGCGTAGAAGTTCAGGTCGGGCAAAAGCTCAGTATCCTGAAAGTACTGATCGAAAACCACTCTAAAATTGTTTACCGGCGTTATTGTCGTATACAGCTGATTGTAGTCTTGGTCTGGAAAATAGAAAGCGTTCAATATTGACATCCGTTCCTCGAGATTAGTTTTTTCTGCCGCCCAATGGTCAAATTCTGAACCCGGTCCGTGATCTGACTGAATGATTATGATGGGCGGTTCTTCTGAGACGGCCAAGATCTTGTCTATTGTCTGCTTAAGGAGCTTGTTTTCAAAGTGGAGCTGGTCCCGATAGTCATTGATGTAGCCCTGCTTGGTGTTTCCGGGAATCTGATAGTAATGTGAGCCGTCACCATTCTCGGTTGATCGAGTGTGCTCGGGGTTCTTTGGTTCTCCGTTAGGGCCGAAAATAAAGGCTGGATGCGGCAGGAGTAGGTGCGAGTAAACAAAGACCGGGGTCTTGCTCCGGGCCATGTCCGGAAGATGTTCGAATGTCCATAAGAGCTGCTGTCTTCTTCTTTCGAATTGAAACGACACCGACCCCGTTATCGATCGCAGAATCGCTGTTAGCGGCGTTGTGTTGAGCACCATGTTCTGGAATTCCGAAAGCGATCCGGGAGCAATGAATAGTTTATCGGCCTTTCTTACCTCAGTCCCGGAATAGCCGGTGCCGAACGAGACGAAGGAGTAACCAAATTGCTTCAAGAAGGTTGCTACCAGAGGCGCCTCTTGTAGCTGGCTTAGCGGCTTTGTGTCGCTTGATTCAGGGTTGGCGTTCGGCAGTAAAGATTGCACGTATGCAGAGTTAAGCATCGATGGAATGGAAAGATTCGTCCGCGGATAATTAGAGGTACTTTTATCCGCAATGTAAAAACCTTTCTTCCTCAGATGGTCGAGCAGCTCGGAATTGTCATAATCGTAGTACTTTTTCAATACATCTTCTCTGCCATAACCGTCCAAGACGAGAAGGAAAATATTCGGGTACTTATCGCTCTTTGCCGCCACGGTCTGGGCAGGCGGTTTCTCGGGCTCGGGCGAGAGGGTCTGAGGCGGTTGAGCAAACTGATAGTATAAGATGCTCGCGAAAGAGAACGAGATGAGAACGCCTCCCGCCAGATTTAGAAAAGTGCCGATCTGGTCCAACGGCTTTTTGGCTTGTCTGATCATGACAGCTCCGACGATCAGTATTATCAGGTAAACGATCAAGAGGAACGTCGCTCGCTGGCTGCTTTCGCTTCCCTCAGCGTTTGCGCTTTCAGCGATCTTGAGGATGTGCCCGTAGGAAAAGAACAGAAATAACATCAAGGTAGTGACGATCGCGCTTTTTCTAATATTTCTCAACAGCATCCACGAGATCAGCCATATCAGCGCGGCACCCGAAATTGATATCACGCTGGGGAGAATCAGCTCTTGCGGTTCGGCCTTGTCGATATTATTAGCAAATAAGAATAAGATTGGGTAGATGGCGAAGATCAAGGGGTGAAAGTCTAATTTTCTGAGGTCGAGCCTTTTGACGTCGACCATCGGCGATCACTCTCCTGCCTGTAACTCGCCGTTACCGATTGCTTTGTTGATTATCGTCTATCTTATCATGGCGATCAACCGGTGTTTCTTGTTTCCCCCGCGCGACGCACTCGAGCCGAACTCGCCTTGCAGGCGGAGACCAGGAAAGCCCGCCGAGCAAAAACGGCATAAAGCCCGCTGGGTGGGGTTAGTTGGCGGCTTCCTTGAGCGATTCGCCCGCCAAGAGATCTAGCGCGGCTTCCTTAGCCCGATTGAGTTGGCGATCTTTGTCGGTGCCCATATCGGCCCACTCGCTCTTTTTAACTTTTATCTCGATGTCGGGCTTGATGCCCTTCTTGTGCAGCGAGCGTCCGTTGGGGGTAAGGTATTTTGCCGTTGTCAGGATGAGCCCGCTGCCGTCGGATAGATTGACGACGGTCTGAACCGAGCCTTTGCCGAATGTTGTCTCGCCGATCACGATCCCGCGGCCGCGGTCTTGCATCGCTCCGGCGAAGATCTCGGAAGCGCTGGCGCTGCCGTTATTGACGAGCACCACCAGCGGGATATCTTCATCAGCGTCATTATTGGCGCTTAATGTCTCGGTCTTGCCCGAGCGCGATTTGATTCTGACGATCGCGCCTCTCTTGATAAACACCCCGGAGACCTGGACCGACTCGTCCAGCAGCCCGCCCGGGTTATGGCGCAGGTCAACGATGACAGCTTCGGCCCCTTTTTTCTTAACTTTGTCCAGCTGATTGCGCACGTCGCTCGCCGTGTCTTGGTTGAATGCGTGTATCTTGATGTAGCCAAGATTCTTGTCGAGCACCTTGCTGCTGACGTTGGGCAGCTTGATCCGCTCGCGCGTGATCGTTCTCGCTATCTTCTTGCCGTCTCGATCAAAGCCGAGCCGCACGTCGCTGCCCTCCGGCCCGCGAATCAGGCTAACGGCTTTCTCGAGCGTCATTCCCTTGGTCGAAGTGCTGTCGATCGTGATGATGATATCGCCGGTCTTGATCCCCGCCTTCGCTCCCGGGGTCCCCTCGATCGGCGAGGTGACGGTCAGCTTATCTTTTCGCATCGTGATCTCGATGCCGACTCCGCCGAAATGCCCCGCGGTGTGGTCGCGAAAACTGTTGTATTCGCTTTTCTTCATATGCTTTGTGTAGGGGTCGTCGAGGGCCTTGAGTATTCCGTCGATCGCGCCGTTGACCAACTTGTCCTGATCGATGTCGTCGACATAGCTGTGTCCGACTTGGCCCAGGATTTCATCGATTATTCCCGGCGCGACCTTTGAGGTAGTTTTTTTCGCGGAAGTTGGCGGTTTTATCTTCTGGTTGATCTCAACTGTTCCGCCGAGGGCGAATCCAGCTACAAAACTGACTGTCAAAAAGAATACGAGGAAAAGGACTCCCAGTAGAGCTAAGACCTTATTGTTCAAAAAAAGAGCTTCCTTCCGAATTTATTTGACCGCCGGTGCGAAACGCGGTGAGCCGGTATTATACACCATTCTTACGGCGTACGTCACCGGGCGGCTAACTAGCGGAGATAAGAAAGTGGGTTGACGGGGCTGCCGTTGATCCTGATCTCGAAATGAACGTGCGGCCCTGTTGAGTTGCCGGTCGAGCCGCAGCCCGCGATAACCTGTCCCTGGCTCACTTGCTGTCCGACGCTGACCGCGAATGATGAATTATGGCCGTACCACGTCGTTACTCCGCCGCCATGGTCGATGACGACCAAGTTGCCGTAGCCGCCATACCATGAGGCTATCGCGACCCGACCGGCCTTCGCTGCCCAGACCGGTGCGCCATATGGCGCCGCGATATCGATGCCGCTATGCATCCGGCCCCAGCGCGGCCCGAAATTCGAGGTTAGCGACCCGTTTGCCGGCCAGATAAATCCGCTGACTGACGGTGATCCTGATGCCGGGGAACCGCTCCCGGCACTCTGCATCGCGTTGAGCTGCGCTTGGATGATGGCGGCGGACCGCTCGTACTCAGCCGCTGCTTCCTCCCAGATCTTTTGATCCTCGCCGATCTGCGAGATAACCAGCTCTTTAGCGCCGATTTGAGTCGACAGCTCGGTTTTCTTCACTATATGCGTCGCGCTCAAACCCTCTATGCGGGTGACTTCCGCGGCGAGCGCGGCTTCTTGCTGCTCGGTCTGCCTCTTTTTTTGAGCAACGTCTTCGCGGGTTCTTAGAACCCGTCGCTTGGTATCCTTTATGTCTGCGACGAGCCTGGCGTCAACAGAGATGATCGTCGAGATAAACCGGGCGCGCTTAAGAAAGTCGGAAAAACTGCGCGCATCCAGGAGTACCTCTAAAAAGGTGATCTCGCCGTGCTTGTAGACACTGTCGGCCCGGCTGTTAAGCGTGCTGGTCAGCTCGTCAAGCTTGACCAGAGCCCGCTTTAACTGCATCTCGGTCTTGGCGAGTTCGCTGCGCAGCTGGTTCAGTTTGTTGGTGATCTTGTTTTTTTCCGCTCGTGTGATCTCAAGTTGGCTGAGTATCTTGTCCAGTTCCGACTGGGTTGCCGTCAGTTGGAAGTCGGCCGCCTGGATCTCGTTGTCCAGCCTGGATTTCTCTTTCTCGCTCTCGCGGATCTTCTCGCGGTTGGAGTCGGCCTTGGATTTGGCTTTCTTTACATCAGCCGAAGTGACTGCCAAGACCGGTGTCGAGGCGGCTAATAGAAATAATATAGTTATAACGCTTAAGAACTTATGGTGGGCCAAAATACTAACTCGCATCTATCACTCCCGTACTAAATTTTCAGGAACCGTCTCAAGGCGATAAAGCTGCCAAGCGCCCCGATGAGGACTCCCGAGCCTGTCAAGATCAAGATCAGCTTCACAAAGGCGATATCGTCGAAATCGAATGTCAAAAATGCCAAAACCTGGCCTGACGCCAAACTGGCGAAGACCGTCCTCCAGAGCGCGGTCAAGATCAGCACCGCAATACCGGCGCCCACCAGCCCCTCGATCATGCCCTCTAATATGAAGGGCCATCTGATAAACCAACTGGAAGCACCGACGAGCCGCATTATACCAATCTCTTTGCGTCTGGCAAAGATGGCCAATCGTATAGTATTGGTGATCAGCACCAGAGAGACGAAGATTAGAAGGATAGCGAAACCCCCCGCGGCATATGATATCCACCTGGTCACGGCGAACAGTTTCTTGACCGTATCTTGACCGTACTTGATATTCTGCATCGGGTCGCCGATTAACGAGGCGGCATCCGGGAGGGCCTCTATCCGCTTGGCTACCTGCTCGACCTGGCGTGGGTTGGTCAGGCTGACATTGAAAGAGGCGGGTAGTGGATTGTCCTGTATCTGAGCGATAACCTCGGGATTGTTCTTGAAGTTGTCCTTAAAGATCTCAAGCGCTTCTTCTTTGGATATGTATTCGACGCGCCTGACTTCGGACCAGCCGTTGATCGTCTTATGCATCGCAGTGATCTGCGCGAACCGGGTCGTGCTGTCGGTCCCGCCTCCGGAGTTGGTGCCGGTGAGGGACGCGGCGCCGGGGCCGTCCAGAAAGACTTCAATCTCGACCTTGTTCTCGACTTTGCCGATCAGCTCTCCGCCGACCACCAAGATCAGCAGGATCATCCCGACAACCACTAGGCATAAGGCGACGGTGGTGATGGCGGCGATGCTCTGGACGATATTTCTGCGAAAACTGGATAGAGCTTCGCGCGTGAAGTAGATGGGATTAATCTTCATAGCCGTAAACGCCTTTTTCCTGGTCTCTGATGACGGCGCCGTCTTCCAGGGCGATGACGCGCTTACGCATGCTGTCGACCATCTCGCGGTCGTGTGTCGCCACCACAACAGTGGTGCCGGTCCGGTTTATCCGGTTCAGCAAGTTCATGATCCCGAGCGAAGTTGCCGGGTCGAGGTTTCCGGTGGGCTCGTCGGCTAATAGGATCGGCGGTTTGTTGGCGAAAGCCCGGGCCACCGAGACCCGCTGCTGCTCGCCGCCGGACAGCTCATCCGGATAGCTCTTAAGCTTATCTTCCAAGCCGACCAGCCTTAGGACCTCGGGAACTTGGTTGTTGATGATGGCTCTGGGGCGTCCGATAACCTCAAGAGCGAAGGCTACATTTTCAAAACAGGTCTTATTCGGCAGTAGCTTGAAGTCTTGAAAGACACAGCCGATGTTGCGCCTGAGATATGGAACTTTCCAGTGGCGCATGTGATTAAGGTCTTGACCGGCGACTTCGATAGTTCCACGGCTGGGGAGGAATTCCCGAAGGAGTAAGCGAATGAAGGTAGACTTTCCAGAACCCGAAGGACCGACAAGAAAAACGAACTCGCCCTTGGGTACTGAAATGTTTACATCGACTAGGGCCGGTTTGCCTCCGTTATACAACATGGAGACGTTTTTAAGCCGTATCATCAGCTAAGCTATCACTCCCGAAACTAAAATGCTATCACAAGTGATTTTATAAATCAAAAGATTCAGCGGCGCTCACGATATCGCCGGCGGTCAGTTTAAAGTAACGTTTAAGTTCCTCGCCGGTGCCGGAGAGGCCGAAGAGGTCTTGGACGCCGATCCGCCGCATCGGCGTGGGCGCTTTCTCGCCCAGCAGTTCGGCGACGGCCCCGCCCAGGCCCCCGATGTGGCTGTGCTCTTCGGCCGTGACGACCCGCCCGGTCTTCATCGCCGACTCGACCAATGCCCGCTCATCGAGCGGCTTGACCGGCGTGACATTGAGGACCTCGGCGTCGATCCCTTTGCCTTCAAGAATCTTCGCCGCCTCGATCGCCTCGAAAACCATCGTGCCGATCGCAAAGATAGATACGTCCGCGCCGGAGCGCAACAGATTGGCCCGGCCCAGCTCGAACTCGTAGTCGTCATTATATATGGCCGGCAGCTTCGGCCGGCCCAAGCGGATATAGACCGGGCCGGGGATAGTGCGCGATGCTTTAACCGCCGCCTTGGCTTCATAGTAGTCGCTGGGGACGATGACTTTGACGTTCGGGAGGCAGCGCATGAGCGCTATGTCCTCGATCGACTGGTGCGATCCGCCGTCGGGCCCGACCGTGATACCGGCGTGCGACGGGCAGATTTTTACCTCGAGAGTGCAGTAGGCGATCGTGTTTCTGATCTGTTCGAAGGCCCGCCCGGTGGCGAAGACCGCGAACGACCCGGTATAGCAGACCTTTCCGCAGGTAGCCAGACCGGCGGCCGTGCCCATCATGCTCTGCTCGGCAACCCCGCAATTAAAGAACCTATCCGGATATTTCTGCGCGAACTTGGCCGCTCCGGTGGATTTCGATAGATCGCTGTCGAGAACTATGACATTTGGCGAAGATTCGCCCAGCTCTAATAGGGCCTGCGCGTAACCCTCTCGGGTGGCTCTTGCTTCGGTCAAGATAACTCCTTGAGCGCGGTCCCGGCATCGGCAACACCGCGGACATCAGCGAAAATCAGCTTCTCATGATACTAAATGGGCATGTTAAATGACAAGGTAAATGTCCGGTTCGTCTCTTTGGTTGTAAATCAGGGGGAATTGGGAAATAATTCCAGACATGGAAACCGTCTACATCTGGGCTATCGGCTTCTTGCTCGGCATCAAGCACTCGCTTGACCCCGATCATATTGTCGCGGTGACGGCGATCATCACGCGCGAGCGCCGTCCGCTCCGTTCGGCGTTGACGGGCGTCTTCTGGGGCGTCGGCCACACAGCGTCGCTGCTGATCGCGGCGCTCTTGATTTTGGCTTTGAATCTCACGATCCCGCAGTCGCTGGAGCGGATCTTCGAGCTGATCGTCGGAATGGTGATGCTGTGGCTGGGAGTTTCAGTGGTTAAGCGGGCTGTCTACCTGCGGTTGCATATTCACGGCCATCGCCACGGTGAACGCGTTCATCTCCATTTTCACACGCACGCAGAATCCGGAGAACACGCTGAAGAGCATGCCCATAAGCACGGACGATCGGTCTTGGTCGGGATGAGCCACGGCCTGGCCGGCAGCGCCGCGTTGATGCTGCTCATAGTCAGCCAAGTGAACAGCATCTTCACGGGCATTATATATGTGGGAGTCTTCGGTGCCGGGACGATCTTAGGGATGCTCGTCTTTGGCGGGCTGATCGGCATCCCGATGCGGATATCCGCTCAGGCGCCCAGAATCAACGCATTCCTCCGATTTGGCGTCGGCATGCTCAGCATGGGCATGGGGCTCATGATCATCGCCCGCAACTGGCCTTAGGCCGACCGGCGTTCCCGCTTTGCCTCGTGATATCTAATTCTCCTCGCGCATCTTAACGACTTGACAGTATTACGAAAGTAGTTGTAAGCTTGCAAGCGTTTATTGTCGATACGAGGAGGCCGAATTTGCGAAGATTAAGCAAGAGTTGGGTTCTATTGTTGCTGGTAGCCGTCCCGGTTTTGGCGATGCCGGTCGCCTGGGCTGCGCCGTTGATCACCACCGGCCAGATCGCCGACCGCGCGGTCACCAGGGAGAAGATAGCCCCCGGAGCGATCGACGGCAGCCGGATAGCCGACGGCTCGATCGGCTTGAGCAAGCTCACTGTGCTAAGAGCGGTCACGGCGACCCTGGGCGACGGTGTCGTCACGACACAGAAGATCGCCAACGGCGCGGTAAAGGCGGGCAAGCTGGCGAGGAACTCCGTCAGCTCGACGAAGATTGTCAATTACGGCAATTTACTATCAGTAGTTTGAACATTTCACGGAATACATAGTACGACCAGGTAAAACAGATAAGAAAAGGCCTCTCGTGGAAACAATGGAGAGGCCTTCAGCTTTCACACAGCTAACAGAAAACTAAGTGATTTCGACTGTTGAGATATTTAGTTCGAGCGCGGCCTCTATCTTCTGCCCCATCCCCTTCACTTTCTTAGGCAGATGGTCAGCATAGATGTCCAAAGTCGTTGTTAAATTTGAGTGGCCAAGCTGTTCCTTAATGTAAACAGGATTGAGGCCCGCCTTGAATAGTTGGACGGCATAGAAATGCCTCAAGCAATGTGGTGTTATGTGTGGCAAATCTGCCTTTTTGAGGAGCGGAGTAAACTGGCGTTGGAGGAAGTTAGTCCATGCCTGAGGTCGCCCGGTTGAGTTTGGGAAGACAAGATCGCTGACAGATGAGTCTTTTGCGACCGCTAGAGCATTTACAATGCTTGGCGTGAGATCAATAGTCCGTACACTGGCTTCCGTCTTCGGTGATGTAAACCTCCCCTGTATGAAGTTCCCCTCGGTCGCGTCAATACTGATAGTGCCCTCAACTAAATCAACATTACGCCATTTCAGAGCGAGTAATTCTCCTGCCCGGCATCCGGTGTTGGCGGCTGTCAATAATAGTAGGCGGGTCTGCCCGGTAGCATACTCAAGAAGCGTTGCCACCATTTCAGCGGTTGGTACTATGATCTTTTTGGCTTTTACTTTTGGCCGTTTCAGGTTGTCGGCGGGATTAGTATAGACATAGTTCCAAGCTTTGGCCTTCTCGAAAATCTGCTTGATCGTCGCTAAATGATATCCTCGTGACCTGGCCGACAAGGAACCTATCTTTGATGCTAAATAGGCCTCTACCTGCTCGGTGCCGATGTTCTTGACTGATGTGTTTCCAAAATACTGCTTCATGTGCTTGCCCATTCCCTTATAGAACTGGATGGACGATTCTTTCAACTCATTCTGTTCAGCGCTGGCCAGCCATTTATCAACCAGCTCAGAAAAGCCAATGTCTTTATTGACGTATATGTTCTGGTCGACAGCTTTTAGTCGTTCTCCTCGTAGCGTCCTAGCTTCTTTCCAACTAGAGCCCTCCCTAAGCGTTTCCCAGCGCTGTTTTGTTTTGCCCGTCAGCGGATCAGGGACGCGATAAACGATGCTATACCGGCCCGCTCGTTTGACAATACCGCCTTTCATTTTGGAATTCTTCTCAGTCATTACTCTCCACTCCCTTTTACCTCGACTATTTGTAGCGGTCGGCTTTTTAGTGATCTCTGCGGCTTTTTTACCGCCGGTTCCGGTTCATCTAAGTCAACTCTTAGTTGCTTCGCGTAATGCTCTATCTTTGCTGCTAGATTGCTAAGTGTTCTAGCAAGATCGTTTCTGGCGGCAGGGAGCAAGCCATCCTTGTGTTCTATAATCATGTCCAGCTTGCCTACCCGCTGTTTATCTCTGTCGGCATCGAGAATGTTGCCGATGTTAGTAGCTAACCTGTCGGCAAATTGATGAATTTCGGGAGGGCGTTTGGGAATCCTGAAGTCGCTGAGTTCGTCAGCTACGTCTCTGGCCTGTTTCGTGGAGATTTCCCCGGCTTTAAACTTCTCTCCGAGTTTCCTTGCAACCTTACCCGCTACTTCCTTGCCATTTTGACGGAATTTGTTCGCGCTTCCCTCTGCCGCTGTCGCCCGTTTCTCGTGTTGTTTCTTCTCGGAAGGGTCTTGCGTCTTTTCTGCCTCCCGTTTAGCTTCTTTCGCGTTTTTTTCATGTATTGATGCTACTAACTCTCGGTCTTGTCTAACCCTGTTGCTTTCAATAACAACCGACTTTGCCTGCGAGGTTGTTAAATCCTTAAAATCATCTTCCGTAAGTAGGCTCTGCTCTATTAACTCCAGTGCGCTCAGAGCGTATCGAACCTTATCTTGTGGCTTGCCGGATGGGGAGACCCAACCAAGGAACTGTGCAACCTGCAAATCGGTATAGGGATGCGGTGGGGACGCGCTCGGCGCATCGCCCATCATAAACGAAGGAGCATACCTGAGCTGATTTTTTGACGTTTTCGGGTTGGGCGGCGGCAACGGAACTTTCCCCTCCGCGTAGGCCAAGACAACCGCCCGAACTGTTTCATGTTCGATAGATGCACCAGAAGCCCACTCAGCCATGTTTTCGCGGCCCATCATCTTGAGCATGGATTCGTCGTCGAGATGGCGGACGATCAATTCAACTTCGTGGTCATCACCAAGGGCGCCACTCGCATCGCCGAGGTCGCCGCCCGCTTCACCCTCGACGCCATGCCCGGCAAACAGATGGCTATCGACGCCGATCTCACGGCGGGACTCATCGA
>SDBV01010947.1_pt1 | contig 11831 bp, 7 predicted proteins | sample 2277081 | NCBI WGS metagenome assembly SDBV01 (sample SAMN10402039, study PRJNA504765) | marine sediment metagenome | isolation source: marine sediment core GS10_PC15, 223 cmbsf | place: Arctic Ocean: Southern Knipovich Ridge | collected 2010
TGCCGCCCCAAACCTAAGGCCGAATCCAAACCGGAAAAACCGGCATTAGCACCTGTTCCGCTTACCGAAAATGTGGATAGCCTATCCAAGGAAACGAATGATCTTCTTCGTCAGGCGGAAAAAAATATGTTTGCCGGAAAGAACAAAAAGGCAGCCCTGCAGGTTGAACAGGCTGGCGCCATGATCGACAAAATCAAGGCCAAAGCTCCCAATCATTTCAGATTGAACGGGCTTAAGAGGAAATATGGCAGCCTTTCGAAAAAACTTGAAGCCAAGAAACCCAGGACGGCTCCTGCGACTGCACAGCCCACTTCGGCGGCGGCTTCCCAGAAATCTGCAATAACCGAAAAACTACCGTACAATGCTCGCAGGCCGATTGAAAATGCCAAAAGGAATTTAACTCGAATTGACGGCTATATTCGCAAAATGAGTGATCCAAAATGGAATCCGGAACAGTTGCTCAAGAACATGCGCCAGGTCTTGAAAAGCGCCCGAAAGAACCTTGAAACCGGAAAGGCCAATGCCTCGAAAAAGGGTGTTACGTCCCATGCCGATTTCGATAAGATCGAGATGCAAATAGATGAGGCGGTCAAGAAAATCACAACGGCTGAAAAAGAACACAAAAAGGCCAGTGCGGCTGCCGATGCCGGTGCCGAAGCAGTCAAGACGGATGTGAAAGCATTAATGGACGAATATAACAAGGACAAGGATTTATTCGATCGGGCCTCGGGAGGGGTCATGTATTTTAATGATCTAAAACCGCTTAATGAACTGCTGGGCCGGTTAGAGGATTTCGAAAAGAACCGGATAGAAGAACTAAAACCCAAACTGGAGGTGTTTGGACAAAAATACGGTACCTCCCGGGATGAAATCGACAAGAAGGCAGATGCCATGGGATTTGCGGACCCCTATTACAGGGCCAGTTTTGCCTATCTCGAGATAAACCAAGGGATTGAGAATATTAAAAAGACTCGGACAGCAACAGCGGAGGATCTCATGCTGGGGGTACAGGACATGAAGGAGCGCACATCTAAAGGGATTCATGACTTTGCCCGGGGGAAGCACCAAACCAGGATCAAGGCCTGGGGCGCGTTGGCGGTACGGTTTGATCCTGAGAACCCGAGGGTTAGGGAATTTCACGACGGACTGGATTCCTGGATTGCTGAAGAGTCAAAGGCCCTAGATGCCAGGATCGATAAGGCTGCATTTCCCGAACAGGCAAACGATGCACCCGATAACGCTAAAAAACTGGCCGTTGTGATCCGTAATTTTCTCCAGAAGGAGGAGGATGAACAGGCTGCAAAGGGCAAAAAAGCTGGCAGGGTCGAAGTCGTCGTGGTGATGGGACCCTGGCGCATATTCAAGAAAAATATCCTGGGCGAACCCATTCAGTACAACCTGCCCATTACTATGGCGGTCCAAATCGAGAACGAAAGAAACCTGAACAGAATGCGGGTTTACCGCGGAACCATGCTTACGCAGGAGTATAAAGGGGTAAAAAAGGGGGCCCCGTTTATCGGTGCCACTGTAGGAAACAGCTATTACATCAGACCCTCGGCCGTGAAATAATTTCGACGGAGAAGATCCGGAGGCGACTAACGAGTCAGATCTAAACCAATCAAAGTCTTAACGACATTAAAACGGCTGTCTTAAACGTTCAATAAACGACGAAGGCGCGTTGCTTGTCCGCAGCCCATATTGGATATCCGTTCTCAAATATAGAGTACAACAAAAAAATCTATACAAGTCCAATATTTACTTAAACAACATATAAGTCTGTCCCAAATTGCAGCGTCAATTTACGGGTTGATCCTAAGCTTAACTATTTTCATCGTATCTGTAGCGTGACTCTAATGACGAATACCATTACAAAGTGATGATATCCAGATTCGTATAATCACTTGATGGGACCCCTTCGGGCGCACTGCGTTCGGGATGCTGGGGTCGCTGGTTCAAATTCGATCTTCTCGAACATAATAAAATCATCCGGAAATAAACCACAAAATCTTGTTTATCCATATAATTGACATTGAACCATAATTAAGTTATTTCAGTCAAATCCATTATATACAAAGAATTGGACACTCTGTCCACTATGTGCTATCCTTAAGCTCCTCCACAAAATAGCTGAGAATTCAATAAACAATATACTGTCAACCTTCTGGATCAAATTATGAGAAAACATTCCCAGAAGATCCCGAGAATATGGCCTCCATTGGATTGTTATAGTTCCATGGGCCTTCTTTATTTGGGGGTGACTTATGACCGAAGACCGAACCAAACGTAAACTGAGCGCCATCCTCAGCGCTGAGGTCAAAGGTTGAAACAGATTATTTATCTGCTTGATTCCACTACTATCAACTTGGATTTATCCAAATTCCCATGGGCCAGTTTCCGACAGGTCAAGGAAGTGATCAAGCTTTGCCCTAAGCTGGATCTGCGGGGCCATATCCCTACATTTATCAGCATCAGAGGCTGCAACCGTCACGAGGTAAGGGTATATCACCATGCAAAAAGAAACAAACCGTCTCTCTTGGACTGACAGTTTTCAGAATGAGGCTGGCGGCGCCATTCTCAATAAGGAATACTTATTCCTCTTGGACGACATCCTTTACAGGCTTTGGGCCTTGGGACGCAACGTCATCCTATTATGCGCACCCCATGGAAAGGCTATGGAGGTTCTAGTGGTTCCCCACTATCTCATTGCCGAGGTGACGTCCAGCACATCCTCAGAGGGAAGTTCGAGAATCGAGGCTATTATTCAGGAGGTGGTGGCCGGATCCAAGATGGTATCACTGGACGAGATACACCGGATCGGGCGCCTGCTGAACCGAGAACCGGAATATGTAGCTCTTCCCTTTGTACCCGGTGAAGGGATTCCGCTCAAAACTATCATTTCCCTGGTCAAACGGTACAGTATTACTTTTGTTCAGAACCGTGCCGTGGCGTTGTTCGACGCCGTGGGCTTTTCACTCTATTCACCACTTGAGCAGGTGACCCTGCTTAACAGTCTTGCCTATTCCATGAACACTGCCTATAGCAAGCTGTTAGATCGAAAAATAAAGATCAATTTTGCGCGCACCACCACTGGCGATGGTTTCTACATCTGGAATCGGGCCTGTGATATTAATGCCAATTTAGATCTTTACCATTTCATGCATCTGGTGCTAGCCGACAACGCCATTGCCCGGAGTAAAGCGAGAGCCAATACGGCCCCTCTGCTAAGCACCTGTTTTCACGTGGGCGGACATTACGAGTTCTACCAGTCTGAGGGCCTTAACCCGACCACCTTCAGCTACATCGTCGGTGATGTTACGATTGAGCTGGCTAGGATGATCAGTAATGCCAAAGCGGGACAGATCATCATGGGCACCTTTCGAGTGCCGATGCGCGATCCCAAAACAGATCAGATGGTCAGTATAGATACCGTGAACTTCATCAACAGGGTGCAAGGGAGACTATCCAGTCTTGACGGCTTGGTTCTTTCCGGGGATCGTATCAATTCCATCAAGTGCTATCTGACCGGCAGTAAGCAATCTGACGGTTCATACAACATTAACCCGTACCGCGTGTCAGACAAGCACGGATTTACCCGAAACGTGTTCAATGCTAAAGTCAACATCTATCGCAAAAATGCGGATCCCATTTTTCTTGGGCTGCAGGATTCCGAGCTTTACGACTTTGAGATTTCTAAGGAAATGTATGATGAGTGAAAGATGAGGATATATCATGAATTATAATGTTTTTCTGGAACAAATTAAAGAATTAGAATTTGAGGAATTGAGAGAAGATCAATCCGAATATATGGAGTTTGTGATCGGAACAAACCATCGGAACCGTCTGAGTTCAATTCTTGAAAATTACTATGGTGCCGCGTATGCATCCCTTGATAAAAAGCCCTCAATGCAGGCAAAAAAATATGCTGATCCATATGGCGGTGTAAAAAAAGGTCAGACCCTTTATTATTTGGATAAAGGGGAAGTTTTCCATTGTGCTCTTCTATGGCCTTGGGGTAATGGGAACGCAACAACTGTTAAAATTTTTCAAGGTAAAAACTAAAACACTTGGAAAGTGTTTGATTGATTTCATTTGGAAAAGCAAATACTTATATTCATTTATTTCATTATATGAGAAGTTGAGGGATCGGTGAGTTTTAAAGCTCTCCGACCCCTCATTTAAATACAAATTCTATAGAATTCACATTATAATTACAATGTTGCAGTTTTTTTGATGTGCCGCACTTGTGTAACTTTGGGTAAGAATTCCTGCGATATATTTTAGCTCTATCCACAGGAATGTCTGGCTATAAATCCATTAAATTTTGATCAGAATTTAGATGATATCTCAGGTTTCTAAAGAACTGAGATATGTTCAGAATATCTCAGTCATTAGTTAGTGCCCATCCACAAACGGCATCTTTTGGCCCAGAGCGGCGTTTTCGCTCTTTTGAAATCCTCGAAATAGCCCGCTATTCCTACGGTTTCAAAATTGCTCAAGCCTTGCTCTGAACAAAAATCTACCATTTGTGGACGGACACTAGTTATTTTCCAGAAATCATATCATAACTTGTTGGATGGATGGCTGAAGGAGGTAAAAAATGGGTCACAGAATAGGAATTATTGGAACTGCAATTACCCTTTTTTTATTACTTTTGACAGCCTGCACCTTAACAAAACTGACCGGAATTTACAAAGACAAAAGTTACACCGGGGGGTATCTAAAAAGTGTCCTGGTGGTTGGGGTGTCTGATAATGTCAAAAACAGAAGACTTTTCGAGGATACCTTCACGGAACAATTTAAAAGGGTTGGAATAGAAGCAATTTCAAGTGCTGTTATCATTCCAAAGGATAAGAAACTCGATACGGACACCATTAAAAAAAGTGCTGAAAGTCAGGGGTTTGAAACGGTATTGGTTACCCATCTGGTCGGCGTCGAAGAAAAGACGACCTATGTACCGCCAAGATACGATTATTTGCCCAGCCGATACCATCATCTCGGCCCATACTACCATTCGGTGGATCGGTATGTACACACACCTGGGTATTACATAAAGCGTAAACATGTACGCCTTGAAAGCAACCTGTATGAAACAAAAACGGAAAAATTGATCTGGTCGGCCTTGTCCGAAACCATAGATCCAAAGTCTGTAAACGCACTGATCGAATCGTTGTGCCAAAAAGTAATGAAGAGTTTGAAAACCAATAATCTGATAATATCGGAATAGGGAAACCAAATGTCAATTGAAAGTGGTCAGGCTATAAAACAGCCAGTCGGTTTTAAAAGCCTATTTCAGAACACCTGATAGGACATTCATAATCCCGGAACCACCTTTTGATTCCACATATTTGAGGATGATCGGCACAAAATTATTAACCATCCCCGCATCCAAACCCAACGATTTAAATGAGCCTGCCAGGCTCGCCAGCCCACCGATTTTTCCACCTGTTAATTTGGACAATCCTTTTCCCAGGCCGCCAATCTCCGGAGCAGAATCAATCAGTTTATCTATGTCAGGAATGACTGATGCCACTTTCGAAAAATTAACATCGCTCAGTTTTCCTTTTGCAAAGTTTAATATGGATCCGGCGCCACCTAGTGCCTGATCCGGCTTAATGGAAAGCTCCTTGGCCAGCAATGAAACCAATCCTGAATCCAGGGCACCCGCCGGTGTCAAACCGGGTTGAATTAAAAACGCGAGAAGAGCCAATGTGATGATAAAAAAAGATTTCAATCTCATAATCGCCTCCTGACTGTTATATTTTTCTAAAGAATCGACCCAATTTTTACGTCGACTATACCCAACAAAAAGTCCCATATGACTGTTAAAATATCAGAAAATAACGCAAACGGCAATATTAAAGAGAATCGAGTGACACAGAATAAGATCAGGCGCTTGGAATATCTATTACAAGAGAAGCAAGAGAAGCGGGTTTGGCTATTTGACATCTGTTTTTCCGTTGGTGCTCAATTGGCAAAATTGATGAGGCATGCATTAAGAAATGGTTTGCATAATTTTGACAAGAGGGATATTGTCCAAAAAACAAGTCATAGGTTACATGTTTCCATTTGATCTATTCCATAATTTTAATATTTTAGATATTAGCATTATAATTTACATTTTTTTGCCTAAGCTCCAACAACAATATGTTAATTCCCACAGTAAATAATTTCCAACAAATATGAAATCTGCGTTATTGGTTGATTTGTTGGCTATAAAAATAAATTTTTACTGATCTAACGTGTCACCGCTCTTCATTTTTTTCGATAGATTTTCTGGAAAAGGGCTACGATATTCGGACAATCCAGGAACGCTTCGGCCATAAAGACGTGAAAACCACGATGGTTTATACCCATTTCCTGAACCGTAGTGGTAAAGGTGTCAAAAGTCTCGCAGACGACCTTTAATGGATTGTGTTATGTTGGAACCATATATACCCCTGAGTAATCGACTAAATTTCTCTAGCTATTTGTAATCAAATATTATATGATACTTTTTGGTGCTGGTTGTTTTATTTGTAATTTAGATAGACAGGGGAAACTATATAATCAATGTTCGGCGTCAAAACGATACGGGGGATCAAGATAGCTATTTGGGGAATGTTATTTATTGAACTGAGATCGCTTTAGCATGGACCTTTCCCAGAAAAGCCGTGTAGTGGGCAAGCCCCGTTTTATCATCATTGAGGTTTTTGAATGGATAGCTTTTATTTAATCGCCATTTTAGTAAGTGTGTTGGGGCTTATTCTATATTATTGTCTTTGGTATCTTCTACGTAAAAAACGAAGGACAAAACATTTAATTGATATTGCTAGGGGTCATGGGTTTTTTTTCGAGGGTGACATGGATGTAACCCCAAAGGACAAATTTGCACCATTGCGCCTGTTTTCCCTTCGCGTCCTGGGGAAAATGGAAAATGTTCTAAAACGCAACAACCCCTTGATTTGGATCTTCGATTATGAATACTGTATACCCCGGGATCAAGATGTAGGCCAGACGGTTGCAGTGATTAAGATGAGTAAGATCGAATGGCCGTCAACCGTTATCGAAACCAGAAAAAAAGAACGCTTTACAGTAGCGGCCATGCGGTTGTTAACTCAAAAAATTGCCAACTGGCAACTCAGCTATAAAAGGGTTGATTTTTCAATCCATCCTGAATTCGCAAAGAGTTATCGTGTTTTTTGCAAAAATGACCCGGAAAATTTGAAGAGGTTGCTAACTTCACATTTCCTAGATTTTCTGGCTCAAAATCCCGGATGGAACGTAGAGACAATGGACCAATGGCTGGTGATTTATCGCCATGGGCAATATCTTAAACCAAAAGAGTTCGAGACATTTACCAACTTGGTTTTAGCTATTTATAAACTGATAGAAAAAGATTAAGCGGGGAGAACGGTGATAGATTTATTTAACGCCTTTACAATAAACCAAACGATAAAATCGCCGGACTATCGCATTCACGCTGACCCGCAACCTTGCGCCAAATTTTTCAATAGATTCAGGTCTCCTGCTTTTGCAAAGTTGATTGCCAATTCCATGGCGTGCTGCACGTGGTCGGCAACATATAGCAGCAAGTCTGCATATGCATTGATGTTTTTGTTTTTGGAATTAAGCAAAATAGATCCAATCTGGCTTTCTATTTCCGTGCTTACCTGCCTTTCCGGCCGGTAGGGGTCATATTCCTACCTGGCCTTAATCCTGTGCGAGATCAGTTACATTCACCCAGGCATCTGTTCAGCCTGCCAACATTTCTGTACACGGCAATATGGGAATCAGGACAGCCAAAATGGATGAAAGCCAAAATATTGCGCGTTTACTAGGGACTGAAATGAATTCTTTGAACGCTTCCGAAAGACGCATGCACGGTTAGCCGACTCAGTAATTCGAAAACTCAATATTTAATCTGAATCCAGGAAAAAGTCGGCCGTGAGAACTAAGACATGGATCGCCAAGACATTCTCAAGCGTGCAAAACAATCGATATTTAAGTATGTCAACCCCATTACAATAGAAGACAGCAGGGCAGATGTTTTTAATAGTGTGACACCGATAGAGGCCATTGGAATTGAATTTATTCCAATATCTGCGGTCTAATAATCCAATACCGACGTCATGGGAAGGCACAACTCGGCGAACAGGGTTCCACTTTTAGAGTTAACCGTCTCTTGCACGCCGTGGCCCTTGAGACACTTTAGATTCAGGTAGGAAAAAAATGATTGACAATGCAGTTGAAACGGATAATTATCCTGCCCAATTCAGGTGTTATTAAAATCTTTTGGAATAAATGGTAGGAACTCCAGAGCAAGCTCTAGACTCCAAAGAGAGGCCGCTTTGCTCAATTTTCTAACCCCGCAGCAAAGCTGCAAGGAATTCTTTGAATTAAATCAGTACACAATCGCAGCTTAATGATCGCCGTTGACAAGAAATCCGAAATCGGCTGCGGTATTAAATTTTATGATGAATGACTGATTAAAGGTTTTATGAGTAAGGAGACACATCACCATTCTATCTATCTACTCCACTGATTATAAATAAATAATAAATAGATCGTGATTTGGAAAAGATCGACTCGGTTTTTTCTTTCACGATTCATAATAATATGATTTTAACGATACAGGGATAATCAGAAAAAGGACTTCAAGAAAACTATTGGAAAAAAATATGAATCCTCAATCTGCGGAAAAGATTAGCGAAAATTTAAAAAAGGGCGGGGCCAAAATTGTTGCCTGCACATTCGTAGATAACGCAGGCATTACCCGGGTTAAGGCAGTACCCATCAATAAATTGCCAAGTGCAGCGAAAAACGGCATCGGTATATCGTACACTTTTGCCGTCTTCGGAGTTAATGATCACCTTACCACTGCACCGGGATTCGATACACCATCTGGGGATATGCGGCTGGTTCCCGATCTGAGTGCGGCGGTTTTTCTCTCGGAAGCGCCCGGCTGGGTCTGGGCGCCGGTTTGGCAGTACGACCAAGAGATGAACATAATGCCCGTGTGCCAGCGATATTTTGCTCAAAGAATGGTTGAGATGGCGGCCAAAAAAGGCATTACGTTCAAAATGACATATGAAGTTGAGTTTACGCTTCTGGATGAAAACAACCAGCCGGTGGGCAAGGGGTTGTCAGGCTACGGTATTTCCAAACTTTTTTTAGTTGAAAAATTTCTCCTTGCATTGACCGATGCGCTTGACCACCAGGGTATCTCTGTAGCCCAGCTTCATCCGGAATACGCGGCAGGGCAATATGAGTTTTCCGTTGACCCAAAATCCCCTGTGGTAGCCGCAGACCAATTCATCCTTCTTAAACAAACGATCAGCCGGATTGCCAAAGACTATGGGTACAATGCCTCTTTTTCACCGGTGGTCATTCCCGGTGAGGTGGGGAACGGAAGCCACATCCATTTCAGCGCGTGGTCAAATGGAAAAAATCTTTTTACCGGGGGGAGTGGCCCTCAGGATTTGACCATTGAAGGTGAACATATGGCGGCTGGTGTTTTACATCGGTTGCAGGAAATGCTTGCCTTGCTGGCCACCAGCGTTTTGAGCTATGAACGACTGCAACCTTCCAACTGGGCCGGTGCTTACGCCTGCTGGGGATGGGAAAACAGAGAAGCGGCGCTGCGACTTTGTAAAGGGACACGATCCATCCGTTCGCGAGCCGCTAATTTTGAACTCAAGTGTATCGACGGTACCGTCAATCCCTATCTGGTGGTCGGGATAATAATAGCGGCAGCAATAGAAGGACTCGAGTGCGGACTCAGACTACCGGAGCCGATCATGATCAACCCGGCTGATCTTTCCGAGGAGGATAGACAGTCAAAAGGCATCATGCAACTGAGTGATAGCCTCAAAGGCTCGATAGATAAGCTCGAAGGCTCGAAATTTGTCAGAGATGCACTGGGCGAGCCCTTGTATGACTGTTATCTGGCGGTGAAAAAGTTCGACTGGGAGTGCTACCATGAGATGCCCATGGAGGAGATGGTTAATGATCTCAGGTGGCGCTACATCTAAACCCTGCTTCAAACGTTTCTTTCAAAACCAATTCAGTGCGGGGTGAAGCGAAAAAACGTCTTGTTGGAAAGCACAAAGGTACACAAGACAATTTTTGTATTTCATGCTTTTCCGATTTCGTGTTTTCGGGGTTCAAAAAGTTCTGTTTTAAAATGTTAAACGGGATGGAGGCTAATGAACGCGACTGCAAAAGGAAATCTCGATTTAAGTGATGCGGCGGTTATAGATGCGCACTGCCATGGTTTTGACCGGGAGAGCCTGCTTTCCGCCGACCCGGCAGGATGGCTCGACCGACTGACGCTGATGGGTATGTGTCTAGGAACTTCAAACTCTGCCGATAAGAAGCTGATCAAGCTGGTTCCGGAGATGACCCGCAACACCCTGCTGACCCTTGCCACGCAGCGCTGGATGGCGCCATTTTTCAACTGTGCCCCTGAAGAGGTGGCGGAACGTCGACGTGCAGCCATTGGAAAAGATCCGAAAGCATACATTAAACGGCTTTTAACCGACCAGAACGTGATTGGCCTCTTTGTAGATGATGGGTACCCTCAGCCGAAAATCGCGCCTGAAGATTTTGAGGGCCTGTGCGGCGTTCCCGTTCATCGGGTAGTGCGCATTGAGCCCTTGATTTTATCGGCCCAACAGGAAACCGATAATTGGGAAGATTTTAAAAACCGTTATGTAACGCTTTTGAAACAGGAAGCAGCCGACACTAGAACCATCGCCTTTAAATCAATTATTGCATACCGAACAGGCCTGGATGTGACCCGGCCGGATCAACGGCAGGTGCTGAAATCCTTTTCGGATTGGAAAGAGAGCGAGTGGCAGGAAGACCGGTCTATCAGCAAGCCGGTAAGAGACCACCTGCTCCATGTTGCGCTGGGGATCGCTGGTGATTTGAAACTGCCGTTCCACATTCATACCGGCGGCGGCGACCCGGATGTGCTGCTACCTTATGCCAGACCATCTCTAATGATGCCGTTGCTGAAACAGTATATGTCGCAGCCCATTGTGCTGATTCACGGTGGATATCCCTGGATGGAAGAGACCGCTTTTCTGGCGGCCATATTTCCCCACACCTATGTGGAACTGTCGGTTATAACTCCCTGGAGCACCCTCTATATTGACCGGGCTCTGGAACTGTTTCTGGGTTCTGTTCCGACAAACAAGCTGTTTCACGGATCAGATGAGGCTTCAGAACCGGAGTTGTTTTGGCTAGCTGCCAAACAAACCAAGGCCGCGCTGTCGAGGGTTCTCAACCTGGCGATGGATCGGGATATGCTCACCTTCGCGGAAGCGAAGCGGATCGGCCTTGGCATTCTCTCCCAAAATGCCTTAAAACTTCATGGATTGGCCGATTCGGGAATAACATGGGAATGAAACCGGATAATCGGATCACCGAAACGGTCAAGGCATGTACGGCAGACATTACACATTCTCTGGATGACTACATCGGCCTTATTGCCGAGTGGGTTAATACGGATTCCGGTGAGGATCATCCGGACGGAATTTATGCGGTTCAACGGTTGTTGGTAAAACATCTGTCCGGTGAAGGTATGCGGGTTGTCTGGGAAAAGACCGATAAAGGGATAAGCCATTTCAGGGCGACTATTCCGGGAAGCCAAAAGCGAATCGTACTGTTGGGCCATACTGACACCGTATTTGAAATGGGAACGGCAAGCAAAAGGCCGTTCAAATTGGAAGACGAAAAGGCCTATGGTCCAGGGGTGGTCGATATGAAAGGTGGGCTCGTTATGGCTCTGGCCGCAGTGAACTGGCTGATTAAAAACAACATATCCTGCCCAACCATTGAATTTGTAG
>SDBV01010948.1_pt1 | contig 11831 bp, 18 predicted proteins | sample 2277081 | NCBI WGS metagenome assembly SDBV01 (sample SAMN10402039, study PRJNA504765) | marine sediment metagenome | isolation source: marine sediment core GS10_PC15, 223 cmbsf | place: Arctic Ocean: Southern Knipovich Ridge | collected 2010
TCTGCTAAATGCGCAAATTTTACCATTTGCCTTCCAAATTCGTGCAGACTTCTCGCCAACACAGTTGCTCGTCGTGTGAGAATTTTACCATTTTTTTTCCTCAAGATGAGAATTTAGTTAGAGTATTTAAGAATTGTTGCACTGAATGTGATTTTTTATTAATTCTAAGAATTTATCTCCAAAATCTCTTAATTTCATCTCTCCCACCCCTTTGATTTTAGAAAAGCTGAATTTATTTTCTGGCAAATAGTGACTCATTTCTCTTAATGAAACATCTCCAAAGATAACAAACGGCGGGACAGACTTTTCACTTGCTATTTGTTTTCTTAAAATTCTTAATTTTTCGTATAATTCTTTGTCGTAATCCAAATCTTCTTTTATTTCTTTAAGAATTTCTTGAGGTTCTACTTTTATTTTCTGTAATTCTATTTTTTCTGGATTATCTAAGAATTTTCTTCCTTTGAATGTAAGAGATAATGTTGGGTACTTTCCTTCGCTTTTTTTAATGAATTCTAAATTTATTAAATGAGAAATAATTTCTTTTATTTCTTCATCATTCGAATCTTTTTCTATTCCAAAAACGAAAAGTTTCTTGTGCCAATCTTTTGTACTTTCTTTTCCTTTCAAAACATTAGCGATGTAATTTATTCCAAAATAACTTTCAGTTAAATCAATGCATGAAAAAATATTCTTTACAATCTATGTTGCGTCGAATAATTCTTTTTCTTCTAAACAAACATCGCAAGAATTACATTTTTCTTCTTTGAATTCTTCTCCGAAATATTCTAATATATATTTTCTTCTGCAAGTTAAACTTTCAGAATAATCAATTATATCTTTTAGTTTTTTTCTTTTATGCTCTTTTGTTTTTTCATCTTGTATTTGGTCGATAAAAAAATCATGTTTTCTTTTATCGGCAATTGAATAAAACATTACACAATCACTTTCTAATCCATCTCTACCGCCCCTCCCTATTTCTTGATAATAGCTTTCAATAGTTTTTGGAAATGTGCAGTGGATTACCATCCTGACATTTGGTTTATCTATTCCCATTCCAAAAGCAACTGTTGCGACAATAATATTTATCTCATCTTTTTGAAATAGTTCTTGATTCTTTTTTCTTATTTGGTCACTTAATCCTGCATGATAAAAAATTGCCTTGTGTCCATTTGCATTTAAATCGGAACTTAATTTTTCAGTTTCTTTCCTTGAAAAACAATAAATTATTATTGATTCATTCTTTCGATCTTTTAGCAATTCTAAAATTTTGTCAAAAGAATTTTTCTTTTTCATAACTAAAAAATTTAAATTTTCTCTATTAAAACTTGAGACAAAAACTTTGGGATCCTTTAGCGAAAGTTGATTAATTATGTCTTCTCTTACTTTCTTTGTTGCGGTTGCAGTTAATGCCATTACTGGAACTTTTGGAAAAGCTTCTCTTAACTGTTTTAAATCCCTATAATCCGGTCGGAAATCATGTCCCCATTCTGAAATACAATGCGCTTCGTCCACGGCTATTAATTCTAAATTAACATTATTTAAAAATTCTTTAAAATCGTTTTGAGCTAATCTTTCTGGAGCAACATAAAGAATTTTTATTTCTCCTTGATAAATTCTGAATTTTATGTCTATAATTTCTGCATATGACAAAGATGAATTAATGAATTCTGCTGGAACTCCATTTGCTTTTAGATTGTCCACTTGATCTTTCATAAGTGCTATCAATGGAGAAATTACTAAAGTAAGTCCTTCGAATTTCAAGGCTGGAATTTGATAGCAAAGAGATTTCCCGCCCCCAGTCGGCATTAAAACGAAAGTGTCTTTTTTTTGTAAAATATTATTTATTATTTCTAATTGCAGTGGTCTAAATTTGTCATATCCAAAATATGCTTTAAGAGTTTTTTCCATTTTCAGACTTAAAATATCAACACATTTAAATATATAGTGCAATTATTTTTATTATGAGGTGTAGTATTCTTTTTGGAGGCAAAGCTGGGCAAGGACCGAATATCTTGACAAATATATTAGGAAGAGCCTTGGTCAGAATGGGATATTATGTTTTTTATTCGAGAGATTATCAGAGTTTGATTAGGGGCGGACATAATTTCAATGTTTTAACTTTTTCAGATGAGCCGGCCAATTCAAATGATTTCAAAATTGATGTTATTGTTGCTTTGGATGCAAACACTGAAATGAGACATCGAGATGAATTGAAAAAAGATGGAATTGTTTTGAAAGATTCTAAAATGAATATGTTTTATGCGGGAAGAATTTTCAAACTCTTAGGATTTGATTTTAATGTTTTGGATAATGAATTAAAGTTGCTTAAGAGAAGGTATGAGGAAAATATATTGGAAGCTAAGAAAGGTTATGATTTTGAAAAAAGTAAATATAAGATTTTTAAGAGTCCGAATAAAAAAAATGTTTTTATGAATGGAAATCAGGGACTTTCAACTGGTGCTGTTAATTCTGGATTGGATGTTTATTTTGCATATCCCATGACTCCTTCTACGCCTGTTTTAGGAGAGCTTGCGAAGAATCAAATTGAAAAAAATTATGTTGTTCTTGAACTTGAAGGAGAAATCGCGATTGTTAATGCTGGAATTGGTGCGAGCATTACTGGAGCAAAAACAATGGTTGGAACTAGCGGGGGCGGTTTTGATTTAATGAGCGAAGGATTAAGTCTTGCTGGAATTGCTGGAGCACCACTTGTAATGTATCTTGCACAGAGGCCAGGCCCTGCAACAGGGATTCCAACTTATAATTCTCAAGGAGATTTGCAGATGGCAAGGCATACTGGACATGGAGAATTTCCGAGATTGGTTTTAGCACCGGGAGATCCAAGAGAAGCAGAAGAAATGACAAACCAAGCATTTTATTTTTCGCAAAAATATAAAGTTCCTTCAATTATTATTGGAGACAAACATCTTGCGGAGAGCTTTTATAGTTTATCGGAAAAAGCGAAGATTGTGCCTGTTCCAAAGTCGACTAATTTTGGTAGATATAATAGTTATGAGAAAGACCCCAAAACAGGTTCATCTACTGAAGATCCTAATATTATTAATGCAAATGTTGAAGCAAGATTGAAAAAAGAATTAGATATTGAAAAAGAATCTAAGAAGTTTTCAAGATATGAAATTTATGGTAAAAAAAATGCGAAGGATGTTATTGTTTCATGGGGTTCTACAAAGGGTGCGATAATTGATTCTATTAATGGGGCGAATATTAAATTTGTGCAGATAAAATATATTGAACCCTTTCCAAAAGATGTTTTAATTGAATTAAAAAACAAGAATGTGATTTTGGTAGAAAATAATTCTAAAGGACAATTAGGCGATGTTATTAGAGAGAAAACAGGTTTTGAAATAAAAAATAAAATATTGAGATATGATGGGAGACCTTTTTTGAGGGATGAATTGAGTTTGCAAATAAAAAGTATGGTTGGGGGTAGGTTGTGATGAAGTTAGAAACAGAAAGATTAATTTTTAGGAAGCCTAGAATTAGTGATTGGAAAGATTTGGTTGAAGGCATCGGAGATATTGAAGTTTCTAAAAATTTATCTAGTGTTCCCTACCCTTACAAAAAGAAAGATGCAGAATGGTGGATAAAAAGAACAATGGTCAAATGGGGAGAGAGAAAACAAAAAGAGTATTCATTCATGATTGAACTTAAATCCGAAAAAAAAGTTATTGGTTGCTTAGGCATTATTAATGTGAATAGAGATAATGGATTTTGTGAAACTGGTTCTTGGCTAAATAAAAAATATCATAGGAAAGGTTATATAACTGAAGCTAAAATTGTAGTAAATGAATTTGCATTCAGTAAGCTTAAAATGAGAAAGATGGAAACTCAAGCATTTGCAGATAATAAAGCAAGTAATGCTACTCAAAAAGCAATGGGATACAAAATTGAAGGTTGCAGAAAAAAACATCATATCTCAAAAGCTACGGGTAAAATTCATGATGAAACCCTTTATGGACTTTTCAAAAAAGATTGGAAGAAAAATTTGCCTAAATTGAAGAAACATCTAAAAGATAAAATTAAAAAATTGGGGAGGAAAAATGGTTAAGATAACAACTAACTCGCAAAATACATGGTGTCCTGGATGTTGGAATTTTCAAATACTCGAGGGTGTGAAAAAATATTTTGGAAGAACAATTAAGAGCGAGAAAGAAAGAAAAGATTATGCAATTGTTACTGGAATTGGTTGTCATGCGAAGATTTTTGATTATTTGAATTTTAATGGATTGAATAGTATTCATGGAAGGGTACTTCCGACTTGTTTGGGTTTGAAAGTTGGAAATCCAAATTTGAATGTGCTCGGTTTTTCTGGGGATGGGGATGCTTTTGCCGAGGGAATGGAACATACAATTCATGCTGCGAGATATAATTCAAATTTAAAATATTTAATCCACAATAATCAAGTTTTTGCTTTGACTGTTGGACAACCGACACCAATTACAGAACGAGGTTTCAAAGATAAGACCACCCCTCTTGGAGTTAAATTAAAACCTTTGAACACAATAAAATTAATGTTGGCCGCAGGGGCTAGTTTTGTTGCAAGAGTTTATGCAGATGTTAAACAAGTTGATGAAGTCTTGAAAGAAGCGTTCAAGCATAAAGGTTTTGCATTCATTGAAGTTATTCAACCATGTATAATTTTTCATCCTGATGTCGGTTATAAGGAACATACTTATTTATTGAAAGATAAAAAACATGATAAGACAAATTTTAATGAGGCGATGAAAAGAGCAGAGGAATTTAATTATGATAATATTGGTCCGAAGACAAAGATTCCTTTGGGAATCTTTTATCAAGAAAGAAGATTAACTTTTGAAGAGAATTCTCCTCAGTTATTGAAATTGATGAAGACTAAGAAGAGTTGGAAAGATGTTAAAAGGTGAATAATATTAACTCCCAAACCACCAATCTCTCGAAAAATAATTTCTTATTCCCCATTTCCTTTTCTTTATACCCCAACTTCTTGAATCAATTTCTTTTGAAAGAGAGCTTGTTATAAGAAAGATTCTTCCATTTTTTGCTAAATAATCTTTTGCCTGTTTTAAGAATTTAATTGTAATTTCATTGCCATGTTTTCCTCCTGTTGTGGCCAATTTGGATTCTTTTGGTTCGTTTTTGTCTTCGGGTAAATACGGCGGATTGAAAATAATTATGTCGAATTTTTGTTCTGGAATTTTTTTAAATAAATTTGAAAGAATACAATTAAATCCCAAATTCTTGCAATACTCCACTGCTTTTTTATTAATGTCGCATGAAAAAATATTTTGTTTTTTTATTTTGCTTTTCAGAGCAGTTTGTAAATTGATTCCTGAGCCCGAACCAATTTCCAAGAATTTTAATTTGGGTTTCTCTTTTAGGATTTTCGGAATTTCTTTTTTGAGAATTTTAGACATTAAGAAAGAATCTTCATGTGGTTCGTAAATTGAAGTATCCATTTTAACTTAGATTTAATTTGTTGAATAAATCAATTAGTTCCTGTTTGAAAAAGAATACTGCCACGAGAGCACCTAACAAAAATATGAGAATAAACACTAGAAAAAAAGTTACTGCTTTACTTATTTGTTTTGGAGATTGTTTTGCGTAATTCGAAATTTTTTGCACAATTACAGGGGGTTTGGGAACTTGGTTATTAATTAATTTTGGTTTTTTCCCATATACTGATACTCTTTGTTTTGTTTTGGGGATTTTTTTATGAACTAGTTTTATCCTTTTTGGAGGAATAGCTTTTGGTTGTATTGGCAGTGTTGTCTTTACTGGAACTTTTCCTGGTTGTTTTGCAACTGGTTGAGCTACTGGTTTGACGACTACAGGTTTAGCAGCTACAGGTTGAGCTGCTAGTCCTTGAGATACTTGTCTTGCAGCTTCTTCAATCTCTAATTTATCATAACCTGCATTATAAAAGCTAACCATCGCCTGCCTTAGGGTTTGACCCCTAACCATTGCTGCTTCAATTCCTCCAAGAATATCATTATTTACCATTTTATACTTTTACGATTTTTCCGTTTGAAGATAGATGTGCTGTTTCGTTAAATTTGTAACCGAGTTCTGTTGATAAATCAATCATTGGAGCTTCTTGTTGCAAAGACCCATGAGCAGGGATTATATGTTTCGGTTTTAGCATTTCGACTAAGTCCCTTAAATCTTCTCTTCCTCCATGTCCTGAAACATGAACATCAGTTTGTAATCTTGCACCGCTCTTTCTCAATTTTTTATCTAATTTATCTCTTGCATTAATATTTACTGAAACAGGAATTATGCTTGATGAAAAAATAATATTATCTCCATTTTGAAAGTTGAAAGGAGTTTGTCTATCGACGATTCTATCAAGAATTGACCCCGGTTCTCCTTGGTGTCCAGTGCAAACTATCAAATATCTTCCTCTATTTTTATCTACTCCTCTTAGAAAAGAATTTATTTGTCTTCGGTATTTTAATAATTTTATTTTATTTATGAATGGGCATTGTCCTGCTTCTAATGCAGCATTTACATATTTGTTTAAACTCCTTCCGACGAAAACTATTTCTCTTCTTGTTTTTTTGCCAAATTCAACTATGCTTTTTAATCGTGCTATATGTGAAGAAAAAGTTGTTATGAATAATGCTGATTTTCTATCTCTAACTGTTGAAATTGCGTCCTCTAATAAATTTCTTGCAATTCTTTCGCTTGCTGTTCTTCTGTCCGTGTCTGAATAAAGAGAATCGACGACCAAACATTTTACTCCTTGTTTTCCTAATTCTTTTAATCGAGCGTAATTTGGTGGGTCTCCAAGGGTTGGATGTTTGTCGAATTTAAAATCTAATGCGTAAAAAAATACTCCTTCTGGAGTGTGCCATGCTATGAAAACGCATTGAATTGTAGAATGAGTTGTGTGGACGAATTCTATTTTTAGATCTTTGTTTGCTCCTTTTATGTTATGGATTGTATTTGCTTTTATTATTCTTCTTTTATTTCTTATATTTATTTTTTCATCTTTCAAAATTGATTCGAAGACTGCCATTGTGAAAGCCGTTCCAATTATTTCTGCTTTTGGATATCTGTGCGCGAGATATGGCAAACCGCCAACATGATCTAGGTGAGCATGACCAATTATTATTGCTCTGACTTTGTCCGTCCATCCTAATTTATCTAATTTTGAATCGTCTGGAAGAGCCCCGATCTTTCTTAACATTTGTTCAGAATATTTTTCTTGTCTTACTTCATGTTCTTGTAATTCGATCAAAGGAGGGAGATAAATTCCAACATCGCAAATTATTACATCGTCTCCGACTTTTATTGCTGTCATATTTTTTCCGACTTCTTCATAGCCACCTATTGTACAGATTTCCATTATATTTTCCTTTTTTGTAAATTAGTTACGAAGATTTAATTTATATATGTTTTTGAGAAACAGAATTAGAAAAATTGTTTGTAGGCTTCGTCTATTGAGAGTTCATAACCTTGGACTTCTCCATCGACAAGGTCTCCACAGTGTCCATGTAAACAGACATATGTTTTGTTGTCAATTGTTTTTCCTTCTTTTAAGAATCTTTTTTTGTGAATAGGAACTTCTCTTTTGAGATCCCTATATTCTTCAAGTTTCTTTTCAACTCCTTCTTGAGATAAAAAACCAATTACTTTTTTAGGAAATTTAATGTCAGCATTATGCATTGGCTTACGTGTGTGCGGAACCTGGATTATTTGGTGTGGTAATAATGAACCCAATAATTTGTTTAACATGCTTTTTTTGAGCAAAATAACTTTTTAAGTATTTAGGTAGTTTTTTATATAATACTTTACTATATACTTTTATGAAATCACTTAAACCGTCAATGAAAGAAAATAAAAGATATCTCTTAGTTCGTGGAAAAGATTTGAAGAAAAATATTGAGAAAGCTATTTTAGAATTTATCGGGGTTTTGGGAATGTCTAAAACAGGTTTGAGTTTTATTAAATCCTCTGGGAATTCTGCAGTAGTTTGTGTTAACCGCGAGGCGGTTGATTCTGTTAGAGCGTCGCTTGTTGTATTTCCTGAAAAAATGGAAGTTTTGAAAGTGAGTGGAACTTTGAAAGGGTTGGGAATTAAGGCTTAGCAATTTTCCATAAAACATTAAAATAATTTCTATAACTTTGAGCAAGTTGTTTACTCTCTATTAAGATTATAAGTATTGGGTCTTCATGAATAAAAATAGCAACTTTATTTCCATAAATAATTGTAGCAGTAGGAGATTGATATTCTTCCTCAATAAATCTAACTTCATTCATTTTCCAAATAGGTGCATCTCCTCCTTTTTTAGATATTAGTTTTGCTTTTATGTTCTTTTTCCTTCTTTGATTTGCCCATTGTTGAGTATATTCAAATAACTCATCTTCAAAACGTCCTTCACTTGCAAGTTCTATGAAATCTTTTCCTTCATCTATTATATCTTTCATAATTGTTTTCTGCCCTTCAAGACCTACAAATATTTGAGCAATGTTTTTTGCTTTTGTTTCTTGTTTAATTTGATTAATTTCATTCATTACTTGTTTTGCTAATTTCTCTTTCTCTTCTGCTTGTTTTTTTTCTTCAGAAGCAATATCTAAGAATTTTGAGGGATTTACAGCAGAATAAGATTTTATTTTATTTTGAATGATGTAACTAGCAATTCCTTTACTAATTAATCTCTCTAAAACATCATAAACAGTAGTTCTATGCAATTGTGTCTTTTTTATAATCTCTGAAGCAGGAGAGTTGCCTGATTTTAGCAGAGCTAAATAAACTTTTTCTTCTGTTTGTGTTAATCCAAATTCTTCAAGCATTTTGTAGTCATGTAACATGACTACTATTGTTTAAATATCTTTCTGAAGGAATTTTAGTATGCAAGAATACGAAGCAAACCACATAAATGTAAAGCAATTAGAACGAGAAGAAGATATTCGCGAATATGAAGTATCTTCAATAGAGAAAGATGAATAAGATATTATTTGTAGATGATATGAAAAAATGTTATGAAAAAACAAGAGAAGCACTAGGAAGTAACTTTGAAATAGATTGGAAAGATAATCTTCTTGAGGGAATTGAGGCTATTACAAAAAACTTTGATCAATATTCAGCAGGAATTTTTGATGTTAATTTAGATTATGACCCTAATTTACCAAATAATGAACAAACAGCAGAAGGGTTTGAATTAATTAATTTAGCTAAAAAAGAAAGAGACAAAAAAGGGATTTTTTTCCCAATTCTTTGTGTAAGTTCCCACGGTGAATATAAGAATTTGGCTTTTAAAAACGGAGCAGATTTCTTTTTTTACAAAAGAGAATTTTGGGAGAATAAAAAAGAATTTTTAGAATATTTAATTAAAAAACAAAACAAGTGAATTTTTAAAATAATCATGATAAAATTAATGAAATATACTTACATTTTGGAAACTGAAAAAATCAAAGAAGAGCTTGAAAAATTATGGAAAGAATATCAAAAAATTATAAAGAAAAAAGATGCAAACTGGGAAGAATTAAACCAAGCAAGAGCAATACTCTTTATTACAGGGGATATTTATTGTGAAGAAATTAGTGTTGGGGCTATAGAAAAAAGACTCCCTAATTTAAAGGAAAAACTAAGTTTAATTGAATTCTTTAGTTTAATAGATCAAGGGTCAATAAGATTAGAAGACTTGAGAAAAGATGTGCTTTTTATAAGATTAGAAAGATTTTATAGGATAATAAAAGAATTCAAAAATAAACATATTGGAGGAAAATTTTATCTGGGAGAAGAAGAGTTCATAAAAAAATACAATGAACTAAATCCTGATAAAGAATTAAAAATAGGATATAAAGGTAAATTTGATAAAAGTTCTATTGATTTCTTAAATAGACCACCAAAAAACTTATAAATCTCAACTATTTCAATTTTTTAATATAAATATAGAAACATTATAATTTTCTAAAATGGATATGTCAATGGATATGCAACATCAAGCAATGGGTTATGATAGAACTGCGACTATGTTTTCGCCTGATGGACATCTTCTTCAAGTTGAATACGCAGAGAAAACAGTTAGATTGGGGGTTTCAAGTATTGGCATGGTTTGTTCTGACGGGGTTTTTATTATTGCAGATAAAAAGATTAATGATGCTTTAATTGTTCCAAAATCTGCGAACAGAATTCATGAAATTGATTCTCATATTTTTTCTAGTACTGCTGGAATCACGTCTGATGCCAGAGTTTTAATTGAGAAGGCACAAGTTTTGGCACAGCAACATAGAATAACTTATGATTCTCCTGTTGAGCCAGAATCAATAATAAAAGAGCTTTCAAATTTGAAACAGCAATTTACTCAATATGGTGGAAGCAGACCTTTTGGAGTTTCTTTAATGGTTGCGGGAATTAATAATAGTATGAAAAAACCAGAACTTTTTGTTAGCGACGTTACGGGGAATTATTTTTCTTATTATGCAAATGCAATCGGTGAGAACGATGAAAAGATAAGAGAAGAATTAAGAGAACATTATAAAAAAGATTTGACAATTAAGCAGGGTATTAAATTAGCTATAGAGATTTTGAAAAGAATTAATGGAGAGAAATTTGATCTGAAAAAGCTTGACCTTACTTATGCTAAGAAGGAAGACGAAAAATTAAAGAGAGTTGAAGGTGTGGATATTGAGGGGAGATAATGGCAGAATACATTCTTAAAACAAAATTAGGAAACGATGGTTATGAGCACCATATTTATAATGAAAGAGGGCATATTGCACCAACAAATCTTAATGAAGAAATAACTTATTCAGAATTTGTTGTTAATAATAACGACGATATTATTAGACTTATGAAGAAAATGAAATCTTCTGAATTTGAAATTTAAAATGACAACAACAAAATTAAAATGGGATTAAAAGAATTAATAGAATATTATGAAGAATTTAGTCCAGAAGAAGTTAAAAAAAGTCTGGACTCAAATTTAATTCTTGCACAGGCAACTGGTGAATTAAATCCGGGATATATTTTAATGTTGGAGTTTGCTGGGAAAAAAGATATGTTGAACAAAGAAGAAATAAAATATTATAAAATTCAAGGATATGATGCATTGGCAAGTAATTTATATAAAAATTTAAAATGACAACGACAATTGCAAGAATAAAAAAAGCAGGAAAGCATTTTGAGATTAGAGTTGATTTAGACGAGGCTTTGAAATTTAAGAAGGGCGAAGTTTCTTTGATTGAACCCGAGGGAGATAAAATTTTTAAAGATTCAAAAAAAGGAGAGGTTCCGTCTCCGAGTGATTTGAAAGATTGTTTTGGGACTACTGAGGTTAATGAAATTGCTGGAAGAATCGTTAAGGAAGGAGAAATCCAATTAACTCAAGAACATAGATCTGCTGAGCAAGAACAGAAGTTCAAACAGGTTGTTGATTTTTTGGCCACGAATTCTGTTGATCCTCAAACTGGAAACCCTCATTCTATTGAAAGAATTAAGAATGCATTAAATGAAGCTCATGTTAATATAAAAAATACTTCTGTTGAAAATCAGATTAAGGAAATCTTGGAAGCAGTGAGCAAAGTAATTCCTATAAAACTTGATATGAAAAGAGTTAAGATTACAATTCCTGCTATGCATACAGGAAAAGCTTATGGCGTTATTTCGCAATATAGAGAATCTGAAAAATGGCTTAACAACGGAGATTTAGAAGTAATTGTGAAAGTTCCTTCTGGAATTATTATGGATTTTTATGATAAGTTAAACGGCGTTACTCACGGTAGTGCATTAACCGAAGAAATTAAAGAATAATAATTAATTACAAATTTTTTTAAATAAGATAAATCAAAAAATCAAATTACAGATAAAAAAGTAGAAATTAAAC
>SDBV01010949.1_pt1 | contig 11830 bp, 23 predicted proteins | sample 2277081 | NCBI WGS metagenome assembly SDBV01 (sample SAMN10402039, study PRJNA504765) | marine sediment metagenome | isolation source: marine sediment core GS10_PC15, 223 cmbsf | place: Arctic Ocean: Southern Knipovich Ridge | collected 2010
AAAGCTGAAAGAAGCCAATGAGAAATTAGAAGAAACAGAAAAAAAATTGGTAACTGCCGAAAACGAAATTGAAGGAATACAAGGAGAAATACAGAGAGAAAAACGTATATCTAAAGAAAAAAGGATAAAAGAAGTAGCCAAAAAAATCGCAACCAAAATAAGAAAAGGCAAAATACACCGTCCCGATGTTTTTGCTGCTGCAACTCCCGGTTCAATAGCATGGGATGGGGCATTAGAGGTCGCTGCAAAAACCATAGAAACAGGTGGAACAATTGCACAAGCAGTTGTAGACGGTATAAGATACATAAAAGCAAGTGATTGGTACAAATCTCTTGCAAAGGAAAAGCAAGAAGAAGCCGAAAGTGCATATAAAGATTTTTTATCAGAAAAAGAAGAAACTACTCCCGGAGACCTAAAAATCCCCACTTCAATAATCAAAGATTTTGTAGAAAGAGGCATTGATAATATTGGAGATTTGACAAAAGCCGTCCATGAAGAAATAAAAGGCAAATTTCCCGAAGTTACTGAAAGGAAAGTTAGAGATGCAATTACAGGATATGGGAAAATCGTAAATATGAGTAGGGAAGATATTGATATTCAAATTCGCAAGATGAGACGAATGGGAAGATTAATATCAGGGATTGAAGACGTAAAGAATAAAAAACGACCATTACGAAGTGGGCTTCAAAGAGATAAGTTGGATGCAGAAGAAAGGGCGAAGCAAAAAGAACTGAAAGAGTTAATGAAAGACTTGCCTGTTGAAGAGGTGGAATTGGAAAAACAATGGAAATCCACCCTTGAAGGAATAAAAACACGACTAAAAAATAGCATTGAGGATTTACAAAGGCGCATAGAAACAGGAGAAAAGCCACCACCTAAAAGAATAGTTAAATATGATCTTGAGACAAAAGAACTCAAAGCAGAAAGAGACAGATTAAAAAAGGTTGTTGAAGAAATAGAAGGGAAGCCAGAAATAACAGATGAGCAAAAGGTTAAACTTGCTATAAGGGGTGAAGAAAGAAGAATTGCGGAATACGAAAGAAGAATAAGGGAAAAAGAATTAGAAACACCAGAAAGAAAGCCAATACCCCAAACACCAGAATTAAAAGCACTAAAAATACAGAAAGAAAGATTAAAAGACGAACTTCAAAAACTACAAGCCGAAGCTGGGATACCAGAGATGAAGCGACTTGAACAAACCAAGAAACGCACACAAAAAACAATAGATGATTTGCAGAAAAGGATTAGAACTAAAAACTTCGCCCCAAAGCCAAAGAGAGAACCAATAAAAATGGACGAAGAACTCACAAAGTTAAAAGCAGAAAAGGATAAAATAAAGGAACAATACGATTTAGAACATGAAAAACTAAGACTGGTTCAAAGACCTATTGCACAAAAAATTTGGGATACTGCCTGGGACTTAGTTATGAACCTTCCGAAAACAATGCGGGCAACTATGGACATGAGCGCACCGTTCAGGCAAGGCGTTGTCTTTGTAATGCGACCCTCTAAATGGAAAACTACCGCAGGTGCATTCAAAACAATGTTTAAGCACAGTTTTTCAGAAAAAAAGGCAGACGATTGGTTAAGATATATAAAGGCATCCCCTGAATATTCTCTTATGAAATCAAGTGGTCTTTTTTTAGCAGAACCAACTGCAAAATTATCTGCAAGAGAAGAGGTTTATAGAAGCAATTTAGCAGATAAAATACCAATTTACAAATATCTGCACAAAGCCAGTCAAAGAGCTTACATAGGTTTTCTCAACAAAATGAGAGTAGATGCTTTCTTGGGTTTTTCCGATAGAATGATAAAGGAGGGACATAATCCACAAAAGGAACCTGAAATTTTTAAAGCGTGGGCTGATTACGTAAATAATGCTACAGGAAGGGGAAATATGGGAAAATTTGAACAAGCAGCAGAAATACTAAATAATTTCTTTTTCTCGCCAAGATTAATTGCTGCACGATTTAATTTGCTCAATCCAATAAAATACGCAAAGATGCCTCCAAAAGTTAGAAAAGAAGCATTATTATCAACCTTTGAATTTATTGGTACAGGAATGGCTGTATTAATGATGGGAGCTATGGCAGGAGCAGATGTAGAACTTGATCCAAGAAGTTCTGATTTTGGTAAATGGCGAATAGGTACTGTAAGGATAGATATTTGGGGTGGATTTGTACAATGGGTTCGCCTCTTTGCCCAATTAGCTTCGGGGCAACGAAAAAGTACAAGAACAGGTGAGATACAAATATTAGGTGAAAGATATGGTTCACAGAGCCGATCAGACGTTTTGGTAAATTTCTTTAAATATAAACTCTCTCCCACGACAGCCACAGCATTGAGTCTTGCGGAAGGGAAAAATCCAATAGGACAGGATGTTGATGCTATTGATGAATTAACAAACCTTGCTATCCCTTTATATTTGGACGATGTAGATGATCTCTTAAAAGAGGAAAAATTGGGTGTTCTCGGCACCGCTGGGCTTGTTGGAGCAGCATTTTTTGGAATTGGCGTTATGCAATATGACACCGAGACCAAGAGGAAAGAAGAGAAAAAGGTGATAAGCGAAGAGATACCAGCAGAAGGAAGAATTGTAAAAGGAAAGGTGATAAAGGGGAAAATAGTAAGATAATTACTGAAAAGTTATGTAATCTTAATAAGTTATATTAACTTCGCAGTATGTTTAATATAAAAAAGAACAAAAAGAGCAAAGGACGAGGGGTAGTAATACAGACAGTAGTACCAAAAGAAGTCAATGAACAACTAAAGAAGGTATCCAAAGATAATGGGCTTCAGATGTCAAGTCTCTTACGACTTATTATTATGCAACACCTAAATCCCCAGACGCCTAAAGATGAAGGCAATATACAACCCCCTCAAACCACATAAGCAATTCGTACTCCCGGAAGATTTTAAGGGCTTTCACCCGGAACGCATTAGGCGGATAAGGGAGATAAGGGATAATCAGACGGTACGAACAGATATGTGCTTTGTGAGAGATAGCGACAAATTAAAAGGTGCATTAAGATACCAACTGAAAAAAATGGGATTTATAACCGAAGATAAAGATGATAAAAAAGGACATCCCTCGTATTCACGCCTTGCCCGACGAACAGGAATAGAGACGAAATACCTAAGCGCCTATTTCAATCACAATCGTTATATATGGAATGAAGCAAACGGTAGGGCTATGGAATACATCTCACAAACAAATTTGCTAATACTTTGTCTTTTTGCAGGAGTAGCGATAGACCTTAACATTGAGCTTGAGCCGTTAGAATTGATAGAAAAATAACATTCAATTTACTTGTTTGTTTAAAAAATTCATTATCTTTGTTTTTATTCACCAAAACTATTAGTCATGGCATATTCAAAACCCAAAAAAAGAAAGAGACTTTTTGGCGGGACAATCACTAAAACAGTAACCCGAATTCCTGGAGCCGCTGGATCTAAAAAAGTAAGAAAAGTAATAGAAACAGGAGAAGCAAAAAAAAGAAGGATGCAACGAAAAGGCAGACCCGTTTTGGAGCGAATAGAAAAAGAAAGAATAAAAAAAGTAAGTATTACCAAACCAGGTTTAAAAACCTCAGCTAATGGAAAATTGAAAACAACAAGAAGACCCAAGAAAAAAGTAGAAAGAACAAGAACAGGTAGAATAAAAACCTATACTTTTTATAAGAATCCAAAAAAAAATAAATCTAAAGCTCGCCCTTCATATCAATAATTTTTTCATTTTTACGTGCATTTATGTAACCTTTTCCGTTTTTTTACGTATGATTAATTAGAACACATTTATTAACTAAAACCAAATACCATGAAAACACTAAAATGCTACGGCAAGATAATACTTACTTTTTTATTATTTGGGTTACTGTCTCAAGATACTTTCTGTCAATCAGGTGGAAGACTATTTGACATGTATTGGGATAGCCCTGACACTACATTTGTCATAGACAAACACAGGACGATCTTAACGATAACAAAAAGTGAAGATAGTTTAAGCATATTGAAGGAAAAGAAAAAACGGGCATGGGAATATATTTATTTAAAAGTTGATGAACAATGGGTTATATTAACACGCAGACCGATACCTAAAATTTCCTTATAAAGTTTGCATAATACAGAAACGTTTTTTATCTTTACCTATTGAAAGTATATGAAACTCTTGTGTTTTGTGTTTTGTTTGCCCCCTGGCAGAAATGTCAGGGGGATTTTTAACTAAATTTAGCAAAATCATTAATTCACCAAATATTAATTGACATATTGCCCGTTTAACCAAATATAATTTGGTCATATTGGTTTTATGTTAAATAAAATGAAAGTAAAAAAGAAAGTAAAAAAGAAAGTAAGCACACCATGCTTGGTAGCTTCAAACAAAGATGCTTTAATCGCCAGACAAGATAATATACTGTGCGGAAAACCCAGGGGTCAGTTCCATGATCATTATTTGTATGTCCAAAGAGGCGATTGTGGATGCGTATGTAAATATCAAAACCCAGACGGCATTCCCGATACAAACGTTACGTGTGAGCATGGGAATAAGATAATAGTCTATACGGATAAGCCGAACAAAAATGAAGAGAAATACCAGAAGAAGCCAATAGTAGTTGATGCTATGAAATGGACTGGCGAAAACAAATATGCTATTTTAAAATTTGCCTCTCCAGTTGCCAGCTACTATGGTGGTGGAATGAGGATTCTTACCCCATCAGAAGGGACTGTGGTTTGCAATTTAGGCGACTTTATCATAAAAGAACCTTTTGGTGAAGAATTTAAGTTTTCTCTATGTGAGCCGGATGTTTTTATGGAAACCTATAAAAAGGTTTTGCCCGCTAAGGCAAAGTCCAAAGAAGCCGACAAGTCTAAGAAGTAATATTCCCTAACAGAATGGGAACAACAAATAAAGAAAATAATCATTGTTGCTATGCTTGATGGTACATTCACAAAAACACGTTGCTCTAATTGTGGCGGGCTATTATGTAGCGAAATTGAAACAACAGGAGATAGACATTGTAATTGTCCTATAGCAAAATCCCCTCAACCTTTACAGACAGAAGGCTGGATTTGCTCCAGATGCGGAGCAGGGGTAAGTCCAAATACAAGTAAATGCCCATGTGCTGAGCCATTGGGGTATAATCAAATAGATTATGGTAACCATTGTTTGCATGATAATTGTTTAGTCTGTGGAGGAACAGGCATTAAAAAGGGTGGTGGGGCTTGCATTCATTCATTAAGTTGCTCTTGTCCTAAATGCAGTCCCACTTGTTAAGCTACTAAATACAAACAAAATGGAAAAGACAAAAACAAACTACGAAATATTAGAAAGGGTTATTAAGAAAGCCATGGATAATGGGTGGAAGAAAGAAATCATTTCAAAAACCTATGGAGATACCGAGGCGATTTCAAGTGTGGACTTTGCAGTTAGAGATATTAAAAAACACATGGATTTATTGATAGGTAATTTTATACAATATCCAAGACAAATGCTATTTGACCATGAATTCGCCAAGGCATATTTTGGCGAAGCAACAGAATGGATGTACCTCTCTCACGGTGAGGATATGGATATTGTTAGCGAAATACCTACTAAAGTAGAGTGGCATGAGGACTATGAAGAGAGAAATGGATGGCAATATCACCTCCAACAGATGGTCTTGTGCGAAGAACCGCTTGATTACTTAAAAAAATTCTTGTGACTTAAATAGCGACATTGCTTATTTAAGAAATTTGCAAAAAACTTAAATTATGAGCGATAAAAAATCAAAACCATATTATATAAATGGAGCCGAGGGGCTTATTGATATACTTGAGCAGAAGGGTTATCTAAGCGATTGTGCAAAAAGTGCCGGCAGAAAAAATCTTATTGAAGTTACGTCAGATATATTACAATCACATTGCGAACTTATATCAGGAATCGGATCTTATTCTGGGGAATATGGTGGCAGAGGCATTGCATCCACTTATATAAAGCCACCAGGTGGAATCCTTATATTGGGATAAAAGAAAAAACTATGCTTGACAAAGAATTCCAATACTTCCTAGACCACCAAGACGAGCTGGTTAAGAAATACAAGGGGAAATATATTGTCATAAAAGGGAAGAAGGTAATAGATTACTGGGATACTTTTACTGATGCCTATTATAACACACAGGAGCAGGGACACGAATTAGGCACCTTTCTTATTCAGGAATGCCTGCCCGGCGAAGAATGTTATACAACATATTTTAACCGTATGAACCCAGTATATATTGATAATAAACTTCATAATTATACTACAGATTTAACAACCCAAGACCTTTTACGAGAATATTGAAAATTTTACAGAAATGGCAAAGAAACAAACAATTAAAGCAGAAGTATTTAACTATGAAGCTGATGTGATAGCAGCTATGTTTGAAGTAATAGGAAAAAAGTTTGATGCCAAGACTCAATTTGAATTTCTTCGTGAGGTTGTAGAGATCATGGAAAAGCGAAGAAAAGAAGAATTTTTATCTGCAATTGGAAATATGGGAGGATTGAAAATTTCAGAGGAATGACCAGAGAAGAATTATTTAGATTAAGAGAAAAAGAAGCACAAAGCATGCCTGGGTACAATTATTTTATTGCCCCGGCGAGGGGTGGTATACAGCATGCATGTAGATGTTTCGCAACCAGTGCTAAACGATATTTTGCCATCATTGATCACTGTACCCAACTAAAAATTCGTTACTATAAGTGTTACCTTTTTAGTTCACTTAATTAAAATGAAAGCTATGTTATTAGAACAAAACGTATTAGATATTATCAACATTGCCACAGAAAAGGGGCTTAAAAATGTTGAGATAAGAATAATCGGAAATGTCCCATTAGGCATAAACGAAAAAGACGAAAGGGGAACAGTTGTCCTTTGGTCAAACGGTAAGGACAGGTTTTCTTGTAATTCATTAGCTGAACTTAAAGCGGCGTTGGAAAGTCACAAAGATTTAAAATGGATGAATTAAAACTTAAAACCCATGTACAAACAAATTAAAACAGACAACCATGAGTAAATATTGGTGGCTTCCTTTTATTTTGCACATATTCTTTTTAGCACTTACTTGTGCTATTGGAATGATAATGATTGTTCATAATTTAACATGGGAGCTACTATGGTTAGTTCCTCTTTTTATAGCACTCTTAGGCGTATTAGTTATAGTAACTAATAAGATATTTAAAATTGAGAACTAAAAACCCCTATTGTGCAGTGGGGGAAATCACTGCACCTAACTAAATTAAAATATCATGGAACCACAAGAAAATGTTGAACAAATGGCTAAAACATGCCATGAAGTCAATAAGGCGTATTGCGAATCGCTTGGGGACAATTCACAACCCTCATGGGAAGACGTTCCCGATTGGCAAAAAAACAGCGCAATAGATGGCGTGAAAAACATCATTGATGGTGTAATTAAAACACCGGAAGACAGCCATAAAAGTTGGTTGGCTGAAAAGGATAAAACAGGTTGGGTATATGGCAAAGAGAAAGACGCTGAAAAGAAAACCCACCCCTGCATACTTCCTTACGAAGAATTACCCCCGGAACAACGAGTAAAGGATGATTTGTTCATGGCGGTTGTTCATTCATTTGGGCAAATCAATGAACTTGTTGATGTGCCGGAATGATATTCCAAGCATATAAAATATGTCCCGCTGGCTAATCATAAACGCTGGCGGGATTTTTTTAAAATTTTTCAGAAAAAAAATTCAGATAGAGATTTTAGAACTAAATACCTATTATTAGAGGAAAGTTTTAAATTCCGAGAACGCCCCCCTTCAAAGATGTTGAAAGTAAAAAGCATGCTTATTGCTATTGATTAGCTACGCTCTGCCGGTTGCTACGCTGGTATGCAGGTGGTTCGTTGATTGATCCCACTCATTATATCCCCTCTCTCCTGGACACGCCATTTTATTACGCTATTTCTACGCAAAGGGAAAGGTTGTATTTAAGTAGATGCTTAAATACAAATGTCTTATAATATCCATTATGTTAAATAGAACTCGGATTGCACTGCGACAATGTGATTAAATTTGCTTGCACAGTTGCACAGGTTACACAGGCGAGTTTTAAAATGGAAGATAGGGTAATGTGTCGGGTGCTTATTTTAAATCGCTTAGAAACAAAGTTTTTTAGTTCCCACGTTTGTTTAATATTTGCCAAATCCTATTCCCGCCTTAAAAGTACATTCATTCGTTTTGGGATTTTTTGCAATTATATCCACTGTTCCGTGTGAAGATACGTTTCTAAATACTTCATATCCCTTTTTAAGTAGCCAAACGGTTGCTATTAACTCGCTTGCTGCTCCTTTATGTTTCTTTTCCATAGTATTACAAAGATAATAAAGTATTTCATAAAAAGCAAGAAAACTGCCCTAAAATGCTCAATTTGCCGACAAAACCCTTTCCTTGATTATTCCTTTCCGGTCAATCAAGCAGCATTTAACAGCCAATCCCACTAAATATCACCACTTTAGCGATGAACGTAATTGATTACGTTCATAAAACTGCCCCAAATGAAAGAATTTGCGGGATTATAGATTATTTCAAAGCAGGGAGCGGAGACGGCAGCGAATAATAGATTCCTTGTTTAAGCAACTGCTTAAATACGCTTAAATCTTGAATATTGGGCTAATTATTATTGGCGTTTCTGGCTTGTTTGGGGCAATTTTGAAGAAACATTGAAATATATTTGGTTATTAATGAAACATATTATAGCTTTATCCGTAAGTAGATATAAGAGCAAACACATTTTTTAACAAAAACAAACAAACACAATGGACTTACAACACATTCAGAAGGGTACAGAGCTTGTTGAGGTAATGCAGGCACTTCCCGCAGACGCAAGGCACCTTATAATAGATGCCATCGGCTTACCATTAGGAATTGTAAAAGCTGAAGAGACTTTAACCGACTATGTGTATCGTATTCAAGATGAGTTGGTGCGCGCATAATTTCTTAACGTTACGCCAGTCCTTCGGGGCTGGTTTAACAAAAACTAAATGTTATGAAAACACAAGAATGTAAAGATCGCATAATAGCCGCTGCCAAAGCAAGGCACGGTGGCTATATTACAAGAGATTACGAAAAAGACCTACTTAGTCTCCCGGAAGGGTTTGATATTAAATATGATGGCTACGGCGACATCATAGAAACTACTGACGATGAGGGCGACGAGGTAATTTGGGATGATGATAATGATAGTTGGAGTAAGGTGAATACTTAATTACTTAACGCTGTGCCGGTTGCGTAGCCGGTCCAGCATAAAACCTAAAATTATGACAGAACTAAAATTAACAAAAACAGAAAAAGCAAAAAAACATTATAGTTGTTTCTACTGTGGGAAGCAACTATCTGAAACCGATGGGTTTCGTGAAAACAAGGACGGAATAGCTTGTAGTCCAGAATGTTATGAGTTATTCTATGAAACTTATAATAATTATATTAATAGCGGCGAATGTTTATAGCTTGCACCCGACCCGGCGGGTATAAACAGATCATTAAGCCAGGAGCGTTGCCCTTCGGGGCAGGTTGATTTATTAACGTTGCGACTTCGGTTTCAACACAAACACACAACACACATGAAAAGATTAACGAAATTTCAGAAAAGAGCTAATAGGGTCTATGCGACCGTATTGGCGTTGTATGCAATTTTTGTAATTGTAGCGGTAGTAGTTTAATTATTCACCAGCCCCGCCTTAGCCGGTGGGGCTATAAACATTAGCTTGATTGTCCATTATAAAACGTGGAAATAAGCTCTAAAATAAATTTGAAAAGAATTAAATAAATATTAGGAAAAACGAAACATTTTGCATAATTTTACGTATTATATTATATAAGTTGCTGATAAGTTATTAACTTTGCATAAGTTATCAGTAATTAATTAACAAAAACACTTAAAACCATGAAAAAAATTATGATGATGTTAGCAGATTCCTTACCCGAAAAAGAACTTTTGGGTAAGCTAAAAGAATCTATTGTAAATTATGAAAATGCTGTTACGGATTCAGAAAAAAAAGATGCAGACAGTCATTTGCAATTTTTTTTAATGATGGTGGTAGCCAAGTTTGGCTTCTTAAACCCAGCAAAAGAAAAAGGAGAATCTGTTAAAGATGTAGTAGAAAAATTGGATAGACAACTCAAGGGAGCCCAGCTTCTAAGCAAAGAAGATGAGCCGGGAGGTAAAAATTAATTAACAAAAACACAAAACTATGGCAACCAAGAAAAAAACAATAAAAACGTACAAAGGTACGAATATTACTTGTTTGGTTATTAATAAATAATAAAAGAAGAATTAATTTATAAAAACAATATATTATGAAAACTAAAATTATAAGTTATAAGGGTTTTGACAAAAACCTGAAATGCAAGGGCTTTCAATATGAGATAGGTAAAACCTATAATATGAAAGGTAAGCCGGTGAGATGCACAAGCTCTGGTTTTCATTCTTGCGAAAATCCTTTTGATATTTGGGACTATTATGATGTTACGGATAGTAGATTTGCCGAATGCGAAGCAAGCGGGGATATTGATAAAGACGGAGAAGATAGTAAAATGGCATCCTCAAAACTCACAATTAAAGCAGAAATTAGTTTAAAAACAATAATTGATTTTGGGATTAAATTTATGTTAAAAATTTGTAAAGATTACAGCAAGCAAGTAGCTTCAGGATATTCCAGCAAGCAAGCAGCTTCAGGATATTCCAGCAAGCAAGCAGCTTCAGGAGATTCCAGCACGCAAGCAGCTTCAGGAGATTACAGCAAGCAAGCAGCTTCAGGATATTACAGCACGCAAGCAGCTTCAGGATATTACAGCACGCAAGCAGCTTCAGGATATTACAGCAAGCAAGCAGCTTCAGGATATTCCAGCAAGCAAGCAGCTTCAGGAGATTCCAGCACGCAAGTAGCTTCAGGATATTACAGCAAGCAAGCAGCTTCAGGAGATTACAGCACGCAAGCAGCTTCAGGATATTACAGCACGCAAGCAGCTTCAGGAGATTCCAGCACGCAAGCAGCTTCAGGAGATTCCAGCAAGCTTGAATTAAATGGAAAATATAGTATTGGAGCAGGAATAGGTAGAAATTGTAAAATCAAAGCAAAAAAAGGAAATTGGATAACATTAGCAGAATGGAAATATGATAACAAAGAAAATAGATATGTTCCAAAATGTGTAAAATCAGCAAAAGTAGATGGAATTTCTATAAAAGAAAACACTTGGTACGAACTTAAAAACGGGAAATTTATTAAATCCAAAAGCAAAATAAATGAAAGGCATTAAAATAAGACGACCAAAGCTAAGACTTAACGAAATTTTACGAAAGCAAGGACGCAAAAAAAAATGGCTTGCAGAGCAACTGGGGGTTAGCATGGATTCAGTTGGACACTGGTGCCGCAAAATAAATTGTCCTGATACTGAAACGGTGTCTAAAATAGTAGAATTGTTAGGGATTGAAAAGTCAGAACTATATGCAAAAAGCGATCCAGGCTGGAGCAAGTTTTTACCGGAAATATTTAAACCTTAAAATCATGCCAAAACTAAAAGAACTAATTGACGAACAGTTTGATTTCTGGTTAAACGAAAAAGAAATTGACGACAGAGAACCCGACAGGGAGGAGCCAGACGACCATATTGCAGAACACGATGAGCGGGAATGGCAGGCAGCAATAGATAAAAGAATTGAATAACTAAAAAACAACAATCATGGAAGATAATTGTGCTATATGTTATAATTGTGGTGCCAAGAAAGGATTACATAGCTGGGTGTCTGATCAATGTCCTAAAGATGGAGTAGGGACACCAGTTGTCGGAAAGCGA
>SDBV01010950.1_pt1 | contig 11829 bp, 16 predicted proteins | sample 2277081 | NCBI WGS metagenome assembly SDBV01 (sample SAMN10402039, study PRJNA504765) | marine sediment metagenome | isolation source: marine sediment core GS10_PC15, 223 cmbsf | place: Arctic Ocean: Southern Knipovich Ridge | collected 2010
CCGGTATATAATTTAGTAAAGGTGCTTCCCACCAAACCCTGGATGGTGCAGTCTACCTTGGCGTCCGTATCCGACCACGCTTCTAAAACGTCCGTATCGTCGAGAATGAACATCGCATTGACAGACGAGGCCCAGAAAAACATCAGGCAAATAATAAACAGTATTCGTTTCATTTTCATCTCCTATAAGGTTCCCAGCGCCGCAGCTTGAGAAAATGTCAAACCGCCTATCTGGTCATCTACGTATGCTTTGACCGCTTTCTCAGTAGGTACAGCGGTATCGCTATTCCCGCCTAATGTACCATCCGTTGAAAACTCATCTACCGTTGCCCCGGTATCAAACACTAAAGATCCTGTAATCTGTTTGTTTTCAACAACCGGATCTCCTGCATCGCCTGCTACAAACATTGGGAATGAGAAACAAAGTATTAAAATTAAAACGAGCTTTACTGTTTTCATGAAAAGCCCTCCTTCCTTATCCGTTTGAAGCACGACTGACTTCAATGAATGTATCAGGAGTTCCAACACCTATACAAATCAGGACTAATGTATCATTCTGGTTATCCATGAGGAAGTTTGCTTGAAGATCTAGATTGGTATTATCGTCCGTAAATGTAATTGTGTTGTTCAATGCGGCAACGCCTTTTAATACTATGACATCCCCTACGGCAGCACCATCTATACTGGTAACCGCGTCAGCAGCATCGCCTTCCTCTGTGATTGCCATAAAGAAACTACTGCCCGTGGTAATCACACCAGTAACAACTGTTTTACTGGCAATAGCTCCCCAAGTCGGAGAAACTGTCATTTCTGCCCAAGCTAAAACTCCAGATCCATTAGTTTGAAGAACTTCGAGATTTTCTCCATCATCAACTGGAAGGGTAAGGGTGTAACTCGCTCCAAGGTCGGCGTGTGATTGAATTGAAGCAGTATTACCGTCAACAGCGTCAGCATCATGCAAGGTTATTTTTCCGGCGTATGCCGTGGCGGCTGCTCCCAACGTGATATCGCCACCACTGAGAGTTAAATCTGCAAATTCAGGGGAAGCGTCTGAAGAATAATCCTGGCTCACTGTGGCAGAGTCTTCAACGGTGAGGACTTTAGCGTCTGCCGAATATGTCAGGGTTCCATTGAATCCGCCTCCAATAACAAGATCCTCATTCATCGTGAGAGTACGACCCGCATCAACTCCGGCAAGGGTTATATCTTGGCCGTTGATCGTTAAAACCACGGCAGCGCCATAAGTCAATGTTCCCGCAAAACCGCCCCCAATGGTGAAACTTTCATTCATTGTAAAGGTATTGGCCTGATCGACCGCAGCAAGGACAACCGCCGCACCGCCGCTAACCGTCAAATTCTCTGACATACTGAGAGTATTAGCCTGATCGACACCAGTAATAATTGCACCGGTTCCTGTAATTTGAAGCGGCGCATCTACATTCAATATAGCCGTTCCTTTGGTTATAATGAAATCATTTGCCCCTTCCACGAACGTTGACACCGACCATGCCGGATCGGCTGTAGTCACACCCAAAAGAAGCAAACCGTTAGTCCCAACCGTCAAGGGGGTTACAGGCCCCGAACCACTACCCAATAAAATACTGTGGTCAGTCGGATCGGCAACGCCTGTTCCTCCGCGGGTAGCATCAACAACGGTACCCTCCCATGTCCCCGATGCAATAGTTCCGACAGTGGTAATATCCGTATCCCCTGGCAGAAGAATCGGATCACCGTCAGCCCCGAATGCGTTTAAGGTTAAAGCTACTGAAAATGTCAATCCTAACAAAATTGCAATTAATTTCTTCATAGTGTTTCTCCTTTACTGTAATATTAAAAGACGTTTGAGTTCCTTATCGGTTTCCCGGCCAATTCGTTGGACCTCCTGGAAGTCAGGGTCATTCCAGCATTGAATCATATATTTAAGCTGCATAGCTTCGCTTTTTTGTGCGTAAAATTGCTTTTTCCATTTCAAGGCTTCAATTTTTAAAGACATAACGGCCAGGCCAATTGCTTCCTCATCTGTAGAAGTTACCGCTTCCTCAACACACTGAAAATCTTCTTCACTGCCAGCATTTACAGGACAAGCGATCGCAATTAAAACAATTCCCAATATCAAGCTTTTAATTTGCACTGATTCTCCCCCCAGATTCAATCCAGACATCGGCTTCCCGACATACCAAAGAAATGTTATCATAATCTGCATCTATCGTAAAAGCTCTATTTCGCTGTAAATGTAAGCCATCATCTGAACTTATTATAATGGAATACGCAAGGCCGGCTTTCCGCCACAAGGTAATCTTATCCATTGCAGTGCCACCTGTAATTCCTGTCAGGGTACCGGCAACGCCTCCCTCGCCAATAAGATGTATATGTCTTTCGTTTGCCGAAACAGTGATAACTCCGCTCGATATGGTTTTCTCTGCGGTTGTTCCTTTGTAAACATCTGTCAATATCCATCTCAGATCCCCGGTATACGCAACGCCATCCGATTCCCAAAGTGGAACAATAACGTTAATTCCATCCGCCGTTGCTCCGGAAGTAAGGTTCGCAATATAGTGATATATTTTATCGTCTTGAATGGTAACGAATGCCGGGTCGCCGTTACGAACTTCTTCTGCGAATTCAAAATCAAGATCGTCTTCGCCTCCGCCTGTTAATCCAGTTGCACCAATCGCGTAAACAGTCATTAACGCCTCCCTTAAGAGACCGCGACGAGGTTCTTTACTGTAAAGATTGCCGATCCCTTAAGGGATAGGCCTACCCCATATGTTTCCGAAGTGTAAATAGCACTGACTGTTATAATTCTTTTTACTTCGCCGCCTTCTTCAGTAATTCCTAAGTCATCGCCGGTTAAGACGATCGAAACCGTAGATGCCGGCGTAATTACAACGTTTTCTCTTTCATTGATTACATCAGCTCCAACATCCATCAGGGTCCAGGTAATTGAAGTTGGAGTAACCGCGCTGTCATCGGCATCAGTAAATGCAGCGGTAACAATATAGGTCGATTCTTCTGTTGCTTTTATGCTTAATTTTACTGCCATGGCTCACACCTTCTTTTAGATTGAAGTTTGGTCAATATCTGGCGACAAACTATTCAGTTCGACATCCGGCGCTAAACCGGCAAAAGCGACACCTGGTTTTAATTCAGAAAATTCAATGTTTGGAGATAGACCCGCGAAAGCAATGTCTGCAATTAATTCGGAGAATGTTATTTCCGGCTTTGATGCAGAAAAATCTATCTCCGGTGTTAATTCTGAAAAAGCTATATCGGGTTTCAAATTGTCAAAAGCTATCTCTGGAATTAACTCAGAGAAAGCGATGCCCGGCTCTAAATCCGCGAAAATGATGGCGGGTGCGAGACTTGCGAAGGTAATCGATAATTTACCGACTACGAGGGGAAGCTGGCCGGCATCCTTCCACATGAATTGAACAGGATTCTCAGGGGTCCTGTCGCGCCAGACGAATGGTGTTCTGTTTTTCCAGGTTAGGTTTGACATTTAGTTTCCTTGCTTATTTTATCTTCTTTTCTAATCATTTCATTTTCTCCCTTTAAAGATTCTGAAATTTAATATAATCAATAGCTCCTATTGTATTAACAGCACTACTTCCCCCAAGACGAATAGCTTGAACATAGATTTGCACAAAATTAATACTGCCAGTTAATCCATAATCTGATAAAAGTAATTCTTGCTCCAGGCCTCCGTTGTCTGTCAACTGCCAAGGCCAGAAATTCTCTCCGTGCAAGAAATACAACCACGCGCTATTTTCATCTGAATCTACAAGTTGAATAGCGACCCAATTATTAACAATGTGTATATCTACTGCATTAGTTGAAACAGATAATTTGATTACCATGTGCGTCTTATCTATTACTGGATCGTTTATATCAGAACTCCAAACCACTTGAACCCATGTTTGTGTTTGAATGGCTGTTCCACAATTAAGAGTTAAGACCCCACTTGGAATAAGAAGACTAATTTCACGACCGTGTAGATTCGGACTCAAAGTAGGACATATTTCTGAGCTAAAAGAAACTGGAGGATATTCGTAAGAATAGACTGTCCATGTGTGATTCGCGCACAAAGTATCACCCCATGGTTCCCAAAAACAACCCTTCGGCTCTTCCTTGAACCCAATCACTTTAGGTGTCGCCCAATTATTATTTTCAAACTTAACAAGCACCACATCATCAACTGCAAACGCAACGCTGTTGCAGTCCATGTATTCAATTGGGACTTCTGACAATATAGCCATTTTATTCACATTTAATCCTGTGTCAGGGTTTATTTCGTCATCTAACTGAACAGTACAAGTGTCTTCGTCGCGGTCGATTACTGTTATGGTTCCGTAGCGATAACTTGGTTTCCATTTCTGCCAGCCGCTTTGAAATGCCCAGTTATAATATGCTTCTGCTGCAGGGGATGCGATTACAGGTTTGAGTTTCCCATCTCGTACTCCATCATAAACAGCATTTGCTTCGTATCCCGGCTGAATATTAAAACCACTGCCACGCATTCCAGTAACTTCGATAACTCCCACGTCGTCCGAAAGATCTTCCGTTAAGTCTGCGCACCAAATATCTTCAACAGGATTCTCGGGAACATTCGCTGGATCTTCAAGATATTCCTTTCGTTTTTCGAGAGCAGTTTTCTTTAATTCAAGAATGCTTCTTTCGAGCCCGGCTTCCATGCCATCAAGCTGGTTATCAAGATCAGCGATCTTTTTGTCAAGCCGTGTGATTTCAGTGGCAATAGCGGTAGTATCTAATTCAAGCTCTACGCTATATTCTCCATCTGCGATGTGACTTATGTTGATTCCCTTGCTCATTCTAATCCATTAACCTGAGAGCCTAAATTGACAGTGCATGTATTTAGATTGTAATCAATTGTTGTGATAATTCCATATTTATAAGTGTCCGGAGTTGGTGTGCCATCTCTTGTTTCATCGTAGGCAGCGGCGCCTTCGTATCCCGGCTGAATATTAAAACCGTCGTTAATATTTAAAGTATCGATCTCATCAGAGTGGTTTCTCTTTTCATATTCCCTGTCATTCTCTATCTTTTCTTTTCTTAATTCGAATACAACTACTCGTAACCTTAGATTACTTTTCTCCGGCCCTTCCTCCATGCCGTCCATCTGTTTTTCCACGTCCGCAATCTTTTCATCGAGTTCAGTTAATTCATTCTCCAACGCTTCGCTTTCATCTGAATCCGTATCTTCGCTGTATTCATCGGAAGACGGGGTTCCAACGACTTCTATAATGCCGATAAACCCGGTAAGGTCTACTGTTAAATCTGCGCACCAGATATCATATATTAATATTTCCGCTGTCGTTTCCGATCGGACTTCGGCCCTGTCTTCTTTTAATTCAAGTCCTGCTTTTTCGAGCTGAAGCCTTAAAACATCGTCAATTAACTTTTTTCTTTCTTTATTAAGTTCCCCCAACTCATCTAAAGCAGCACGCTTCATTTCCTCAAGGCTACCATCTAAATTTATTTCGAGGTCTAAGCCTCTAACATCATCCTTAAGGTCTTCGAATGCAACTTCTAATTCTGCTAATTCTTCTTCTGCGGTTGCTATTCTTTCTAATACTTCATCTCTTTCTTCACCGTCTGGCATTTCTTCAAGTTGCCTGTCGATGTCTTCGATTTCATCTATTGGTTCGCCTATATCAACTGCATCGTCTTGCAAGCCGTCTAATACGTCTTCCATTTCGTATATGATAAGTCGATAAGCCTCTTTTTCTTCGCCTTCAGGCATTCCATTGTATGTTTCATAGGCTTCATCGACTAATGCTTGTTGTGCAGCAACTGCTGCATCTGCTTCTGCTAGTTGTTCCTCTATATTGTTGTCTTCCACCCATTCTTCCAGGACTTCTTTTCGTTTTTCTAAATCATCCCTTTCTTCGCTTTCTGGCATTGCATCTAATGTTGAATTTTCATAAGCAATTATCCATGCTTGAAATTGTTGACCTATAATGTTCATGCGAAAAGCGCGTAATGTTACTCGTTCAGCATTTATTTCTTCAATCTCAGTAATCTTTTCCGCTATCAAATCGTCTAACTCTGCAATTCGCTCATCGATATCATCTATTTCTTCTTTGGCAGGCCTATAATCAAACCTTGAAGCCAGGTCCACATTGTATTTACCAAGACCATGATTCCTATCAATAAGTCCTCTCACAATTAAAGCTCCGCTGTTATTTCCATCGATTGGCTGTCTACGCCAATAATATATGAAACCTGGTCGACTTCAAATGTGCTTCCATCTGCCACTACCGTATCCCCCGGGGCAAGATAAGGATCTGGACGGGCGCTTCGATATCTATATTTCCCATCTTTAATTCGATAATGAGCAAGATTCCGAATGGTTATCTGTTTTGGAGTATAACTAATAGTCCTGTGTCCTGTTAATGTAATCGACTTACTCGTTCCGCCTTCATCAATTTGGATGTCTTCGAGATCCACAGTGGTAAGCACTGCCCTATTAACTTCTGAGCCGTAAAGTTCGTAAGCAAGTTCGATTTTCATGTCACCAGTTGATCTGGCTACAATTTCATCAGCATAATTATCAACATCTTTAATGACAACGCTGAGATACGTTGGCGATCCGTCGCGACGCCGGCACTGAAATGAACTGATTGGGATTTCAATATCATCTACTTTTACTTCTGGAACTACATTTGTTAAAACAAAATCATCAAAATAAACATAACCAGTAAAAGGATCGTATTGTGGACCGGTGGAAAGCATTATTCTAACTTTGGTAGCTGTTGCTCCAGCTGTGATTTCACCGGAATCATATTTCTGCCAACTGGCGCTTGGATTAAACGCAACAAGATCAACCACCCCCAAAGATACCTCCCCTGCATATTCATACAATTTTACAGCACCAAAAACACCGTCGAGGGGGTTAGTACCAACAGCAAGCCATCCCGTTATAGAATACCCTTGTCCACCATCGATGGCGACATCTTGATAAACTCCCTGACCATCCGTTCCCCAATAAGCCAAAGCAGTTCTTTCAATTCTTAAACTATAAGAATCGGTATACTTTTTAGTGGAACTTCTTGTTACGGTGATAACCCCAGGAGCGTCAAACTCCGTCCAACTTGAAGGAGGACTACCAATTTCAAAGTTACCGTTAGTGATTTCAGCATCACCCACTATGTCACCGGTAAGAGTAAAATAGTATTTAGTGACAACTTTTTCACCGTTCGCAGCAATCCAAAGGGCCCATTCAGCACCATCCCAAATCTCAGCATCATGAGTAGTGGCAATCAGAGCCGGAGAGGATGCTGATACGTCTAAATCCCAGCTGATTGTTGCGGCGTTGGTTGTGACGATTAAGGATGCAAGGCTACATAATATATTGAGATCGTATTTGACTGCAGCATTCTTAGGGGTGATAATCAGGGATGCTGTCTTAGCTGATACCGGAATACCAAAGCCAACCGTTGCGGCTTGTGGAGTGATGATTAAAGACGCTGCTTCGGCCCAAACTGTGGTAGCACCTATAATCGTTGCAGCTTTTGGAGCGATGATTAAGGAGACATGGGTGGCGGAAACAGATACGGTTTCCTCCTCCACCCCAAACGTAATCAGCGTATCCCAAAGACTATGGTATGTGGCTTTTATCCAGGGGGCAGAACGATTAGTATTGGATATACGAACTTCGTCTATGATTCCGTTAAAAGGATAGGCTGAGGAATATTGGCATCCAATCCACAAGTTAGACGTATTGGAGTCAATCTCTGCTATAATACCAACTGTTTCCTGCGCGGTTTGACTCCCGTCACGGAATATAGTTAGTGACGTTGACGGAACAAAAACCGTAGCACCATAGTAATAGTTACCATCATTTATAGCCGTATCATCAACAAGTGTTTCCAGTGATCCTGACGTCCCATCAACACTTAAATTTACCTCCAGCTTTTCAGCGCCATTATACCCCAAAGAGTAACTACGGTTATCACCAGAACCAAAATATTTAGCTACAATACCGACAGAATTTGATTCAAGAGCTGTTGTTTTTACAATCGCTTCGAGAGTAAGCGCCCCGGTTATGTCCAAAGACGCGTGGTCATCTACTATAATGTAGTCATTAAGCCCGTCAAAAACTATCGCTTTGCCCACTTTACCATCAACAAGATCCCCTGTGAGCATCGTGCCTGTAGGTGTCCCGTCATTCTGATTGCTGGTACTGTCCTTTATCGCATCAGCACCATCCTCGTTGGGATCTTGTGCCATGTGCCAGACGCCTTTAAAATTAGAATCCCACACATTATGAGTAACAGCGTCAATTGTATCGCCTACATAAGTGTCATTGTCGGCATGGTCAGCGTCGTAATAGAGGTAAAGGATGGTGTCAGCGTCATGCGCCACAGACGGGACTTTGACGTGGAGCCATGCTTGCTCATTGGCATCATCCCATTTCTCAATTTCAACGTAGAGTTCAGTGGTTCCGTCTGAGCTTGTGACAGCAATCTTCTTCCGGTTCTCATCGGCAGTAAGCTCATCAAATACAGCTGAAACATCAACAGGTCCGATCCCTGAAGCTGCGGATAGATATACCATGACAGGGAAGTTGACCTGCAGCGCAGTATCAACCAAGTCCTTGTCTATAGTGAGCTGTATTCTTTTAGTCCATCCAGAAAGCCAAGCCATTATTTTACCTTATGCCACTGCAATAGTAAAAATTCCCGAAGCATTCCAAGTCACGGTTAAATCTCCACCGCTCATGTCAACCGGACCACCCAGATCCACGAAGGCAATACAATCTTTACCTTCATCCGTGTAATTATAAATAATGCCCCAGTACGCATCCACGTCGCTGCTTCCATCTTGCGCCCAGGTCGGGTTTACCGCTGAATCAAACTTCATTGTTCCAGCAGCCTCAGAAACCAAAGCCGACAATGTACCCAGATCTGTTCCACCTGCTGTATATGTCCCAGCATCCGTAACTTCCGTGAAATTCCCAAGAACTGGAGTCCCGGTAGCTGCTGTCGGAGTCGCGGTGTTATCACAGATTGCTAAGTAAAAATGATCAGTCGACGCCCAATCCTCTGCAATCATATAAGCCAATGCTTCCTCGAAAATTACAATATCTCCTCTTGCCATGATATTTCTCCTTCTCTTTTATTCAGAAAGTTGTGATTTAATCGCAAACGTAAATGTTGCAATTCCACTTCCCTTTATCCTTAAATTAATAGGCGCCACCTTGAAGAGTCCTTCCCACAAAGCAAGCGTCAATTCAGTATTGTTCTCATTTAATGTTTTCAATGTAGCCGCAACTGTCTCCGAAACAATTGCTTTAATTTGATATCGTCGATCCGCGACAGCAAACCCCATATCTGAAAACGAAACCCCCTCGTCAAGTGTTTTAGTTACCGAGATTCGTCGTTCTCCTGAATAAAGAGCCGGATTAATCAATTCTAATACAATCGGCATATCGGCATCCGCTGTAGTTTTTGATATCACTGCAATCATTGTTTTTATTTCTCCTTTATATGTTTAAAAGAAATTCTGCCTCTTCTTCAGTGTCCCTCACCTTAATCCTATCGATAACGTCCCACATGATCTGTTCTACTTCAGTCTCTATTTGATCTGATGTTATGATGATTTCCGGAACATCTTCTCCTTCAGGATCTTTTTCGCCCTCTTCGCTGAGATCGTCTAACTTTTCTTTTATTTCATCAATAACCGTAGAAATCTCGTCGATGCCTTGGAATGTGATTGTGAAATCTTCAGCCATTATTATTTTACCTCAAAAATATACTCAGCTCCGCGGTTTCTTGATTCAATCTGAACGAGGCTTAGAATTCTTAAAAGAAGGGCTTGGATTATTGGGCTCGATCCGGAAACGTCAACTTTGATAATTGGGAACGTACTCTCATCTTCCGGATCAACAGGAATATCATCAGGCGGTTCTAAAAATGTAAATTCTATGTTTGTTGAAAAATCAGCCATTCTATTTTTCCTTCAAGCTTAAGATAAAAAGCGAGCGGTAGGCAATTTTGCAATTACCGTGCAGCCGGTAGAGATCGGACCAATTTGCGGAAAGGAGGAATTAAACCGCAATATTCCCATAGTCAGCATAAATGGACTACCGCTCGCATCCGGGAAAAACTTAAAGATTAACATCTCACCATCTAAGGCAATGAGCGCGTCGCTGATCCCACTTGTAAGTTCTGCCCTGAAGGACGCTGATCTTAAACTGTCTGTCTTATACCCTAAGACTTTCTCAAATCTTTGCGCGTAAGACTGTGAAGACTGTGTATCGGCTGGCACAAAACCATTCGATTCTATTGCTGTGAACGTTGGAGTATAATGTTTAATATAAATCTTCTTGCAATGATCTCCTGTGTGGCAAGTATCCAAAGCGCTATAAAATTCAAGATGAGCATTTTTTCGTGAAGACGAAGACGCTAAGACGCCATATCCAAGATTTTGAGGCCTTCGATAAAGCGGATAATCGGCGCGTTCCTGGTGCGTCCCGGGCGTTTGAAAGATTTCACTTGATGTTAAAACGGCTGGCGTCTGGGATATAGTTTTAACCTGGCCGATTTCGATCGATCCAACTGCAATATATGGTGGGCCTCCTGCAGCGCCGCGAGTTGTAGAGAATCCAGTGCTTTCGACCCCCTTAACCGCAGAGAGAGTCGCACCAGTTAAGATAATGGAATTAATTACATAGGTTGACACAGTGGCCCGAGTAATCGAAACCGTTGTCGCAGTCACTGCTTTTAAAACGCTGGCCAACCAAGCCGTGAAAGCAATATTGTCGACCTCGTCATTCCCTGAGCCTGCTGATAGGATATCTATTCCACTGACAACACCATCCGGGCGGACATCTGGCGCATAACCAGCGCGGCCACTCCATATCGGAGCTGCGGTTCTGGTAAAAACTGTCTGGTCACCAGAATCCACCATAGCTGTAAAATTAACTAGACTCTGATCGCTCTCATATTTAATTTGTGCATTCGCTGCAATAGTCATATTCAAATACCATCCGTATCATGTATGTATTCAACGTCAAAAATCATATCGAATCGGTAAAAAGGCTCGAAGAATAATGTTTCTCTTTGAAGTCTTACTGTCACGCTTTCGGCCAGGGCCCCAACAGTTGGATCGGCGTAGAGGCCACTGTAGATGTCTTCAGCAAGGCTTGAAATTGCCGTATCCGGATCTGATTTATCGAGACCATATGTGCGAAGATTGATTGAAAGAATGGATCGAACCTTACTTGATTCGCCTGATTCCCTGAGCGTAACGTATCCACCGCCTTTGGGGACCGGGAGCCCAGCTGTCATGTAGGTTACAGGAAAGAGCGGAAAGGGAATTTCTTTCAACTCTTGGACAGATGAAATCACCTTGCGCTTCACTGAGTTGATTGCATCAATGTTATTTAAAATAGTTTCAACTTTTACCAAGATTTGTTCACGTATGCTGTTTGCTGCCATTGGTACTACCTCTTTGGTACAACTCGACCTTTAACGATCTTAAGGTCCATTTCTTCCAGATAATTTTCGATGTATTCTTTTTTATAATCAGCCATCGCTTTCCTTGCTTCTTTTGAAAGCTTATCCCAGAGTTCTTCACCGAAAACACGTCCACTTATAAACTTAGCTTTTCTTTCCGCATTCGTAAGCGCTATTCTGGTTTTCTGCTTATATTCTATCATTAAAGCTGCATGGAGTGAATTCGCCTGTCCTTTAAATTCGTATGAAACAGGCCCAACGTTATTGCCGCCGCCTGGCACTTTTACGGTTATTCCAGGAGTAATAGATTATATAATATCTAATCTAGCCAATCTTATATTTTATCTCAT
>SDBV01010951.1_pt1 | contig 11827 bp, 7 predicted proteins | sample 2277081 | NCBI WGS metagenome assembly SDBV01 (sample SAMN10402039, study PRJNA504765) | marine sediment metagenome | isolation source: marine sediment core GS10_PC15, 223 cmbsf | place: Arctic Ocean: Southern Knipovich Ridge | collected 2010
GAAAGAAGATCAGGGCCAATCCATAGATTCTTTTCTTTTCCATAATTTTCCTCCCTGTGATATTATCGGGAGTCCCTATGTACTCTCAGGTATTTAACAGCAGGAACTGTGCCATATAAAAAACATGTTTAATCCTTACAGTATAAAGAATTAAGCTGCAGCATGTAAGAACAATCACTATCAATTTTTGTCTTTCCCGATTCTCCGAATCGAAAGATAATTTATTACCAGGTAAAGAAATAGTTAGCATTATATTCGGCTGAACTTTGGACAATAGTTGAGGGGAGTCCCCACTGTCGTTAATACTGATTCTTTAGGTAAGAGTTATACTCATTTACTCCTTTTTCGAATGACTTATCTGCTGCTTCACTTACAATCCAGCTGACAATTATCAATCCAGCTCCAGTGCCCAACATGATATAGTCGCTTGTCATGAATTCGCCTGTAACAAGATAACCACCAAACGGGTATCCAAGCAGGGCACCGCCGGTCCCGGCCGCGATTAGTCCTGCAAAAGTCAAACTTGTGCCTTTCTTATACGAGGATATTGCCGCTTCACTTGAGGCATCAAACAACATTTCAACTTTATCATATGTATACTTTTGTTGATTGGCGCCCTGTAAAAAGTATGTTCCCCAAAAAACACTGCCCTTTTTTGTAAGCTCATAATCGTTGTAGGCTTTTCCCTTTTCTTCCTGATTTAGTTTAGCAGGATCCGGTGGCAATTGAGGGGGTGGAACTGATTTACATGAAATAATAAGTGATAACGATAATAGTAATAAACATAAAACAACTTTATAGAACTTAGACTTTTGTTTCTTTTCCATAATAACACCCTCCATATTCTTCTTACTGAATGTCCTCTCGGTTGTCGGGCAATCAGCAGGTTTTAAACTGGAGGTACTTTTATAGTAAAATATAATAATCATGGAATTAGAAAGCAATAGGAGTTATTATCCTCTTCTACCCTTTTTCTACAGTGTGAACAACCGAATCATCTGCAAACAATTAAGATGTCATGATTCCTGTTTATAATCTCAGTCCATTCTTTCTGTATTGTTCAATTTTCTTATCTTTAGTAATAAATATCAAATTATTTTGAATTGCCTGCCATATTAACAGTCTGTCGAATGGGTCTTTATGCTCTTTTTGTATGGGTAGTTTGAAGAATGTTGCTGCATCAATATTTTTTAAATTAAGAACCTGGAATCCTGCTTCTACTACCCCTTCATATATTTCTTCCGGGTTTGTATCATACAATTCCAGCTTCCCGATTGAATATTTCAGCGATATCTCCCATAAAGAAATACCCGATACATATTTCACATACTCTTCATTTTCAAATATTTTTACTATACCGGGAGGTATTTTATCAGGTTCAAACAATGTCCAAAGCACATAATGGGTATCTAACAGATAGTTCATATATTCAGCAATTCTTCTGCTGTCATCTCAAAATCGTCATTAATTTTCATTTGCTTATTCTGTAGTAAGCCTAATGTAATTTTATTCCTTTTCTGAAATTTTTCATAAGGTATTAATACTGCAATATTTTCCTTTTTCCGGCCATAAGTTATAATGATTTCCGCTCCGGTTTTTACTTCATCCAGCACTTCAGAAAAATGTGTTTTAAACTCTCCTACAGGTAATGTTTTCATGTCTATATAATATACTTTATTTGTCAAGTTGTCAATTACACCTCCATCAATTTTTGTCTGCAAACCCACAACTGTCTCTTAACATATTTTCTTATACCACAAGTAATTATCTGCCTTTTTGTCTTTACCTGACAGTCAAAAAGTTTATAGGGATCAATAATTACTCCTCTGTTATAACTCTTTCTATAGCAAAGAAATATAGAGTTTTTTACCTTTGGCACAATCTTTGCTGTCTTAAAAGAGTAGGCCTGAGGCTGCTGGAGGAGGGTAAATGAAAGTATTACTAACCAGTGGATCAGGTTTTCCAGGCATCAATATGGCCCGTTATTTAGTAAAACGATTAAAGGAGAATAAAATGAAGACATTATTCAAAGTGTTAGTATTAGTGATTGTTTTAGTTATCGCATCTGTGATCGGATTTACAAGCTATCAGTTTAATATGTTCAAACCTCAGCCGGTTACTGAGAAAGTGGATCCGGATAATTTAAAATATTTCCAGGAATCCTATGTTGATTGCCGTCAAAGTTTTATTAATCAAGCCAGTAAGATGAAGGATATCTATCAAGATGTCCAAATTTCGGCCCTTAATATTGAAAGCAGTAAAGATCAGGATTTAACCATAGATTATTGCTATATTCCAGCTCAAAAGAGATTTAAGCGGCTCTTGATATTAACTTCCGGTGTTCATGGTATTGAAGGATATGTCGGTAGTGCTGTTCAGCAGATGTTTCTTAAAGAGCTGGTAGATGAGAACAGCCTGGATGATTTGGGCTTGCTTTTTATTCACGGCATTAATCCTTACGGGTTCAAATATAAGAGGAGATTTACGGAAAATAATGTGGATCTGAACCGGAACAGCTCGACAGACAACAGCCTTTATGAATCTGTTAATCAGGGTTACAGCGTTCTGGATACCTGGTTGAATCAAAAGCAGAAAGTAAACCTGACCAGCTTTCGTAACTTTTTCTTTCAGCTCGGTACCATTCAGAAAATTATCAAGTATTCAATGCCTGTATTAAGGCAGGCTGTCATGCAGGGCCAGTATCGGAATGAAAAAGGGTTCTATTTTGGGGGAAAGGCCCTTGAACCGTCTGTAAAGGCTGTGACGCCGTTGATCAGGCAGGTTGCCGGGCATTATGACATGGTGTTTAATATTGATTTGCATACGGGATATGGTGCAAATGGAGTCATGCACCTTTTTCCAAATCCGTTAGAAGATGAAAAGAAAAAAGCAAAAATTGAAAATATTTTTTCCGGCACTCACATCGACTGGGGAGACAGTGATGATTTTTATACAGTTACAGGAGATTTTACAACTTATGTGGGAGACATTATTCCTGAAAAATATTATCTGCCCATGATGTTTGAATTCGGAACAATGGATACCCAGACAACCATGGGATCCATTAAGGCCTTGCACAACGTAGTGATTGAAAACCAGGGGGCCCAGATCGGATATAAATCTCAAAAAGATGAAAAAGAAGTTAAATCCCGATATCTGGAGAGTTATTATCCCTCGTCTGAAGCCTGGAGATCAAAGGCGATAGATGATGCACGACAAATGTTTTTGCAGGCTGTAAAAAAATACCAGGAAACTGATATAGAGGAATAAGCTCTCTTTGAAAAGAACAATAATTACAATTGCATCCGGCTAAACAACGGACAATAGTTGATAGGGCTGCTGTAAATCAAACAGATTCCTGGTCTCCCACTGGAAGATTTACGATAACGGTTGTCCCTTTTACAACATCCGACCGGAAGGTGAGAGTTCCACCAAGGTCCCTGATAATCCTGTGAGATATGGACAAGCCCAGACCAGTGCCTCCTGTCTCCCTCCTGGTAGTGAAAAAGGGATCAGTAAGCCGGGCAAGATCCTGCTCCGGGATGCCCCTCCCCTGATCGCTTACTTCGATAGAGACCATTCGGGATGTTTCATCGTAATTTGTCATCACAGTAACACCCTTGCTTTTGTCAGCCAGAGACTGGCAGGCGTTCTGCACCAGGTTGAGCACTACTTGCTCCAGCCGGATTCTATCTGCTCTCACCTTTGGAATCATCTCACCGGGATTGAATACAAAATGTTTCGTTGCCTGACGAATGAAATGCCGGGACAAATCTATGACCGTACGGACGACCTGATTTACATCTATCAGTTCCTGTTCTCCTTTCACTCCGCCCCGGACAAAACTCTTTAACTCGCTCACAATATGGTCGATTCGCCTGGTACTTGAATTAATTTCATAGACAGCCGATTCCGCAGCCTGCTTGAATTCATCATAGACCAGACCGGCAATTTTGTGGCTGTCATCAAGCTCTTCATCAGATTCGGCCACTGTAAACAAAGTGGGCAGACCTTCAGAGAGAAAGCGGGCGTTCATTGAAATAACCTGATTCGGATTATTAACCTCATGAGCCACCCCTGCAACCAGTGCACCGATAGAGGCCAGCTTCTCCGCCCGGAGCAGCTGCTGCGTTTGTGTATGAAGAAGTTCTTCGGCCCGTTTTCTTTCTGAAATATCCCGAAGAATAACAACAGTTGCCGGGCCGTCATGCCAGAATGTTTTTGCTCCTGTTATCTCCACAGGAATCGTACTGCCACTCTCATCTACTATACGTGTCTCGTAACACTGTGGGGCCGTTTCTCCCGCCACAATGGCGCTAAATCGCTTTTCTACAACAGCCAGATGATAAGGGTGAATCAACTCCCGAAAATTTTTCTGCAGAAGGTCAACATGATTGAATCCTGATATTTCGAGTACCCTGCTGTTTGCATAGGCAACTCTTCCATCTTCCAGCAGAATAAGGATCCCATCATTGGCATTCTCAGTCAGAGCCTTGAAATTCCCTTCGGCGTTCCTCAGGGACTGCACCATTCTGTTATAACCACTGGATAACTGACCTACTTCATCCTCTGATGTAACAGGAAGATCAACTTTATAGTTACCACCTTCTACCTGCAGAACACCATGAAGCAGTTGGTTTAGAGAATCTAAAACTCCCTTCTTAAACACTATCGGGAATACTATAAGTACAAAAAATGTAATTCCGAAAACAATTGGAACAAACCTAATCCAGAATCGATGTACAGACAAACGCAGGGAAGCATAACTGAAGCCAACCCGATAAGAAACCCCATTATGCGTTAACAGGTATTGAATAACAAAACTGGCAGGGTCCTTCAAATTCAGATAAAAGGAATCTGGTTCGGGACTATCCTCATACGGCAGCATTTGCGATTCACCTTCGACTGAAAGCTTTTCCATGAGAAGACTGGATGGCAGAGATGGATTCATATATTGGAAAATTGCAGGGTCTGCAGAAACAGGTAAAACATAGACTGCATCGTCAGGAAGTTTGCTGTAATTACTGCTTATAAGTGTAATCCGAACAAGTTCTACTTTTCTCCGATACTGATCAACCAGAGTATCATTAACCAGAGGCAGAAGCGCACCGGCAATAAACCCGACAGTTACCATGATTGCCGCTAACGGAACACCAATCAGTTTAATAAGAAAGCTTGGAGTTTGGGGCGCATTATTTAGATAAACAATAAAAATAAGGAAACATCCTACCATAGAGCTGGTGTTAAAGATAAGGCCGTAGGCATTTCGGGAGATGATGCCTGATTGAAAAAGAAGGTATGACAGTGCAATACAACTGGTTATAAAGGTAAGCAAAGCGAAACTTCCTGCAGACCGTGCTCTGCGTCCATCCGGCCGCAGGAGGGTACTGATAACACTCTTTTTCTGAAGAGTATCTTTCTCTTCCGATCTCTCCTGCCGGGAAAGCATTACTGTCTTTCGCAGGAGTACTACAAAAGCCCAGAGGTATCCCGCCAGAGTGATAATACTGATCCTGGGACCGTATTCCAGGGTAAAATACTGGGCCTTGAAATCGTACACAACCGGGAACCTGCTGCTGAAAAAAAGAGAACCCCAGACAGTGGTTGCCAGGACAAGGGAAACTATAAGCACTATTCGTGATTCCCTGGGATGCAGATTCCCGCCATAATAGTAGGCAAACTGAACAAGACAGGTTACACCGAATACGATCAGGTTGGAGAACTGACCAGTAGCTATGGCAGCCGGTGTAAACAAGGAATAACGAACTGTATAGGAGAGTAATAGGATAAATAATGAGGAAATATAGCCTGTAAGAAACCAGGCATCAGAAGACTTATTTTTTACCGCCAGCATGTATCCGAGGATTACACCTAGCAGAATTGTTGTGGATAGAGAACTGATTGCGAGATTGCCCAATCTTAACCAGTTCATATTACCCCTCCTGCTTTCTGCTCAGGCGTTTACTCAGCGCCTGGGGGGTTATTCCCAATAGTCCGGCTGCAATAGCCTGATTGCCTTTGGCCCGGAGGAGCGCTTCCTCTATCAGACTCTCGGTTATATCTTTTATGGTTGGAAGTCTTTCAGGAAAGTTTATGCTGTTACTTTCGGATTTAATCGGCAGCTCCAGATTATCCCGGCTCGTGGCTTCCCGAAAGGGCTTAAGAGACAGCATTTTTTCCTTCTGCCTGCTCACAGCATTAAAAATCATGGAACGAAGCTCTCTCACATTACCGGGGAAATCGTAGGTTTCGAGCAGTGTTAACAGTTCGGTAGGTACGGCCAGTTTCTTTCTGGAAAGTTCCCGGGACGCCTCATCAAGAAAATGTCCTAAAAGAAGGGGAAGATCGTCTTTACGCTCCCGGAGAGGCGGTATTCTTATTTCGTGAGTCTGTAACCTATAATAGAGATCATTCCGGAATACACCTGTCTTTACCTGCTCTTTCATGTTTCGCTGGGTGGCAAGTACAAAACGGGCGGTGGTCGTTCGAACAAGATCGGAACCAAGGGGATAATACTCATGAGTTTCTATCAGTCTGAGAAGCTTGATCTGACTGGCGGCAGAAAGGTCTCCTATCTCATCAAGAAAAAGAGTACCCCCTTCCGCCTGCTGGGCAAGACCCTTTCGTGATTCATTTGCACCGGTATAGGCACCCCTGGAATGACCGAATATAGTATCGGCAAACATTGTATCATCCAGGCCGGCAGCGTTAACTCTAACCAGAGGTCCTTTACGTCCGCTGATAGTGTGGACAGCTTCAGCAAAGAGTTCCTTTCCGGCCCCTGTTTCCCCTGTAATGAGTACTGTCTCTGCAGTTGGCGCAATGGCTTCAATAAACACGAAATTCGCCTGCATCCGCCGGTTCTGACTCACTATTTTAGAGAAAGCTGCCGGATGCCTGATCTCATCCGCAAGCATGCGTTCCCGAAGATCACTGTACCTGCGGCTCAACTGCCGCATCTCGATTGCCCGGCGGAGACCGCTTATGAGTCTACTTGGCTCGACCGCCTTAACCATATAATCGAAGGCCCCGGCCTTCATGCAGCGAACCGCAATCTCGATATCATCAGAGGCTGTAACAATAATAACCGGTATTTGCGGAAAAGTTTCCCGGATTTCTCCCAAAAGAACATCACCGGAAAGATGGGGCATGGAGATATCAAGAAGAATGGCCTCTACTTCTGTTTCTGCCAAAAGAGGCATCACTTCCCGGGAGTCCTGGCACAAGAGAAGATTATTGATTCCAGTTGACTTTAGAACCTTGGAAGCACTGGAAAGGACCTGCTCTTCATCATCAACAAGAAGCACTGGAAACTCCGGGTAATAACCTGCCTTCATATTACCCCTCCTGGTAACAGGATAGCCTGAGCACCATAGAAAGTCAAATTTAACCTCTATCAACTTTTGTCTGAATATCTACAAATGTTTCACTTCGTACTTCCTTGTAATACAAGTAATTGAGGATGTCCGGTAACCCTGTAGTTCACTAATAATGCCACTGATTATACCAGTCTAACCACATTCTTAATCCATCTGGTACGAGCCGAAGGCTCCTATCAGTACTTGAATCCTAAAACTCAGCCTCGAGTCAGTGGGATTTCTATTAAGAAAAAGACTGACTAAAGACAAGGGACGGCCTCAATAGGTTGATATGGGTCAATAATCAGGTATTTATCATAAATCATTATATAGCAAAGAAATAAATATTTTATACAATTGGCACAATAATTGCTATCTTATAAGAGGAGAACTGACGCCATAGAGGTGGATAATGGAACAGAATAACAGTAAATCAATTAAATTGCGTATATTTGGGATTACAGCAATAATTGTGGCTTTGACAGAACTTCTGCTTTGTTATACCGGGCCTATAGCCTTTATTCCGAAACCCAGCCTCGTACTCTTTCCCGTTGTATCTTCCAGTCTGACTGAAGAAGAAAGCACAACTGTCACAGATCTTATTGAAAGAGAAATGGCCTATATGAAATCCTATGCAATTGTAAGCCGGGATTTTATTGAAGAATATTATGTCAGAACAGATCCTGAATTTGACAGAACCAAACTGACCCCCAGCAACTATCTTGATGCTCATGAAATCGCCCGGGAGCTGGATATGGAGAGGTATGCCACTGCCAGTATATACAATTATTACTATGGCTGTAATCTATCGATTACAATCAGGGATGTCAGGAGCGGTGACATTATAAGTTCCTATGGGTTTGCTTCCGACAATTTTGAAAATCTGCTTAAAGGTATAGGTAAGGATGGTGAAGTCCTTGATATACAGGAGAACCTGAAAAATGAAACCAAAGGGGTAACATTTACCGACTATCTGATACTCGGACTTCTTATTCTTCAATTCTCCATTGGTATCATCGCTCTCTTCGGAAGGGAACCGGGAATCCTTACTGAAATCGTATGGGCATCAGCTCTGATACTCTTCCTCTTTGCCTATATCCATGCCCAAAGCGCCAACATGGACTACATGCAGCGCTTTATTGCCACCAAAGGGATGATTCATCTTGCCAAAAGCACTGCCCTTGAAGAGTTCTATACTCTTCTCCGCTATGGACCAATTCTCCTTATCAACGGAATCTACTATATCTATAAATCCATATTAAAAAGCAGAGAGGTTAGGATTGAGAAAAAACACTGGCTCTACCGGTGGGTCACTACATGGGCTCTACCCTGGGTAGTTGTATCAGCAACACTATTTGCTCTCTCCTTTCCTTCAGTTGTCAGTCTGGACGGCTTCGGATTTCTGGCATGGTTCAGCCTTATTCCCCTGTTTCTCGTTCTGCTCACAAAATCACCGGGTATGGGAATCTTCTATGGTACAGCATTCGGGGTACTTCAGGCTCTCATGATCAACTACTGGCACGGAACCTACAGATACATAACACTGCATCTAATTACCATTGCCTTCTTTGTACAGTTCCTTGTATTCATGGCTATTCTGGTCCTGCTGATCAGAGCCAGCGGAAAGTGGGGTTTTCTGATAGCAGCAGCGGCCTGGGTGGTTTTTGATTACTGCCGATCCATTGGAATTTTCGCTTATCCATGGGGTATCATCGGGACAACACAGTATCAGTTTCTGCCGCTTATACAAATTGCCTCTATAACAGGTGTATGGGGTATCAGCTTCGTTATACTTCTCTGTAATGCGTCTTTGGCCTGGGCTATTGCCGGCTCTGCATTCGGCTGGAACCGGACTGTCAATAATACTCCTAATAGATTCGGTTTAATAAACCCCGATTCGGCTCCGCAGAAAATTCACCCATTTAGTATACGGACAATTATAAATAACCCTCAGAGTCTGCTTCCAGTTGGAATTTTTTTCGCTGTTTTTATACTGGCCCTTTCAACCGGAAGTATTATTTTCCGGAATATGGAAGCAAAACTCTATGATAACCCCGAGACTCCTACAGCTACAGTTGTACTTGTACAACAGAATACAGACCCCAGAAAACATGATTACAAAGAGAATCTAAAGAAGCTCATGGATCTGACAGATGAAGCAATGCTCAGTTTACCGGACAAACCCGACCTTGTAGCATGGCCTGAGGGGGGAACGGAGCTTGACCTTACATACTGGACAAAACCCGAGAGAAAGGAATCTCACTGGGGTAAGGTTATAGGGGAATTCGTTGAATATCAGAAGAGTATGGGTACCTGGCTACTGACCGGTACACAGGATCACAAGATGGAACCTTTAGAGACAGGCGAATTAAAACGAGTAAATTTCAACTCTTCAGTTCTCCTGGACCCTCAGGGAAATATCATAGATTTCTTCCACAAGATACGCCTGGTACCTTTCTCTGAACGATTCCCCCTGGATAAGGTGAAATTCAATGGACTCTATGAACTTTTCCAAAAATTTAATATCTCCAACTGGGGTGTAGGAGAAGAGAGACTGGTCTTTCAGCACGAAAAGATGCGATTTGTTACCCCAATATGTTTTGAGGATGTTTTTTCTGACCATGTACGCCGTTTTGTGCTTCAGGATGTTGATATTATTCTCAATATCAGTAATGACTACTGGTCCCTCTCACCTATTGAGGGCAGACAGCACGGTATTCTGGCCCTCTTCCGGTCCGTGGAAAATCAACGGCCGCTTCTTAGGAGTACTTCTTCCGGCTACACTGTATACATAGACGCAACCGGGCGTATACATCCAGGTTCACCTGAACCCTATACAGCAGGTTATACAATTGCCAGGGTACCTCTCCCGGAGAAAAAGCTGACATTCTATACAAAATGGGGCGACTGGTTTCCTGTTTTCTGCGGAATTGCCGCTGGTCTCGCTGTCCTGATTCTGATCATAATGAAGGGTCTTATATGGCTTGTGAACATATATGGCAGAAAAGTCTTCATGTATGGTTATCTAATTGGTAAGTACCTGCCCGAAAGAAAAAATTTAGATTTCATACAGAACCCTGGTGTTGAGATGTGCTGCAGCAGTAAAAAGGAGGGAAAAACCCTGTTACAGGGAGTTAAAGATTAAGATCATTCATTTTTGCTTGACATCAATAATAATTCTTCCTACCATTTAGTTACAGGATCTATTGGAGCAGAGTATGTCTTATGAAGATTTTGAACAACTCATAGTTACTAATGGAGAAAGGTTATTCAGACTTTGCGAGTTTGCTCTAACTCAGAAAAGCAAAGAGAATATTATAAATCGGAAGTTTCTTGGCAGATTAAATCTTGAGGCTACCTGGATGGAGGAAACTCTTGACAGTTTCGGCTGTCAGTATAATAGTACATGGTTTCCCTTCAGAGAGGTAATTGCTGCTCAGAAACTATTCAGTTCTGTCTGCTATGATGTTATACACCTGAAAAAAGCCGTTCCATACTATGATCTTCTATCTGTTGAGGGTGATTTCGCTGCAGAAGTTGACAAGATACTCGACAGTCTTCACAGCACTATCCTTTCTATCTCAAGAACACTGCTTAAATTTCTTCGAAAACAGAAAATAAAAGTTGATATAACAGCTATTGACCCTGAATTTTTTTATGAGCAATATCTGGATTATAAACTTGAAGCAACTAAAAGAACCAGTGATATGCAGAAACCGGAACAGACACTTGTTTACCTGGCTACGTCCTTTCTGAATCTTGGTTCAGATATTGATATACTCGAATCCGGTAAATACTTAAAGAAAAAGGACTATGCAAACTGTATTCCTGATCATATCAGTGAAGAAAAGCTAAGACTTGTAAAAGCACAATTTCATAATCTTCAATCAATGTACGACACGTATCTATTAAAATCAGATGTAGAAAGAAAGAACTCAAATCTTCATATTCTGCGGGGACATATAAGTATAATTTTTCATCTTCTTAGATCAGCTGGTGATTTATCACATTATTATGAAAGGCATATGTCAACAAACAAATTCAGCTTTGGTAAAACAGCTTTCCTTCCCATATCAAAGAGCGGATTATTGTCCATCCTTATAGAATTCTTTCTCCACTTCTCAGACCTGTATTTTACAGCGGCTAAGAATCTCTGCAAGTCAATAATCAGTGAATATGCTGAAGAGGGGAAAATTGAAGTAGGAATTCCAAACTACCGGGGGTTTCATGTGCGTCCATCTACCCTTATCTCAAAAATTGTTCTCCATTATGGCAGCAAAGTAACCATGAAAATGGGAAATGAACAATACGATGCTTCCAGTCCTTTGGAACTGTTCAGAGCTAATGAAAAAATTAATGCGGAAAAACGAAAATATATCAGTCACTCAATAGATTCCAATACGTTTCTGGAAGATTTTCATAATCATACTGGCAGCGAATGGCCCAAAATGCTTCAGCTTGTTATTCTG
>SDBV01010952.1_pt1 | contig 11826 bp, 3 predicted proteins | sample 2277081 | NCBI WGS metagenome assembly SDBV01 (sample SAMN10402039, study PRJNA504765) | marine sediment metagenome | isolation source: marine sediment core GS10_PC15, 223 cmbsf | place: Arctic Ocean: Southern Knipovich Ridge | collected 2010
GCCCGCGCAGATTAACCAAAGTGTACGAGACGGCATCGAATGCCTGCTCGAGATCGCCGCGCTGGAACGCCCCATTGGCAGCCGCGAACTTGCGCGTCGTCTAGGCCAGGACCACTCGCGGGTCAACAGGATTGTCAGCACGCTGGCGTACATGGGCCTGGCGGACCAGACGGTTGACCGCAAATACATAGCGGGTTCCGGTCTACTGGTGTTGGCCGGCCTTAGCCTGCGGGGATCGTCGCTGTACCGCTGCGCGATGCCGCATCTTGAGGAACTGGGCACCGCGACTGGCCTCCAGATCGCGTTGGGGCTGCGGTGGCGCACCAACGTATGTTATCTCTACCACGGTCACCCCCAGGCTCACGCCGCACTCGGCGTCGCTTCCGAAGGCCTTTACCCAGCAGACCGCTCAAGTATCGGTACGGTGCTTCTTTCCCAGTTGACAGACGAGGAAATCCGGGAACTGTATCAGGGCTCTCCTGTTGGGATAGTCCAGAATCCAGATATGGAAGCGCTGTTCAAGCGAGTTGACAAGGCCAGGAGCGATGGTTATGCAGTAGCGCACAACCTGCGTTCAATCGCCATCGCACTGGGTGATCCTGCCGTAGCCGGCATCGCTTTGTACCATGCAGAAGACGAGGATGAATTGCCGCAAGAACCAGAAACGACAAAAAACTTGGTGAATCAGTTGGAAAACACGGCAAACAGAATCCTTTTGGATATGGCAAGATTGTAATATATGGAACGGAACACGGAAGCAAAAAAACGCGCACTGAACCAGGTCGCTATTCAGAGTGATCTGGTGGTTGTCGGAGGCGGCATGGCCGGCACGTGTTGCGCCATCACTGCCGCTCGGCAGGGCGTCAAGGTCACACTGGTCCAGGACCGTCCAGTGCTCGGGGGCAACGCTTCGAGCGAAATCCGGCTTTGGGCCCTTGGCGCGACCTCGCACATGGGCAACAACAACCGGTGGGCACGCGAGGGCGGGCTGGTCGATGAAATACTGGTCGAGAACGTTTATCGAAATAAGGAAGGCAACCCGCTTATCTTCGACACGGTCCTTCTTGAGAAGGTGGTTCAGGAACCGAACATCAGGCTGTTGCTTAACACCGCCGTCTACGATGTCGAGATGTCTGCGCCGGACACCGTCTCCCGTGTATGGGCATTCTGCAGCCAGAATTCCACGCGCTACATCCTCGAAGCGCCGCTATTCTGCGACGCGTCCGGGGACGGCATAGTTGCTTTTCAAGCCGGTGCACCTTTCCGCATGGGGGCCGAAGAACAGGACGAGTTCGGTGAGGGATTCGAACCGGGCGGAGATTACGGCGAACTGCTTGGCGATACGATCTATTTTTTCAGCAAAGACACCGGCGAACCGGTGAAATATGTCGCCCCTGAATACGCTCTAAAAGACATTACCCAGTTGCCACGTTTTCGTGATATAGATGTCAACATCGGCAGCACCTTATGGTGGCTTGAATACGGCGGCAGCCGGGATATCGTCCACGATACCGAGGAGATTAAGTGGGAACTCTGGAAGATCGTATACGGGGTCTGGGACTACATAAAGAATTCCGGCAAATTCCCGCAGGCTGAGACCATGACGCTGGAATGGGTCGGGACGATTCCGGGCAAACGCGAAAGCCGAAGATTTGAAGGCGACTATATGCTCCGTCAGCAGGATGTGGTCGAACAGCGCGAGCACTCAGATGCAGTTGCCGTCGGCGGGTGGGCAATCGACCTGCATCCGGTCGATGCCGTCTACAGCGACAGGCCGGCCTGTACACAGTGGCACAGCAAAGGTGTTTACGGTATTCCTTACCGCTGTTACTATAGCCGTAACATTTCGAATCTGTTCCTTGCAGGTCGTATAATAAGCGTATCGCATGTAGCCTTTGGCTCTACGCGCGTGATGCTGACCTGTGCACACGGCGGAACAGCGGTTGGAATGGCGGCGGCACATTGCTTGGCTGACAACCTCATACCCAGGGACCTCACAGCGCCAGAGCGCATGGAAGCGCTGCAAACAGCCCTTAACCGGGAGGGGCAAAGCATTCCAGGCATCGCCATCCGGGACGACGGCAGCTTGACCAGGTCGGTAAACGTGAGCGACTCCTCGACACTGGAGTTGGCCCGGATACCGTCTGGCAACACATGGATCGATCTCGAGCATCCGATCGCGCAGCTGCTGCCGTTCGAACCGCACTACCGGCCGTGTATAACGGCAACCGTGCGCAGCCTGGGACGGTCTCAGCTCAGGGTTGCCCTTCGCACGAGCGAAAAGCCGTTTAACTATACCCCCGAAATGGCAATCGAGGAAATCGAGTTCGATTTGAAGCCTGGCGAACAGGAAATTGAAATCAGATTCACCCGGAATGTCGATGAAGTTGAATACGCCTTCGTCTGCTTCTACGCTGACAAATCAGTTGAGATTGAGACCAGCCCATTTATGTGCAGCGGCATTACCTCTGTGCAGAAAAAGTTCCATAAGGCCGTGTCGAACAACGGCACACAGGTTCCCCCGCCGGGGATTGGCATCGACCAATTTGAGTTCTGGGTGCCTGCAAGGCGGCCGAAAGGCCGCAATCTGGCGCTGCGATTGGAGCCTGCGTTACCAGCATTCGGTTCTGATCACATTGGCAATGGCTATACCAAGCCGTGGATTCGCACCAACGCCTGGGTAGCCGATCCGACCGATCCGGAACCGAAACTGACTTTTTCATGGGACCAGCCGCAGACCATTAGCTCGATCTACCTGTACTTCGATACCGACTACGACCATGCCATGGAAACATCACACTGGGGACACCCGGAAGATGTGATGCCTTTTTGCGTGCGCAATTACCGGATTGTCGATGACAAAGGGCGCACGGTCTATGAGTGCAGCGAAAACTACCAGACCATCAATCGCATACACCTCGGCCAACCGCTGGTCACCCAAAAGCTGGAAATAGTGCTGGAACATCCATCGGAAAACGTACCGGCCGCACTCTTTGAGGTCCGCATTTATTAACCAGGGTATCATGACTATGAAAAACACGTTAGTGCTGCTTGTTGGTCTACTGCTTGCCTCTCGCGGGCTTTGGGCTGTGGAAAAACCAAACATCCTCTGGATAGTGGCTGAGGACATGTCCGCGGCCGATGTGGGATGCTACGGCAACAGTGCCGTGGCTACCCCGAACATCGACAGCCTGGCCGAACGCGGCATGCGGTTCAGCCGAGTGTTTACAACGGGGCCAGCCTGTTCACCCAGCAGGACGGCGCTGGCCACCGGCGTCTTCCAGACCACACTCGGCGCGTACCACATGCGTTACAGCGAACCGCTTATGCCGACGCTGCCCGAACCAGTAGAAATTCTCCCAAAACTTATGCGTGACAACGGCTACTATTCGGGAAACATCCTGGACATATGCGGTACCGGCCTGGACAAAGAAGACTGGATGTTCAAGACGGACCAAAAAAGTTGGGACACTAGATCCTGGCAGGAATTGATCAAGCATCAGCCTTTCTTCGGTCAGATAAACTTTTCAGAGTCCCATCGTCCGTTTGGCGAGATCAGCAGCGCCGTGAATCTGGACAAGATGGAGATCCCTCCGTATTACCCGGTCCATCCCGTGACCCGGAAAGACTGGGCCGGTTACCTCAGCGATGACTGGGTGCGCCAAGCCAAGGCCCGCATCCGGCACAGGCCTCTCGCTGCCGCCGGTGGATGCGACGGAATCAAAAACGGCTCGGCGGGGTTCCACACGCAGAAGGAGCAGAATCCCTGGTGGCAGGTGGACCTCGGCTCGGTCGCGAAGCTCGGGCGGATCGTAATCTGGAACCGGACCAATGATGCCCGTGCCACACAGCGAGCCCGACGGCTGGTAGTGTGGCTCTCCGCTGATGGCAAGACGTGGGAAGATATCTATCGGCATGATGGCACACTTTTCTATGGCTTCTCAGGCAGCAGGCCGCTGACCGTCCAGGCCTCGGGCCGGGCTGCCCGATACGTGCGAGTCGGGCTGGCGGACAACGAATATTTCCACCTGGACGAAGTCGAAGTGTTCGCAGCGCAGAACCCAGAAACGAATCTGGCTCTCGATCACCCCGCCACCCAAAGCAGCACAAGCGACTGGTCGACGCCGCGTAAGAAGCCGGTATCCGATTCCTTCCGGCGCGCCGCCCACGATGCCCTGGAGTTGGCGACCGCCACCCGCACTCTCATGGCGGACAGTGATCGGATCGCCTCTTATGATACGGCGTTGGCCGGCCTCCAAGAGAGGTTCGACGGGGCTGCCCCGGATACGGATTTCCAGGAGCTGTACATCGAGATAAGGCGCCTCCGGCGCGAGCTGATCCTCTCGCATCCGGCATTGGACTTCGACCGGCTTCTTATCAACAAACGGCCGCCGCCCAATGCCAATGCGCACATGTGTGAACAGTATTTGGGTCGGCACAGCGCCGCTGGACCGGGGCTCGTTATCCTCGATTCATGGAAAGACGATCCGCGGGAGACCGTCCTGCTTGAAGGGAAACTTCCCGAAGGCTCCGTTCTACATCCCGACCTCTCGTTTGATGCGAAGCGCGTCATCTTTTCTTTCTGCGATCACACGGTCGTCAAGAAGGACAATGTCGAAATACCTACACATAAGAACAACATCAAACGCGGGTACGACAACGAGAAATACGGGAGGCGGCGATTTCTTGTCTACGAGGCGACCCTTAATGGCAAGAACGTCCGCCAGTTGACGGGAACACCATCCGACCCGATGAAGACAGCCTACAATCGCGCGACCGTGCTTATCGAAGATCTCGATCCCTGCTACCTGCCCGACGGCGGTTTCGTTTTCACTTCCACGCGCAGCCAGAACTTCGGAAGATGCCACGGGGGAATATACAAGCCCGCGTTCCTGCTGTACCGCGCAGCCGCCGATGGCTCGGGTATCCGCCGGATTTCGTTCGCGGAAGCCAACGAGTGGGACCCGAGCGTTCTGCCCGACGGTCGGATCATCTACACGCGATGGGACTATATCAATCGCCACAACACCTGGTTCCAAAGCCTGTGGGTAACGAAACCCGACGGAACGGCAACGGCTCATTATTACGGCAATTACACGAGAAATCCCGGCGTCATCGCCGAAGCCCGCTCCATCCCCGGCACGGGCAAAGTTGTGGCCACGGCCGCCGCTCATCACTTCATTACCGGAGGATCGGTCATAGTTGTCGACCCTCAGAAGGGACAGGACGGCCCAGAGCCTCTCACCCGGATTACGCCGGAAGTTAAGTTTCCAGAAACCGAGGGGTGGGGGGGCAAAGGATGTTTTGCCACACCGTATCCGCTCAGCGAAGAGATGTTCCTCGCGGCCTACTCGCCGGAAGTGATCAACTATGGTGATCGTCCGTCCGACGCCGCATTTGGAATCTATCTCGTTGATTCGCTCGGCGGGCGCGAATTAATATACCGCGACTCGGACGTTTCCTGTTTCACGCCGATCCCCGTCCGGCCGAGGCCCGTGCCCCCGGTCATCCCTTCGACGCTACCGTCTCCAGACGAAACGTTTGCAACGGGGATATGCTACGTCCAGAACGTCTACCAGAGCCCCCAGCCAATACCAGAGGGCAGCATCAAGTCCCTGCGCATCAACAGAATTCACGACCAGCCTACTGCATACTTCACGCGGAGAAGCCGGGCGCGGCAAGAAGTCGTCAAGAGTGTCATTGGCACCGTGCCGGTCAATGAAGACGGCTCCGCCGCCTTCAAGGTTCCCGCGGATACCGGTTTCCAACTCCAGGCGTTGGACGAGAATGGCATGGCCGTGATGACCATGCGCAGCCTGATGTACGTCCGCCCCGGCGAGGTGATCGGATGCAGGGGATGCCATGAATACCAAGCACCGCCCTCGTCCTCGGCAGGACACGCCCTCTCGAAAATCTCTGTCAGCACGCCCGAGCCGCTGCCCGGCCCCCGGTACGAAGGCGGATTCAGCTTCATGCGATCCGTCCAACCGGTGCTCGATCGCCACTGCATCCGCTGCCACGGGCTGGGCAAGAAACCGGCGGGGAATCTCAACCTGCTCGGGGACCAGGCGTACGCCTCCCTGACCGGGCGCCCGGGGCTGGTGGCAATCGCGCTGAGCAATAAGGAGACGTACGCCAGCGCACCCAAAGACTACTTTGCCCACGCGGGACGGCTCGCCGCGATCCTGCTCAAGGGGAAAATGGGCGACCAGCACATCGCCATTCCCCGCGACGATTTGGATCGCATCATCGCGTGGCTCGACCTGAACGGCCAACAGTTCGGCGACTACTCGTTCAACCGCCTGGAGAACCGCACGCCCGACCTGGAAGGCGAACGCCGTTTGCGCGAAGCCATCAAAGAAACGTTCGGCCCTGCAATGGCCCAGCACCCCTTCGCCGCCCTGGTCAACGTTGGACAACCGGATGAGAGCCCGATTCTCCGGGCGCCTCTGGCCGTCGAAGCCGGCGGCTGGGGACAGATCCCCGACTTGGGCTGGGACTCGCGGCAACACCCGGAATATCAACGATTCAAGAAACTGGTCGCCGCGGCCATCACCCCGCTCCCGTACGCCGACCTGCAGGGAACCTGTGCCCAACAGCCCTGCGTCTGCGGCTCCTGCTGGGTGAGGGAACTCACGCAGCGACTGGAATCTCCCGTGCGAACCGAATGAACAGAACCAGAAGCATTAGGAGCATTGACATGAGTATCGGCAGAAGAAGGTTTCTCCGTGTTGTTGGCGGCGTTGGACTGAGTTCGACGGTTCCGCTGTCCTATGTCTTTGGAGCCGACAAGGCAGCGTCGGCGGACTCCGGCATCCTGGTGGAAGCGGCTTCGTTCACCGAGTTAGGTGGGTGGAAACTCGACACCCAACACTATCAGCAGATGGGTGGTTGCTACCTGCTGGCCCACGGAATGGGCAAGCCCGTCGCGAATGCCGCAACGAGTGTCATGATCCCCCGGCCGGGAAAATGGAATGTTTGGGTGCGGACTCGGGATTGGCGCCCTGGCGATTGGCAGGCGCCGGGTCGTTTCAAAGTGCTTGTCGACGGCAAGCTGCTGAAACCGGAATTCGGTGTGGAGAGCGAGGCGTGGCATTGGCAGAAGGGCGGTGCTTTGGAAATCTCGTCGCCGGGTGAGATCAGAGTGGAACTGAAAGACCTGACCGGCTTCGACGGCCGTTGCGACGCGATTTACTTCTCGCAAGAAGCTTCGCCTGTTCTTCCCAACGATAACCTTGTCGAGTTGGCCGCCTGGAAGGATCGTCTTGGCGGGCGCGCGGGCAAGGAGATCGAGGAGCAAAAGTTTGATGTCGTCATTGTGGGCGGTGGAATTGCCGGGTGCGGCGCCGCGCTCGCCGCCAGGATGCAAGGGCTCAACGTCGCCCTGATCCAGGATCGTCCCCTGTTCGGAGGCAATGCCAGCCAGGAAGTTCGCGTCCACACGATCGGCATTCCCGGCAAAGGAAACGCGATTCTGAAGACGATCGACACGCCCCACTATCCGAACGGGCACGCAGACGCGATCGAGGCTCAAGAGAAACGCGAAGCGACCATGGCCGCCTCGGACGTCGATCTTTTTGCCCATCATATGGCAATCGGTCTGGAAAAGGTCGGTGACCGAATCACCAGCGTGGAAGCACGGGAGGTAACCACCGGGATCATCCGCCGATTCCGGGCGCCCGTTTTCATCGACGCCACGGGCGACGGCTGGCTCGGCTACTGGGGCGGGGCCGACTATCGATACGGGCGGGAGGCCCACAGCGAGTTCGGAGAAGCCTGGGAGAAACACGGCGACTTGTGGAGTCCGGAGACTGCCGACAATCGCGTCATGGGCAGCAGCGTGCTCTGGAATTCGGAGAAGACCGCCGAACAATCGAGTTTTCCCGACGTGCCCTGGGCCATGCCCGTGGCAAAGAAGCACAGCGCAATCAACGGCGAATGGTATTGGGAGTACTCCGACAACGATCTTAATCAGGTCGACGATGCGGAACAGATTCGCGACCACCTGTTGCAAGCGATTTACGGCTCGTTCGCCAATGCGAAGAAAGATCCGAAGAACGCCGCCGTGGCGCTCAAGTGGGTGGCCTACGTTGCGGGAAAACGAGAATCCCGACGTCTGATGGGCGACTACATTTACACGATGAACGACATAATCGAGCGGCGCCAGTTCGACGATGCCGTCGTGGAAGAGGTCCGCGACGTGGACTCTCACTATCAGCTCGCATTGACCGGCTCTCCTTCAACATTCCTTTCCAAGGCACTGTTCCGCGATACGGGAGGCGCCTACTACATCCCCTTCCGCAGCCTATATTCCAAAAACATCAGCAACCTGATGATGGCCGGACGCTGCTTCAGTTGCTCCCACATCGGTTTGTGTGGACCGCGCGTGATGAAGACTTGTGGGCAGATGGGTATTGCTACCGGCTATGCCGCAAGTCTCTGTATTCAGCATCGGACCACTCCGCGCGGTGTTTACCAGAACCATATCGATGAGCTCAGGAAACTCATCAGCGGTGAATGATTATTAGAGCGAACTCGGAATGATTCCTGGGCAAACTCAAATCGAAAGGCGCATTGACGTAGGCATTAACAGAAGAATATTTCTCAAGGAAGCAAAGTTATGAGTTACAAGAAAGTACTGTTGGCATTGGTATCTATCATGGCAATCTTTCCTTCGGTCGTCTTGAGCGAGTCTGTCGAGACCAACACGCCGCAGGCGCTTCGGCTGGCGATTGACGATCTGATCAAGACATATGGGGCGAAGTATCCTGGGGGCGGAGAGTATCTCAAGCGTCTGGGCAAAGTGGAAGCACGTCTGACGGCCAATGACCAGGGCGCTCAAGAGGATCTGGAGACGCTGGCGAGCGAAGCCTTGCTGGCAAATCCATTGATCGACTTCGACCGACTTATCGTTCGCCGCACGGCAGACCTCGGTCTGCCCCCCAACTGGCAGAGCAATGGAAGCCTTCGTAAGGATAACTATGGCAATGCGGTCATGACGCTTTCGCCAGTTCACCCCTCGGGAAATCTCACCACGGTCTACCGTCCAGAAGGAGGATCGGATTTCGTGGGTGATATCGACTTGCACTTCGATGCCGAGAAGATGCTATTTTCACGCTCGGAACCCGATGGCTGGGGCGTCTGGGAGATCAACATTGACGGCCATGACCTGCGAAAACTGCCTCTTATCGCGACCAAGGGAGTTGACAGCTACGATGCCTGCTACCTCAGCGACGACAAGATCATTTTCACTTCGACCGCCGGCATGACCGGCGTACCGTGCTCAAGCGGCAAGCACTCGGTATCGAACCTCTTCCGCCTTGACGCGACCAACGGCGACATCCGCCGTCTGACCTTCGACCAGGACCACGGCTGGCATCCGGTTGTCATGAGTTCTGGACGCGTGATGTACCTCCGCTGGGAATATGGCGATATTGCCCATGCGTTCAGCCGAATCCTCTTTAGCATGAACCCGGACGGCACCGATCAGATGGCCTACTATGGCAGCAATTCCTACTGGCCCAACGCGATGTTGTACGCCCGGCCGATCCCCGGCGCCGAGGGCAAGTTCGTGGCGATTGTCTCAGGCCATCATGGCCTCAAGCGAATGGGCGAACTGGTCCTGTTCCACGCCTCCAAAGGACGATTCGAAGCCGATGGCGTCATCCAGCGAATACCGGGACGAGGCCAGAAGGTCGAGCCGGTGATTCTGGACAAGCTGGTGGACCAAGCCCCGATCAAGTTCCTGCATCCTTGGCCTTTGAGTGAAAAATACTTTCTCGTCGCCGCCTTGGCCCAAGGCGAAAAGCGATGGGCGATCTATCTCGTCGATGTCTTCGACAACATGACGTTGGTCAAAGACGATCCGACGCACCATCTGGTCGAACCCGTGCCGCTGACTAAGACGTCTCGCCCGCCCGTAATCCCCTCGCGTATCGACCTGAAACGCAAAGACTCGCTGATTCAGATCACGGACATCTACACGGGCGACGGCCTCAAGGGCGTGCCCCGAGGTACGATCAAGAAGCTGCGTTTGTTTAGCTACCACTTCGCGTATTCCGGAATAGGCGGGCAGCGCGACCGTACCGGCGCCGATGGACCGTGGGACGTCAAGCGGATCGTCGGCACCGTGCCGGTCGAGCCGGATGGCTCGGTTCTGTTTCGCGCGCCGGCCAACACGCCTCTTTCGCTCCAACCGTTGGACGCCGACGGCAAGGCCGTTCAGCTTATGCGAAGTTGGCTAACGGCGATGCCTGGTGAGACACTCTCGTGTGTCGGTTGTCACGAACGTTCCGGCACGGCGCCCAAGGTATCCAGGCCGATGGCCCTGTTGCGCGAACCGTCCGAGATCACGCCCTGGTATGGACCGGTCCGCGGCTTCAGCTTCGCCCGAGAGGTCCAGCAGCCCGTACTCGACAAGTACTGCATCGGCTGTCACGACAGTACGGCCCGCCAAGACGGCCAGACCATCGTGGATCTGACGCCCCGTCCGAAGGAGTCCCGGCCCTTTAAGAGTCGTAGGTACAACTTCACGCCGTCGTACTGGGCACTGCGCAGCTACGTGCGATCGACCAACGAGGCCGACAACCACCTGCTCTTGCCCTACGAGTTCAGCGCCGACTCGTCGAAGCTCATCCAGATGCTCCGCAAGGGCCACCACAACGTTGAGTTGCCAGCGGAAGCTTGGGATCGTCTAATCACGTGGATCGACCTGGGCGCCCCAGCTCACGGCACCTGGGGCGAGAACGTCGGGGCGGCGAAGGTCAATAAGTACCGCACCATGCGCAACGACATGCTGAAGCTCTACGCGAACATCGACGACGACCCGGAGGTGATCTACGAGGTATCGATGGAGGTTGCCGATCCGATCATGCCATCACCTGAAAAGTCTCGTTCGGCGATCATACCGCAACTCAGCAACTGGCCCTTCGACTCGGCCGAGGCAAAGCATCGCCAGAAGATCGCCGCTGACGAAGCACAACAGACGGTCGACCTGGGCGAAGGCGTACAACTTGAAATGACTCTTATCCCGTCGGGACAGTTCGTCATGGGCGACCCGGCCGGTCATCCGGACGAAGGCCCCGCGGCTGCGGTGAAGATCGACAAGCCGTTCTGGATGGGGACCTTTGAAGTCACGAACGCCCAATTCGCACGGTTCGACCCGACGCACGACAGTCGTCTGGAAGCCTATTCAGGCAATAACTTCTCGGTGAGCGATCGCGGCGAGATGGTCAATAGCCCGGCCCAGCCGGTCTGCCGGATATCACAGACTCAGGCCCGTGCGTTCTGTCAGTGGCTCAGCGAGAAAACGGGCCGACAGTTCACTCTGCCAACCGAATCGCAATGGGAATATGCCTGCCGCGCCGGCACGGCGACGCCGCTGAATTTCGGCCAACCGGATACCGACCATAGCCCTCATGCCAACCTCGCTGACGTAACGAATCGGAAGGTGTGGCAATTAAAAGTGACTCCTTGGAAACCTGGAGAATACCGCGATGACGTAACGAATCGGAAGGCGTGGTACTGGGTACATCCCGGCGGAAGTTCGTTCAATGACAAGGCCTTCGCGAGCACCAACATTGGAACCTATGCTCCCAATCCTTGGGGGCTGTATGATATGCACGGCAACGTAGCCGAGTGGACGCGTTCGCCCTATACCAGCTATCCCTACCACGCCAAGGCCGTGGCAGGACCGACCGACAAAGCTGTCGTTCGCGGCGGATCGTGGAATGACCGGGCCCAAAACGCCCGCTCGTCCTTCCGCATGATGTACCGCCCCCATGAGCGAGTCTACGACGTAGGTTTCCGCGTGATTTGTGATCGGCG
>SDBV01010953.1_pt1 | contig 11824 bp, 6 predicted proteins | sample 2277081 | NCBI WGS metagenome assembly SDBV01 (sample SAMN10402039, study PRJNA504765) | marine sediment metagenome | isolation source: marine sediment core GS10_PC15, 223 cmbsf | place: Arctic Ocean: Southern Knipovich Ridge | collected 2010
AACAAAATAAAGAGTAACGTAAAAAAACGAAGTGGCCTGTAATACTACAAGCTTATCATAAGAATAATCCGAGGGGAGAAGTATAACATAGAAATAGGATAAATAGAGGATGGCCGTCCTGTTACAGCTCGTCAAGGAACGACTGAACCAGATGAACATCACACAATCTGACTGTCTCACTCCCCTTCTCCACGCTCTTTGCTAGCTCCTTTCCTATCATTAATGCGGCTTCCTTGGCAATCTCCATCTCAGTAACTAACCGGGCTCTCTCGATTTTTAGCTTAGAGGCGTCCAGGCTTATCCCGCTGGCTTTCACTAATTGCAATATTCTTTCTGAAAGAATTTTCTCTTCTATCAGGGCAATATCAGCATCCACTTTTTCGGCCTGCGCCATTTTTAACTCTGTGCTGGCCTGTTGCTCGGCAAGTTCAGCCTCTTGTGCAGGATCTTGCCCTTCCCCAAGCTGACCTTGCGGTTGCACAAGAGTCTCAAAGGGTGGTACTTGCTCTGCCTTAAGCGCCTTCTCGAACTCTTTAGGGTCAGTTTGAAATAGTTGCTGTAAAAACTGTAGAAATTGCGGGGGAGCCCCGATTTGGTCCAACATCTGAAGAATAGCTGAAAAAGGTCCCTCTCTCATTGATCGCCCAACCTTCTTCCACTCGGGCCAATCCAGCTTCTTCAATAATTCCTCAAGGGGAATAGCCTGTAGCTTAAAAAGCTCTATGGCCTCTTCCCTTTCCTGAACCCGAGAGATGGGCATCGTAGAACCGGATATAACCGTTAACTTGGCAGGAACAATGAGATCCCAGCCATTAACTTTTTCTACCAGCTCCTCCCCATCTTCCTCGTAAGGTACTTCGCGTTCCTCTGTGTACCAGTTTTGCACCATACTGATGTACATCCGGCCCCTTATTCGGATCATGCTCGAGTAATTGCCTTCTTTGTCCTTCTTCATGGTTGCTTCTTTTTCTAAGAGAGCAGCGATGGCTTTATAGGCAATTACACTTCGTCCTGGCTCTTTAGCCCGGTCCATTTCAAAGTCGCCGGCCACAAGAAAGAACAGGTCTTTGTATATCCCAAGGGCTTGTATTAAATCTATGGGGTTTTTGGGTGGATCTAAGTACCTTAGGCCAGCCGCAACAAGACGGTTGGCAGGGCTTATGACACCCGGATAATTATCTAGTTGGGAGTTCTTTACCCCACTATCTTTAGGGTTAATAATTTTAAGCCGGGAAACCTTGTCCTTGAATAAATTATATTGAGATAGGGTTTTGTTGATTTCTAGCTGCAACCCTTCTAATTGCTCAAAATCGCTGGACCCCCACGGGCTTACGTTATCCGTCACGCTCTGAGTCAAAGAGAAAGGGAATTTATCAAACAGATAGGTTTTCCTGGCAAGCTCAAGTTCTAAGGTCGGGTTAATGGATGGATTGTCTTTATCCTCTAATACTAGCTCACCACCATTACAGCATGTTATTCGGCGGATATTGCCTGTGTATTTTTCAAATCCTTGGTTCTTATCATCAAGCTCTCTCGTGTAATCCTTAACCCATGCTTCAACTATCAGAACTTCATCCCCCGGGCCTCCCTCCTGATCGACAAAATTTCCCAGCATATGCTTTACAACATTACCGATTTTGGTGTGCCAGCTGACACCACCTTGACCTCCAGTGCTTCCGGCCTGAATCTCTCGCCTGGAATCCCCCATGTCCTGGGTCCATTCCTTGTCTGATTTAATCTTGTCGGCGTGTTTAGGCCATTTCCTTCTGGCCTCCCTGATGCTCATAGACCGATAGTGCAGGTTGGCATCAGTTTTTTGGTTATCTAAAAACTTAACGGGGTAGCAACCAAAATGGAAAGGGTCTACAACTATGGTTTCGGCATCACCTAATCCCCCTTCAAGGTCAGGGTTGAACACCATCTTTTCTATACAGCACCCATTGGTTTCACCACCCAGAACGGACTTTCTAAGTACCTTCTGCTGCTCCTGGTCATGCCACCAGTGCTGAGCAATATGGAGAAGGGTATCATAGACACCCTCTTTGCCTTCCTCTGCTCCTATGCGCTTTATATTGAACGTGGGGTTGTTGTCGGTAAGGGAATTGACTGTTTTTTGACGATGGGTATTTAAAAGATTGGCTTCTTTTAGGGCAACCTTTTTTGACTTATTTTTCCAGTGCTTGTTCCTACCCAGTCGATAGTAATATGTCCATTTCGCAGGCAACCCAAGGGTTTGCTTGTCGGCAAGTATCTCGTCAAGGATTGTGAATACGTCAAATCCTACGTTCTTATTGCCTTCGGGTGAGATAAGCTCTTTTTTTATTTTGCCCTTTAGTGTAGATTTATCAGGCATACAGGTTTCTCCAAATAAAAAAGGCCAAACCGGTTGGGTTAAGCCTTTCTAAGAATTATAATGGTCTTTCTTTTCTTGACTTTCTATGTCTCTACCAATAAAATAGAGGTTTGAGAATGTCAGTTCTCAAACCCCCTACCCATTCTATTAATAGGAGTAATAAAATGAGCAAATTACATCTTCTTAGAACTTGTCAATATTGTCAATCTTTGTTTATCCCCAAACATCATAGTCACTATAAACATTGTTCACTTTCATGCCGTTTCTGGAGCAAAGTTGAAATTGGCCCACATAATAAGTGCTGGATATGGAAAGCTGGTTGCTTTACAGATGGTTATGGGTTATTCAAGATAGCTGGCAGATTGAAACGTGCTCACCGTGTCGCTTTTCAACTTTCCCACAAAATATCCCCTGGGCCTGCTCAAGTTTTACATGAATGCGATAATACCATATGTTGCAATCCGGACCACCTTTTTCTTGGAAGCACTCAGGACAATACTGCCGATAGAGTTAAAAAAAACCGTAGCGCCCGGGGAAGCAAAAATGGATCAGCTAAACTTATGGAAGCTGATATCCCAAAAATCCGAAAACTCCTTTTTCAAGGTTTTACACAAGAAACCATTGCCAAGCAATTTAAAATAGGACAAGCCATGATTAGCAGTATCAAGCGGGGTGAATGCTGGGGCCATGTCTAACTACCACCCACTCCATATCTCAAAAGACCCCCGCCTCTTTGACGTTGGGGTTTTTTAGGCGCTCTTATTTTTTGCTTTGACTGCGAATAAACCTGGTAAACTCTTTTTACTAAAGCATTTTTATTATTTACCAAAGTATTTATTTGTTCCCGTTTTTCATCGGGAGATAATCTCCTATTAGTCGAAACTCTCTTGATGTTTTGATTAATTTTAGATATCCTTGACCGGGTTTTAAACAAGAAAGATCGCAGGCGGAGTTTGCTCCGGTTAGTGGTTGCGAGATCCCGGGCTTTATCCATTTCACCCAATCTCTTGTAGTTGTTTACAGTTGCAACAACCTGATCTACTTCATTGAAAATATCATAAAACTTTGTCATGTATTTCGTATGACGAGGCGCTACGCTGCTTTTTATGAATCTACCCAATAAAGGATAATCGTCTATTTTCTTTGTAGGCTCTGTTGGAAAATCCGCTAAATGATAAAAGACAATATCGGAAATTCCTAACATGAACATCCCGAAGGTAGCAAAATATCCTCTTATAAATTCCTCCGCTCTCTTAGGGGGTATTCCGAGCTTACCGGCAAGTTGAAGGGTTTCAGATGTCCAGACCTCTTTTCTTTCTCCGGGAACTAATCTCTTGAGACCTTCTCTTTCTATTGGACGGCCAGTAAAAAAGCTCTTATTCGCCCATTGCTCAACTATCGGTCTTACAAGTTGAGGAGTGGGATTTATTGCAAAAGTATCTACTGCTGTATGTTTTAGAAAATTCACAAAATCCCCAATATCATCTTCGCCTATTAAGGTATCCGCAGCGCTTTCAAATAATGAACTGAATATCGCTCCTACCTCGAAAGGTTTCGGGATTCTGAAATGAGCCTTCCCTACCCAAAAATGGTAGTATGTTCTCTTATCCCAATCCTCTAATTCTTTCCATTCGTCTTTATCACGGTTAAAAGCCCACAGGACTAAGCTCGCCAGGGTAATCATTCCACCTTTTAGGGCGAATGATTTAGGGTTTTCCCCGGCCGCCCGGCCCAGCTTGTAAAGCCCCTGCATTCGGGCATTCATGAAGGGAATCATTTGGATAAGAAACTGAACTGCGCCGGACTCGCCTTTCATGGTAAAATCAAGAAGGTCCCGGGCTTCAAAAGCAGCTTCCAAGTGAGGGACTTCCTCCTTTATTCTCCTAGCATAAAGAGCGACCCTCGCAGCATTTTCAGATGCAGAGCCGATTTTTTCCCAAAAATCAAGAAGTTTTTTGGGTGTGTCAAGAATTCTATCAGAGGCACCTTTTCCTTCTTTTTTGACTATACGTTGAATATACTTTGCCAAGGCTTTGGGATCATCAGCCCTTACATAACTTGACCCGAAGGCCGCCCCTGAAGCTGCAAATTTAATGAAATCCTGATCCTCCTTCATGGCTTTTGCGAAGCCTTTAAACGAGTCCAGGAATGGTATAAAGGATTTGGAAATAATCGCGGTATGCAGGGTATCCCGAAGCATATTAGCAACCCGGAACGCAGGCCCAAAGGTTGCCCCATAAGTTAAAAGCCTCTTTGCCCCCCCAAACATTTTCATGAATACATTATTAAAATCAGCCTTATTGGTTACAGCAAGAGCGTGAAACAACTCAGGATCATTTACCCTGTAATGAATAGGTTTGCCATCCCTCCTAAAAGACAATATGTTGTAATCTTCAGCATTACCGAAAAGTATTGTCTGTGTTTTGCGTAAGTCAACATTGTATTCTTTTTTGTACCTGTCCTTCAGGTGTTTTGCCCACGTTACAGCTTCTTCTTTTGTGTCAAACAAGGCAGAGGCCTTTTCACTTCCTTTTTTGACCGTAGCCCATTGTTTTTTTTCTCTTGAGCCTAATACGCTGACTAAATCTTGCCTGGTTAAAGTCTCAATAACTGGAATAAGGTTTCCATTTTCGTCTGTTAATTCAGACTTTAAGCCTATTTCTTGAGCTGCATCAAAGGCCTCTGCTCTAGCAACATTTCTCATGGATTCATGGATTAAATGAGACCAGTTTTTTATGATGTTTTCAATCGGATCTCCAATTTTCCTTTTCCCGCCCAATAATCTACGAATTTGAGCATCAATATGCCTTACATTAGGATACGGGCCTTTCAAAAACTCAGCTCTTGTTATTTCATCCTCGAATAATCTGTAAAAAGGAACGTAATAATCCTGCTCCCATTGCTGTCGGTTTTCAGGATTAATAAGCCCTGCATGTTGGGCAATATCCAGAACACTTTTGTTGAACTCTTGGAATTTATTGTTTAATTCATCCCAACTTTTAGCACTTTTGGGCTTTTCTCCTACCCAATCAAAAATAACTTTTCTGGCATTAGCTGTCAACCATCGTTCCCGGCCTTCCAATTCAAGCCTTTCCGCTCTTTTCGCCGCAACCCAATAAAACAGTTTATTTGCATCATCTCCTGTACTTTTAAGCCATGTCAAAAACCCCTGATTACTGGTTTCTACAGTCATGGCCTTGCCGTTCCACTGTAATTTGCCATGCCGCAATAACATTGCAATTACAGATTGCGTTCCTGTTTCCAGACGATGAAGCATGTAGGTGGTGGGGCCTAATTGCTTAATTGGATGGAGTCGGTCAAAGAATTGAGTTCGCCAGCTTTTTTTTGCCTTTCTGAATCCTTCCCCTATTTTTTCATTTATCGTGCCTTCTTTTCGGCCAAAATAATCACTGATTTCAGAGGGTGTTTTGTCTTGTCTTTCAAGGCCTTTGCCTACAGGTCTCTTCCCCGGGGGTAAGTATTTGGATATAAGGTCGGCCCTGTCTTCTGTGGGTATTGCTTTTTTGGGATCCCCTTTCTTAAACGTAATCGCCCCTTCTTCACTCTTCAATATCCGCTTCGCATCTTGCCACAGCCGATAAATAAACCGCCTGATTTTCTCCCAAACATCGGAGAATACCCTTCGCATCTCGGCCCTGAACTCAGAAAACTGCGTGTGACCCTGGGCTAGGATGTCTTGTGAGACGGCCAGGAGGTCATCGTAAAGGGCAGGATCATCGGCCTTCATCTTTTGGAAGGATATGGAGCCACGCTGGTCTTTTAGTTTGGCCTTGATGCGCTTTCGGGCTTCCTCAGCGGGGGCCTTCTTCTCGGGGGTGGGTTTGGTGAATTTATCTGTTGCAAATCCCCTTGTCAGCCCACTTAAAATTTCTGATGCAGGAACCGTTTTGATTCCATCAATTTTTCTTTTGGAAAAACTTATAGGCAATTCACCACGTTCAACCAACTCAGATATAATGGCCTTTTGCTTCCCATCATCATATTCAGACCATGAAGACCTAAAGCCCTCAGGGTCAGTAAGCCTTTCAGACTTTTTCCATTCAATTAATTTATCTGCAATACGATTTATCTCCCTCTTCTCCCCCTCCCCGGGCTCTTTGGGGGTGGGCATCCGGCGAAGAATATCTATCTCTTTGTCGCCTCGTTCTATGGCTTCTCTTAAGCGGTTATTCCCATCAAGGACAATGCCTTTATCGTCTACAATTAGTGGCCCCTTGTTTACTGACCCCCGTTTTGTGAATTCATCTCCCCATACAGATTCATTTTCCTTCTTTAAGGATTCTAGGCTTACTTTTTCTGGCACCCATTGAGAACTGGTAAAAGCTTCTGGTGGTTCATTTCTCACTCTGGCATCTGAAGCTATCGCCCCTTTTGCGCGGTCTGATAAATCATCAAAAGGAATGGTCTCGGGCTCTTTGGGGGCTAGGTCGGGGAAACTTTCTATTAACTCCCTTGACCCCTTTAATGTTTTAGGAAGTTTCTTTCCAGTGATCTCTTCAAATATTGTTCTTGATACTTTGTTAGATGGGTCTAATAAATCTGTCCATACCCCATTATTTATTGCATCAATCAACCTTCTTGCGTTTTTCATTGCAACTGCAAAGGGCATATGCTTATTTGCCGATTCTGCAATCTCAACATATCTTTCGGCTATTCTATTTGGGCTTACAGCCTCCTTCCCCGCCTCCGGGGCCTGGGGCTTCTCTGGTGGTATCCCACGTTCTACATCAGTATCTCTTTTCCACTCTGATTTAGGCCGTTCTTGCCCCTTCCACGTTTCAGCCATTTTATCAAAAGCTGCCTGAACATCCTTAAGGGTAGGGGGAGTTGTCCCCGTAGAGAAGGTATTTCCCTTATATGGCCCATATTTGGGGGTAAATTGATAAGCCCCACCGAATATATCATCGTGTTCTACCTCATGATGCCCTTCTAACCCTTCAATTATTTTGCCTTTTTCCAGCTCAAGGGGTTTGGGCTTCTCTCCTAATGTGACACGTGCCTCTTTCTCCTCAACCTCCCCTGTCTCGGCTACCTCAATCGGCTTTGAAGGCAGCTCACCCGGGGGTAATTGTATCTGTGTAGGCTCAGGAAGGCCCTTTGCTGGTTCAGGCAAGCCTAGTGCCTCCTCATAGTCTATAATGTCCTCTGTGGTAGCTGTGGGAGGCTCATATGGCTGAACTTGGTCAGGTACATAGATAGGGGTTTCAGGGGGTAATGGGATGGCTGGACCTGAAGGAGGCTCGGGAAGGAGTCCTGCGAGACCGGGAGGAACTTCAGGGGGAATAGTCGTGGGCAGGGCGCTGACAACATCGGTTAAGTCAATAACCTCATCTTCCTTAAACAGCTCATCGGCCTTTTCATCCACAATAGCCTTATCCCGGTCTCCCTTGGTTCCCAGTTTCTCAAATGCCTCAATAGCACCCGAATAAGTAGCCCCTAGCTCAGGGTCAATGGCCGTTACCTGATCCCGGATGGTGTTGGCATCGTCAAGGGATATAGCGCCGGCTGCAAGGTCTCGGGAGAACTGTTGGGCGTCGAATTTCTGTTTTTCTTGGTTGATTTTCTTCTGTTTGCTTGTGATATACGTTGCTAGATCGCCTGTGGTCTTAACTGCTTGTGCCCCACCAACCATCAAAGCACCGCCGCCTGCACCTACAAGACTCTGATACCCTGCCGATTTCTGGAATTCGACCGATGCCAACTTTGTCTTTATTTCATCAATCAATTCCTTCGATTCCAAATCAGGATTCATTGCATACATATTGGCAATTTCTTCTGGATATGCCTGCAAATACTCCTCTAGCCCTTCACCTACCATTGATTGTGCAAGCCCCAGCATAAACTGCTGCAATTTTCCTTTAGCTAGTCTTTTAATAGCCCCAATAGTTATCACGTTCCCGGCTGATTCCAGGGGAACTTGTACGAGGGAAGACAAGGAGGCAGCGATAAACGCCCTGTCAGGGTCCACCTTGTTATCGATCATGGCTTGATATTGTGACCCAAGAAGCTGAAAATACATCTGCTCTGTGCCTTTTCCTGGGCTGACAACTTGCAGGGCCATTGAGGGTAAAAACCCGGACACACCACCGACAACATCTTCAATGAAGCCCGATGTTTCTTCATACCCCTTATCTCGCTGCAAACTTGGGGTATTAGAAACTTCTTCGTATTTATCGGCAAGCGCTTCTTTTTTTCCCCCTCCCCAATACTCTTCACTCATTAATTCATACTCGCCCGTTCCCATAGTTAGCGGGTTTACACCCATTATAGGGATATTTCTTGCAGGGGTTTTTCGGAGATAAGCTGCTCGCCCTTTCAATGAATCACTGATTCCTCCCTTTACCTCAGAACGTGCTCTACCAATAAGGCGCCCGAGTGAAAGACCAGGCTTAGTCTTCTCAGGCTGATATTCAACCCTCTGAGCAAAATCACCAAACTCAAGCTTGTCGGCGTAATAGGTTTTATAAAGCCCTGTCGCCAACTGCTCGTCAGTGAGATTATCGTACTGAGGATATTGTTGTCTGATTTCTTGTAAGTTCATCGTTTTAACGCTGAGGGATGGTTCCCTTCAATAATTCTCCGCCTCCTGCTGTTTTGCCAGGTTGTAAAACTGCTGGGGCATTACCTAAAATACCCAATGGATCATCGGAATCAAAAGCCCCGGGCTTGGTTGCTGTTTCCCCTCTTCTCCATTTTCTCCAGTCATTTATTCTGGCCTTAAAGTCCTTGATTTCTTGATCTGTATATGGGTCTCCTGTGTTTGGGTCTCCCTTTCTCATCATTTTAAATATATCTGAGATTTGAGCATCCGCTATTTTTCTCCTAGACTTTTGCTCGTCCGTGGGCCTTCTCCCTGCCGCGGCTTCCGCTAATGTCTGTTTTCTTTCAAATGCCACCTTTGACTTCGCGTCTTCCCTCATTTTGGTTTTAAGGGCTTTAATCTCTGCTTGAACCTGGCCTATCCCCTCGGCTCTGATTGCTTTGGTCATGTCTCTCGGAATCCATTCGTGAGCCCCGGCCCATTTTTCCGCAAGTCTCCCCTCCGCTGCCTGAAGGAATTCCAACATAGCCTTATCGCCCTTAATGCCCGGTTGTGTTATTTCTGCCAGCGTTTGTCTGGCCGTGTCTCCTTCGGGGCCTTCTTTTTCAGCATCGATGTCTAATTGTTTTCGTGGATTAGTTTTTAAAGCATAGAGTTCGGCACTCCGAGGAAGCAGTTTTTGCTTGGCTTCCCAATCGGACATTACATAATTTTCCGGTCCAATAATATGCCCAGTACCGGAATCATATTGTAAATCATTGCGACCAGTGGCTATCCTTAAAGTTTCTGGCCAATCTTTAGCCACCCTTGCTTTTTCTTGGGTCGTAAAGCCTTCTGCATTCATTAAATTAGCCATAGAAAAGGGCGTATTTCGGGCTTCTTGCTCTGCCCGGGCCTTATCCATGAAGATATCATGGCGCTCCCCGGCCCTTCCTTCAGTTCGCCTGTCCTTAGCTATTTGATAATCGAACTTGGCACCTTGCAATCTGAATAGCGCCTCTTCTCGCTTGGACTTCCCAATAGAAGCAGGGATTTGACGCACTGACTCACCTAAATATTGAAGTGACCTTGAAATTTCAGCCATACGAACTCCTTAATTATAATACGACCTTTGGTATTGTCCTACACGCTCAGGGTCAAGGTATTTTGATACGTTTGGCTTAACCCCAGGAAGAGGTTTAACCGGACGAGTGCCTGCAAATTTGGGGTCGCGGCTGCCGGTCGTTACATCTAGCCCCTGAAATCCGGTATAATCCCTGTAAACATCCCCTATATTCGTTCCTGCCAACACCTGATTGAAATAATCAGGGCTTTGGGCATAATTGATAACCCCTATATCCTCAGATGCACCAGAACCGGCTCGCACTCCTCGAATTTTGTAGGGATCACTACCTGTTATGCTTTTCCTGTCTATGTCAAACAGCAAGGGTTGAGGGCCAAGTTGTTCACTCCCTGGCACAAAAGCCTCTACTCCACTGACACTAAATGGGCTGTAAGATCCTAATTCTCTTTCAGTTCTTTGTGTCCCCTGCCTTGCCGGAATAAGTTGTTCGTGCCGGCCCGCTTCTCTTCGCTTTTTACGCTGGCTATAATAGGTGTATGCGCCTGCTGCTGCCACAGCAATGGGGGCGGCAATGGGGGCGGCTGTTGCGAGAAAACCAGGACTTGCTGCGGTTGCACCCAGATCAGCCCCAAATGCCCCGAATGCGCTTCCCGCCCCTGCGCCTGCCCCGACTCCAGCCCCAGTAGCCACAGCCGTACTCCCGGCAAGCAGGCTTTTGATTTTCAGTGCCGCGATTGTGCCAGCGGCTACGGTTCCCGCCCCACTTATGATATTGGCAGTCTTGGCTTGCTTTTCTGCAAACCCCGTTCGGGCTATTTCAAACTGCTCTGCTTGCTCTCGATTCCTGGCAGCGGTATCTTCGGCGCTTTCCCGGCCTGCGGTGGCTGTTTTTTCACTTGAGGCTATGCCTTCCCTGAAAAGCTTTTGTTCTTCTTCAAATTGCCTTCTTCTTTCCTCCGCCTCACTCTCTACTGTTTCCCTTCTTTCCTTCTCTGCATACAAAAACGGAAGGTAAGCCGCTTGAGCATCAAGCATTTCCCTGATTCGTGATCGCCTTCTTCTACCTGTAGTGCCGTAAATTTGTGAAACTGGCATCTTAAGTACCCCCTAAATATGAACTGGTCGCTATCCCGTATTTTCTTGCTAACTTGTCGGCTCGTTCAGCCGCTCGAATATCGCCCCGGTAATCCGCATAACCGGCTCCGGCTTGTGCAACAACCCCGCCCAAACCAAGCCCAAGTTCCCAAGGATAAGCAGCCTTCTCTCTTTCAAGGCCACGGTATTTCGTCCCGTACTGAGATTCCAGGTTGGCAATGTTAATGCCTTCCCTTGAGGCAATATCTGCAAAAGCTGTCTTCTCCCTTGAAGCAAGGCGTTCTCTGCCGATGGTTTGTCTTATATCAAACCCCTCTTTTGTTAAATCCAATCTAGTCTTTGCCTCTGCCCTTCTCCCTGCAAACCTGGCACCAGTTACCTCTCTTCTCGCCATGGCATCCAGAAAACTTGCCTCTTCCGGGGACAGAAAGGAATTTAAGATAGCCTGCTGATCCTGGGTCATGCGATTTCTTTTTAGTGCCAGCCTTTGCATTCTGGGGGTGTTAAGGTATTTTGAAAATGCCATTTAATGATCCTCTCTTTCAGGGAGTGATTCATGTTGAAATCCATACCCATGTGGAATGAATTTAGTCGTTGCGCTTGTGGTAACTTGCGTTTTCAGCCTATGTGTCCATGCTTCTTGATTTATAGTCTGAGTGTGCCTGTTTACATTATTGCTCCCAGTGCTAATATTTAATGATTCAAGGGACACCCCGGAATCTGCCCCATCGGTATAATGAGTTATTGTCAT
>SDBV01010954.1_pt1 | contig 11823 bp, 10 predicted proteins | sample 2277081 | NCBI WGS metagenome assembly SDBV01 (sample SAMN10402039, study PRJNA504765) | marine sediment metagenome | isolation source: marine sediment core GS10_PC15, 223 cmbsf | place: Arctic Ocean: Southern Knipovich Ridge | collected 2010
TCCGTGAATCGACCAGTCAAGAGGTCGGTGGTTTATCCGGCCTGGCCGCGCTGAGGGGGTTTGGCATCAACATCGGTGGCGGAGCATCCGGGCTGACTGAAGAAAACTATCCTGAAATCCTGACGAGCAGGGAGCTGCTGCTTGCAGTTGCCAGAAGTTCGTTTTATTTCAGAGATCTCGATACCTCCATGAGTCTGGTGGCTTACCAGACCAGGCATCCGGATTTGCCCAAAATCCTGATAAAAGGTATCCGGGCTGTGACAATCGATCTGCCCGGGAACATCCTGCGTTGGATTCGGGGAGTGGATTCTGTTGCCGCTGTCCCAAAGGGTGTGAGTGGCATAGTCGGTCTCACCTGGGATGAATATGAGAGCATCAAGTTCCTGAACAGCATATTTTCGGTAAGCGTTGACCGAAGCAGCGGGATGATGACTATTTCGACCACGACCAGAGATGCCTTACTCTCGGCCCAGATCATTGTTACGCTGATTGATAATCTCCGGCTAAGGGTGCAGGACTTGTATACAGAAAAGTCACGGGAGAACCTGGAGTTTATTCAGGCACGCGATGAGGATGCCCGCATTGACCTGGAAAAAGCCGAAGGAGTTCTTGCCCGGTTCCTTGACGCCAATCAAAATATCCAGACAGCCCGCCTCAGGTTCGAAGTAGAGCGGCTGCAAAGACAGGTAACCATCAAAACGGAGCTTTACCGCGAACTTCAAACCCAGATGATGCAGGCCGAGATCGAACTACAGCACGAACAGCCGGTGATTACGGTGGTGGAGGCACCCGTGCCACCCAATGAGCCCAGCGCTCCGAAGCGGAAACTCATCGTGGTATTGAGCCTCATGCTAGGCCTTTTCGCAGGAGTAGGCTTGGCCTATATTGTGCAATTCATTAATAACCTGGGGGATGATAAATCTCAAGAACAGAGCCTTGAAGAGATTAAAGCGACATTGGTCTCATCTGGTCTCAAGCGATGGGTAGGGCGCTTCGGAGCTATGAAAAAGCAATAGCAGCTCGTATTGTTAGCTATTAAGCTTTGGTGATTATTATACAAAAGGGAACTGTTTAGAAAATGGTATTATTTTTGGAGTCAATACTGAGGATTAGTCGCCGAAGCCGTCGGGTCCCACTGGGAAATATGAATAATAGAGCGGTAGTGATCTAATGAATATAGAAGATTGGCAGGGCAGACATGTACTTTGACCTTGTAAGTCTTAATGGAGAACTAGAGAGCAAGTCCGCTCAGGAAATAATCGAGTGGTCTTGGGAAACTTTTTCCCCTAAGATCGCCCTTAGCTCTTCGTTTCAAAGTCAAAGTCTGGCCTTGTTGCACATGGTCTCGCAGGTGGTCCCCGAGATTACGATTTTATTCCTGGATACGGGCTATCATTTCCCCGAGACCCTTGAATTCCGGGACCGGCTACAAAAGGAGCTGGGCCTCAATGTCCAGGTGCTGGAGCCGGTGATGGGCCGTGATGGCTTCAAGCGGCAGTTTGGGGCGCTCTATCTGCGTAATCCGGATCGATGCTGCTATATCAATAAAGTGGAGCCACTTCAGAGAGCACTTAAGGATTACGATGCCTGGATAAGTGGCATCCGGCGCGATCAGACGGCAGATCGGGCTGGGACTCCTATCGTATCGCAGAAGCATGAGAGTATCTACAAAATCTGTCCGCTCGCCAATTGGACCAAGCAGCAGCTCCATCGATATATCTCGGAACATGGTCTTCCTTCGCACCCGCTGGTTGAAAAGGGTTACTTGAGCATCGGCTGTGCTCCCTGTACGCGAGCGGTTAGCGGTGGAGAGGATGAGCGTGCCGGACGATGGGCTGGTTCATCCAAAACCGAGTGTGGTCTTCACACCATCCCCAATTATACTGGCGATGCAACCAAGGGCGATAGAAATTTGAAGACGGTTGAGATAAAAAATGAGGATCTGACCCATTGAGTAATAATCAAAATCAGCGTTTGAATTCTTCCCACGTTCCGAGAGTAGTTCTGATAACGGGCGGATGTGGCTATTTAGGCTCCGCGTTGGTTCGCGCGTTCGCCCGAGATGAGCGCTTTGAGGGATCGACCACTCGCATCCTGGATAATATGCAGGCCGCCAACTACACAATGCTTATGGCCCTACCCGATACGGGTCGCTGTCAATTCATTGAGGGTGATATCCTAGACCCCACGGCCGTAGAGTTGGCTCTCCAGGGTGTGGATGCCGTCGTTCATCTGGCTGCGATCGTTCGCTCCCCCATTAGTTTTGAAAATCCGGCTTGGATGGAGCAAGTAAACCACTGGGGGACGGTAAGGCTTATCGAAGAGTGCTTGGCCGCTGGAGTCACCCGCTTCATCCATGCCAGCACCACGGCCGTTTACGGTGTCGGGGGTTCCTTCAAGGAGAAGGATATGTGCAGACCGGTGGGACCATACGCGCAATCCAAGCATCAAGCCGAACAGAGCATATTAGCCACTCAAGAACGTGGCCTGAAACCCACGCTGCTAAGAATGGGGACGATCTACGGGTATGCCAGCGCCATGCGCTTTGATACAGTGCCAAACCGCTTCGTCTATCTGGCCGGGATTGGCCAGTCCCTTGCAATCTACGGCGACGGCAAACAGAAGCGACCGCTGGTCCATGTAGACGACGCCAGTAAGGCTATCCTTTTTGCTTTGTACCAGCCTGAAGAGACAACGGGTATAATTTTCAATATTGTGTGTGAAAACGCCTCCGTTTTGGAGATGGTTGAGGCTGTGCGGGTTGCAAGGCCGGATATCTCTATACGGTACACCGATCAGAATGTACTGACGCATATTTCTTTTGAAGTTGATGCGACAACCATAGCCGGGCTTGGTTTTAGGCCCGAGCGATGCCTGCGTGATGGCGTTGCCGAATTGACGAACAAATTCCGTGGCCTGGAATACTTCATGGCCACCGATTTTGAAATGTAGCTGGGTCTTTTTGATTCGCATGCAAGGCGCAGGGATCCTTGATCGTAGGTGTGGGTGGACGGGTTCACATTAGTGCGGTCGTTCCCGCTTATAACGAAGCGGTCCGGATTGGTGGAACCGTTCGACAGATCACCACCTATGTGGATGAGGTTCTCTTTGTAGATGATGGCAGTCAGGATCGAACCGCTGCTGAAGCGAGGGTGTGCGGTGCCCGGGTTCTTGGACAGCCGGGACACATCGGGTACATCGCGGCCATAAAGCGTGGTTTTCAGGCTGCGCGGGGAGACTTTATCGTCACCTTGGATGCCGATGGAGAATTTCCTGCTGATTGTATTCCGGAACTTGTCGCACCGATCCTTCGGGGTGAGGCCGATATGGTTCAAGGCCAGCGCCCGGCAGTACCGCGTCCTTCGGAACGCTTCTTGACGTGGCTGGCCAATTTGAGATATCCCGTAGGGGATTCGGGCACAGGCTTCCGGGCCTTGCGTGCGGAGCTGGCACGGAACCTTGATCTGAGAGGCACGTGCATTTGCGGCATCTTCGCGTTGGAGGTTGTCTCCAAAGGCGGACGTATCGTGGATGTGCCCATCGAGTTGAAAAGCATTGCCAAAGCCAGGCGAGTGGCATGGTATCATCTGCGGCAACTTTTCTATTTGCTGCCATGGTTATTCAAATCATACAAGTAGGGAGAATAAGGAGTTATCCATGAGAGTATTCATTCCTGGCATGGACGGGTATCTCGGTTGGACGCTGGCCCAGTATCTCACTGAGCGAGGCCATGAAGTCGGAGGTGTGGATGCGGGGTTCCGTCGGCAGTGGGTGGCGGAAATGGGCAGTCATAGCGCCACACCCATTGTTGACATGCCTGACCGTCTGATTGCCTTCAAAGAGAAATGGAATAAGCCTCCATACTATAAATCGGGCGATCTCACCAACTGGGATTTTGTGCAAGGCGTCTTCGAGGAGTTCAAGCCAGAGGCCATTGTGCACCTTGGCGAGTGCCCCTCCGCCCCGTATTCCATGGTGGATGTGCATCATGCTACCTGGGTGCAGAGCAACAACATTGTAAATACGTTGAATATCCTTTTCGCCATGCGCGACTTGGCGCCGGAGTCCCATCTTGTCAAGTTGGGGACCATGGGGGAATACGGTACGCCCAATATCGACATCCCGGAAGGGATTTTCGAAATCGAGTACCGGGGGCGGAAAGATACGCTGCCCTTCCCGCGGCAGGCCGGCTCATGGTATCACCAGACCAAAGTCCACGACAGCCACAACGTGATGTTTGCCTGCAAGATCTGGGGCCTGCGCAGCACTGATATCATGCAGGGGGTGGTCTACGGCACCCGCATTGACGAGATGGGCGATGACGAGCGTCTGCTCACCCGCCTGGACTTTGATGAGTGCTTTGGCACCGCCATTAATCGCTTTTCCTGTCAGGCGGTCCTGGGTGAACCAATCACGCCTTTCGGCAAGGGCCACCAGCGGCGCGGCTTCCTGCCCCTGCGCGATTCCATGCAGTGCCTGACCATTGCCATTGAGAATCCCCCCAAGGAGGGTGAATACCGGACATTCAACCAGTTTGAAGAGACCTACGACGTTTATGAGCTGGGCGAGAAAGTGGTCAAAGTCGCCAAGGAGCTGTGCTTGAAGGCGGAGATACACCGCATCGAAAACCCGCGCAAGGAGATGGAAGAACACTACTATAACCCTGATCACCAACACTTGTTGGATCTGGGCTACCAACCCACCCATGACATGGAAGCGGAGCTGCGGATCATGCTCGGTGACCTGACAAAGTATCGCAAGCGTATTGAGGATGTGAAAGAGGTGCTCATCCCGGAGATCCGCTGGGATGGCACCAAGCGGAAATCGAAGTTCCTGGACTAACCCAAGTCCTGGATCCCAGCATCTCAAGCAATTAGATTTGGTGTTTCCATCTGGGCATGCCAGTTTTAATTTATCAAAGGCAGCCAAAAGGACAACACGATTGAAAATCTTGATCACCGGCGGAGCGGGCTTTGTGGGAGCCAACCTGGTACGTTTGCTTTTAAAGGAGAAGTACCAGATCAGGGTGCTCGACAACTTCAGCACGGGGAAGCGTGATAATCTTAACGGGTTAGACCTGGAAATCGTCCAGGGAGACATTCGGGACGAAGGGAAGGTAGCCCAGATACTATCCGGGATTGATGGGGTAGTGCACCTGGCAGCTCAGACCGGTGTTCCAGGATCGCTGGCCGATCCCCGCCGCGACTGCGAGGTGAACGTGGTGGGTACCCTCAATATGCTGGAGGCCAGCCGCAAAGCAGGGGTACGAAAATTCGTGTTTGCCTCTTCCAATGCGCCCCTGGGCCGCCAGCAGCCGCCCGCCACCGAAGAGAAGGCCCCCTTGCCCATGTCGCCCTACGGCGCCAGCAAACTGGCCGGGGAGGGGTATTGCCTGGCTTATCATGGCTCGTGGGGCCTCGGCACCATCATCCTGCGCTTCGCCAACCTATATGGTCCCTACTCAGCTCATAAAGACAGCGTGGTGGCCAAATTTTTTAAGGATATCGTCGCCACAGGCTCCATCACCATTGATGGCGATGGCAGACAGACGCGGGATTTCATTTACGTTGGCGACCTCTGCCGGGCGGTGAAGCTGGCCCTTGAAAGCGATATCAGCGGCGAGGTGTTCCAGATCGCCACCGGTGTGGAAACAAGCATTCACCAGCTGGCCGAGCTGGTCCGGCAAGTAGTGGGCCGGGACATCGAAATGGCCCAGGCCCCCGCCCGCCAGGGGGACATCGACAAGAACTACTCGGCCATCACCAAGGCCCGGGAGGTGCTGGGCTGGGAGCCGAAGGTAGGGCTTGAGGAAGGGTTGGAGGAGACGTGGGGGTGGTTTCGGCAGTTCTCCCATTAGTCCAGTACATTTTCGTGCCCCTCCAAATTGTTTTTTCGAGGTTCCACAGTACATCGGTGGAGTCGTCTGAGGCGCGATCTTGTGACATCATAGGCTGAATTATAACAAATGTGTGAAGGCCAATTGGACTGTCTGTGTTGTTTTCTAGGTCTACCTTGATTCTTTCGCTCCACTAATTAAATTAGCAGGTGCTGAATCTGAGTGACGTGCAGTTGTCAGATGGCATCTTTCAATTATTTCTCATAGGAGCGATATGAAAACAGTTATTCTCGCGGGCGGTTTTGGAACCCGTCTTAGTGAAGAGACCACGATCAAACCAAAACCCATGGTTGAAATTGGTGGCAGGCCGATTCTCTGGCACATCATGAAAATCTACGCTGCCTATGGGTTGCACGATTTTATCATCTGCCTGGGCTATAAGGGCTATATGATCAAAGAATATTTTGCCAATTACGCCCTGCACATGTCTGATGTTACCATTGACATGGCTCAGAATCATATTCAAACCCATCAAAGCAGTGTTGAGCCTTGGCGTATCACCTTGGTAGACACAGGTGACGCGACGATGACCGGCGGGCGTATCAAGCGGATTGGACCATACCTCAATGATGAAGACTTTTGTCTGACTTATGGTGATGGGGTTGCTGATATCGACATCCAGGCTCTGATCACTTTCCATAAAGAGCAGGGGGTATACGCAACGGTAACGGCGACTCGCCCCTCTGCACGATTTGGCAAGGTGGTCATAGACGGGGACAAGGTGTTGACCTTCAAGGAAAAACCAGAAGCCGAGCACGACTGGATCAACGGGGGATTTTTTGTTCTGTCACCGAAGGTGTTGGACTACATTGAGGGGGATAACACCATCTGGGAGCGTGAGCCTATGGAGAACCTGGCCCGCGATGGACAGATGGCTGCCTATCTGCATCACGGATTCTGGAAACCCATGGACACACTGCGGGATAAACTCATTCTGGAAGAACTGTGTAGCAGCGGCAGTGCCCCATGGAAGATCTGGCAATGAATCCTGCATTCTGGCAAGACAAGCAGGTTCTTATAACAGGCCATACTGGCTTCAAAGGAGGGTGGCTCTCCCTCTGGCTCCGATACCTGGGAAGCCAGGTGATCGGATACGCTCTCGATCCGCCTACCGAGCCGAGTTTTTTTGAGGCTACAGGCATCGCACAGGACATGACTTCAATCATCGGGGACATCCGTGAATATGACCATGTAAAAGATGCAGTCGCGAAGCACCGTCCCAAAATCGTTTTTCACATGGCCGCCCAGCCCCTGGTTTTGTACTCCTATGAGAACCCTATCGAAACGTATGAAACAAACGTCTTGGGTACCCTGCACCTCCTGGAGGCAATTCGACATGTAGGCGGGGTAAAAGTGGTGGTGATCGTCACCAGCGATAAATGCTATGAAAACCGGGAGTGGGTTTGGGGCTATCGCGAAGGTGATCCCATGGGTGGTTACGATCCCTATAGCAGCAGCAAGGGATGCGCGGAACTGCTCACTGCGGCCTTCAGGGCGTCCTATTTTCACCCACGTCGGCATGGCACTCGTCGGACAGCCTTGGCATCAGCCAGAGCAGGCAACGTCATTGGTGGAGGCGATTGGGCGGAGAATCGCCTTATCCCTGATATAATTCGTTGTTTCATAGAGGGGAAACCGGCCGAAATCCGAAATCCACATGCGATCCGCCCTTGGCAACACGTCTTGGAACCCTTGGGGGGGTACCTTTTGCTCGCGGAAAAAATGTGGCACGATGGCACCGATTTTGCGGAAGGGTGGAACTTTGGACCGAAGGACGACGACAGCAAGACCGTGCAATGGATTGCCGAAAATATGACAAGGCTGTGGGGAGAACAGGTTGCCTGGAACGCGGTTCCGGTTGAGCAGCTACATGAAGCCCGATATCTCAAGCTGGATTGTTCTAAAGCAAAGGCCCGTTTGGACTGGCAGCCAGTGTGGAACCTATCGCGCGCTCTGGAAGCCACCGTGGAATGGTATAAAGCTTACCAGGCGGAAGGGGACATGCACCAGGTGACGGTAACCCAGATTCAGCAATACATACAGGATATTGAATCTGCAGGAACAATCGGAAAAGTATTTCAAGAGCACGGATGACTGACGATCGTTCATTAACCTCGGAGCAGTTACGTCAACGCATTCTCGGTCTAGTTGAGGACTATTTCCGGCAAGCACATACCGGTCAACCCTTTATACCTGGACAGACCCCTATACCGGTGTCGGGGAAAGTTTACGGCGCCGAAGAAATGCGCTTTCTCGTAGACGCCTCGCTTGATTTTTGGCTGACGGCGGGTAGGTTTAACAATACGTTCCAGGAGCGTCTGGCGAGTTACCTGGGGGTGCGAAAGGTGCTCACCGTCAACTCCGGATCTTCCGCCAATCTGCTTGCCGTGGCAGCCCTTAGCTCTGAAGCATTGGGGGACCAGGCCCTCAAGCCAGGCAATGAAGTGATTACCATTGCCGCGGGCTTTCCTACCACGGTTAATCCTTTGCTTATGTACGGCTTAATCCCCGTATTTGTGGATGTGGATATTCCCACCTACAACATCATGGCCGGCCGGGTAGAAACCGCGATCACCGATAAAACGCGAGCCATTGTACTCGCACATACGTTGGGGAATCCCTTTGATCTGGGTGTGCTGATGCAGTTGGTGGAGAAATACAACCTCTGGCTGATTGAAGACTGCTGTGACGCTCTTGGCGCCACTTATAAAAGTCAAACAGTGGGAACGTTCGGCCACATCGGCACGGTTTCGTTCTACCCGGCACACCATATTACATTTGGTGAGGGCGGTGCTGTGTTTACTCAAGACCCTCAATTGGCCAAGATACTTGAATCGATACGTGATTGGGGACGGGACTGCTGGTGTCCGCCGGGAGCCTCCAATACGTGCGGGAAACGATTTGACTGGCAGCTAGGCGAACTCCCCTATGGATATGACCACAAGTACACCTATTCGAACCTGGGCTATAACCTCAAGATCACCGATATGCAGGCGGCGGTGGGATTGCCGCAGATGGATCGCCTGCCCGAGTTCATCTCCACACGAAAAGCCAATTTTGCCTACCTGAAAACCGGACTTGCTTCATTGGAAGAATATCTGATCCTGCCTGAGGCGACCCTTGGCAGCGACCCCTCCTGGTTTGGCTTTCCTCTGACATTACATGAGGGCTCGGGGTTTCAGCGACATGATCTGCTGCAGTACCTTGAAGAAAAGAAGATCGCTACACGCTTATTGTTCGGCGGCAATCTTATCAGACAGCCCTATTTCAAGGGCCGCAACTATCGTGTGCACGACGATTTAACAAACAGCGAACGGATAATGGATCAAAGCTTCTGGCTTGGTGTTTTCCCCGGGTTGAGCCAGGAAATGCTCGATTATGTCATCGATCAGATGCACCGATTCTTCCGGCAGAATGAAAAATGATGGAGGCCAAGCCAACGAAACTGCCTGGCTGCTTTGAGCTATGGCCTCAGATCCGTGAAGACCAGCGCGGGCGTTTTGTGAAAACCTTTCATCGTGACGTCTTCGATCAGCATGGCCTGGAGACCCATTTCGCTGAAGAGTATTATTCCGTGTCGCGAAAGAGTGTACTCCGGGGACTTCATTTTCAGGTTCCGCCTATGGAACATGTGAAAATGGTATACTGCGTGAGGGGAGTAGTTTTTGATGCCGTCGTGGACCTGCGAATTGGTTCCCCTACTTATGGCCAACATGCAGCCTTCAGGTTGAGTGCTGACAACGGAAACATTATTTATATTCCGCCAGGTCTGGCCCATGGATTTTATGTTCTGGATGATCTGGCCGTCATGCTCTACAAGGTCTCAAGTGTTCATGCGCCAGATCATGATACGGGAATACTATGGAACTCGCTGGATATCCCTTGGCCTGATCCTAGCCCGAACATATCGGAGAGAGACCAGCAGTTTCCATCTCTTGCTGACTTCACTAGTCCGTTCCGGTTTAAATCCGAGAACGCGTAGCGCTGGCAGATGATGTATAGGAAACGTGTACTGGTCACTGGCGCCACCGGATTCGTTGGTTCCCGCCTCATTCGGCATCTTGTGAGAGAGAACAGGGCTATATCGGCGGTCATCCGCCCCTCATCCGATTTAGCCATCCTAAATGATATCATGGATGGCATCAGCATTTTCCCTCATGATGGCACCACTGCCGGGATGCACAAGATAATGGAGCAGGCCAAGCCGAATGTGGTATATCACCTTGCATCGTTTTTTAATGCGGAACACCAGCCTGAACATATTGTTCCACTGATCGAAAGCAATATCCTCTTTGCTACCCAATTGGTTGAAGCTATGATTGCGAATGATGTCTCGGCTCTGGTCAATACGGGCACGTCATGGCAGCACTACCAAGACCATGAGTACAATCCCGTATGCCTGTATGCCGCCACGAAGCAGGCGTTTGAGGTTATTCTCACTTATTATGCTGATACAACCCCGCTTAGGGTGATCTCACTGAAACTATTTGATACCTATGGGGAGCAAGACCCCCGGCGGAAGCTGCTGTCGCTCTTCGATGAAGCGGTCCGAACGGGGGTGCCGCTGAAAATGTCACCCGGCGAACAGCTGATTAATCTGGTGCACATCGATGACGTCATCCGAGCATTCGTGATGGCGGCGGACCGCCTGGCCTCCCTTTCTCCTGGAAACCATGAAACATATGCCGTGTCATCCGGCCGGCCTATTTCCTTGAAGGAGGTTGTTGCTCTTTATAGCAAGGTGCGAAACAAACCGGTACCCGTCACGTGGGAGGCACGCCCATACCGAAAAAGGGAAGTGATGGTTCCCTGGTCAAAAGGTAAGTTGCTGCCGGGGTGGTCCCCGAAGATCGGTCTAGAGGAAGGTTTCCAGCGATTGGTCGTGGAGAAAAATGCCCCCCAGCAAGGCAAAGAGTAGCCGGGACCAATCTCTCGCCTGACGGGGCGATGTGGTAAGGACTTTTCCGCACGATGCAATCTGCGCTGCGCACATATTGGGCAACTTTCCTGAGGCTGAGAAGCCACCTCAAGTTGTTTATGACCTTCCTGAGTGGCGAGATGGTCGCCTATACCATCAGCCTAATAACCTTCATCATCATTGCCCGTACGGTGAAATCGGAAGGATACGGCTACCTCGCCCTCGCTGCGTCCGGCACCATTTGGCTCGAACTCATGGTTGGCTTCGGGATCAATATCATCGGGGCAAAGTGGGTCGCGAACCGGCCCAGCCACGCCCTGTATATCCTTAAGCGCGTCCTGTCGTTTAGGCTTACCATCGCTTTCACTTTGATGGCAGGCCTGGCCTTGTTCATTCTCATCGCGATCGAAGACCGATCTTTCCAGGCCATATTGTGGGCTCGTTCTCTCATCCTTCTTGCTGTGGCTTTCAACGTTGGGTATTTATTCGTTGGGCTCAGCCGGCCGTTTCCCTTCGTTCTCGGACAGACCCTGTGGCCCAGTTTATATCTCATCTCCATCTTCCTCTTCCTGCGAGAAGACACGCCTCTGGCCTTTATCCCTCTGGCCAATGGACTGATGATGCTGACCGTCTACGTTGCACTGGTCTATTGGGCGATGAAGCATGTCCAGCGATCGGTTGCTCAATCTGATTTTGTCCTCGAAACCAGGATGGTTCTGAGGGAAAGCACCCCGATCATGTTGTCCAACCTCGTCACCAGAGGATATTATAATCTGGGGATTATCCTGTTGGGGATATGGGGGACTATCGCAACCGTCGGGGCCTATGCGGCCGCCACCCGGATTCTTCAGGCGGCATTATTCGTATTGGTGGCACTATTGCGCACCTTTGGGCCCCGTCTCGCAGCGATTTCCTCTACCGGGGACAAGGACCGCTTCGACCGTGCATTTGCGATGTATCGTTTTCTGTGCCTCGGTGTTGCCTTTGTTGGCATGATCGGCATCTTTGG
>SDBV01010955.1_pt1 | contig 11821 bp, 12 predicted proteins | sample 2277081 | NCBI WGS metagenome assembly SDBV01 (sample SAMN10402039, study PRJNA504765) | marine sediment metagenome | isolation source: marine sediment core GS10_PC15, 223 cmbsf | place: Arctic Ocean: Southern Knipovich Ridge | collected 2010
TCAAGATTCTCAAGCAGCGTGGCATTCATCACAGCCACGCCATATACCCAAAACCCCAACCCAAGACCAGATCAATTCCCCCCCGTCTGCCCAGCCATGGACGGGTTGGGCGAATGTTTACGGCCATTGCTACGCAAGTCCTTATATTGCAATGCCTTATGCTGTCCGACCTGCGGTCCGGCGCCGCAGTCTCTGCGACTTCACGCCTCCCGGTCAGATTGTCCTCCGCACCAGTGAATTTCAACGATCCGGCATAAAGCTAGATGTGCCACGGCCGTGTCGGCCGTGCAGGTCTTCTGCTGCTACCGGGCACGGCCGACACGGCCGTGGCACACCGGTTCTAGCTCTCTGTCGGGTCGTTGGCAAATTTGCCCTCCCCTGCCCGGCGGATCTTGGCCTATAATCTCGGCCTCTTGGAAACTGGCAAGCCGACAGTTCCTTGGTTGGCTCCGCCTAAGTCTCTCAAAGCCGGGTGAAGTGTAGTGAAACCTGCGGTTTGGGTCCGCCGGATGCCTTGGTCGATTCTGGTGATCGGCGCGTCGCTGGTCTGCCTCGGATGGCTGGCACTGGCCCGGTGCGAGGATCTGGCCCAGGGTAGCGGCCGCCTGTTGCGACCGCAGATGCTCTTCTCGGCACTCGCCCTGGCGGCCATGTTGGCCCTATCGCTGCCGAACTACCGCATCCTCTGCCGGTTGAGCTACGTGGCCTTCGCAGTGTCGCTTCTGCTGCTGGTGCTGACCTACTTCTTTCCGCCGATCAACCGGGCACATCGATGGATTCGCGTCGGTCCGGTGGGCCTTCAACCTTCCGAGTTCGCCAAGGTGGCGTTTGTGTTGGCCCTGGCAAGGTACCTGATGTATCGCCAGAACTACCGGCGGCTGCGGGGGCTGGTCGTGCCCTTGGCGCTGACGATGTTGCCCGTGCTGCTGATACTGAAGGAACCCGACCTGGGCACGGCGGCCGTCTTTGTGCCGGTGATGCTGGTGATGCTCTTCGCGGCCGGGGCCAGGCGGGGCGATCTGCTGCGGGTGGCCCTGCTGGGGATGCTGCTGGTGCCGCTGCTGTGGACGCAGATGAGCCGGGAGCAGAAATCGCGTGTGACCGCGCTGTTCGACCAGCCGGCTGCCGCCCAGACGCCCAGCGACGACGCCTACCACCTGCACCGGGCCAAACGGATGCTGGCCCTGGGCGGCGGCTGGGGCAGCCTGCTGGCGGGCCGGCCCACCGATGACCCGGCCGCCTATCGCCTGCCCGAGGCCCAAGGCGACTTCGTTTTCTGCGTCCTCGGCGAGCGTTTCGGGCTTGCGGGACTGGCCGCGGTCCTGGGCCTGTTTGGTCTGCTGGTGTGGCGTGGGCTCTGTGTTGCCGCGGCCACCCGCGAACCGTTCGGGCGGCTGCTGGCCGTCGGCATCGTGGGGCTGCTGGCCGTGGAGGTGCTGATTAACACCGCCATGACCGTGGGGCTGTTGCCGGTAACCGGGCTTTCGCTGCCGCTGATCAGCTACGGTGGCTCGGGGCTGCTGGCCCACGGCCTCGCCCTGGGCCTGCTGTTGAACGTCGGTCTGCGTCCCGGATACGAGGTCACCAAGGAGCCGTTCCGGTACGTGGTGGATTAGGCCCAAGGCGGCCATGGTCCGCAAGAGGGGCCCTGTAGGAGGCGACTCCAGTCGCCGATTGGGTTTCAGCAAACGCCAAATTCCCTGGAATCGGCGACTGGAGTCGCCTCCTACAGTCATCTGCCTACAGTCTCAGCACCCACTCACGGCCGCGGTTTGACCTTCTTGGAGTCGTCTGTGAGGAGGTTTTCCCTCCAATACTCGACGGCCGACACGCCTTGCCGGGCAACCGCCGAGTTCTTGCTGGTGATAAGAATGCCGTACTCTCGGATCACGAAGTGCAGCGGCGGATAAGTGTCCTCCAACGCCTGAAACGCCGCCCCGAGGGGAAGCCCTTGCAAATGTATGGTGACCGTCATGTCGGGCTCGATCAGAGGGTCATTCTTGTCGACAATGAACGCGATTTTGTAGTGGTCCGTCAAGGCCTCGGCAATACCTCCGATCGGCGTGTCGATGAACGCCATCTGCGTCGGCTTGGCGATCGCAGTACAAACCGCCTCGGCCACCTTGCCTCGGAGTGGTTTCGGGCCGGGCCCCAGTTTGGCGGGGTTGCCGGTTCTCGGGATGCCCGGAGTCTGTTGGCCAAGCAGGTACGGCATCTTGGCCTCCAGCGCCGCCAGCTTCGCCTTGGCCTGGACCAGGTCACCATGGTCAACCTCCTGCGCCTTGAACAGCTCTGAGAGACGATAGACCTCCTCCCGCTGCGTTTGAAGTTCCGACTGGAAGGCGATGATTTCCTGGGCAACTTTGAACCGCACCTGTTCCAGCTCCGCTTCCGCCAGGCGGACTTTGGCCTCCGCGGCCAAGATGTCGGGGTGCGTCTGCTGCGCGGCGAGTAATTGCTGGGCCAGTTTGGGAGTCTGTGCGAGGCTCCAACTACCGCAAGCCAGCAGGATAGCCAAGGCCGCCGCCAGCGTGCTGGGGCGAGCGAATCCGAGTCTAGCCGTCATTGTTTTCATCTCGATTCTCCTTCGTATCAAGGTCTTTTAGGGCCATCAACAACCAACTGTCCTCCGCCGAAATGGCCCGTTCTTCGGGGGAGGCCGTCTCCAGAGCACGGCAGTAGTACCGCAGGGCCAACGAGAGATCGCCCTGCTGCGTGAGGTACCGGTCGCTCACGCGCCGGTAGACTTCGTAGGGGCTCGCATCGGCCTCGGCGGTCTGCCCGCCGGGTTGCGCGGGTTCCTCGCTGCGGTCGATCGGGGGCGTCTGACGCTCGTCATCTGCGGGGAGTTTCTCGTCGCGGGCAACCGATCGATCCGGCGTCGGCGCACCGGCCCTCCAGAGTTGGACCGTTGCGGCCCCGGCCAGATAGCAGCCGACCAGTGCCACCGTGATCGAGATCCGCCTGATGCGGCGGCGGCGACGGATCACGCCCGTGGTGCGTGCCAACACGCTGCGGCGGAGCCGGTCGTCCTCCGGCAGAGACGCAGCGGCGCCGACCAAGGCGTGGAGCGGGTCGGATTCGGGATTCTCTGGTGTGGACATGGCGACGTCTCTCTTGCTGCAAGAGTTCGGGTGAATAGAACGGTTTCAACTCTTCTCGTGTTCCGGCCCTTGCTCGATCGAATGGTAAGTCTCACGGAACTTCTGTCGGGCTCGGCTCAGCAAAGACTCGACCGTCTTGCAGGTCTCCTCCCGGGAGGCGGCAATCTCCGCCACCGACAGGTTGTCCAGATACTTCGCACGCAACACGTCTTCATGCCGCCGGGGCAGGGCCGCAAGGGTGACCGCGATCTTCTGTGCACGCTCGCGGCTCTCCAGGCTTTTGGTCGATTCCGGGGCAACCGGTTCGCTGCTCAAAGGGCGCTGGTGTTTGCGCGTCCTCTGGTGCCGGCGCAGGTGGTTGCACAGCACCTTGGCTGCGATCCCCCGCAGCCACGCGCCGAAGCTGCCGCTGGCGGGGTCGAATCGCCGCAGGCGACGCACCGCCGTGAGCCAGGTTTCCTGCACCACCTCGTCGGTTCGATCCTGGTGCCCCGCGCATCGCCAGTGGACGTAACGATACAGGTGGTCGAACGTCTCCTCGTACCATGCCTGCCAGGCCCGTTCGTCACCGGACAAGACGGCACTGCGAAGCAACCGGTCTCTTTGCAGGCGGTCGTCGGAAGTCATCCAGCTACCTCAGCGGGCGAGCACTGCTCTGTGCACCATACTATTGTCGCATGGCAGCAGAATCCTTCGCAGGATTTCCCGAAATCCTCTGCCGGAAGACGGGAAATGAGCAAGACGGGCGGCAATTGTCTACTTCGTGGCGGCTTTCAGCTCGATCGCGTCGAACGAAATCTCCCCCACCGCCCCCAGCAGACCGAACCGCAGGATGGCCTCGCGGGCCCGGGCCGGGACTTCGATCTGCCCGGTTTCCAACTGCCAGGAAAACGTCCCTCGCCAGGGGCCGATGGCGCGCAGCCCCAGCGGGGCACGGTTCTCGTCGTAGAACATGATGCCCAGCATGGGTAGTTGGCGGATGTTTTGGCCGGGGCGGATGTTCCCGCCGCGGACCCGAAGCGATACCTCCAGCCGGCGCACCTTCCGGCCGTCGACGGCAAAACCTTGCAGCGCCTGGCTGCCGCGTCCCGGCTGTGAATTGCGGAAGGTCACGTAGTTCTTGCCCGAGGGGACATCGCCGTCGGAGACCAATTCCACTTGCCGCTGGTAGTGCCAGCCGGTCGGCTGCCGCTTGTCTTGGGTGACCTGCTCGAAATCGCCGTTGTTGATTGCCGGGTTGCTCGGATCGGGAAGGACCTGGCGGCCCTGTTCCGCCCGACCCGTCATGGGCACGAAGAGTGTCGGCATCATCCTCTCCGACACCATCTTCCCGTCCTTCTTCGCAAGCAGGTATATTGTCTGGTCGTACCGCTGGCCCACGGGAATGACCATCCGCCCTCCTTCTTTCAACTGGGCCACCAACGCGGCCGGCACCCCTTCCGGCGAGCAGGTGACGATGATCTTGTCGAAGGGGGCATGTTCGGCCCAACCCTGGAACCCGTCGCCTATCTTGGTGTGGACGTTGCCGTACTTCAGCCGCTTGAGGGTCCGCGCCGCCTTGCGGCCCAGCGAGGTCACGATCTCGATCGTATAGACCTCGCGCACCAGTCCGCTGAGCACCGCTGCCTGGTACCCGCTGCCGGTGCCGATCTCCAGCACCTTGTCGCTCGGCTTGGGTTCGAGCAGCTCGGTCATGTAGGCTACCACGAACGGTGAAGTGATCGTCTGCGACTCGCCGATCGGCAGCGACATGTCGAGATAGGCGTAGGGGCGCTGCTTGAGCGAGACGAACTCGTGCCGGGGCGTGGTCCGCATCGCCCGGATCACCCGCCGGTCGCTCACCCCGGCGGCCACGATCTCCTCGTCCACCATCCGGTCTCGGGCCTGGGCCAGCGCCTGGCGGCCCTGGGCCCGTGCATCGCCCGACTGGAACCACCCGCCGAGCACACAGAGGGCCGCGGCACATCGCAAGCATCTTCTTCCGATCATCAGATCCGACCTTGGCTACGAGGAAAACGCGGATTCGTCCACTTCGTCGCAGATCGCATCTTGAATTATAGCAGCCCGGCGGCAAGACCCAAACGGACGGCCCCCTGTTTTCCGGCAGATTGTTCTGCCATAATCAATTGATGGGCCGTCGTGTACGGGAATTCTCCAACTTGACACGTCCCGTTTCGCAGACGCCTGGGACCTTCAACGCCGCTCGATCATGCTCAACCGGTCGCTCAAGGATCTCGTCGTCACTCGGCTACTGCCACGGGTTCAGGCTCCGGCACAATACGTCGGCGGAGAGCTCAACGCCGTGGTCAAGGACCACCGCCAGCTCCGCGGCACCCTCTGCCTGGCCTTTCCCGATACCTACTCCATCGGCATGAGCTACCACGGTCTGCAGGTGCTATATGCGGTGATGAACCGGCGGGAAGACTGGTGTTGCGAGCGGGTGTTCACACCCCTGACCGACATGGAGCAGTTGCTCCGCAGCAACCAGGTTCCGCTCTACTCCCTGGAAACGTTCACCCCCCTGGCGGAGTTTGACGTGCTGGGATTCACCCTCCAATACGAACTCTGCTACACCAACGTGCTGACCATGCTGGAGTTGGCCGGCATCCCGCTGGTGGCCCAGCAGCGGACGCTCGATCATCCGCTGGTGATTGCCGGCGGACCGTGCGTGGCCAACCCCGAGCCGATGACCCGGTTCATCGATCTGTTCGTGCTGGGCGACGGCGAGGAGAGCCTGCCGGAGTTGTGCGACCTCTGGCTGGGGTTGAAGCAATCCGGTGGTGACCGCTCGGCCATGCTCGCCGGTATGGCTGCACGGCTGCCCTACGCCTATGTTCCGCGGTTCTATCGGCAGCAGTACGACGCGGCCGGCCGGCCGACCGCCGTTGAACCCACCCGGCCCGACGTGCCCCAGAACATCCAACCGGCCGTGGTGGCCGATCTCGACGCCGTGCCGCTGCCCACCTCGCCGGTGGTGCCGCACGTCGAGAGCGTGCAGGACCGGATCACGATCGAGATCATGCGCGGCTGTCCGGGCCGCTGCCGGTTCTGCCAGAGCACCACGCTCAGACGGCCGCTGCGGTTTCGCGCCGTCGAGACGATCCTAGAGGCGGCCGCCGAGTCGTATTGGCACACGGGCTACAACGAGATTGCGCTGCTGTCGCTTTCCACCAGCGACTATCCGCACTTCGAGGAATTGGTCGGGCGGCTGCAGGCCACTTTCCGACCCTTGGGCGTGAGCATCTCGGTGCCCAGCCTGAGGGTCAACCAGCAGTGGCGCACCGTCACCAACCTGCTGAATACCGATCGCCGCTCGGGTCTGACCCTGGCCCCGGAGGTCGCCCGCGACGACATGCGCCGGCAGATAGGCAAGAGTATAAAGAACGAAGACCTCTACGAGGGCTGCCGCAGGGCGTTCGAGAACGGTTTTTCGAGGGTGAAGCTCTACTTCATGTGCGGGCTGCCGGGCGAACGCGAGACGGACCTCGAGGGGATCGTCGAGATGGCCGAGACGATCTCGCGGTTGGCCAAAGAGGTCCGCGGGCGGCCGGCCACGGTGGTGGCCAGCGTGTCGAACTTCGTGCCCAAGCCCCAGACCCCCTACCAGTTCAACGCCATGCAGCGGCGCGACTATTTTGCCCGGGCCCACGAGTATCTCCACCGGCAGAAGCGGCTGCGGTCCGTGCAGTTGAAATGCCACGACGTCGACGGCAGCCTGCTGGAAGGCGTGCTCTGCCGCAGCGACCGCCGCGCCGGCCAGGCCGTCGAATTGGCCTGGCGCCGCGGCGCACGTTTCGACGCCTGGGGTGACCGTCTCCAGCCCCAACTCTGGTGGGACGCCCTGGCCGAGGTGGGCATCGACGTCGAACAAACCTTGCACCTCCCCTACCCCGTCGACGCCCCATTGCCATGGGACCACATCTGCATCCACCAGGGCCGCGACTATCTCCAGCGAGAACAAGAAAAGTCCGCCGCCCAACTATCCCCGACCTGTTTCGGCCACTGAAGCCGCCAGCACCTCAGCACCCGCTCCTCACGCGTCCTTCATCGTTCATCATTCATCATTCATCCTTCATAATTCATCCTTCATAATCCCCCACCCCCCATGCCGCCCTATCGTCTCCTGGCCATCGACGTCGACGGAACGCTGGTCAATTCCCGCGACGAGCTCACCCCCCCTACCCGCCGGGCGCTGGTCCGTGCCGGCAACGCCGGGATCCACGTGGTGCTGGCCACCGGGCGGCGCTACAGCCGAACCTTGCACCTGGTCGCACCCCTGGGCATCGACGTGCCCCTGGTCACCGCCAGCGGAGCCCTGGTCAAGGACCCCATCGACCACCGCACGCTCTACCTGGCCCAGTTCGACCGCCGGGTGCTCGCCGATGCACTCGAAGTTGTACACCGTTGCGGCTACGAACCCGTGTTGTGCGCCGACACCTACGCGGAGGGCTTCGACTTCTACCACGCCGCGACCGAGGTCCACGGTCCCGAGTTGGCCGAGTACCTGCGGCTGAACCCCGATTGCGGGCGGATCTGGCCGAAGCTGCTTACCGACCCACCGCCGGGTGTGTTTACGGGCTTTGCCATGGGCAGTAAGAGACAAATGCTCGAGCTCGAGGGCGAGCTGCAGCGGCGGATTCCCCAGAGGCTCTACACCCACGTGCTCCGCAGCCCGCGCTACACCGGCTTCATGTGCGAGTTCTCCCCGGCCGGCGCTACCAAGTGGTCGGCTATCTGCCGGCTGGCTTCCCAGTGGAGAATCGACACCGCCGCGATCTGCGCGGTCGGCGACGACGTAAACGACGTGCCCATGATCCGGGCCGCCGGGCTGGGCGTGGCCATGGGCAACGCCAAGGCGGAGGTCAAGGCCGCCGCCGACCGCATCGCTCCCACCCACGACGAAGACGGTCTGGTCGAGGTGGTCCGGTGGCTGCTGGAGTAACTCGGCTCGTGGCCCTACCATTGGCCCGCGTCGATCACCTTGCCGTCGGCCCGATCGCCCAGCGCCCGATGCACACTCGTATGGATCGAGTAGCCTATCGCCCGCACGCTGCCGTCACATAGAACCATGTTGCAACTGCTAAGATGCGCGCTGCCGAATCTGTTGGGACTCACCAGCCCCGGGCGGTCCTCCATCGGCGTGAGATTAGAGCCACACCAACGATAGGTATCGTAGGCACAGCCCTCATACATCCCGAAATCGTCGGCCGTGCCCAGGCCGTCTGTATAGTTCTCCGGCCGCAGATACTTCTCGCCCAGCATATACGTATTGGTTGTCCCGTCGCTGATGTCGGCGATGCGTATTTCACTACGGGCATACGAAATGCCGGTGCTGTACAGCAGGCCTCGGTTGTTCCAGTCGAAATTTGCCGCGGCCGCGATGCTGGTCGGGCCGGAATACCAGCGCGGCGAGGTGGAACCCGCGTTGGCGGCATAGTCCATCACGCCGGCTCTCGATACCGTGCCGCCGTTGTGGTACGCCATGCCTTTCGGCCGCGGATAGACCAGGGCGGACCGGCGGCTGGGACACACAAACATGGCCAACGGCGTCTGGTCCCGTCGCACTGCCCCCTGGCGCTGTTGCTGGGTAATCACCTCCGGCTCTCCGTCACTGCCCAGCTCGTGCAACGACTGTAGCTCCATGAAGGGCAGAATGGCGTAGTTCCACCCGGCGGGCTGTTCTTTTCCGACTCCTCGATCGGGGTCTCCGGTCCAGAGCCATCCCCAGCCGCCGGAGGAGAAATAGCCGTGGGCGTTCTCATGGTTGATCATCGCCAGGCCGAGCTGTTTCAAGTGGTTCTGGCACTGCAGCCGCCGCGCCGCCTCCCGAGCCGATTGAACCGCCGGTAAGAGCAACGCGATCAAGATGCCGATGATCGCGATCACCACCAGCAACTCGATCAGCGTAAAGCCGCCGGATCTAGGATTTCGCGTTTCTCGGTTCACGGCCGTTGCTTCCAGGTCAGCCATACGCAGATGTTCACCCAAACGCCACGACCCCGATTGTACTCCAGCGAGAATCTCGGTCAACGACGATTTTCAGTCCCCTGGTTCCTCCGGAGCATGCCAGCAGCGGCGAAGATCCACTCTCGCCTCCTTGCCCACCCCCCGACCAGCGGTCAAAACCGGCAAGTACGCCGAGCAAGGCCGCGGGACCGGCTATTCCGGCCGCCCCATGCTTCGTATCATGCAGTCCAGTCGAAAGTGGCCGGGGGTGCAAGTCCGGTTGGGTCGTGAACGTTGACCAGATGCGGAAGATGACAGACAACAGCCATCACGATCTGAAACGCTCGGAAGAGTCGAAACGCGAAGCTAATTGGGACCGGGCCCAGCGCTGGCGCGTCTTGCAGGCCACCATCACCTGGGCCGAGTCCCAGGCCGCGGTTCGACGCAACACAAAAGAAAGGTGTCTCGAACTTCAGAAGGCCAAGCTGGAGCGAGAGGATTGCTGACGCGTCCTCGTGGCGCGGTTCATCCCCCCTCCTCAGGTCCTGCCGCCTGGGATTCCTCCTGCTTGATCTTTGCCCACTCCTGATCAACTACTTGCTTCAGTTTCTTGAGTTTGTTCGTGGCTGTGGCAAGAATGTCTCGTTCCAAGGGGCTCCCTAAGTCGGCGTTGACCACGACTTCCATAAAGGCTTCCCTCATGTCATCGTTGACCCTCGGCGCCCGGTATAGCTGGAAAGCGGCTTCCACGTACACAGCCGCGAGTTCGATTGCCTTCTCGACGTACTCAGGATGCCCCCCTTCTCTTCTGGGGGCGTCTTCGAGCAGAATGTACTTTCTGTATGCTTCGCTGTTCTTTTTGAGCGATCCATTGCTATCGAACAGATTCCGGAAGGCCCAGCGGTACCAATGGAACCAGCGAGGAAGGTATCCAGAGATCCGAAGAACCCGATACACGAACCTGATCCACCGTGCTACGCAACTGCTGCTGGGCGCCACAGCGTGCGCTTCCACAAACCCCCTTTGGAGGAAATAGACGAACTCGATTGGGCACGGCGGACGAAGCCACAACATGTGCAATACCCACCACCAATCGCTCAGCTTTGCTCCATGCAGAAGCGGCGACTTCCAGCTATCTCGCTTCAGATTGCACCATTCGTGGAACTCCTGTGAGTGGAACTGAGACATCGTGAGCTGATGGTTGTACTGCTCCGACAGCATATACAAATCCTGGTGGATTTCACAGTTCTTGTGTTCGGTTCTGGCAGCCTTCTCTCGATGATAACAGCCAGCAATGGAATTCACGACGGGGTGAACGGTCTGGTCGGCCGCCAAGTGCGTCAAAAACCCACAGATGAACGAGAACTTGCACTTGTCGATGTCGACCCAAGGTTCTTGCTTCGGATCACTCTCCTTCCACGCCAGCTCGATCAATCGCAGTGGCAATATGTTGGGGCTCTTTGAGTGCAATTGGTACGACCACTGGTCTACGCCGATCGGCTTGTTCGGACGAAGGAGCGACCGCCAGCCGAAATATGGCAGGTCGGGCCCTAGAGACCCGAGTTCCATGTAATGGGGGTGCCTGTCCAGAACATCCGTCACGAACCCAGCCGTTCTTTCGTCTGGGGCCCTGCGGACGTGATCCCTCGTTCGCCTCGAAATCAACATGTGAGTTAAAGAAGCCGGCATGGTTGCATCCCTTCTCGAAAGCCGGAGTTGGCCCACACAGTGCCGCTGATCCTTCGCCTCTTGGGCTCGACTGCCGTGCTACTGCTCACGCAGATCGAACGCCCAATTTCCCTGCGCATCGCGACTGCCGTCGAGCCGAAAACGACCGCCGAAAACTGCCGAACTCTGGAATCCTTCCGAGTCGGGTTCCATGGCCTGGTAACCGGACTCGCTCCGCCGGTGGATGAGAAAGACGAGTTGCTCGGAGCGCGCGTCGGCCAGCCAGAATTCTCGGACTCCCGCCGTGAAATAGGCTTCCGGCAGCCGGCGGGTGTCTTTGACGACCGAGCGATCGCTGACGATTTCTGCGACCAGGTCCGGTGCCCCTTCCAGCTCGACGTACCTCCCCGGCTCACCCGTGGCGGCGGCAACCAGCCGAGCACGGCCGGTCTCTAGCATCTGGTTGGAGGTGAACACGATGTCCGGCTCGGCCGATAGATCGGCGCTGGGACACGAAACCCGAGTCCTGTCGGTCACAAGGTGCCCACTGCCGGCATCCTTCACGTGCTGGCTGAGCACCCTGATCAACTCGACCTTCAACGTGCCATGGCAGAAGAAATCCTCCGGCGACATATCCACCTCGATCCTTCCGGCAAGAAAATCGATCCTGCCCCGCTGGGGAAAATCATCCGAGAGCGCCCAACGGCGGAACTCGGCCAGCGACCGGAGATCCATGGGGATCTCGACCTGCTCCTCGAATACCACCGTACTAGCCACAACGGCACCTCGCGACTACAAAACCCGCCAAGAGTCCAGCCAACTACCTGGCCATGTTACGCACCCCCATTCTAGCCCAAGTGTTCGCCAGCGACAAGCGCCTTCGGCAGAGCGGGTAGGTTATGCTTCAGCATATCGCCGAAGAGCTACTGCCTGACTACACTCTCGTCAAAACGAAGGACAACTGGGAATGGGATATGCTAAAGCATAACGTGTGCCGTGAAAAGTCGGCGATTTTCAGTGGGTGCAATTCCCACCCGGTAACTGGTCGCTCCAACCGGTAGCACCTGGGGCGGTGGACGGAGGTAACGACGTCTATTGAAGCA
>SDBV01010956.1_pt1 | contig 11821 bp, 8 predicted proteins | sample 2277081 | NCBI WGS metagenome assembly SDBV01 (sample SAMN10402039, study PRJNA504765) | marine sediment metagenome | isolation source: marine sediment core GS10_PC15, 223 cmbsf | place: Arctic Ocean: Southern Knipovich Ridge | collected 2010
TGTAACAGCTTCCAACATCTCCGGTGCTGCCGCGATTAGGCGAGCATTTTCATACGCAACACCTTTAACAATTTCATAAGCCCCGTTTTTGGTACGGATGGATGTAAGGAAGCTGCTGAGGCGGAGTGACGTTGAAGCCGGAGGAAGCCCTGGCCACTTCATGGTCTGGGATGCGACCGGTAACGCTCCTCAGGCGTGGAATAGCGACACCGTTGCCTATGAACTGCCAACGGTAAAACCGGCTCTTAACGGGGTATATAATGTCACCCTGGCCGATGGAAAGGTAATTGAATGCAAGACCGTGTGGCAGCTCATAACCGACAATGTAAAGGAGTGGACGGTAGAGAAGGCAGCCGGGATAACCTGGATTCCAGCGGAGACTATCGAGGAATCAGCCAGAATGTATGCTACCGCCAAACCGGCGTGTATTGAGTGGGGAGTCCCCATGTCTCAAACCACCCGGTCTACCGCCACCAATCAGGCGATTTTGCATTTGGAAGCAATCACCGGAAACGCCGATGTACGCGGGGGAAACCCGTTCTGGCTGATGCCGAAGTTCAGGAATGTCGGTTTGGGGTCGAGGCCCGGTGTCGGTCTACCCCCGGGGCAGGACGAAAAGCGCATTACCGGTGGCTTCCCCTTTAGTGGTGAGGAAGAGTTAACGCCCGCGCCATCGGCTTATCAGCCGGCCACATGGAGGGCCATGTGCACCGGAGACCCCTATCCCATCAAAGCCCTGTTTGGCACCGATAGCAACCCCCTGCTGGGTCATGAACGGCCGGACCATTATATTATCCAGGCACTGAGGGATAAGCTGGAGTTTATTGTCTGGACCGATATAACTATGACGCCCTCAAACCAGTATGCTGATATCCTCCTTCCGGTATGTACGCCGCTGGAAAGAAACTATGTAACTAATACCCCTGAGGTGGGCGTTTTTGCCGGTCAGGCAGTGATAGAACCGTTATATGAGAGTCAGACAGATTTCTTCGTTTTCCGGGAGTTGACCCACCGGATGGGGCGTGGGGAGATGTGGCCGTGGAAAACTGAAGAGGAGTGGTGTGATTACCAGTTAGAGCAAATGGACATGACCTTTAGAGAGCTGGCCGAGACTTGCTTTACCCCCGCCCCTGAGGTATGGAAGAAGTATGAGAAGGGGTTGCTCCGCAAAGACGGCAAGCCGGGATTTGAGACGCCTTCCGGGAAATGCGAGCTTTACGCTTCCCTTCTGGAGAAATATAACCTCGAGCCGATACCAGTCTTTAGCTGGCCCAAGGAAACCTATGAAAAAGACCCTGAAATTGCTGAAGAGTACCCTATAATATTGATGACCGGCTCGCGCGAACTGAACTATCCATTTTTCCACAGCCAGTACCGGCAGGTCCCCCGGCTGAGGGAAATGCAGCTGTTTCCCAAGATGTTAATCAATCCTAAACTGGCCAATGAGATGGGAATAAAAGATGGCAATTGGGCCTGGGTCGAAACCAGAAACGGCAGGGTGAGGTTTAAAGCTGATGTTACTGAGAGAATTCACCCTAAAATGGTGTCGGTTACCCATTCATGGTGGTATCCAGAGATGGGGCCACCTGACTACGGGGTATTTGAATCCAATGTTAACGTATTAGTGGACCCGTTTTTGTGTGCTGACCCTGGCACCGGCACTACCGAGCTAAGGGGTTTGCTGTGCCGGGTTTATAAGGCTGATGAACCACCACCCGGCGTGGTAGACCCGGAGCAAGGAGGCGCTTAAAATGAGTAAGGACTATGGAATACTGGTTGATGTAGGTAGTTGTATCGGTTGTGGAGTATGTGTGGCGGCGTGTAAGCAGGAAAACGACCTTCCCCCATACATTGATGACAGACCGGGCACGGTAGGGCTGGCCTGGAACCAGATGCTTCAGATTTCTGACGGCGTCTACCCTGACCTGTCAAGACACTACCTTCACCTGCACTGCATGCATTGTGCCCGCCCGCCCTGTGTGGAGTCTTGTCCCAAAGACGCTATCTGCAGGCGTGAAGACGGGATAGTGCTGATTACCGGAGACAAATGCAATGCCTGTGAAGACCAGACGGAGGGCATCAAAAAATGTATCCCGGCCTGCCCCTATGGAGCTATTCAATTTAGTGAGGAAAAGGGCGTTGTCGAGGCCTGCACGCTATGTGTCCACCGGATTGATGCCGGTGCTGACCTTGAGCCTGCCTGTGTCCGTGCCTGTATCGCCCGCTGTTTAACCTTTGGCGATTTTAGCGACCCCGACAGCGAGGTATCGCAAAAAGTAAGGGAAGCTGGCGATAACGTCTTTGTTCTCAAGCCGGAAGAGGGGAGCAAACCCTCCGTCCGGTATATCAAACCGCCAGCGGTTGGTTTAGGCCAGGTAACCCGTCTTGATAAAGCGGTAGTCATGTACGGGTTCAAGAAACAACCACACGTATAAATATCTGCGTTATAATTTAATATTTTGTGTGTCATTTGGGTGTGCCCCCTATTAATTAGGTAGAGGGTGCACCCCTTACTTCAATAAAGGGGATTATTAATAAGTTTACCAAACCCCATCCCCTGTATCCCCTTCCCCTTGCCAAGGGGAAGGGGAAGTCTTTTAAAAGAGGGGCTGACGCCCCTCTTAAACTCCCCCCCCGTTACTGCCCCACCGTAAGAGAGTCAAAGAGAGGCGAAGCCTTTCTTACAAAATCCCCTCCCCCTCTCCTTTCAAAGGAGAGGCTCTGCCCTTAAGGGCTTTAGCCCAGAGGGGGGACACAGGGGGTGAGTTGGTAAATAATTTTACAAAGGGGTTTTTTTCTGTTCCTGCCAGTTTTGGCGTAGCTCCTGCCGAAAATTCGGGTGAGCTATGGAAATAAGAGCCTCCATTCTCCCGGAGATTGTTTTGCCCCATAACTCAGCGATTCCATATTCAGTAACTATGTACTGAACATCATAGCGAGGTGTAGTGACTATCGTGCCCTCCTTGAATTGTGCCACAATTCTGGAGATATTCCCGTTGCTGGCAGTAGAGGTGAGGGCAATTATGCTTTTGCCGCCTTCGGATAATGCGGCGCCCCTGACAAAGTCAGCCTGCCCACCCACTCCACTGAACTGAATACTGCCTAAGGACTCTCCATTTACCTGCCCGGTCAGGTCGATTTCCAGCGCTGAGTTTATCACGATAAAGTTATCAAGTTGTTTGATAGTATCAATATCGTGAGTGTAAGAATAAGGACGTATTTCTATTCCGGGGTTTTCATGCATAAACTGGAAGAGCCTCCGGCTACCCATGGCTAAACCAGATACGGTTACACCTTTATCTAATTTTTTCTGCCGGTTGGTAATTATACCTTCCTCAATAGGCCTGATAATCTCATCGGTTATTAGCCCGGAGTGAATCCCCAGATTACGCTTTCCTTTGAGAGACCTTAACACCGCCTCAGGAATGGCACCGATGCCGGGAGACAGCGTAGAGCCGTCACCGATAAGCAGGCATACATTTTGAGCCACCATCATATGTTGGCTGCCGATTTTATGAGCCGGATACTCCACCAGAGGTCTTGACGTTTGAACAATGTAGTCAAACTTATCAATTGGTAGTGCGTTACCACCATATGTCCTGGGCATACACTCGTTTACTTCAGCAATGACCGCCTTCGCCTTAAGTGCCGCCTCCAGTGTATAGCCTACCGATACGCCAAAACTACAATAGCCTCCGGCATCCGGCGGGGATACCTGCACCAGGGCAACATCAATTGGTAAAGGGCCGTCAGGCGAAAACAGGCGGTGCATCTCTGAGAGTTTGAGGGGCAGGAAATCAATCCTGCCCCTATGGGCGGCTTTATAGGTGTCAGGAGCTAACTGGAAGCTTATTATCTCGAAGTAATCGCCGAGCAGCGCATATTCGGAGCCGGCGAAGCGCCTTGAATCGAGAATACGAGTACCCCTTAATTTATCCTTGCGGGCTATCAGGGCTGCCACCAGGGTTTGAGGCTCGCCGCAGGATTCACCGATAAATACGGTACTTCCCGGCTTTATCGCCTTTATGGCTTCTGGGGCACTGACCGATTTTGGCTTTGCCATCTCTACTCTTCACGACCCAAAATAGCCATCGCACAGGCATCACTGGCACCTATTGCCGTTTATCCGATGGCCAGACATTATTATCACGTGATGGGAGCGCTACGGTTGAAAACCCGGGCGCAGTGTTTTCCCCTCTCTGGTTTATGGCGCTGGTCTTGATATCAACACAGTAATCCCCATCATCAATGTACTTTCTCGTCACCTTACCCCTGAGCCAAATCGCATCAGAGAAATAGACGAAATGCCGGTATTCCGCATAATTTTTCTTTAGCCAGCCGTCATCGCCCATCCAGTTAGTAATGAGGTTAATAACCCAGCCCTGGGTTTGAGCGCCGGCATTATAGGGAAAAGGTAGACCGGCGGCATTAGCAATTGCCTTATTGAAATGGACTCCATAGACTGGCTCCCAGGCATATGTGTTCGGGTCACGGAGTGCCCAGGCTGGGTGTTTGGTATAAAGTTCCAGCGAAGCACGGTGAGCCATTACCTGCACCGGGGCTGCTCCCACGGTATAAGCAATCATATCCGTTAGGCCGAAAACACCCTTAACTATCGGGTGGAGTTCATCGCCTACATTGACATCCTCCCAGTATCTCGGCTCGCTCCCTCTAATCTGCTCACCAAGAACCGCCTCATCCACCTTTTTTAGTTCCTCTTCGGTCCATGGATGGGGAAGCTGGATGCTGGCATACTTGCCTTTACCTCTAGCCGCCGCTCTTTCCGCCCGGACTAACCACAGGTCGGTGAAGGCGACCAGCTCACCTCTTTGATTATAGAAATTGGCTCGCTGATATTCCCTGACCATTTTCCCGGCGAATTTGCTGGCTTTAACATCAAAACCAGTAAAAATAGACTCCGGGGTTATGGTATCACCCAGAAATATCGGCTTAAGAAAGGTCCAGTCATTCCCCGAATGAAAGGCATGGACTCCGGGTAAACCCTGAAGCACCCAGGTTGGGAAAACACTATAAAGCCAGTTAGGCGGGGCTACCAGGCTCTGGTATCTGGTCTTCTGGGCGTAATCCTCATCCCGCCATAGTGGATTGACGTCACCTATACCCAGAACATAGTTTCTTACGGCTTCCCTGGATACGTACTGATTAAAGACATTGCCAATGCGAAGCTTTACTCCAATACGCTCCCTCCATTTCTCCAGGGCTTCGTTGGTAATGAGGCCCTCTGAGATTTCGGCCGCACCTTGTTCCGTCATTTTGTGCCCCTTTCAAACCTTTCCATAGACACTAAATTCTTTAGTATCTGCTCCATACCTTTTAGATAAGCGGCGATTATACTCTGGCACCGTGGGCAATGATACTCAACTCTATTTTCGGAAACAGTCTCTACCGGTTCGATTTCTTCCTGACAGAACGGACATTTCACAGCTTGAGCCTCCTCATCCAGTTAGGGATAAAATAACTTTTGAGCTTCTTTTTTGAGGTCATCCCTGAAATTGGGGTGGGCAATAGCCGTAAGCTCTTCAGCTCTCTCTCTTTGGGTCTTGCCTTTAAGACGGGCAATCCCAAATTCGGTGATTACAGTATCAGCCAGGTTGCGGGGGACGGTCACCATCGTTCCCGGCTCCAGGGAGGACACTATACGGGAAACAGTGTCTCCCTGGGCAGTGTAGATTGATACCGTAATATTACGCCCACCATGGGACAGGTTAGCCCCAATGGCAAAGGCCAGTTGCCCTCCCGTGCTGCTCACCATGCGTGGCCCTACTGATTCGGCGGCAATCTGGCCAGTGATGTCAACCGCCATCGCACTATTAATAGCCACCATATTATCATGGGCGGCAATAATCCTGGGGTCCAGCACATAGTCTGAGCCGTAAAGTTCAAACAACGGGTTCATATGGATAAAATCCATATCCTCCTTACTACTCCCCCCGCAGGCAGTAGACACCACCTTTCCCTTATGGATATTCTTCAGTTGGCCGGTTATTACCCCCCTGCGGACTAAATCTACGACTCCTGGCGGCAAATTCTCTGAATGGACTCCTAAATCATTTTTATCATCGAGTGCGCCTAGCTTTAATAGCCACTCCGCAGTACCTCCAACACCAACCTCAAAGCAATCACCATCCCTAATCAGGGAGGAAACATGTTCGCTGATTTTCTTCTCTCGCTCTCCGGGCCCGGTGGTCTTTCTACCCAGCATGTCAGTAGCCCCGGGCATTTTACCTGAGGGAGTATGTGCCACAAAGTAGTCTATTTCGGAGACATGGATAAAGTTATCGCCGTAGGTTCTGATGAGATTCTCGTTAATCTCGGCAATGGCAATCTTAGCCTCCCTGATCGCCTGCTTTCTGTTCCACAGGGAGGCACCAAGACTGCAATAACCATGCTCATCGGGCGGGGAAAGTTGGGTAAGGATGACATCGGCCTGTCTCCTGACGCCAGGCTCGTGTGCCCAGGATAGAGAGCCGACAAGAAAATCGCATCTCTTATCCGCCATCATCTGCTGAATTATCGGTAAAACATGGGCCACATCTACCTGGAAGGTACTTTCCCAGTCTGGGTCGTACCAGGCAAAATCTCTTCCCGGGGCTGGTACAAAAATCTTTAGCCCGCCAACTTCCATCCCCCGGCTAAGCAGGGCTAACCCTAGAGCCAGGGGCTCAGTGCCATAAGCAAAGGCTACGTAGTCCCCAGGCCTGACGACCTTGAGAGCCTCCTCAGCGGAAGTAAACTTCCGCTTATAGTCCTTTTCCCAGTCCATATACCACCGTCCCAGGTTCCAGATAAAGCTCCTTGATAGCTTGGCGGAGTTCTTTCAGGTTTGTCCGTTTTCACTACCGACCGTGCAGGCTGAGCAATCCTGCACTTTTACAGTGCACCACATCTAGAGGGTAATTATCTGTCCTCCCACTTGGCGATTTCAATAAGGCAGGAATTAGGTGCCATGCCGGCCGCGTTTTTAGACAGCATCCGGGAAGGAGTGAGCAGGTTCACACAGCCGCCTCTGTCAGTGCTGTATGGTTTACCAGGCTCCAGCGGGTCATACTTAGATGAACTGGCATATGAATGTATTACCCCGGGCCTGATCCTTTCGGTAAGCTGGGCAATACCCAGTACTGAGCCCCGGTCATTATACAGTCTGACAATGTCGCCATTTTTTATATCCCGGGTTTCAGCATCGGTAGGGTGAATGCGGACGGTGCGATAATAGTAGCCATCTTTGCAGATGCGGTTATTGGGTATATCCCCCAGCCACTCAACGTGAGTATCATGGTGGGTATGGAAAGATACCCTTGGGTGTGGTGAAATCAGCTGTAACGGATATTTCTTAGCCAGCTCAGATTGATACCCCTCCCAGCTCGGTATATAGCGTGCCATGGGAGGCCTTTCTTCATCATCTGGTGAATGCTGGAGTAAGCTCTGGGAAACAAATTCTATTTTGCCGCTGTAGGTGCCAAGCTCTTTACTCTTCTCAGTATTTTTCTTGGGGTTGGTGTCCGGGGTATCACACTCCCTGCCTTCGTAGAACCACCTCAGCCCGGGTGTGGGTTTATAATCTTCAGGCAGGGGCACGACAAAGTAGCCCTTTTTCTGGAATTTCTCCCAGGAAATATATTCCGGCAGCGAGGAGTTCTCGAAAGCAGCCTTAACCCAGTCTTCAATGGTTTTCCCCTCGGTATAATCTTCCTTGAAACCTAATCTATCAGCCAGGTCAGCGTAGATTTCATAATCAGGCTTTGACTCCCATAGAGGCTCGATGCATTTCTTCTGATAAACAACCACGCGGTGATTGGCGCTCGTGCTGTTATCATGAATGTAGCCGCCAACCTCATTGGACATACTTATGTCAGTCCTCTCCAGATTGGTGCAGGCGGGCAATATGATATCGGCAAATCTGGTTTCGTTGCCCCACCAGCAGTCCTGGGTGACGATGAATTCCAGCTTGGGGCTCTGGAGGGCTTTAACCCACTTGTTGGTTTCGGTCATGGTGCTGATAAATGAGCCGCCATGCCGGTAGTACATGCGGCATTCAGCTTTCCCCTCCTCCGGATAGGTGTAACGGATAAATTGGTTCAGTGAGGCACCACGCTTACGTTCGAATAACCAGCTAACCGGAGGGTTGAGGATAGCATCAGGGAAAAGAATCCGGTACAGGCGCTGGGAAACAGGATTTACAAGAGTATTTCTGGCAATGCTCTTCTTGGCATAGTTGTCTATACCGGCCAGTGCATATCCCGGGAACTTGAAGTCGGCGTTAAACGGCGCACCGTTAGAGGTAGTCCAGATGTTAACCCCCGGTTTGCCCAAACCCTGCATTGCCTGCAGATAGACCATGAGTCTGGCCCATTCCGTGGCATATGCCTCTCGGCAGGCGCCCCCACCGAGGACAAAAGCATCCAGCATGGTTCTCTTGGCTGCCCATTCTTTAGCCAGGGCGGTGATTACTCTTGCCTTAATGCCACAAATATCTTCTGCCCACCTGGGGTCTCTGGGTATTCCACCATCTTCCCCCAGTATGTGGCGCTTCCATTCGTCGAAACCTACGGTATGAGTAGCCACATATTCCTTGTCATAGGTACCCTCGGTCAGCCATACGTAGGCTATGGCTTCAGCCATGGCGGCATCGGTGCCCGGCCTGGGTGCAATCCACTTGTCGGCATGGATGCAGCTGGTGTAGTTATCGAACGGGTCTATGAAAATGTTTTTTATGCCCAGTTCTTTTATCCAGCGACGCCAGATAGCTGATTCCTGGCCTCCATATATAGCTCGAATTGTATCGGGGTCAGAACTCCAGTGGACGATTAATTCAGTATTCTTTAAGCAGTCTTCCAGGAGGTCGTATTGCTCGGGTAAGCCAAGTCTCCAGTAAAAACCATAAACATGGGCGGCGCCCCAATACCAGCCTTCCCAGCTATCAGGGTTAGGATCTACATGGGTATAGCCAAGCAGGTGAAAGAACCGGAAAAAGACGCTGAAATGGTAATTGATTATTCCCCAGTTGTGATGGGATGACCGTAGCCCGGTAATCGCCTCTTTACCATAGGTCTTTTGGATGCGCTTGATCTCACTGGCTATAATATCAAGGGCCTCATCCCAGGATATTCTCTCATAGCCGGACCTGCCCCGGGTTTCCGGGTGCCTTTCGCCATCGGGGTTGAAATCCACCCTTTTCATAGGGTATTTAATCCTGTCTTCGGAGTAGACACGCATTCTTTCAGCAACAGTAAAAGGGGCTATAGTTGCTTTTCTCGGTGGGGTAAATTGTTTGCCCCTGGCTTTGATTGTCCACGAAGGTGCGTCGGTTTCGCCATAGACCAGGGGGCGGATGCGGATAATTTTACCGTCTCTGACATGGACGAAAATCGGCCCGCCGACAGTACAGTTGGTAAATACTTCTTCCGGCATTACGTATACTTCCTTCGCAGGTTCAGTTCCCTGAATATGGTGCAGGCTCATTACCAGAAAGTCAGATTGATTGGCTCACTCGCCCTGCCGATTTCCTGGATGTTCGCTTATCCTCTTTCGGTGGCTTCATCCTCATCCCGCTTGTTCTCAGCCACGCATCGATAAGCTATCGGTCCGATTAGCTAATCTTGAACCTTAGCGGCGGAGGCTAGCAATGAACTCTTTGATTTCTTGCTCTGTCCGGTACCTGGTCTTGTCATAATAGTCGTAGTGAACCATCTCCTCCTTGGCTCTCATGAGGCGGGCTTTCGGTTCGGCATCAGGATAGCCCACGGCCAGCATATCGTAAATCTCCAGCTCTTTCGGTATTCCAAGAAGGTCTTTAGCAAGACTTTGTACGTAGGGGTGGGCCATGGAGGAGACCCATTGTGCTCCGAGACCCAGAGTTGTGGCGGCCAGAGTCATATAAAGAAAAACACTGGCCTGGCTGGAATTGAAGATTGAACCGCCCCGTTCCAGGGTAACGTAGAGGGGATACGCATCCTCGGTTCTGGTGTCACCACACAGAAGTATGAATACTGGAGCACGGGCATAGCCAGCGGGTGACCATTTGAATCTTAGCTCTGGTTCTCGGGCAAGTTCCATTTTGTGCGTGAGAGTATTGTGTTCATTGATAAGTTCGATGATTCTATCTTTCAACTCCTGTTTCTTGATGACAATAAACTCCCAGGGTTGCGAGTTAGCCCCTGAAGGAGACCAGCGAGCCACATCAATAATCCTGTCCACATATTCATCAGGTATCGGCTCTGGTTTAAACTTGCGGATGCTTCTCCTCTTTTTCACTAATTCCAGAAGACTGTCGTAATCCATTGTAACCTCCTCTTATTTGATAGTTCGGTGGCTTCAAGCTCGTCCCGCTTGTTCTCAGCCATCGCATCAATAAGTTATCAGCCCGATTAGCTGGTATTAAATCTCAGCATGGCGGCTAAATTTAATAATGGCCTCTCGGATTTGCTGGTCTGTCCGATACCTGCTTCTGTCATATTGCTCGTGATGCATTAGCTCTTCCTTGAGCCTCAACGGGCGGGGTTTTGGCTCGATGTCAGGATAGCCCACCGCCAGCATCTCATAAATCTCCAGCTCCTTCGGGATTCCGAGAAGGTCTTTAGTAAGAGGCTGCACATAAGGGGTGGCAGTAGCGGAAACCCATTCTGCCCCCAGACCCAGAGTCGCGACTGCCAGCGTCATATAAAGAAAGGTACTTGCCAGGCTGGAAATAAAGATATCACGGCCTTTCGGTTGGAGGACTTTGTTAAGAGGATAAGCCTCTATCATTCTAGTATCTCCGCACACAACTATGAACACCGGAGCACGGACAAAGCCGGGAGCTGTCCATCTGAAACTCAGCTCTGGTTCCCTGAGATTCTCCAGTTTGCGCATGAAGTTATTATATTCAGTGAGATATTGTACAATTTTCTGTTTTAACTCAGGTTTCTTAACGATAATGAACTCCCAGGGTTGCGAGTTAGCCCCTGAAGGAGACCAGCGAGCCACATCAATAATCCTGTCCACATATTCATCAGGTATCGGCTCTGGTTTAAACTTCCGGATGCTTCTCCTCTTTTTCACCAGTTCTAGAAGATTGTCGTAATCCATTATGACCTCCTCTTGTGATAGTGGCGTATAGGAAAAAGCTCGCCCGATAGCTTGATTTCTTCTCCAGCACGCCTTTTAATCGGTTCATTATAGCACACCATCCTGAATTTGAGAAAAGTACTTACGCTTTTTTGCAATCCAATTCATGCCATCAATTCCCCCGTTTTCCTTTCATTTGTCCGCCAGGCAAGTTACTGATATAATGTGGGCGCAGTTACCCCGGTTGGTTAAAAGAGGTGAGGATGATAAAGCTACTATCCGGGAATGAAGCATTAGCCCTGGGCGCCTACCACGCTGGTGTAAGGGTGGCTGCCGCCTATCCCGGAACCCCGAGCACGGAGATACTTGAATCCCTGGCTGGCCTTGGTGATATCTATGCCGAGTGGTCAACGAACGAGAAAGTGGCCATGGAGGTGGCGATGGGGGCATCCTACGCTGGGGTTCGCTCGCTTGCCTCTATGAAGCAGGTGGGGCTGAACGTGGCCAGTGACCCTTTTATGGCTGCCTCGATGACCGGAGTCAATGCCGGGATGGTGGTGGTCTGCGCCGATGACCCGGGAATACACAGCTCCCAGGGCGAGCAGGATAACCGCCACTATGCTAAATTGGCTAAAGTGCCCGTGCTGGAGCCCGCCGATAGCCAGGAAGCCTATGAGCTTATGGTATACGCCTTTGACATCAGCGAAAAATTTGATACCCCGGTTATGGTGCGCACCACTACCCGTATCTCCCATTC